>Ga0207701_10000949_pt1 | contig 30795 bp, 22 predicted proteins | sample KBSSwiSSwithPhiX_FD_184294 | JGI IMG/M metagenome (GOLD analysis project Ga0207701, IMG submission 184294) | Switchgrass rhizosphere bulk soil microbial communities from Kellogg Biological Station, Michigan, USA, with PhiX - S5 (SPAdes) (version 2) | ecosystem: Environmental > Terrestrial >... | reverse complement strand
GGGCCTGGTCACCCTCGAGGATCTGCTGGAGGAGATCGTCGGCGAGATCCGCGACGAGTACGACGTCGAGACCGAACCGGTGATAGACGAGGGCCATGGCGCATACGTCTTCAGCGCCAAGGTCAACATCGACGAAGTGCGCGAGCGGCTCAACGTCGCCATCGAGGCCGACGGCTTCGAGACCGTCGGCGGCTACGTCCTGTCCCGCGTCGGCCGCGTGCCGTCGGTGGGGGAGACCTTCGAGCTCGACGGTCTCGGCGTCGAAGTCCTCGAAGCCGAGCGCCGCCGCATCCACCGCGTCCGCTTCCGCAAGCTGTCGCCTCAACCGGCGTAGGGGGAGCGCTCGTCGGTTCATGGGGTTCATGGGGTGGGGTTCAGCGGGTTCATCGTTCCGGTCGCCATCGGCGAGGGCATTTCGAACGCGAACCTTGAACCCTGCACCTTGAACCTTGAACCTGAGAAGCGAACCCCATGAACCCGATGAACCCATGAACCTCATGAACCCGTAGTACTCTCCCCCGTGCCTCACGCCGGATACGTCTCACTCATCGGACGCCCGAATGCGGGCAAGTCGACACTCCTCAATCGCCTGATCGGCGCCAAGGTCGCGATTGTCTCGGACAAGCCCCAGACGACCCGGACCCGCATCGTCGGCGTCAAGAACTACGACGACGGCCAGCTGGTGTTCGTGGACACACCGGGCATCCATCGGCCGCTGCACCGGTTGAACGTCCGGATGGTCGACGCCGCGGTCGAGACGTTGCGCGAGGTCGAGGTCGCGGTGCTGGTCTTCGACGCGTCGACGAAGCCGGGGCGCGGGGACGAGTTCGTCTCGGGACTGCTGCGGGACGTCAAGATGCCCGTGGTACTGGTCCTGAACAAGGTCGATCTGATCGCGAAGAACTCACTGCTGCCGTTGATCCAGGCGGCCCAGAGCTGGCACCCGTTCGCGGCCATCGTTCCGGTCTCGGCGGCGACCGGCGACGGCGTGCCCGAGCTCGAGAGGCTGCTGCTCTCCTTGGTGCCGGAATCCGATCCGCTGTTTCCTGAGGACTACCTGACGGATCAGCCCGAACGCGCGCTGGTCGCGGAGACGGTCCGCGAGAAGGTGCTGGAGCAGACGCGGGCCGAGCTGCCGTTCTCGACCGCGGTGATCGTCGACCAGTTCGACGAGAGCGAGCGGGAGCAGATCCTCCGGCTGTACTGCACGATCTTCGTCGAGACCGAATCCCAGAAGCCGATCGTGATCGGCCGCGGCGGCGAGATGATCAAGCGGATCGGGACGGACGCCCGCCGTGACCTCGAAGCGTTTTTCGAAACGAAAGTGTTCCTCGACCTGCGCGTGAAGGTGAACCCGGACTGGCGCGACAACGAGCGGGCGCTCGACGAGATCGGCGTGCCGAAGACGGCGCGACGGCCGTCGAAGGCCAGGCCGCCGAAGCCGAAGCGCCGATCCTGATCGCTACTTCGACCCGCCCTGCTGCTTGGCGAGCTCCGCGAGGAAGGCCTTCTCCGACCGTTCGATCGCGACGCGGCACCCGTCCGGATCGATGAACGCGGCATCACCCTTGCCGGCCGCGGCGGCCGCCGCTTTCGCCGGTCCATTGAATTGCGAGCCGTGCGCCGCGAGAAAGACCTCGCAGGTCAGCCGCTTCTCGACCTCGAACGCCCGCTTGTAGTCGGCTGCGATGCCGGGATAGTTCGGGTTGTCGATCAGGATCGTTCCAGGATTGACCGACGTGCTCCCCAGGAAGACGACATGTCGTGTCTTCCCGCCTGAATCCGTCACGTCCATCGTCCAGGTCGTGTCCCCTTTTGTGTGCCCCGGCGTGAGGTGCGCGGTCAGCGCAATCGGGCCGACGGTCACGACCTCGCCGTCCTTCACCGTCGCGTCCACCTTCGTCGCAGGAAAGTAGAACTCAGGCCCGAACAGGTAGTCGCCCTTGCCGCCGCCCTCGACGAGCGGAGCGTCCGCCACGGACACGACCACCCGCGCGCCGGATGCCGCCTTCAGCCGCGCGAACGCCGCCACGTGGTCGTAATGGGCCTGCGTCGTCAACATGACCCGGATGTCCTTGACGTCGAAGCCGAGCGCCTTGATGTTGGCGAGGATGGCCTCAGCGTTCGCCTCGACGCCGCTATCGATCAGGACGTGCCCCGCCGGGGACGTGATGAGGAACGACGACAGGTCCAGCGTCCCGACGTAATGGATGTTGCCCATGACCTTGAACGGCGCCACCCGTTCCGTCCATGGGTTGTTGCCGGCGGGCGATTGGGGAGCCTGGACGAGTGCGAACGACGTCAGGAGGGCTGGCAGCAGCGCTCGATACATGGGGACCTTCAGGTGCTGATTCGTGGAACTTTCCGGCTCCGCCGACGGAATATCTGGTGACGGCGTCGAAACGTTAACACATGACCACCCGCGCATCGAACGATCCGGACGTAGATGACCACCTGATCGCCCGGGTGGCGCAGGGTGACGCGCACGCGTTCGCGCGACTCTTCAACCGGCGTCAGGCGGAAGTCTACCGCTTCGCCCTGCACATGACCGGTGCTCCGGCGGCGGCTGACGACGTGACGCAGGACGTGTTCATGGTGGTGATGCGGACCGCGACGCGCTACGAGGCCGGTCGATCGGGGGTGGCGGCCTGGCTGTGCGGGATTGCCCGCAACTGCGCGCGCCAGCGGCTCGGGCGCGAGCGTCCGTTCCAGCCGCTCGATGACCTGGACGAGGGTGCGATTGAGGACGTCGAGGGTCCCGTCGACCCGCTGGCCGACTTGACCCGCGCCGAGGGCATTGCCCGCGTCCGGCGCGCGGTCCTCAGCCTGCCGTTGCGGTACCGCGAGGTCGTGGTGCTCTGCGACCTGCAGGAGCTCAGTTACGCGGAGGCGGCGGAGGCGTTGGCCTGCGCGGTGGGCACGGTGCGGTCGCGGCTGCACCGCGGGCGTCAGCTGCTGGCCACGAAGCTGTCCGCACTGGAAGGTGAGACGTCGCGCGAAGCGCCGGCAACTGGCGCGGATCCGACGACGGTCCAGGAAAACGCGCCCGTCCAGCCGATGAAGCTGCGCGGCTCGAGGAGTTGGGCATGACCTGTCTGGAGTGCCGGGATCTGACGCTGGAGGTGGCCCGGCGTCGCGCGGCGCCGTTCGTGGAGCGCGCGGTGCTCGCGCATGCGGCCGGCTGCGACGCGTGCCGAAGCCGGCTCGCGCGAGAGCAGGCGTTGACCGCGGCACTCGCGCAGGTGGCCCGTGACACCGGCGCCACAACGGCGTCAACAGAGGTGGAACATCGGCTGATGGCGGCGTTCGCCGCGCAGGCGGTCCCGGCGCAGGGCATGTCGCGCTCGTTCCCGACGGTCGTGTCCCGCTGGGTTCCGGTGGCGGCAGCGCTGCTGCTCGCGGCCGGTATCGCGACATGGTGGGGCACGCGCGCAGGGCGCGTGGTTTCGCCTGCCTCGCCGCTCGCCGCAGTTTCGCCCGTCGCGATCCCGACCCCCCAGCGGCCGGCGCCGCGGCAGGCGATGGCGGAACCCGCTGTTCACGGAACAGCGCCGTTGGGGGAACGCGGAAAGCCGCATGTCACACGCCGGCCGGCCACGGCGGTGCCACTACCGCGTCCGCCGGTCGAAGCGGTTGGCTTCGTGCCGATCCCGTCGGCCGCCGGACTGCCGGCGTTCGAGAGCGGGGAGATCGTCCGGCTGGGCATCCCCGTCACCGCTTTGCCCGGCTACGGCATCGACATTCCGGCCGGCGCGCAGGCCGCAGTGGAAGCGGATCTTCTCATCGGGCAGGACGGGCAGGCGCGCGCCATCCGATTGGTGACGACCAGCGGTGATTCGCCGCGGCCTCGCCAGTAACGCACTTACGTCGCGGCGCTCGAGCGCCGCTCGACCATCAGCAGCAACGGGTCATCGACCCAGGAAAGGATCAGACACCATGCGATATGTGATCACGGCCGTCGCGCTGTTGAGCGCGGTGGCGCCGGCAGCCGCGCAAAGTCCGGAAGCGGCGGTCCTCGTCAAGCAGGCTGCCGAGCACCAGGCGACTGTCGAGCGCAGCGTCCAGAACGTGCGGATCAACGTCGAGGCGAAGCAGACGAAGGGGGCGCCGTACTCCGCTGAAGCGACGACCGAGTCGACCCAGGTGCTGGCCGACGGCAACCGGATCGTGACGAAGAGCGGCACGCGCGTTTATCGTGACAGCGACGGGCGCACGCGCCGCGAGCAGCTCAACGCCGCCGGCACCGACGCGATCGCGATCAACATCTCCGACCCGGTCGCCGGCAATACGTTCGTGCTCGATCCGTCCTCGCACACCGCATATCGCAACGGTCTCGTCTTCGCGACCGTCGGCGACTCCCCCGGCGGAATGACCTTCGCGCACGTCGGGCCGGGCAATGTCATCACCGAAACAACCCCGCGGATCGAGGGTGGGGCGGTCGTCATGACCCGCGAGCTGGCGAGCAAGGAAGCCGCCGAGGCCGCGGCCGCGGAGGGCAAGCAGGTCGCCGAGATCAAGACGCGCGTGGCGAGTACGATCGCGGCCGGCGGGGGTGGCGGCATCGTGGAGTTCGTCCCGGGTCCTGGCGGCACCGTTACCTCCGGGATCATGCGGCCGCGGATGGCGGAAGGCGCCGGCACGACGACGCGTGAAGACCTCGGGCAGCAGACCATCGAGGGCGTGACGGCGACCGGCACGCGCATCACCACCGAGATTGCTGCCGGGGCGATTGGCAACGAGCAGCCGATCAGGATCGTGTCGGAGCAGTGGTTCTCGCCCGAGCTCCAGGTGCTGGTGTTGACCAGGCACAGCGATCCGCGCAGCGGCGAGATCGTCTACCGCCTGACCGGCATCGTCCGCGCCGAGCCCGCACGCTCGCTGTTCGACGTTCCGCCCGACTACTCGCTCCACGAATCGGCGATTCGGCGGCAGGAGTAGGGGAGCGCGGGCGGCTTCGCGGCCCCCGCGCACTCACAGGCTACAGGCTTCAGGCCAGACGGGCTCACGGTTCACGGCTGAAGGCTACGGCTGAACGGTTGCGGTGGTTCGATCGCCCGGTTGAAGCTGTGACACCCTGTCGCGCGTTTCAACTCGAACCCGCGAGCAGCGGGGACCTGTAGCCTGTAGCCTGCAGCCCGTCGCCTGTAGCCGATCCCACCGTGCTACATTGAGCAGTTCTCGATCTCCGGACCGGACTGCTCATGGCCCAGCGCAAGCTCGATGTCGTTCTCGACTCGGTGAAACGCCTCCAGCGGATGGGGGCCACCGCCAATCTGGTCAACCTGCTCCAGAAGCAGCACCCGGCTGACCTCGCGCAACTGTTTTCCGAGCTGACCGAAAAAGACCGCCAATCCGCTTTCTCGCTGCTCGTCGAGCGCAACAGCCGCCTCGCCATGGAAGGCCTCAGCGAGCTCGGGCCCGAGAGCGGCGCGCGCCTGCTGGCCGAGCGCTCGGCCGACGAGATCGTCAAGCTGCTGCAGGACCTCCCGTCCGACGATGCCGCGGCGCTCATCGACTATCTGCCTGAAGATCTCGCGGCGGCGGTCCTCGAGCAGATGCAGAAACGTCCGGCGGGCGGCGATGTCGGCGAGCTGCTCGAATACCCCGAGCAGACGGCCGGCCGCATCATGAACCCGAAGGTCTTCGCCCTCTCCGAGGACATGACCGCCGGGGAAGCCATCACCGCGCTGCAAGGCTCGCGGGACGTCGAGGTGGTGTTCTATCTCTACGTCATCGACGCCCGCCGGCACCTGGTCGGGGTCGTCTCGTTGCGCCGCCTGCTCCTCATCTCGCCGCCCACCCCGCTCAAACGGATCATGACGTCGGACATCATCAGTGTCCGCGTCGATACGGACCAGGAGGAGGTCGCGCGCCAGGTCGCGTCGTACAACCTGCTCGCGATCCCGGTCGTGGACGAGGAGAACAAGCTCGCCGGCGTGATCACGGTGGACGACGTGATCGACGTCATCAAGGACGAGGCGACGGAGGACGTCTATCGTCTGGCCGGCCTGACCGGCGACGATCGCGTCTTCTCGCGTCCGTCGGAGTCGCTGCGCAAGCGGCTGCCCTGGCTGATCGTCAATCTGGCCACCGCGTTTCTCGCCGCCTCCGTTGTCGCGCTCTTCCAGAACACGATCAGCGTGGTCACCGCGCTGGCCGTCTTCATGCCCGTCGTCGCCGGCATGGGCGGCAACGCGGCGACCCAGACGCTCACGGTGATCGTCCGCGGCATCGCGCTCGGCGAGCTGACCTGGAGCAACAGCCGGAAGGCGCTGCTCAAGGAGACGCTGGTCGGGATTGGGAACGGCATCACCTGCGGGCTGGTCGGTGCCCTCGTCGTCTTCGTCTTCAAGGGCGACTACTGGCTCGGCGGCATCCTGGCGATGGCGATGGTCATCAACATGTTCGTCGCGGCGACCGCCGGAACCCTGATTCCGCTGGCCCTCCGGGCGATGAAGATCGACCCGGCGCTGGCCTCGTCCGTCTTCATCACGACCCTGACGGACGTCTTCGGCTTTTTGTCCTTTCTGGGGCTGGGCACGTTGTTCATCAAGTACTTGCACGTTGCGGGGTAGAATGAGGGCCGCTGGTTTCCAGCGTTCGGCCGCAGATCAGTTCCAGGATGCCCGTCTACACGTCCGAAGCGCTCATCCTTCGCACGTACAAGCTCGGCGAGGCTGACCGGATCGTGGTCTTCCTGACCCGCGATCGGGGCAAGAAGCGGGGCGTGGCGAAGGGCGCCCGGCGGGTTCGTTCGAGGTACGTCGGAGCACTCGAACCGATGACCCGCGCCGCCGTCGCTTACTACGAGCGCGAACAGCGGGATCTCGTCCGGCTCAACTACGTCGAGCCGCAGCGGTCCCCGCTGTCCGGCCTGTCGGGCGATTTGCTCGGGCATGTCGGCTACTTCGCCGAGCTGATCGACGAGTGGGCCCCGGAAGCGCAGGCCGATGAGCGGCTGTACCGACTGGGGTCGGCGGCGGTCGACGCGATCGCGGCCGGAGCGCCGGTGGACGCGCTGGCCCGGTACTTCGAGTACTGGATTCTGCGTTTGCAGGGTGTCTATCCCTCGTTCGGGTGTGCCGCCTGCGGGACCGGATTGTTGCCCGGCCGGCCGGCCGCAGGCGCGGACCGGCCCACCGTGGGATCGGGGGCGATGATGCCGCCGCGGGACGCGGTGTTTTTGTGCCGGTCGTGCGCGCCGGCGGGCGGATTGGCGGTGTCGCCGCCGGCGCTGCAGTTCCTGGCCGCCGCCGGAGCGATCGCACCGGATCGCCTGGCCGACGCGGGTCTGACCGGGCGCGCGTCGCGCGAGCTCGAGGCGGTGCATCGGCGGTTGCTGGCGCTGCACCTGGACAAGGATCTCAAGTCCGCGCGGGTGCTGCGCGAAATGCGGCAGGCCCTGTAGGCCGGCGCGAGGATAGACCCCGGGGGCGACCCCGTCATGTCATCGAATGGTCACGCTGCAACAACTCATCTTCAAGCTCTCGGAGTTCTGGACCTCTCGCGGCTGCCTCCTGCACCAGCCTCTCGACATCGAGATGGGCGCCGGGACGATGCACCCGGAGACCTTCCTGCGGGTGCTCGGACCGCAGCACTGGAACGTCGCCTACGTCCAGCCGTCCCGTCGTCCCGCCGACGGGCGCTTCGGTGAGAACCCCAACCGCCTGTTCAAGCATCAGCAGTTCCAGGTGATCCTGAAGCCGGCCCCGGACGACGTGCAGCAGCTGTATCTCCAGAGTCTGGAAGCGTGCGGCATCGATCTACGGGCGCACGACGTGCGCTTCGAAGAGGACAACTGGGAGTCGCCGACGCTCGGCGCCTGGGGCATCGGATGGCAGGTGCTGTTCGACGGCCAGGAGATCACCCAGTTCACCTACTTTCAGCAGGCCGGCGGGATCGACCTGTCGCCGATCTCGGTCGAGCTGACCTACGGCCTCGAGCGGTTCGCGATGGCGCTCCAGGACGTCGACAACGTCTACGATCTCGAGTGGGGCGCCGGGGTCAAGTATCGCGACGTCCGGCATCGTGACGAAGTCGAGCAGTCGAAGTACGCGTTCGGCCAGATCGACATGCCGGCCGCGGAGCTGCACGCCATCCATCGCTCGCTGTTCGAGCAGTATTACGGGCTGGCTCAGACGCTGCTCCGGTCGGGACTGGTGCTGCCGGCCCTCGACTACTGCCTCAAGTGCTCGCACATGTTCAACCTGCTCGACGCGAGCGGCGGCATCGGCGTGACCGAGCGCACCGCCTACATCCTCCGCGTCCGCACGCTCGCCGTGTCGATCGCGAAAGCGTGGGCAGGGGAGTCGGACGCCCCTGTCGCTGCGGCCGCAGGAGAACCCGAGCGCCCAGCGCCGAACGCCTAGCGCCCTTGTATTTGCATGGATAGAGAGCTCCTGATCGAGATTGGCCTCGAAGAACTGCCCGCCGGCTGGCTGCCGGCGTTGAACCGGCAGCTCGCCGAGCGCGTGACGGCACGGATGACGGAACTGCGGCTGCCGCCAGGTGCGCCGATAGAAACCTTCAGCACGCCGCGCCGCCTGACGGTGCGCATCGCGCGCATCGCCGAGCGGCAGGAAGACCGCGACGAAGTGATCACCGGGCCACCGGTGTCCGCCTCGAAGGCGCCTGACGGGCAGCCCTCACCGGCCGCGCAAGGCTTCGCCCGCAAGCAGGGCGTGCCCTTCGAGCAGTTGACCCGCGTGCAGACTCCGAAGGGCGAGTACCTCGCGTATCACCGCCACCTGCGCGGCAAGAGCGCGGTCGACACGCTGCCCGAGCTCCTCACCGGAATCCTCCGCGACCTCGCCTTTCCGAAGCAGATGCACTGGGACGCGACCCTGGACGACGGCCGCGGTGAGCTGCTGTTTGGCCGCCCGATCCGGTGGCTGCTGTTCCTCTACGGCGGGCGCGTGGTGCCGTTCACGATCGGCCGCGCCGCGAATGCCGCCGGGGCGTCGGTGCAGGACGTCGAGTCCGGCGCACTCACCTACGGGCATCGCTTCCTCGCCACCAGCGGCCGCGCAGGCCGATCGATCAAGGTGCGCAGCTTCGATGAGTACCAGGCGCGATTGGCCGAGCATTTCGTGGTGCTCGCGCACACCGAGCGCCGCGATCGGATCGCGCGCGATCTGGATCTCCACGCGCGGCGCCTGGGTGGCCGCGTGCCGCTCAAGGATCATCACGGACTGGTCGAGGAGGTCGCGGATCTGGTGGAGTTCCCCGGTGTCGTCGCCGGCTTCTATCCGGCGGCCTTCCTCGAGCTGCCCCAGGAGGTGCTCGCGACCACGCTGGTCCACCACCAGCACTACTTCCCGGTGGTCGACGATCACGGCGCCCTCAAGGAGGCCTTCCTCGCGGTCGTGAACACGCGGCCGGGAGACGAGCGGGTCATCGCCAAGAACGCCGAGCGCGTCGTCGTTGCGCGGCTGCGCGACGCCAAGTTCTTCTGGGACGCGGACCGGCAGGTCCCCCTGGAGTCGCGGCTGGACCGCCTGCACACGTTGATCTTCCACAAGCGGCTCGGGAGCTACCGCGACAAGGCCGAGCGGATTGGGACGCTGGCGCGCTGGATTGCCGGTGAGGTGTTCGAGCGTCCCGACGCCGCGGAACACGCGGCGACGGCGGCCCGGCTGGCCAAGGCCGATCTCGCGACCGACATGGTGTTCGAGTTTCCCGAGCTGCAGGGCACGATGGGCGGCATCTACGCGCGCGAGAGCCAGCAGCCCGAGGCGGTGTGGAAGGCGATTTATCACCATTACCTGCCGATCGCGGTGGAAGCCGACGCGGCTCCAAGCAAGGCGCAACTCGGAGAGGCCGCGGTCACCTGGGCGGCGGCGTCGCTCGCCGACAAGCTCGATACGATTGCCGGGCTGACGATGGCCGGTGAACGGGCGACCGGCTCACGCGATCCCTTCGGGCTGCGGCGCCAGATGCACGGCATCGTGCGCATCCTGATGGATCTGCCCGAGCTGGTGGGCATCGATCGGGAGGTCGGAATCCGGGAGCTCGCCGAGCGGGCCGCGCAGGGCGTTCCGCCCGCCGCCGGCGACGCCGACGTGCCCGCAGTCGTCAGCTTTGCCCACGAACGCGTCCGCTTCGTGCTCGAGCATCGCGGGTTACCGGGGGACGTCGTGCGCGGGGCGACCGCTGTCGCGGTCGACGTGGTGCCGCTCCGGGCCCGCCGCGTCGCCGAGGCGCTTCAGGCGCTGCGCACCTCGGCGGACTTCCAGGCGCTCGCGGTGCTGTTCAAGCGCGTGAAGAACATCGCCAAAGAGCTGGTCGGGCGCGCCGATCTGGATCGCGGCGCCTTGACCGAACCGGCCGAGCAGGCGCTGCTCGCGGCGCTCGACGCATGCCGCCCGCAGGTCGAGGCGGCGGTCGCCCGCGCCGATTATCGGCGGGCGCTCACCGTCATCGCCGGACTGCGCCCGGCAGTCGATCGCTTCTTCACGGATGTGTTCGTCATGGCCGACGACGAGCGGGTGCGAACCGCGCGGCTCACGCTGATGGCGGACCTCCGGGACCTGATTCTTTCGCTCGCGGACATTTCGGAAATCGTTTCTCAGACGGAGTAGACGTCATCGATGGCAAAGAAGCTCGCACGCACGAAGTCCACCGCCAGGCCGGCCGGCCGCGCCGTAGCCCCCGTCAAGGGGCAGACCGCCGCCAAGGCCGCGCCGAAGCAGGCGATCGCGAAGAGCCCGGCGGCGAAGGCGGGGAAGTACGTCTACGCGTTCGGCCGCCAGACGGACGGCAACGGCACGATGAAGCCGCTCCTCGGCGGCAAGGGGGCGAACCTCGCCGAGATGTGCCGCATCGGCCTGCCGGTCCCTCCGGGCTTCACCATTACCACCGAGGTCTGCACCTACTACTACGCCAACAAGCGCACCTACCCCGCGGCGCTGCGCGCCCAGATGGAAGCCGGCGTGGCCGCCCTCGAAAAGCAGACCGGCAAGAAGTTCGGTGACCTCAAGGATCCGCTGCTCGTCTCCGTCCGCTCCGGCGCGCGCGACTCGATGCCGGGCATGATGGACACGATCCTCAACCTCGGACTGAACGACAGGACCGTCGAGGCGCTCGCCGCCAAGACCGGCAACCCGCGCTTCGCGTGGGACTGCTACCGCCGCTTCGTCCAGATGTACGGCGACGTCGTGCTCGGCGTGCAGAAGCGCCCCGACGAGGACCACGAGCCGTTCGAGACGGTGATCCACGAGCTGAAGCACGAGCGGTATCACGAGGACATCGAGGACACGAAGCTCACCGTCGACGATCTGCAGGAGTTGGTCACGCGCTTCAAAGCGTTGGTCAAGGATCGCGTCGGCAAGCAGTTCCCCGACTCGCCGTGGGACCAGCTGCTCGGTTCCGTGGGCGCGGTGTTCGGCTCGTGGATGAACGACCGCGCGATCGTTTATCGCCGGAAGTACAACATCCCGACCGAGTGGGGCACGGCGGTCAACGTCCAGGCGATGGTCTACGGCAACACGGGTGAGAAGTCGGGCTCGGGCGTCGCGTTCACGCGGAACCCGGCCAACGGCGTGAAGGAGTTCTACGGCGAGTTCCTGATCAACGCCCAGGGCGAGGACGTCGTCGCCGGCGTGCGCACGCCGGAGCCGGTCGCCGAGTTGAAGCGGCAGATGCCGAAGGCATACGCCGAGCTGGAACGTATCCGCCAGACGCTCGAGAAGCACTTCAAGGACGTCCAGGACTTCGAGTTCACGATCGAAGAGGGCGTCGTCTACATGCTGCAGACGCGCAACGGCAAGCGGACCGCGATGGCGGCGCTGAAGTTCGCCATCGACATGCAGAAGGAGAAGCTGATCGACTGGAAGACGGCGATCCTGCGCAACCCCGCCGACCAGCTCGAACAACTCCTCGCGCCGGTGTTCGACTTGACCGAAGTGGCCAAAGCCAATGTGATCGCCACCGGCTTGCCGGCCGGCCCCGGCGCCGCGTCCGGTCAGATCTACCTGAACGCCGATCGCGCGGTCGTCGCGGCGGACAAGGGGGAGAAGGTCCTGCTGGTCCGGATCGAGACCTCGCCTGAGGATCTGCGCGGCATGATCGCCGCGGAAGGCATCCTGACCGCCCGCGGCGGCGTGTCGTCGCACGCCGCGCTGGTCGCCCGCCAGATGGGCAAGGTCTGCGTGTGCGGCGCGGCGGCTATCGAAGTCGACTACCAGGCTCGGACGGTCCAGGTCGACGGTCAGACCTTCAAGGAAGGGGACTGGATGTCGATCGACGGCACCATCGGCCGCGTCTACGCCGGCCAGGTGAAGACCGCGCCGTCAGAGATCGTCGCCGGCCTGATCGAGGGAGACGAGGCCGCCAAGAAGACCGAGAAGTTCCGCAACTTCCAGCAGCTGATGAAGTGGTGCTCGGAGGCCACCCGGATGGTTGTCCGCACCAACGCCGACACGCCCGAGCAGACCGCGAACGCGCTGGCCTTCGGCGCGGTCGGCATCGGTCTCACCCGCACCGAGCACATGTTCTTCGAGGGCGACCGCATCGACGCTATGCGCGAGATGATCCTGGCCGAGAACCTCGACGAGCGGAAGGCGGCGCTGGCCAAACTGCTGCCGTATCAGCGCGACGACTTTGCTGGCATCTTCCGCACCCTCAAGGGTTATCCGGCGACGATCCGGTTCCTCGACCCGCCGCTCCACGAGTTCCTGCCGCACACCAAGCAGCAGCAGGAGGAGCTGGCCAAGAAGATCGGCGTGGCCGCCGCGCGCATCCACCAGCGCGTCGAGGGGCTCCACGAGTTCAACCCGATGCTCGGCTTCCGCGGCTGCCGTCTCGGGATCGGCTATCCGGAAATCTCGGCGATGCAGGCGCGGGCCGTGTTCGAGGCGGCCGCGATCGTCCAGAAGGAGGGCATCAAGGTGCGCCCGGAGATCATGATCCCGCTGGTCGGCTTCAAGAAGGAGCTGGACCTCCAGATCGAGGTCGTCCATCAGGCGGCCCGCGAGGTCCAGGCCGAGCAGAAGGTGAAGCTCAATTACATGGTCGGCACGATGATCGAGATCCCGCGCGGCGCGCTGACCGCCGACGAGATCGCCCAGTCGGCCGAGTTCTTCAGCTTCGGCACCAACGACCTGACGCAGACCGGCCTCGGCATGTCGCGAGACGACTCGGGCTCGTTCCTGCCGCAGTATCAGGAGCTGGAGATCGTCAAGAAGAACCCGTTCGCGACGATCGACGCCAGCGGCGTGGGGCAGCTGGTGGAGATTGCCGTGACCAAGGGCCGGTCGGCGCGTCCCGGCATCAAGCTGGGGATCTGCGGCGAGCACGGCGGCGATCCCGCCTCGATCCAGTTCTTCGAGAAGGTTGGACTCGACTACGTGAGCTGCTCGCCGTATCGCGTGCCGGTCGCTCGGCTGGCGGCGGCCCAGGCCGCGCTGCAGAGCAAGACCAGCTAGTCATCGCTTCCCTCAGGGTCGCGCGTGATCAAGGTCTATAAGTACGAGGCCGGTCGCACTACCCGGGTCGACGCTGTCGATCCGGCGTGGCTGCGGCCGGACGGTCAAATCCGCGTGTGGGTCGATCTCGACAACCCCACCCCGGAGGAATCCCGCATTCTCAGCGATGTATTCCACTTTCACGAGCTGGCGGTGGAAGACGCGCTGGCCGCACGCCATCATCCGAAGCTGGAATCGTACGGCGACTATCTCTACCTGATCCTGCACCGCATCGACTTCAAGGCGAACGAGCACGAGTTCCGTACCCAGGACGTCGACTTCTTCGTCAGCGACCGCTACCTCGTCACGGTGCACCACGGCGAATCGCGCTCGATCGGTCGTATCGGAGAGGTGTGCACCCGCAACGATCTCCTGCTCGGCGAAGGGCCGGCCTTCCTGCTGCACCGCATCGTCGACGCAATGGTCGACAACTATCGCCCGGAGGTGGATGAGCTCCAGGATCGGCTCGACCAGCTCGAGAAGGAAGTGTTCGAGCACTCGCAGCCCGACCTGGCGCGCCGCATCATCGATTTCAAACGGGACGTTTCCTCCCTCCGCCACGTCGTCCAGCCGCAGCGCGATGTCGTCGGCCGTCTGGCGCGCCGCGAGTTCCCGCTCATCACCGAGCAGCTCGGGTACCGCTTCCGCGACGTCTACGATCACCTGGTACGGCTGACCGACGAGTCGATGTTCTTCGGCGACCGCATCACCAGCCTGCTCGACGCGCACCTCTCGACCGTGTCGAACCAGCTGAACTCGGTGATGAAGATCCTGACCGTCATCGCGACGATCTTCATGCCCCTGACATTCATCACTGGCCTCTACGGCATGAACGTCGACCTCCCGCACTTCGGCCTCGGCCCGACGCTGTTCTTCTGGGTCCTGGTGGTCATCATGGTCGCGATCTCGCTCGGCATGCTCGTCTTCTTCCGGATGCGCCGCTGGATTTAGGCGGCGCCGCAGAAGGGAGGAGGGACGAGGGAGTGGGGACTGGGCGGATGGCCACAAGCTAGCTTTCGCGACGAACTTTGAACCGAACGCTGAACCCATGAACCCAACCTTGAACCCCATGAACCCTCATGAACCCTGAACCCCGGATCCACCGGCTCCCCCTTCACCTCGCGAATCAGATCGCGGCGGGCGAAGTCGTCGAGCGCCCGGCATCGGTGGTGAAAGAGCTGGTCGAGAACGCGCTCGACGCGCACGCGCGGCGGATTACCGTGTCGACCGAGCTGGGTGGCAAGAAGCTGATTCGAGTGGAAGACGACGGGGACGGGATGGGGCCCGAGGATGCGCGTCTGTGCATCGAGCGGCATGCGACCAGCAAGATCGCGAGCCAGGACGACCTCGGGGCGATTCGCACCCTGGGTTTTCGCGGCGAGGCGCTGCCGAGCATCGCCTCGGTGTCGCGGTTCCTGTTGCGAACGCGGGCTCACGGAAGCGCGTCGGGGACCGAGGTCCGGGTCGACGCCGGGAGTGTCGTTTCGATCCGCGAGGTCGGCGCACCCGAAGGGACGTGCATCGAGGTCGGGGATCTCTTCGTCAACCTGCCGGCGCGGCGCAAGTTCCTGAAATCGGATCAGGCCGAGTCCGCACAAATCTCGCGCCTCGTGACACAGATGGCGCTTGGCTATCCGGGCGTCGGGTTCACGCTGATGAGCGGCGGACGCCAGGTGCTGGAGTGTCCACCCGCGGCCGGGATCACGGAGCGGTTCTTTCAGCTGTTCGGCGAGCGCGCCGACCTGATCCCGATCCATAAGGAAGCTGGCGGGATCCTCATCGAAGGGTTCGTGGCGGCCCTCGGCGACGCCGGGCCGGTTCGCGGCCAGCAGAACGTCTTCGTCAACCGCCGCATCGTCAAGGACCGGACCATCGCGCACGCGATCATCGAGGCCTACAGCGTCGCGACGATCAAGGAGCGCAGCCCCGAGGTCCACCTGTTCATCCAGATACCGCCGGACCGTGTCGACGTCAACGTGCATCCCACGAAGGCGGAGGTCCGGTTTCTCGAGCAGTCGCTGGTCCACGAAGTACTGCGGCGGGGCCTCGCCGACGCGCTGGGGCAGGGCAGGGCGCCAGAACTTCAGCTGACGCCCAGCTTCGGATCGCCCGCGGAGCCGCGTCCGATGACGATACCTGGTGTCCTCGCCGGCGCTTCGGTTGGCAATCGGTGGAGCCCCGAGCACGACGCCGCACTGCGGACATTCCTTCCGGCTGACGGTCCCGTAGGCCCGACCTTCAGGTCAGGCGACGCGGGCGGAACGATCCCCGGGTTCGCATCCAGCGCCACGCCCGACCTGACGGTCGGGTCTACCGCAGACACCATCGGCGCGCGAACCGACATTACGCCCGACGACGTGCGGCCGATGATCCCGCTCGGGCAGTTTCGCGACACCTTCATCATCGCGGTCGACGACGAAGGGGTGGCGATCATCGATCAGCATGTCGCCCACGAGCGGATCCTGTTCGAGCAGATTTCCGAGCGGCTCACCGCCGGCCGGCTCGAAAGCCAGCGGCTGCTGACGCCCCTGATCGTCGACCTCTCGCCGGCGCAGCGGCAGGCGCTTGCCGCGCACCGGGAGACGCTCGACAGGTTCGGGATGGAAGTGGAGGAGTTCGGTGGCGACAGCCTGCGCCTGTCGGCCGTGCCCACGCTCCTCGAGCCGGGCGAGTGCGAAGCAACGGTACGGGCGTTGGCCGAGGATCTCGAGGGTTTCGACAAGGGCTCGGCGGCCCGGGATGCGCTCGGACGCGTGGCCGCGACCATGGCCTGCCACGCGGCGGTGAAGGCGAACTACCCGCTAACGCTGACCCAGATGCGATTCATCCTGGACGAGCTCCGCCGCACCGCCTATTCGAGCGTCTGTCCGCACGGCCGCCCCGTCGTCCTGCGGCTCTCGCGCCGGGAGATCGAGAAAAATTTTCACAGAATTTGAGTGAAGAAGTGGTCTCTGGAGGCCGATATGTACGGATCGCATGCGATCCAGCTGGACGTTAAGCCGCTGATTGCGTAAGATTTGACCTTGACAGTTCACATCCCTGCCAGTTACACTTTTTTCATCCCAGCAACTCGGCTCTGAACAGTTTCCAAGCGAAAAGGCAGCCCCGGACTTTGGGGTGCGCAAAGCTGTAAGCTCCGCTCACGCGGGGTGGTTTAGCTGCCGAACTTGGAGTAGCCATGTCAACCCGTCGCGTATTTCCGGCCGTTCTCGCCTCCGTATTCGCGCTGTTGTTCTTCGGCCTCGGCAACTATCTCGGGGCCCGTGCCAGCGCGGACAGTGACGTTCGTCTGGCCGAGCTCCGCGCCGAAGTCGAGCTGCTGCGCAAGCGTCCGACCCCGGACGTCGCCGGCACCTCTGGTACCGCGCGCGCCAGCGCCATGGCCATGATGGACGACGCGAGTCGGGCCTCCTTGATCGCGGACGTGAAGCGTCAGCTGTCCGACGAGATGGGGCTGCTGCCCGTCAATCTGCTTCGTGAGCGCAGCGAGAGCTTCGTCGAGCTGTATTCCTACGACGACCGTGGCTCGAGCAGCTACGGCACCGCGGGCTACGTCGGCAACGGCTACTTCATCACGGTCAAGCACGGCGTCATCGCGCTGGGGCAGGACGGCCTGACCGAGCCGCGCAAGATCGTCTCGGTGAAGGTGATGTACAAAGGCCGGGCGCTCGCCGCCAAGGTCGTGGACGCCGGCGACGCCAAGGTCGAAGTCGACTCGGGCGACTGGGCGATCGTGAAGGTCAAGGAGCCCATCGACCTGCCGGCGTTGAACGTCAACCTGGCCTACCACTTCGATTTTGCCGACCCGATCTTCCGGCTCGGCAACGACTACTCGAAAGGCATCATCCTCTCCACCGGCTACGTCGGCCAGCGCACCTCGAACAACCTGGTGACGTGCCTGACCGATGGCCACCCCGGCGTCTCGGGCGGCGGCGTGCTCAATCGGAACGGCGAGCTGGTCGGCATCCCGATCGGCCGGATGCAGGGCGACTTCCGCTTCTCGTTCATCCTGCCGCTGCGGCAGGAGATGTTCAGGAAGATCGCGCACTTCAATAACTGACGCTGAGGGGACTCGGGACCCGGGACTGGGGACCCGGCAGCTTCAAGTCGAACGCGCCCGGCCCTCATGGTCGGGCGTTTTCTTTTTCTCGGGATCGGGGATCCAGCGCCGGCTCTGCGCCACCGCAGCTGTAAGCCCTGGCCGTGATTACCAGGTCCCGAGTCCCGGGTCCCGAGTCCTACTTGGCCCGTCTCTCCCGCAGCGCCGTCAGGCGTTTCTTCAACTCCGTCTCGAGCCCCCTTTCGACCGGCTCGTAGAAGCGTCGGCCGCGATGGGCCGGCGGCAGGCATTCCATGTCCGCGACCCCCTCCGCTTCGTCGTGCGCGTACTTGTAGCCTTTGCCGTAGTCCAGTGACTTCATGAGCCCGGTCGGGGCGTTGCGCAAGTGCAGCGGCACCGGCTCGGCGACGTCCGTGGCGGCGGCCTCGGCGGCAGCGGAGTAGGCGCGGTAGACGGCGTTGCTCTTGGGGGCGAGCGCCATGAAGATCGCCGCTTGCGCGAGCGCGGTGTTGCCCTCGGGCATGCCGAGGAAGTGGACTGCATCCTTGGCCGCCATCGCCACCGTGAGCGCGCGCGGGTCGGCATTCCCGATGTCCTCCGACGCGAAGCGGACGAGGCGTCGCGCCACGTAGAGGGCGTCCTCGCCCGACTCGATCATCCGCGCCAGCCAGTACACCGCCGCGTCCGGATCGCTGTTGCGGATCGACTTGTGGAGCGCGGAGATCAGGTTGTAATGCTCCTCGCCGGTCTTGTCGTAGAGGAGCGCGCGGTTCTGGGCGATATCGGCGACGCGTGCCGCGTCGAGCCGGCCGCCGCTGCCGATCGTCGCCGCGGCGAGCTCGAGCATGTTGAGGGCGACGCGCGCGTCCCCATTCGCGTATCGCGCGATGCCGGCCAGCGCATCGGCGTCGGCCGTGATCGAGAGGGCGCCCAGGCCGCGGTCGCGATCGGCCAGCGCCCGCTCGAGGATCATGACGACCGTCGCCGGCTCGAGCGGCTTCAGCACGTGAACCTTCGACCGGGACAGCAGCGCCGAATTCACCTCGAAGGACGGGTTCTCGGTCGTCGCCCCGATAAGGACGATGTCGCCGGCTTCGACGCGGGGGAGAAAGGCGTCCTGCTGCGCCTTGTTGAAGCGATGAATCTCGTCGACGAACAGAATCGTGCGGCGACCGCGCAAGCGGCGCGCCTCCTCCGCTTCCGTCATGACGGTGCGGATCTCCTTGATCCCCGAGAGCACCGCGCTGAATGATATGAACTTGGCCCGCGTCGCTCCCGCGATGAGGCGCGCCAGCGTGGTCTTGCCCGTACCCGGCGGACCCCACAGGATGATCGAGCGCAGGCGGTCCTGATCGATCGCCTCGCGCAGCGGCCGGCCGGGCGCGACCAGCGCGTCCTGGCCGACGATTTCATCCAGCGTGCGCGGCCGCATCCGCTCGGCCAGCGGCGCCCGCGGATCGAGCGCCGGATTCTCGACGGGCTCCGGCTCGTCGAACAGCGACATCAGGATGCCTCCCGCTGGCGGGCGGCTTCGAAACAGATCAGCGCCGCGGTGATCGCCACGTTGAGCGATTCGATTGGTCCGTGCATCGGGATCGTCAGCCGTACGTCCGCCGCGCGCGTCACCGCCTCGTCGAGGCCCGGACCTTCGGCGCCGAGCAGGACAGCTATCGGTTGCCGAAGATCGCAGCAGGTCATCAGCGTGCCATCGCGAGGAACGGTAGCCACGATCGCGAGCCCCATCGCCCGCGCGCTCGCGAGGATTCCGGCGACCGGCTGGCGGACCGCAATCGGCAGCCGCAGCGTGCTTCCCATGCCGCCGCGCAACGCCTTCCAGCCGAACGGATCGGCGGTGCCTTCGGTGCAGATGATGCCGGTCGCGCCGCCTCCTTCGGCGGCCCGGATGACCGCCCCGACATTGCCGGCGTCCTGCACGCCCGAGAGCACCAGTACCAGCGCCGGGTGGCCGGCCCGAAACACGTCCTCGGCGCCGCGTCCGTGGAGGTGCGCGATGGCGACCACGCCGGAGGGATGGGTGACCGGGCTGATCGCTGCGAGCACGCCCGGCGTGATGGCGATCACGCGAACGCCTCGCCGGGCCGATTCGTCCACCAGCGCCTGGGCTTCGGCATCGGCGTCATCGGCAATTGCGACCAGCTCGACGACCGTCTCCGACCGTAGCGCTTCGTCCAGCAGGTGGGGGCCGTCGAGCAGCGCCGCGCCGTCGGTCGTCGGGCCGCGGGCGAGCTCGCGGAAGCGTCGCACGAGCGGATTCTGGCGGCTCGTGACGCGTTCCATCGGTGGGATTGTACCCGCAAGTCTGTTACCATCACGGTCGCGGAGAGAGCCGCGCACAACCATGAAAGCCCGTCTGCTCAAGAAGTTCGAAGACGAGATTCACCAGCTGGATCGTGAGCTGAAGACCGAGCTGCCGAAGGAGATCAAGCGCGCCCGGGAGCTGGGCGATCTCCGCGAGAACGCCGAGTATCAGGCGGCGAAGGAACGGCAGCGGCTGGTCGAGTCCCGGATCAGCATGCTGCAGAAGAGGGTCAGCGAGATCTCGCTGATGAACATGGACAAGATCCCACGCGACAAGGTCGGCTTCGGCTCGACCGTCCACCTGAAGGACCAGAGCGGCGCGCTGATGATCTACCAGCTGGTGATGCCGGAAGACGCCGACGTCGAGCAGGGCATGATCTCGACGGCGTCGCCGATCGGCCGGGCGCTGCTCAACAAGGAAGAGGGCGACGAGGCGGTCGTGACCACGCCGAGCGGCAGCCGGCGGTTCGAGGTCGTGAAGCTCCAGACCATCCACGACGAATCGTAAGTCCCGGTTGTGATCACCCCCGACTCGCCGGACCGGGTGTACTCGACGCGGCTCCGCACCGCGCTCGTCCTCACCGGCTCCGGCACCAGCGCCGCGTACCATGCCGGCGTGCTGCGCGCCCTCCAGGAAGCCGGAGTGAAGATCGATCTGACCGCTGGCCGGGGAGTGGGCGTGCTCGGCGCGCTCTTCGCCGCGGTCGACGGCGGCGCGCGCCTCTGGGATGCCGACGGAATCTGGAAAGGACCGGGCGCGAGCCATTTCTATCCGCCTCGCACCGGGCTCCGCATCGCTGCCTGGGCGCTCGCCGGTGCCGGCGCCGTGCTGGCCGTGCCGATCTTCTTCCTCGCGCTCGCCGTCCTGCTGGCCATCGTCGGCCTGCTGCTGACGCTGATCGGGCTCGGCGCCGCTGCCACCGTCGTCACGAGCGGCTACGCCCGCTGGATCGAGATCATCTTCGCTCCCAGCGCCATGCCGACCGTCGTGCCGCGGCTCGCGCTCTTCGCGGCCCTGATCGCGGTCGCCGCGCTATGTGCGTCGGTCATTCCCGCGCTCTTTAGCGGGGGCGGCCGCCGGCGCTCCGGCGGCGGGCTGGCGGGGCGGATCCTCGGCGGGCCGCTTGCGTCGGAGGGGCTCTCGACCCGGTGCGCCTCCGAGCTGTGGCGGCTGGTCCGCGGCGGCGCGCCGGCGCCCCCACCGTCGCGGGTGGAGCTTGGGCGGCGGTATCTCGAGCTGCTCGCCGACAACCTGGGCCAGCCGGGATTTCGCGAGCTGGTGCTGACGATCCACGACCTCGACGCGCGCCGCGACCTCGTCTTCGCGCTGCTTCATCCGCGCCTGCGGGCGCGCTTCTTCTCGCGCGTGTCGATCGCCGCCGGGGCGCGGCAGGCCGAAGCGGCGCTGGGCGGACGGGCCGTCGCCGATCTCGTCGACGCCGCCAGCCGTCCGCTCGAAGCCTTCGATCTCGCCGGGACCGCGCGCGATCATCTGCTGGACGTGATGGACGCGGCACTGGCCATCCCGCTGGCGACCGATCCGCACCTGCTCTCGTTCAGCGCGGAGGGCCCCTGGCGGGGTGAGACGCACCGCGTCGTCGACCGGCCGGGCAGTCTGCAGCGCTTGATCGAAGAGATCGCGGCGGCCGGTGCGGAGCAGGTGATCCTGGTGTCCGCGTCGCCGCCCCCCGCGCAGGCGCACGAGCTCAGTGCCAGTCGCGGCGATCTGCGCGGCCGGGCCGCCGAGCAGCTGGCCGCCTTCGAGAGCGCCACGCTGCGCGATGCGCTCGAGCAGTTCACCGGCCGCTTCTCCGGTCTCTTCGTCATCCGTCCGGCGCACAACCCGCTCGGCGCCCTCGACTTCGAAGGCGTGTACGACGAGCGCTCGGATCGCACGCATACCCTCGGCGAGCTGCTCGATCGCGGCTACGAAGATGCGTACCGCCAGTTCATCGAACCGGTGGTCGGCGCGAGCGGCGACTCCATCGCCACGGTCCAACCCTGAATTGGCGCGCGCCCCGGCCGTGGTGTCAGGTTACAGTCCGGTTCTCCGGTGCGCGGGCGCCCAGCAGGCAGCATGAAACCACAGACCAGGATCATCCACGGCGACGGCCAGCCTGATAGCGTCGGGTCGCTGACCACGCCGATCTACGAGACGACGACGTATCTGTTCGACACCGCCGCGGAGGTCAAGCAGTACGCCGAGGGCGGATCGAGCAAGTTCCTTTACTCACGCTACGGCAACCCCACCGTGCAGGCGGTCGAGCGAACCATTGCGGCGCTCGAAGGCGCCGAGGCCGCGCTGCTCCTGTCCAGCGGTCAGTCGGCGACGACAACCGCGTTGATGGGGCTGCTGTCGGCCGGCGACGAAGTGATCTGCAGTTCCGCGATCTACGGCGGCACGCTGCATCTGCTCGCCGATCTGCTATCGAGGTTCGGGATCCGCACGCGCTTTGCCACGGTGGAGGAGTTGACCGACGTCGGCGCGATCATCTCGGACACGACGAAGCTGGTGTGGTTCGAGTCGCCGATCAACCCGACGCTTCGCTGCGTCGACATCGCCGCCATCGCCGCCGCCTGTCGCGCGCGAGGCGTGATCTCGGTAATCGACAACACGTTCGCCAGTCCGGTCAACCAGCAGCCGATCGCGCTCGGTGTCGACCTCGTCATGCACAGCGCGACGAAGTACCTGAATGGCCACAGCGACGTCACCGCTGGCGCCCTGGCCGGACCGGAGCGGCTGATGGCCCCGATCGAGAAGGCCCGTCGGCTGATTGGCGGCATTCTCGACGCGCACGCCGCGTACGCCTTGGGCCGCGGCCTCAAGACGCTGCACGTCCGTGTCCAGCGCCACAACGCCAACGCGATGGCCATCGCCAGCTGGCTCGCGCGGGACCCCCGGGTGGAGCGGGTGTACTACCCGGGTCTCGCGTCGCACCCGGATCACGAGCTGGCGAGCAGGCAGATGCAGGGTTTTGGCGGGATGGTCTGCGTCGACCTCGGCGACAGCCTGGAACGTGCGTCGGCCTTCTTCGATCGCCTGCAGGTCATTCGGCGCGCCGCGAGCCTCGGCGGGATCGAGAGCCTGTGCAGCCTGCCGGTCCTTACCTCACAGTGGGGCCATACGCCGGAGGAACTGCACCGGGCCGGGGTGACGCAGGGGATGGCGCGGTTGTCGATCGGACTGGAAGACGCCGACGATTTGATCGCCGACCTGGATCAGGCGCTCGGGTAGACACGGGGCCCGCCCGCCAGGCGGCCGCTACTTGAGAGCCGGCTCTTTCTTCTTCTCGCTGGCGGGTTCGTGCAGGAACTGGTCGGCCATCTCGGCGATGCGGGCGGTCAGGTCAGGCCCGGCCAGGTCGCCGAACTTCTGCCGGAATCGATCGATCGGCACCACCGCCTTGGCCATCGCCCGGTGCCCCCCCGCGCTGCCGATATCACCGAACCACCGCTTCACGAACTCCCCGGCGTTACGCGAGTAGCCCAGGTTGCGCACGCTCACGATGAACGAGCTGCCGACGATGCCGGCGAGGATCGTCCATTTGACGTCCTCGAGCTGCAGGAAGAAGTCGGCGGTGTACGGGATGAAGTCCTCACGTGGCGCCTCGCCTAGAAACGCCGTGAAGACCTGCTCGCGCAGGATGCCCGATTGGCTGGCGCGGGTGACGAAGCGGAGCCGCTCCAGGGTGATTTCCGCTCCTTCCATCTTCCGGATGAGCGCCGCGTCGGCAAGCGGGTAGAGGAACGTGAACGCCTCGAGGTCGACGCGGTTGGTATGGCGCGCGAAGAAGAGCGTGTCGGACTTGATCGCATAGAGCATCGCCGTCGCCGTGCGCTCCGAGATGTTGACGTCGATCGCGCGAAGGTGCTCGGTCAGGATCGTGGAGGTCGACCCGTAGTCGGCGCGGATGTCCTTGAAGACGGCGCTGTAGCCCGGCTGCTCGGGATGGTGATCGATGACGAGGTCGGCGCGGTTCAGCAGGCCGCCGAAATAGTGCGGCTGGACGTCCACCGTCGCGATGCGCTCGAACTCCTGCAGCGACGCGGCGGTGATCTGCTCGACCTGGATGTCCAGCATGTTGGCCATCCGCAGGTTCTCCGGCCGGGTCACGCCCTGGATCGCGCCGATGATCGCCGTCGTCTTGGTCCGGCGCAGCAGGTTGCGCAGGGCGAGTCCGCTGGCGAGCGCGTCGGGATCCGGATCGTTGTGGAGCAGGATCAGGACGCGATCGGCGTCGGCGAAGTAGCGCTGATACTGCTGCACCCGGGCCCGCGTCATCGAGCGGCTCAAGTCCGTGACCAGCGTCGGGCGAATCAGCTCCGCGAGCTCGAGGTGCGTGACGTCGGGAGAGGGCGAGCGTCCGTGTTCCGCCGACTTGCCGTTGCGTGAGCCGGTGTGCAGGACGTAGATCAGCGTGCCGCCGGCATCGCGCACCGCCGAGACGACCTTCTTGACCCCGCGGCGGCCGTTGTCTTCGATGATGAAGCAGGTGCTCGGAGAGATGTCCGCCTTGAGGTAGGTGTCGACGCGCTTCGGGTCGGACGTGATGACCTGGATGCCCGCATCGTGCAGACGACGTGCGAGGGGCCGGCTTTCGACGAGGAAGTCGACCTCGAAGCTGGGGATGAGGACCGCATCCAGCGAGCGGATCAGCAGTTCGTCCTGGCAGATGGCGACTACGCGCACGTCAGGCCAGCCCCGCGCGACGAACGCCTGCGAATGTCGATCACCACGAAAGCATCATTATACGCCGTGGTACGATCGCACTCCACGTGGGTGCATTCGCGCGGGCCGTCCTGGCTCTGACGCTGGCGGCCGCGGCGCCGTTGACCGCCGCGGGTCAAGGGGTTCCCCCAGCCGGAGTTCCGCCTCCGTGCGCGACCTGTCTAACCATCATCCTTCGCCCTGAGCAGCTGGATCTCCTGCCGGCCGCGCTGAACGGCCTCGACGTCCTCGTCGACGTACAGCCGGCCGCCGACGTCCCAGAACTGCTCGAGAGGATCCGCGCTCGCGGCGGCCGCGCCGGCGTGCGCCTGCCCGGACTCGATGCCATGGCTCACGTCCCCGGCCTGTCCTCGACGTCCACCGTCGTGCTCGATGTGGGGACGGTCGGTCAGCCGCTCGACCGGCTCGTCTTCGCGCTGCGCACTGCGGCCACCTCGATCAGGGCTACGGCAGCGACGCCGCCACGGATTGTCGTCGAAGCACCGTCGATGGTGCGCGGCGAGCTCCAGAGGCTCGCGGCTCAGGGCTACTGGGATGCCGTGCTCGACGCAGCGGGTTCGGGTTGGCAGAGTGGCGGAGTCCTGACCGGCGCGGTCGCAGCGCTGCGTGCCACGCAGGTCCACCCTGGCCGGCTGGTGTTGACGGCGGGGTCGGACGACGGACGGACGCGGCAGACGTTGGCAGATCTTGCACTCGCCGTGCGCTGGCTGGACGACTCGCTCGTCCCGGACGACGGTGGAGTACGAGTCGCGTGCGACGACGGCGCACCTATCCGCGTCTATCGCGATCCCGTCTCACTCGATCGCGTCGCAGTGCTCGAGGCGTGTGCAGCAGACCGGCCGGTCGTCTCCGAGCCAACGCTCCCGGTCGAGCGGATTCAACTCGCCGGGGGCGGAGCACTCGTCCGGATGGCCGAGCCGGCTGCGGATCGTTTCGCCGACGACACGCACGTCTCGGCACCCCGGCGCTTGACTGTCGAGGAGATCGTCGCGCGGCATCAGGCTGCCGCCGCCCGCCAGGCCGCCGCCGTCCGCACGCTGACCTCGAGTGGCACGCTGACGGTGACCTTCGAGGCCCCAGGATTCCCCGCACCGGTCACCGTCGCCAGCTCGACGACCATCTTCACGAAGGGCGGACGCACCGATCTCGAGCAGCGCGACATCCGCATCAACGGCGTCGCCTTGCGCCAGAAGGGCACGCCGAAGCTGCCGATCATCGAGCCGGAACGGGTCGCGGCGCCGCCGCTCGCCATCACCCTCGGTGACCGGTATCGCTATCGACTGGCCGGCGAGGACACGGTGGCCGGCGTCGGCGTCTACGTCGTCGCCTTCGAACCTGTCGACGCGCGGATCACCGCGTTTCGTGGGCGAGCATGGATCGCGCGCGATGACTTCGGGGTCGTCCGAATCGAGGCGGCGCAGACCGCGCTTCGGGGGCCGGTAGTCTCGTCCGAGCAAACCGACGAGTTCAGCCGCATGCCGGCGGGCGTCTGGGTGCTGGCGCGGTCCGAGGTGCGCCAGCTGTACGAGGGGGCCGCATACCGCACGCCGATCCGTCGCGTGATGGCGCTCGACACGCACGAGATCAATGCTGCGGACTTCGAACGCCGCCGGCAAGCCGCCTACGCCTCGGACCACACCATCGTCCGCGATACGCCCGCCGGGTACCGCTACGTGGAAGGGGCGGCGCGCGTAGCGGCCGATGTGCCTGGTTCGGCCGACGCGGCGCATCAATCCGGCTTGCTCCCGGGCCACCCAGCCACATCACGGGTCCGCACGCTCGCCTTCGGGGTCATCGTCGATCCGAACATCTCGCAGCCACTCCCGTTTGCCGGCCTCAGCTATCTCGACTTCAACCTGTTCGGCACTGGCACGCAGTTCAACGGGTTCTTCGGCGGCAGCTACGGGCAGGCGGCCTTCTCGATCCCGTCGATCGCCCAGAGCCGCTGGCAGATAGCCGGGCGCGCCTTCGGAATCGCGTCGTTCTATAACGACCGCGCGTTCGCGGGCGGACGCGAGCAATACGACCGCAACGTTCGCCAGCGTCCGGCGGCCGCGTCGGTGTGGCTGGTTCGGCCGCTGACCCCGCGGCTGGCGCTGCACGTCGGCTACGACCTCGAGTACACCGCGCTGGCGCGCAGTGAGGTGACCGCGCCCACGTTCGTCGCGCCGGCCGACCAGGTCGCCCACGGCCTGCGGCTCGAAGTGACGGGTCAGCGTGACGGCTGGGAAGGCTCGCTCTGGTGGGTGGGCTCGCGGCGGGCTGGTTGGGCGCCATGGGGACGGTCCGGTTCCGACGACTATCGTCCCAGCGACGCCGATTATCAACGCTACGGTGGAGTGCTCGCACGCGCTCTGGCCGTCTCACCACGGGTGGTCGCGCGGGTCGAGGTCGCGGGCATGGCCGGTCACGATCTGGATCGGTTCAGCCGGTTTGCGTTCGGGACGTTTGATAACAGGCTTCATGGGTATCCGTCGGCGTTGATCCGCTATGATCGCGGCGCGGTGGCACGCGGGGTGCTCGGGTGGTCACCTGGACGCCTCTTGCGTGTTGACGGTTTTGCCGACACCGCGTTCGTCCATGATCCCGGCTTCTCGTCCGGCGTGAGCCGTTTCACCGGCCTTGGCGCGGCGCTCGAAGCGCCGGCGCCCTTCGGCACGCTGGTCGCCGTGGAGTGGGGATACGGGCTGCAGGGCGTGAATGCCGACGGCCGCCGCGGCACCCACGTCGTGCGGGTCTCGGGTTACAAAGTGTTCTGACCGGGTTTGACCAGGGGGTCGCCATGCGCGCAATTCCTGCCGTGCTCCTTGCCGCCGTTACCACCGCCTTCGCCCCTCAGCAGACGTTCCGGACTGGCGTCGACCTCGTGCACTTCAGCGTGATCGTCGCCGACAAGCAGGGTGCGCCGATCACCGGCTTGACGGGGGACGACTTCGAGCTCGTCGAAGACGGCAAGCCGCAGGTGATCTCTTATTTCCTCGAAGGGTTTCCCGAGACCGGCGATTTGGGCCGGGTGTTGCCGCTCCACCTGGGGCTGGCGCTCGACACCAGCGGCAGCATGGAAGACGACATCCACGATGTCCGCACCGGGATGATCAAGTTCGTCAACGCCAACGAGCACGCGGTCGATACGACGCTGGTCGACTTCGACACCGAGGTGCGGATGGCGCGCTACAGCGGCGCCGACTACCCGCGCCTGGTTGAGCGCATCCGGATGCGCAAGCCGGATGGCTGGACGGCGTTTTATGACGCGGTCGGCGTGTATCTGAACGGCGCCGCAGAACAGGACGGCGAGAAGATTCTCCTCATCTACACCGATGGCGGCGACACTCGCAGCTCGATGACCTTCACCGAGCTCGTCAACCTGCTGAAGGCGTCGGATGTGACGACCTACGTGATCGGCTATCTCGAGCACCAGCCCTACTCGGCGAAGAACGAGCAGCGCATGCAGCTGCAGCGGATGGCGGAACTGACCGGCGGGGACGCTTTCTTCCCGAGCAGCGTGAAAGAGCTCGACAAGATCTACGCCAAGATCGAGCGGACGATCGCCGCCCGCTACAACCTTGGTTATGTGTCGACCGACACCCGTATGAACGGCGCCTGGCGCAAAGTGCAGATCCGTCTGAAGCGGCAAGATCTCAAGGGCGCCAAGGTGCGGACACGGGAAGGCTACTTCGCACCGTACAAGGATCCGTCAACCCGCTGACCGGCCGGTCAGTCGCCCGTCCCGGCCGCCGAGCCGGTTCAGCGGGGCGCCGGTTTCCAATCGTCGTCACCCACCGGGGCGCGCGGATGGTTGTGGTACGATGAGCGTTTCGCGTCCTCTTCGCGAGGCGCCACTGTACCGCCACTGTATGGCCTCCAAGTACGACCGATTCAAGCTGGTCACCGATTTCGAGCCGCGCGGCGATCAGCGCCGGGCGATCGATGAACTGGTCGAGGGCCTGGAGCGGGGCGATCCCGCGCAGGTCCTGCTTGGCGTCACCGGCTCCGGCAAGACGTTCACCATGGCCCAGTGCATCGCCGCGGTGAACCGGCCGGCGCTGGTCATGGCCCACAACAAGACCCTGGCGGCCCAGCTTTATCAGGAGTTCCGGCGGTTCTTCCCCGAGAACGCGGTCGAGTACTTCGTCAGCTACTACGACTACTACCAGCCCGAGGCCTACGTCCCGACCACCGATTCCTACATCGAGAAAGAAGCGACGATCAACGACGAGATCGATCGCATGCGGCTGTCAGCGACCCGATCGCTTTTCGAGCGCCGCGACGTCATCATCGTGGCCAGCGTGTCGTGCATCTACGGCCTGGGCTCGCCAGAGGCCTACTACGGGATGATGCTGCCGCTCGAGAACGGCCAGCGGATCGACCGCGAGCAGATCCTCCGCAAGCTGGTCGAGATCCAGTACGAGCGCAACGACGCCGACTTCAATCGCGGCGCGTTCCGGGTCCGGGGCGACATCGTCGAGGTGTATCCGTCCTACGAGGACATCGCGCTGCGGATCGAGCTCTTCGGTGACGAGATCGACGGGCTGATCTCGTTCGACCCGCTGACCGGGAAGACGATCCGGCGCCACGACAAGGTCGCGATCTTTCCGAAGACGCACTTCGTCACCTCGCGCGACCGCACCAAGCAGGCGGTCGAGAGCATCAAGGCGGAGCTCGCCTGGTATCGGGGTCAGCTCGAAGCGGAAGGCAAGGTGCTCGAGGCCCACCGGCTCCACCAGCGAACGATGTTCGACCTCGAGATGATCCGCGAGATCGGGTACTGCCACGGGATCGAGAACTACTCGCGGCACCTGACCGGGCGCCAGCCGGGCGAGCCGCCGCCGACGCTCCTCGACTACCTGCCGCCCGACGCGCTGATGATCATCGACGAGAGCCACCAGACCGTGCCGCAGGTGCGCGGCATGTATTTCGGTGATCGTTCGCGCAAGGAAGTGCTGGTCGCCTATGGCTTCCGTCTGCCTTCGGCGCTCGATAACCGTCCCTTGAGTTTCGAGGAGTGGGAAGCGCGGGTCCGCCAGCTGGTGTTCGTTTCCGCCACGCCGGGCCCCTACGAGCTGCAGCACTCGGGGGGCGTGGTGGTCGAGCAGATCATCCGTCCGACCGGCTTGATTGATCCGGAGATTGAGGTGCGCCCGGTGCGAGGTCAGGTCGACGATCTCCTGGGCGAGATTCGGATGCGGGCGGCCAAGGGCGAGCGAGTGCTGGTGACCACGCTGACCAAGCGGATGGCCGAGGATCTCACCCAGTACTACCAGGAGCTGGGGGTCAAGGTCCGCTACCTGCACTCGGACATCGACACGCTCGAGCGGATCCAGATCCTGCGCGATCTCCGACGCGGCGAGTTCGATGTCCTGGTCGGCATCAACCTGCTGCGTGAAGGCCTGGACCTGCCCGAGGTCTCGCTGGTTGCCATCCTCGACGCCGACAAGGAAGGCTTCCTGCGGTCAGGCGGCTCGCTGATCCAGACCGTCGGCCGGGCCGCGCGCAACGTCAACGGCCGCGCGCTGATGTACGCGGATCACATGACCGCCTCGATGCGCCACGCGATCGACGAAACCAATAGGCGCCGCGAGATTCAAGCCGCCTACAACCAGGAGCACGGCATCACCCCGGCCTCGGTCGTCAAGAGCATCGACGACGTGCTGTCGAGCATTTACGAGCGGGACTACCTGACCGTTGCGAAGGAGCCGGGCGACGAGTTCCGCACCCAGGCGGAGCTCGACACGTATGTCGCCCGCTTGCAGTCCCAGATGAAAGCTGCCGCCGCCAACCTCGAATTCGAGAAGGCCGCCGGCCTGCGCGATCGCATCAAACAATTACGCAGCCGCGAGCTCGGGCTGGTCAAGGCGGGGCAGTAGTGGCATCCGGCGTCATCGACTTCACCAAAGCCGCGCTCCTCGAGGTTCAGGAATACGTCGGCATGATCAAGCAGGTCCTGCGCGGCCTGGTCACGCCCCCCTTCTACTTCCGCGACATCGTCGAGCAGTTCGAGTCGATCGGCGTCGGCTCGCTGACCGTCGTGCTGCTGACCGGTATGTTCACCGGGATGGTGCTGGCGCTCCAGTCGGGGTTCACGCTGGATCAGTTCGGCGCGCGATCGATGGTCGGACGCCTGGTCAGCGCCTCGATGGTCAAGGAGCTCGGACCGGTGCTCACCGGGCTGATGGTCGCCGGGCGCGTCGGGTCCGGGATCGCCGCGGAGCTCGGATCGATGACGG
>Ga0207701_10000948_pt1 | contig 30804 bp, 32 predicted proteins | sample KBSSwiSSwithPhiX_FD_184294 | JGI IMG/M metagenome (GOLD analysis project Ga0207701, IMG submission 184294) | Switchgrass rhizosphere bulk soil microbial communities from Kellogg Biological Station, Michigan, USA, with PhiX - S5 (SPAdes) (version 2) | ecosystem: Environmental > Terrestrial >... | reverse complement strand
GAGTGGTGAGAATTCTCTCAACGCTTTGCTTCACACCGATGACTGTCTCCTTTTTGGTTCTCGCTGGGCAATCTTTATATCTTCTCGCGTTTATTGGAAATAGTTGCAGCACGGATCGGTCGATGGGACGTAGGCGGGCTGGTTCGCATGTGTGGACAAACGGGCGACGGGACTAGTGTAGAAAGTAAACGGGTCATAAGTGGCATCGAGCCAGGCATCGTAAACGACTGGCGCAAAGGCGCGCCCGCTCGGTTTTGCTTGCAAGGGTGGCCCGTTTGTATAATACCTAACGCCACAGGACGCACGATGTCTTCAGCAAGGCTTACATACCGGTTCACCTTGGTGTCTGCGCTTTTCCTCTTCTGCAGCATTCTGAGCACCGGGGCGATGGGTCAAACGCGGCGGACATCCGATACAATTACTTTGGGACTGGTTGCCGAGGCAAATCAGAATGAAGTGGAGAAGCATTTTCAGGAGTTTGTTGGGTACCTGGCGAAAAAACTTTCCTCCGATGGAAAGACTGAAGGCAGAGTCGTTGTAGTTGCGACGCAGTCTCGCCTGGCCAAGCTTCTCAGCGAGAGAAGGGCCGATTTTTATATGGAAAGTCCCCATCCGACGTATATCATCAACAGCGTATACGGAGCCGGCAAATTACTCCTCAGGCGTTGGAAAGGTGGTATGGCCGATTACCATGCCCTAATTTTTACGCGCAACAACGGCGCAACTAAACGTTTGGAAGATCTGCAAGGAAAGATGATTGCGTTCGAAGATCCCGAATCGACCTCAGGTTACTTTTTGCCGAAGATGTTACTTTCGAAAAAGGGATTCAAGCTGGTGCAGATGACTCGAATCGAGCCCAAAATCCCTCGCGGCGAACTCGGTTATGTTTTCGCCTCCACGCAGGACAAACTCGTGGATTGGGTTCTCAATGAACGAGTTGCCGCTGGCGCGTTTAGCAATGACGATTATGCAGCACTCCCGGACGGGAAAAAAACCGACATAACAATCCTAGCCGAGACTGCTAGTTTACCGCGCCATCTTGTCTCGATTCGAAAAGATTTAGCTCCTGCGGTGGCGAATAGTTTGAAAAAGATTCTGCTGTCGATGCACAAGGATCCCGAAGGGCAACGTATATTGCGACAAACCGACGGGACAACAAAGTTCGACGCACTTCCAGGCGGCGAACTAGCAATAAGCCAACGGCTGCTCGATACCTTCTACGCTCCCGAAAAAAAGTAGCCTAATTGGTAGTATCGCGCTGCGTCAGAGTCGGTGTGCGCCGGCGTCTGCCCGTAGAAGCTCCGGGCTCACGTGTTCAGGGCGGACGCCGAGACCGATGATACGAGCTGGGATGCGCCGGAGAAAAGGGTATCTCGCGAGTAAGCGCACGGCAAGCGGCGACTTCAGAGGTTGGGTGTCGGTGAGCACGCGCGCGATGATGCGATCCTGCACTGCCAGCTGCAATCTTTGCGTGACACGGGTGGGAAGCTCGCGGCGTGTCTGAATTCGACCCAGATCAGCCATGGTTACTTGCCTTTCCAGCAGCGGCTTGAACAGCACATTGGCCGCTGCAACGGCATCCTGAATCGCCAAATTGATGCCGACGCCGCCTACCGGCGACATCGCGTGGGCAGCATCGCCGATGCACAAAAGACCCAGGCGAAACCATTCATCCAATCGGTTCACGCGAACGGTCAAAAGCTTGACGTCATCCCAACCGCGGAGTTCGTGAATGCTGTCTTGCAGGTAAGGCGCGAGCTTCACGATCGCGGCCCGGAACGTGTCGAAGTCTTGCCGGCGCATCTCTTCGAATTGGCCTTTGGCAATGACATAACCGCACTGCCAATAATCGCCGCGATTGAGCGCGATAAAGATTCTCCCGGCATCGAACCTTCCCATGGTCACGGCAGGGTCCTCGGCAGTTCGCCGGATCCGGAACCAGAGAACATCCATTGGAGCGCCGAATTCCCTCGCCTGCAACCTCGCTTTTTCGCGTACAATCGAGGTCCGTCCGTCGGCGCCGACGACGAGATCGGCGTGGACTTGGATCTCGCCGTCGGGAGTTTTTGCGCGCACGCCGATGATGCGGCCCGACTGTTCGATCAGCCCGACCACCTCGGCTTCCATCTTCAGATCGAACGTCTGATAGCGAGTCGCTTTTTTAGCAAGGAAATTTAGAAAATCCCACTGCGGCATGAACGCGACAAATCCGCAGCGGGTTGGCAGGTGTCGAAAGTCGGCGATGGTAAGCCGCATCTCACCGAATTGCGCGTTGAGCTCGTAAACCTTTTGATGGGGCAGCTTTAAAAATTCATCGAGCAAGCCCAGCTCATGTATCACCTCCAGGGTTGACGGATGAATGGTATCGCCGCGAAAATCGCGTAGAAAATCGCTGTGCTTTTCCAAGACCAGAACTTCAACCCCGGCACGCGCCAGCAGGTAGCCCAACATCATGCCGGCCGGTCCGCCTCCCACAATGCAGCAGCGCACCAGATTTGTCCCATTACCCATTGGCTATTAATCCGTGCGGTTTCGAGAAACGACTAACAGAATCTGCACACAGAACAAAAATCTATCGCCGAAATACTTCTTCGGTTACAATCAACGCTTTGAACGCCCAACGCTCTGCCTGCCCAGGATTTTCGATGCGGACGTCTGATCGGTGGTTTCCTTAATGATGAATCGGAAAAAGATCTGTGTTCGAGAGAGTCTCCGGGCATCATTCAAAGACGGCGTCTGCGCCGCTTTCATGGCCGGGGTGACGGATTACTACGCCACGCCGGCTGCGCTCTTCTTGGGCGCCACGGTTCAGCAGGTGGGTCTTATTACTGCGCTGCCGAATCTATTGTCTTCTTTATCACAGTTCTTTTCGGTGCAAGTCATCTACTGGGTGGGCGGCCGGTTGAAGTTGTTGGTCCGGCTGGTTCTCTCACAAGCAACGCTCATCCTCTGCATCGCGATGCTGCCACTGGTGCAAGCCACCCATCGGGTTGAGCTGCTGCTGATCTTTTTGATTCTCGCGGCTATGTGCGGTGGCTTGGCCGGGCCCGCGTGGGGCAGCCTGATGAGTGATTACGTGCCGGCCAAAAAAAGAGGCCAATATTTCGGCTGGCGTAACCGCAGCGTCGGAGCCGTGACCGTCGCGAGCGTCATCGCGTCCGGGTTGCTGTTGAATTTTTTTCACCAGAGATACTACGGCGCCGGATTCTGGATGATATTTTCCCTCGCCGCGGCGGCGCGGTATTGTTCGGGTTATTTTGTCAGCCGCATGGACGAGCCGCCGCACCGGAAAGATCCAGCCAGTGATTTTACCTTTGTCATGTTCCTGCGGCGTTTCCGGGAGAGTAATTTTCTCAGATTCGTGGTGTTTAGCGGCTGTCTGACCTTCGCCACCTATTTGGCGGCCCCTTTTTTTGCTGTTTTCATGTTACGCGATTTGCAGTTGAGCTATCTCACTTACATGGCGCTCCAGGTTTGCGCTTCGCTGGCCACGCTCGTTGCTCTGCCGCTCTGGGGCAAGCACGCCGATCTTGTCGGCAATGTCAGAGTTTTGCGCCTCAGTTCATTTTTGGCTGCGCTGATCCCAATTTTTTGGTTGTTCTCGCAAACTCCCGCTTACCTCATGGTCGTTCAAATGATTTCGGGCTTTGCTTGGAGCGGAGTAACGCTCAGCGCGGGGAACTTCATCTATGACGCCGTGACGCCGCAAAAGCGGGTCCGTTGCATCGCCTATTTCAATGTGATCAATGGGGTTGCGCTATTTTTCGGTTCCTCGCTGGGCGGCTATCTCGCGTCACGCCTGCCGCCACTTTTCGGCTATCCGTTGCTTGGATTGTTTGCGCTCTCTTGCTTTTGTCGTATGTCCTTTTACCTGCTCCTCTCACGAACTTTTCGTGAGGTCAGAGTCGCCCACGAGGTCTCCATTCAGGAACTTTTTTTTAGCGTGGTCGGAATCCGTCCGCTCGTCGACCCAACGCGGGACTGAGAGGCGCGCTCGGTCCCTCACCCAACAATGCTTTCTTGACAACAGCGGCGCTTTGTTATGAACATTCACAATAAATCGAAACAAGGAGCGATGATGGCGACTTGGGATGATATTTTAACTGCGCGCGATAAACAGGTCTTTTCACTCTCGGGATTTGGCAAGAAGGCCGGTTTGGGTCAACGCCCGGCACTACTCATCATTGACGTCAACTACAATTTCACCGGAGATAAGCCAGAGCCGATTCTCGACTCTGTGAGACGCTTTCGCACGAGTTGCGGTGAAGAAGGTTGGGAGGCGGTATATCGAATTCGTGAGCTGCTCGCGGAAGCACGTAAAAAGCATTTGCCGATATTTTACACCACCGCCGAAGAGAACCGTTCCAACAGCACGCTCATGGTCGGCGGTTGGGCGGCGAAAAGCAATCGCACCACGGAAGACATGACCGAGCAGTGGGAAAAGGCCAATGAGATCGTCGAAGAGATCGCGCCACAGCCGGGCGATATCATCGTGCGCAAGCAAAAACCCAGCGCGTTCTTCGGCACGCCGCTGATGAGCATGCTCACCGAAGTGCATGCCGACACCGTGCTGGTCTGCGGTACGACGACCAGCGGGTGCGTTCGCGCGAGCGTCATCGATGCCTTTTCCTACAATATGAAAGTTTCGGTGGTGGAAGAATGCGTTTTTGACCGCGGCCAGGCATCGCACAAGATCAACCTTTTTGACATGGCGATGAAATACGCCGATGTGATCCCGCTCAGGGAGACCATCGACTACGTCCGCGGCCTGCCGGACAATCTCTACGCGCCGCCGTTATAAGCTGGTCATCCGATTCGGCTGAAACCGAAAAGCAAAGAGCTTGGCGTTACGGCTTTTCCGCTGCCATCAGGCTCAGGTCGGCGGCGGGGCAGATTTCTCTTGGGTCGATAAACCCGACTTTTTTGAACGTCGATAGATGCTCTTCGACCGTCATGAAATGGGCAGCGCGATGGCCTGAAGGGGCATTGACGTGATCGCAGATCAAAATCCTTCCGCCGGGAACGAGCAGTTCATAGAGCTGAGCATAAAGCTTTGGGATGCGGCTCGCGTGACGCAGCTCGTGCACGGCCTGCAGCGGAACGATGAGATCGAAGCCTGCGGGAACCGCGTTTGTCCAGAGTTCTTTTTTGAAATCCGCTTGAGTAAAGACGACCCGCTCTGCGAATCTTGCTAGACGGATTTGGCTTAGCTTCAGCATCTCGGGCGAGAAATCAACCAGTGTGTAGCGCACGATATCACAACTCTCTAGTAACGCTTCGGCGAGAAAGCCCGGTCCGCAGCCCAACTCGAAAACCGACAATGCATCCTTCTTTATCCGCGCGGCTTCGGCCACGAAAGCCTTGAATAATTTCTTCCGCTCCGGCCGATAGCGAGTGATGCTGTCGCTCCAGTGCTTTACATAAGCAGGGTCGAAGAAATCGTGATCGCTCGGTACTTCTTTCACGCTCATGAACGGCACTTTATTTCTCGTTCGCCGCGGTTGCAACAAAACCTACACGATTGCGTCGTGGTAGGGGCAGCGACCTTTTTACTGCGCGAGGTCGCAAAAAGATCGTCGTAAGAATTCAGAGTTCGCCTTGGATTCCCGCTAGAAGCATGCGGGAATGACTAAATAAGAAGTCGTCTGCCGGGAAGCTGTCGTGAAAAGAAGATTTTAGCGGACGATGACATTCACGCGTTGCACGCCGTTGTTGCCGTAACCGCCGAAGTTCCATTCCTGATCGATCGGCTGCATATTTCCATAGGCGTCGATTGCGCGGACCAGGAGTACGCATTCACCTGGCGTGGCGGTCCACAGGAATGTCCATGTCCTCCAGCCATACGGTGATCCCGATTCTCCTAATTCGGCCTTGGACCAAGTGGAACCGCCGTCGACGCTCACCTCGACATCTGAAATTCCGATGCGTCCAGCCCACGCTTTGCCGGTAAGAGTGACCGAGCCAGCCTCGACTAGCCGGTTGCGAGTCATGAAGTCTGGAATCCCCGGTGGAATCATCAATGCACGCGCTCTGATCAGGGTGACGGCTTCACCGGGCCCATCTGCCGTCTGGCTGTAACGATAGGCGCGCGCCATTTGATAGCCTTGAAACGGCTCCGCAACCGCTTCGATGCGGTCGAGCCATTTCACGCTCGTCATGCCGTACCAACCCGGCATCAACAAGCGCAGCGGATAGCCATGCTGCGGCGGTAGCGGCTCGCCATTCATCTCATAGGCCAGCAAGACCTCGTCTCGCATTGCTTCGTTGACCGTGAGGCTGCGCTGATAGAATTGAACCTGGTCGCCTTCGACCCCCTGATCGAGTCCGGTAAAGACGATCTCGACAGCAGAGTTACGGATACCAGCTTCCTGCAGGATTCCTTGTACCGGCGTGCCGGTCCACTCGGCGTTGCCGATCGCTTCGAGGAGCCATGGTTGGCTGATGCGACGCGGTGCGAAAAGCGCTCGCCCATTGCCGGCGCACTCCATCGTAACCGCCATTGTTCGCCGCGGCAGCTTTTTAATATCGTCGAGAGTTAGTTCAAGAGGCTTGCCGACAAGGCCGGCGACTTTAAGGCGCCATTTCTCGGCATTCACTTCCGGTATGTCATAGTGGATCAAAAGATAATGCAGACCCGTCGGTGTGATCGGATATCGCAGTGCCTCCAGAGGCATGCCGCGATTGCGCAGCGCCAACTGCAGTTCTTCTTTGTAAAGGCCTTCCGTTCCGGCGAGACCGCTGCCGTCGCCAACGGTTGGAAAATATTTGGTCGCGCTTTTTTGTTCCATTGCGGTAACCCTAACTGGCTTTTGACAGAGGAACAATCAGAGATTGGTGATCAAGAGAAGGCCGCCCAATCCGAGCAGAGCGACGCCGAGCGGCGCACTCAATTTACGACCCCAAGAGAGATTCTTTTCGGCGGCCATTACGGCTCCAAGCCCAAGCATCCAGGCCGCGTTGCCGACCCCGACGCCGAACATCAAAAGCATTAGCGCCCAGCAACAGCCGACGCAAAAAACACCATGATGCATTCCCAGCAAAAAGGCATTTCGTTGCTCGTGCCGACCGCGCCAGTACTCGGTCACGAAAGTCAACGGAGCGCGGCATTTTTCCAGACAACGATATTTCAAGCGGCTGAACTGAAAAGCGCCAGCTATCATCAGAGTGGCGGCGCCGATCAACCAAGCGCGTGCTTCGAGCCAGGAGCTACGCTCGACAAGTTCATGCACCAACCAGTCGCCTGCGTGGGCGGCGATCCCGAATCCGAGCCATACGGCCAAGTAGCCTGCGATGACTAGCGCCAAAAGCTGTAAACGATCCTCTCGCTGCTCGGTCAATCGGTGGAATCTTTCCAGCAGTGGGAGGGCCGTCGGCAACATCATGGCGACCGTCATCAATGTCCAGCCGACGAGATAAAACGTGACGGGGAGAAGTAGAGAGTCGGTGCCTAGCTCGCCCAGTTGCTGATGACCGAGGTAGCGGCCATAGGGTGATCGGCCCCAAATCCACAGCGCAATCCATGCGGAGCCGACCAGCGAAGCGAGTAATGCGAGAAACGCCCTACGTTCGGCCATGTCATTCGCCCAACGAGCTACCCGAAACGCATCTAATTTTGAAAAAGAAATTTTCCCTGAATCGCGTTGTGATCTTTCAGATCGATTTTTTGCCCCAATGCCGGGTTGTTCATCTTGTATTTCGTTGCCCTGGCCACATACGCCGGCGCACCGGGAATGGTCGAAAATATTGAATCGCGGAGCGTTGTCACCTCGCCGTTGGGACCGCGAAAAGGTTCCATCTCGCAATCAGCTACATTGCCAATACGCAAGGTACCCTTGCCTTCCGAAACTTCAAAGGTGATCGGCGAGCGTTCTACGGAAACCACTTCACCGATCAGTTTCACCAAGTCGGCGACCGGACCGCCCTGTTTACCGGTGTATACCGTGAGCAACGCTTCTTCCTGAGCTTTGGTCGCTCGTTCATCAATATGCACCACGACACGCCAGTTGCCTTTCAAAATGTTTCCGGGAATATGCGCCGTGAACCCCATCGTGAGGCCCGACACGTCGACGCCGTCGATTTCACCTTTTTCGAAATGGTGCGCCAGCGCCGTATCGCATGTCCCCGGATCCGGGTCCATACCGACCCAGCAAGGACACAGCACTTCACAGTTGCAGACTTCCAACAGACTGCCTTCAAGTTTGTATGCCATTGCGGCCTCCCTTCTACCTGTTCATGAATCAAATATCGTGATTGTTGGCGTATCGGATGATCAATCGGATTGGCTCCGGTTTTAGAACTCAGCCGGACCCTAGACCGTGTGACCATCTCTGTCAAGCAATGATCCTTTGCGTAGCGGAACGATTAAACTTCTTGGCAACCGATTGCATTTCACATACGTCCGCTCAAAAAAACCGCTCTCGTCCATTTTGCGAATGAAACGATCGTCGACGATCTCATCGAGATTGACCTCTCCGACGCGGGGATTTTGCGTTTTCAGCAGACGCTGCACGTTGCGCATTCCGTCGAGCGCGGGATAGGGCTTGCGGGCCATGGTTCGCACTGCGTCGTGGTAGCCTTCTTCAGCGGTGACAGAGTCTTTGAGCCGTAGTTTCTTCATAATCAATTCGACCACGGCGGCTTGGTTCTTCGGGGCGATCAGATAGGCCAGGCTTTCGACCAGTGCCTTAAGCATATTTTCAATCAGCATCGGTTGCTCGGAGATGAAGCCGAGCGTCGTGACAATGTCGACCCGGTAAACGGAATGTTGACCTTCTGTGAATCGCCGAGAACATTGAAGCCCCGCTGTTCGAGTTTTTTGCTGAACGCCATATCGATGACCGCGGCATCGACTTTACCCGATTCCAGGGCTTGGCTTCGCACCACCTGTTCGCCGGTGCCCTGCAGGATGATGTTGTCCCGGCGCAGATCGAGACCAAAATGCTCGAGCTAAAGCAGCGCAGCGAGCCAGTTGGTGCCGCCGGCGCCTTGAATACCGAGAATCTTGCCGCGTAGCCCCTTCGGACTTTTGATACCCGGCCGCGCCACCACGTTGTTAGTCATCCTGCCGGTAAACGTTGCTAGAACCCGCAAATCCGATTCCGTCACCGACGCGCCGAGGATGCCGCTGCCGCCGCCATAAGCGATCGGAATCGTACTTGCTTTCATCGCGGCGATCATCAAAGGTGTATTGCGGACAAACACCAAAGTCGCCTCGATGCCGTACTTTTGGAAATAGCCTTTCTCCTGCGCGATCCACAACGGCGAGATACGCGGATTGATTGTCGAATGGCCGATGGTCAGCTTGGTGGCGGCTGGCGACGCTGTGGGCTCGAACCAGACGAGCGCAAGCAAAAAAATAGCGAGCATTTGACGAGTCATGGAAATTTCCTTTCTGCACGCATACCGGCTTCGTTCGTGATGAATCGAGTTGTCATGTTACTTAGCGCAAAGCGACCTCGAGATGCGAGCCGAATTCTTTGACCGATAGAACGCAGGCCAGACTGAGAGTTGCTCGCGTTGACAATTGCTAATTTGGCATGGAATAGTCGCGTCAAACTCATTCGCGGAGGACTCGATGGCCAGTACCAAGATCGAATTGGATCCCCAGTCTACCGGTCTCGTCATTGTCGATATGCAAGTGGAAGGTTGCGAGCGCCATGGCCCAGGGGTCAAGCCAGTGATCACCAATATTCGCCGCTTGCTCGATCGCTTCCGAGCGGTTCACGGCAAAATCATCCACGTCCAATCGGTCCGCACTAAAGATCACCCTGAATTCACCGTGTTCGGCCGACCCTACGGGTTGTTGCTCGGCAGTCCCGGGGCTGATTTCGTCGAAGAATTGCGTCCAGTAGCCGGTGAAGAGATCGTGCAAAAAACCTCGCACGATTGTTTTTATAAGACGTCCATGGAAGCAGCGCTGGAGAAACTACAGCTCCGGCCCTGCCGAGATCGGATCATCGTCACCGGTATCGGGTCTAGCAACTGCGTCTATCATGCGGTGATTGGTTTTCACATCCGGAATTATTACAGCATCGTGCCCGAAGACTGCATTCATGGCGTGCACCCTCAGTCACAGCCCTTTGCGCTGCACCAGTTTCGTTCCAATGCTTACAATTTCAACGTCACGGTATGCCGTTCCGATGATCTGCAACTCCAATCAGAAACGATCCCGCTTCAGCGCGCGTCCGGCAGCTAAGTTTGTCATTACGCGCCGCTTTTACCAGTCGATACTGGGGCTCGCGACCGCTTGGCTTGTCTGCCGTGTCGCTCCAGCAGCAGCACAAATTTTGAAAATCCCCTTCGCGGCGTTGTCGCCCAATTACGCGCCGCTCTGGATCGCCTCCGATACTGGGCTTTTCAAGAAATACAACTTGGACGTGCAATTGATCTATATCTCCGCCGGCTCCGTGATCGTGCCGGCGATTTTGTCGGGGCAGGTGGAGATCGCCAATATGAGCTCCGCGCCTGCCCTGACCGCTTGGGCGCGTGGCGCGGAACTGAAGGCCGTGGGCGTGACATCAAACCGTTTGCTGCATGTCGTCATGACCCGCAGCTCGATAAAAAAACCCGACGACCTCAAGAATAAAAAAGTCGGCGGCGACCGCTACGGTTCACTTTCGGATCTGATCCTGCGCGAGGCGCTGCGCTACTACAACCTCGTGCCGGATCGGGATGTGGCGGTCATTCAAACCGGCGGGTTGCCCGAACGGCTCGGAGCGCTGAAATCCGGCGCGGTCGATGGCGCCATTGTCACCGGTGATACCGCCCTTGAAGCCGAGAAGTTGGGTTTTCACAAAGTGATCGATCTCTCGCAGCTGCCGATCCGTTATCCGAGCAGCACCATCATCGTCAGCAAAGCGTTTTTTTCGGCCAAGCGAGATACGGTGAAAAGATTCCTCCGCGGCTGGATCGAGGGCATCAGAGTCGCCAAAACCGACAAACAAACCACCATTGCGGTTATGCAAAAATTTCTCAAGACCAGCGACCGCTCCGTTCTCGAGAGAATTTTTGAAGTTTACAAATCCGTTCACGAAAGAGTTCCGACACCGGATCCCAAGTTGATGTCCGTCGCGCTCAAACAACTCGCCGCGAGCGTGCCGCAAACAAATCTCCTCAAGGTCGAAGACTTCACCGACCAGAGCTTGATCCACGAGCTCGAGAGCGAAGGGTTTATCACCAAAGTCTATGAAAACCGCTGACGGGTCGCGAACGAGCAGCGTATCGTAAACTCTATTTATCTTCGGAAAGGTTTCTCCCTGCGGTCGAAATGACCGCAGTGTCGAATTCGCCGGCTCGGGTGGTTGAGAACCGTTTAGAAGAGGAGGCAATCAATCAATTCTGTCTGCTGCTGCCATAGCGCGACGCAGTAGACGGGGATCGCCCAGTCTCTCTACACAGTTCGTAAATGCGCCGGCAGGTCCGCGCCAGCGAAGCTCGTTGATGTTGCTAAAGAGCGGCGCATCGCCTCTGAGCGTCGCGAGGCGCTTGAAGAGCAACGCAAGCTCCCGGTTATTCCCCAGTAAAGCGACGGGAAAATCCTCGATAGTGCCGTGGCTATTCAGCAGGCGCGCCGCGCCGACGGCGCCGATTCCCGCGATGCCGGGATAACCATCCGCGGCATCGCCGACGAGGGCGAGAAAGTCTGGAATCAGCGCAGGCTCCACGCCGAACTTCTCACGAACCCCGGCGGCGTCGCGAATCTTGTTGCTTCGGCGATCCATCTGCACGACTCGGTCTTTACGCACGCACTGCGCCAAATCTTTGTCCGGCGTCCAGATGCAGATTTTCCGTACTCGCTCGTCTTGGGCAGCGATTTGAGCCGCCGATGCTAGGGCGTCGTCCGCCTCGAGCTCGACCATGGGCCATACCGCCACGCCCATTGCCGCGAGCGCGTCCTCCAGTGGGTGGAACTGCGCGAGCAGCGCGGGATCGATTCCGGCGCCGGTTTTGTAACCAGGCCAAAGCGCGTTGCGAAAAGATTCAATCACGTGATCGGTCGCGACACCGATGTGGGTCGCACCCGTTTCAATCATCTGCAAAACGGTGTTGAGTACGCCGATGACCGCACCGTAGGGCCGATCTTCGCCTTTGTTGAAGCGTCGAAGGCCGTAGAAATGCCGGAACAGCTCGTAGGTGCCGTCGATTAGGTGAACGACGAGGTGGTCAGTCTGAGCCGAGTTGTTATTCATCGAAGTTTTCGACTCTGCCTATGTTAATACGTCTGGTCGATGTGCGCGGCCATAAAGCGTCACTGGTAAACGTTGTCGATGAATCCGCTTTGCTCGAGCTGCCGGACGATACCCGTATCGACAAAGTTTTCCGGCTTGTAGCTCTTGGCCTTGGGAACTTGCGCGGCGATTTCATCCAGGATCGGTTGAATCCCCTCGAGGGCCGGATAAGGCGCCTTCTCATAGAGCGCCGAAAAAACCCGATAGGTTTCCTCGAGAATTTCGCGGTCGCTCGAGCGCAGCATTTTACCCAGGACCTTGATGGCAAATTCTCGATCCGCCTTCACCCGATGAATGCCTTCGATCACTCCTTTGGCGAATTGCAGGAAAGTTTCGCGATCGCGGCGCAGCTGGCTTTCTCGCACCACTATGGCAGTAGTGGCATACTTAAATTCTTCGCCGAGATTTGCGAGCTCGTTGAAGCCAAACTTCTTTCTGCCGATATAGGCGCGCGGCGGGTCGAGGACTGCGGCATGGATTCGCCGCTTTTCCAATGCGGCGAGGCTCTCTATATAGCCGCCGGTAGCCAGAAATTTGACCTCAGATTCCAGTCCCCATTTTTTGAGCAGGCGCTGGGTTAGCAACGTCGGCGATCCACCCAAAGCGCCGACGCCGATCAGCCTGCCTTTTAGATCAGCCGGGTTTTTAATTTCGGGCGCGGCAATGACAGATAACGTGAAGGAATTGAGGAGTCCCATGATGATGATCGCATCGGCGCCCTCGATCCGCGCTCTAACAGGCGTTGTCCCGGAAAGACTGGCCGCCAGCGTATCGCCCGCCAATATGAGCTGCACCTGGCGGGAAGCCGATTGTAGCCCGAGGAGTTCAACATTGAGTCCATACTTCGAAAACAATCCCGCGTCGCGAGCAGCCCAAAGCGGTAGCTGCGCGGAACCTAAACTCAAGGACATACGGAATGGTTTAAGATCTTGACCATCGGCAGCTCGCAATCCGTATAACAGCGCACAGATCAGCGCCGAGCAAATTTTCCATGCATTGAACACCGAGGCGCCTCAGCAGTTACTTGGAAAGCCCGAGCTCCGAAAAGAATTTTTCGGCTCCCGGATGTAACGGAATAGCCAAGCCACGGAGTCCAGTCGCGGGGGATTCACCGCGAAATCCATCGTTCATCTTTTGTAACTCGGTCATACGCGAGTAAACGATCTTGAGCATTTGATAAACCACGCCGGGATTTATATCGTCGCGCGCCACTAACGGCCCGGGCAGGCCGATGGCTCGTGCAGAACGCGGGTAATCCGGATAGTAGGTCTTGATATCGACCTCAACGTAAAGCGGCGAACGTTTTTGCAGGGCTTGAACTCCCGCGGCATCGAGCGGGATAATTTTCAACGTCTGCCGCTTCACCATTTCGCTGTACGCCGGTACCGGCAACCGGGCGATGCTGAAAATTGCATCAATTTCTTTTCGTTCCAGTGCTGCGCGCGCTTTGTCCGTGTCGCCTCGCACCGCGGTCACATCGGTCGCGATGCCGTAAACATCAAGAATCTGCTTGCCAATCACGGCAGAACCCGTGCCGCCGCCGTAGACGATCTTTCTTCCTTTGAGGTTCGAGATCGATTGGATGTTGGAATCGGGATGAGTGTAGATGAACATCAGACTGAAACCGAAACTGGCGACGTGGCGAATTCGGATTTGCGGCCGGCCCTGAAATTCTCCGATGCCGTCGTAGGCTTCTTTGACCGACTCGGCCGTGCTGGTACCGAACGATGCCCGCTCATCGTTGACCGAAATCATGTTGCTCGGCCCGCCTTCGGACGGCAGAGTCACGAGAGTGAAATCGGTGGCATATTGATTCACCAGATTGGCGAAGTAGAGCATATTGACGTATACACTGCTGTTGAGGCCGGAGGTGTGAATCGAGTATCGACTGTCGGCCGCGAATGCAGCGACAGCACCGGTCAGCTGCTGTAAAAATAGGGCGAGAAGCAAACTTTTATTGATGCGCATGGAACTTCCCGGGTTTCAACTTTAATAGAGAGCGAGCAGGAGCAAGTCAAGTTCAGATCTAACACCTCCTTGAGATACCGGATTACATTTGCTGATAAAAAACACGTTAAGCCGGGCCGAGCTGAAAGGGGACACAACAATGTCGTCGCAGTTTATGCAATCAATAGCAGTTTTGGAGGGCGCACGCGCTGCTTTGAGAGTGGGGGCCGTCAGCAAGGACGAAAGGGTTGGATTTATCTGTGATCTTCGGGTGGAACCGGATGTCATTTACGCCTTCTTTACGGCCGCGGCGGAAATCGGTGCGACGCCTTTCTTATGCATGGTCGATCGCGGCCGAGGCTACGGCCCGCCGGATGAATTTGTCGAAACCATAAAAACAGCGAACGTGCTCTATTTTTCGTGGGAAATGGCGAACTCCTTGGTCATCAAAGCGCTGCGTCAAGAACGCGGCATTCGCTGCGTCGGATTTCCCCATTGCCGTACGGCGGCCTTGCTAGCGGACGATGCGGTGCGATTTCCTCTCGATGTGCTCTCGGCTTTATATCCGAAAACCTGGGATGTCTTTCGCTGCGGCAAGGATGTCGATGTCCACATCACCGATACGAAGGGAACCGATTTTCATGTCACGCTGACCAAAGAAAACATCGAGGAAAAATTTTCCCAGGACCCACGTTATTCCGGTCAGATCGTCGCCAACAAACCTGGATTTGTGAGCCATCTGCCGGTCGGCCATGGGCCAAATGTTTTGAGCCCGTCGGAGCCGCACAATTCAACTAGCGAGGGCACCATTCGCCTCGATGCTTTGACGCTAGCGCCGGGCGTTTATCGCGGCTGGTCAGGCGACTCCGCGTATCAGGAACCCGTGACGTGCCACATGAAGCAGGGCCGCATTGTCTCCATTGAAGGCGGTAAAGAAGCCGACATGTTTCGCCGGGTGATCGAAGAAGATCTCGACAACGTCTGCCAGCTGCGCGAAATCGGCGTCGGTCACAACCCCAAGGTGCCGACGTTTCGTGGCGAGCGCGGTTATCACGGCGCGAATCATGCCGGCGCCGTCCATTGGGGATTTGGCGGCGGCCATCAGAAAAAACGCATTCACGTGGACGCAATTATTTTTCAGACGACGGTTCGAGCCAATGGCACGGTCATCATCGATCGCGGCCGGCTCAAGGCGCTGGACGATCCTGAGGTGCGCCAGCTCGCGAGCAAATATGGTGATCCCGATCGCATGTTAGCCGAGGCTCTCTGAAGCACCCTCCAAAGCCGCCGCGACGCTTTCATCCGTACCGGAGTAGTATTCGGCTGGCGATGAAACAGATTCCAATTATTTGAACACACCATCTCTTTCGAGCTTTCGAACCAGGCGGTCATCGATCAAGTTCTCGGCCTTCAAACGGCCGAACTTTGGATCGATGCGTTCGAGAATCCTCAGTGTGTTACGCACGCCATCCACGGTTGGAAATATCCGCCGACTGTAAAGATTCCGCACGGCTTCGTAGCCGGCTTCTGCGTCCTCAGTGCGTTGCAAGCGGAGCCATTTCGCCACGATCGGGACGATGTTCTGTTTATTCGCTGGGTCCTGGTAGTAGGTAATTGCGCGCACAATGGCCTTCAGCGTTCGTTCGACTGTGGAGGGCGACTGTTCCAAAAAGCTTTTCCGCGCGACGATCCCGATGCCCTGATAGGGAATGTCGATTTTCGCGAGATCGGCCAGTACTCGAAAGCCGCTGCGCTGCGCGGTTTTGCTGAAGGCATAGCCGAGATAGGCTCCATCGACGGCGCCGCTGATGAGGCTTTGCGTGATCACGGATTGATCGCCGAGAATGCGGAACTGAATCTTGTCGCGTTCCGGCACGAGTCCCCAGTGATCCAGCGCGAGCATGGAAAACGTCCAAATACCGCCGCCGATGCTTTGCACGCCGAGGGTCTTGCCCTTTAAATTCGCTGGAGCGGAAATCTTCGGCGAAACCACGAAATCGCCGTCGAGCTTATTGATAATGCCGGCAGCAAACACGAGATCGAGGCCGCTGGCCATAGCGCCAAACGCGGAGGCCGTTGCCGAGGTGGTGTAAAACTGCGCCTCGTTGGCAGCAATCGCCGAGACGGACACAGGGGCGTTGCGCACCTGCACGATTTGCGCGTCGAGGCCTTGTTCTTCGAAGAAGCGCATGTCCTTGGCGACGAAGATAAAGCTGGTGCGCTCGTTGAAACCGGCGAAGACGAATACCACTTTCTGCAGCGGCGCGGCGGCGTAAAGCAATGGGCTTTGCAGCAATCCGGCAACGAGCACCAAGGCGGTGCGCCATTGGCGTACTCGCGAGGATTCATCCAAGACCATCGATCCTCCCAGAAACAAAAATCTTGCCTGTAGGTACACGAATGTCTTTGTTGCAGTCAATCCCGAAAAAGCGATATGCCTTCTAACGGTCCGTCGGGAAAACGAGATCGTTGACAATTTTTATAGCCGGGTGTTAGAGGAAATTTCTCGTTTTTGCGGTTCAGGCAGAGTCGCGCTCTTCTGCGGAGGAACGCGCTCGTCTGAGACGGCAACACTTTTAGGAGGAATTCAGATGAATCAGCCAGTTCAAATTATCGATGGCGACGGACATATCTTCGAAGATGGCGATGGCATCGCTCGTCATTTTCCGTTTAGCGCGGCCGGCGCGCGGTTGCGGAGCGGCGTATTTCCACTGAATAGCCACATCCAGTATTCGCTGACGCGCACGCCGCCCGGCGCATTTGCTACTACACCCGACGGGCGTTTCAAAAATCCCGGCCCGGACGGATGGATCGAGTTCATGGATCAAATCGGGATTGGTCATGCGGTGCTTTTTCCCACCGCCGGGCAACGGATCGGTCGAATCGTCGATCGCGACTATGCTGTTGGAGCGGCGCGCGCCTACAACGATTGGTTAGCCGAGACTTATCTTCAGCGGGATTCGCGCTTCAAGGGCATCGCCATCGTGCCGATGCATGATGCAGAAGCGGCGTTGGCGGAATTGCACCATGCTTTCAGCGAATTGGGCATGTGCGGCGTCCTATTTCCCGCGACGGGAGTACACTTGAATCTCGGAGCCAAGCCTTACTGGCCGGTCTACGCCGAGGCGGCTCGGTTGGGTTGTCCAATTGTCGTTCACGGCGGCGGACATTGGGATCTGGGTATGGAAACGATGAATGTCTCCACCGGCGCCAACGCCATCGGTCACCCAATGTCTTTGGCGATCGCTTTGGCGGAGATGGTGCTCAATAATCTGTTCGATCGTTATGCCGGCTTGCGCGTCGCTTATCTCGAAGGCGGGCCGCTCTGGTTTTTGATGGCTCTCGAGCGTCTTTCGCGGTCGTTCGAGGCAGGGACGCCGATCAATCCACGCGGTGAGCTGCTCAATTTGCCGGAGGGACAAACCGTCGCCGATTACATTCGTGTACTGGTACAGTCGGGCCGTTTAACGGTGGGAATCGAGGGAGGGGAAACCGATCTCGCCTACGCGATTCAAGTCGCAGGCGAGCAAGCGTTCATGTTTTCCTCGGACTTTCCCCATGAGGTCAATGTGCATACGGTTAAAAAGGAAATTCACGAACTGTGCGAGCGGAACGGAGTCAGCGACAGCGCCAGACAAGCAATTCTCCGCGATAACGCCGAGCGCTTTTATCGCCTCCGGGCGATCTCGAACTAGCTTGCAATTTTAGTCGTTGAAGCCGTGCAGCTTCGCCGGGTTGTCGACCAGTATTTTGCGTAGCAGCTCCGTATCGCCATCGACGTAGCGATAGAGCAGTTCGACTTCCTCGGCGTCGTTCATCATCCGCTTTGTCCACTGCGGATGCGGCCAATCACTGCCCCAGATGATCCGCTCCGGCGCCGCTTCGATGAATGCCCTGCCATAGGGAATAGCGTCATCCCAGCCGGCTTCCATCCGGGAATCACGGTTGCCATTGGATATCATTATCCACCAGTTGTCCTGTTTTAAGTATCCAGAACCCAACGGATCACCGGCCGATCCATGCCGCCCTCGAAACCTACATGGCCAAAATGGTCGATCACCATCGGCACGTCTTTGAGGGAGCGCAGCAGATCCGAGTTATTGAGAAGATCATCGCCGTTGACGTGCAGCCGCGCATGCCAGCCGAGCTCGCGTAGGCGCGCCATCGAGCGCCTCACTTCAGTCTCGCGCTGATCGAGGGTGAGAAAACGGACGAAGTTGAAGCGCGCGCCGCGCACGCCCGCGGCGTGCAGGCGCTCTAGCTCTTGATCAGAAACGCCATCGTCGACAATGCCAATGCCGCGGTAGCGATCCCGATCGTCGAGACTTTCAAGCGCGTGCAGGAGGAGGCGATGATCGCTGCCGTAAATAGCGCTGTGGACGATCACACCGCGCTCGAAGCCAATCGCTCGGTGCATTCTTTGCGCTTGGGCAAACGTGGCGCTCTCGATGGGTGGATAGGGCGGATTTGGCCGCGGCGGGAAATTTTGCGGGCTGGCGTAGATGTGAAACTGGCAATCACAGCTCCGCGGTGGCGGCGGTGGGACCGGCATGCGTGGCTGTTTATCCCATTCATAAATTTCCTCTCCCGCTCGCGCCATTATCCGTTCCTTTGTTTTTGCCGTGGTGATTGGAGGCTCAGGCATAAGCACCGGATCGGCCTTTGTCAAGGCACTTGACGGTTGCGTGGCCGTACTTACATTGCAGGCATAAGGAGGATTCAAAAATATGGAACTGGTTAGATGGGAACCCTTTATGAATTTCGACAATTTGCACTCTGTGTTGAATGACTGGTTCGAGGGGGACGGTGTGTCGACACAGTCGAGGACATCGACGTGGCATCCCGCGGTAGACGTCTTGGAAGGAAAAGATGCTTACTTGATTCACGCCGAGCTGCCGGGGATCAAGAAAGAAGATATCCATGTCGAACTTAAGGACGGCAACTTGGTGCTCAGCGGCGAGCGAAAGGCCGAAAAGCTAGCTGACGGGGTCAAATACCGCCACGCCGAGCGAGTAGCCGCGAAATTCTGGCGCTCGTTTAGCCTGCCTGAGACGATCAAACAGGACAGCATCGAAGCGACTTACAAAGACGGCGTCCTGGAAGTAAGGATCCCGAAGGCTGAGGAAGCGAAGCCGCGGCAGATCGAGATCAGCGTTCACTAACTGAGCTGGTGTAGTCGAAATAAAAAAGGGAGGCGATTTCGCCTCCCTTTTTTTAGGTGGGGTTATTTTTTTTCGAACGTTGCCAGCAGCGGCGACATTGTCGGGAGCCGAAGGTTTTGTTCCCACCGCACGCCGGACAGCGATATGCCCATGGATTTTTGCGGGTTTTCTCGATCAGCTTGAGGGGCGTTAGCTCCAACCGCAATGCACGCACCTGCTGATCGTTGGCTCGTTCCGGGCATTCGCGCCGCCCCCGGAGCCAAGGCCAGAAAAACGGCACGTTATCCGGTTTGGTCAACGACGTGATCTTCAGCTGCCGGACCGTTCCGCAGCCGAACTGTTTTTGTAGCTCCGCGCATTTCATGAGCGCCATTCCGCTCATCTTCATCGGACACCACACCATCCCACTCGGATAACCCCAATCATCCAGCGGTATTCGACTATCGTTCGGGCGGTTGCTGAATCCGGCGCTTCGGATCACGTTCGACATTGTATCTCAGTATGCGCAAAATCTTTGCGATGACAAGACAAAAATAAAAAATCGGCGAACTTATACGGGCTCCGACACAGTCTAAAAGTCTGCAAATTAGGCCATCGCGGTGTCGTCGAACACGGAGCCCTCTCGAACGCGCAGCACTCGCGATGCGCAGTCACGTGCGAACTCTTCGTCATGGGTGGCAACTACCAGCGTACGACCATTGCTCGTCAAACCGCAAAGAAGATCGCGAAGCTCCGCGCGGCGATTTGCATCGAGGGACGCCGTCGGCTCGTCCAGTAACAAAACTGGCGGATCCATCGCCAGGGCGCGGGCGATCGCAACGCGTTGTGCTTCGCCGCCCGAGAGCTCGCGCGGGAATGCATGCGCCCGATGTTCAACCCCGAGTGCCGCAAGTAATGCGCGAGCGCGGTTTTCCGCTTCTCGTTGGGGCATTCCCCGCGCGTAAACCGGGGCAAGCCAGACGTTTTTGAGCACCGAAAGATGTTCGAACAGATGATGGAATTGAAAAACCATGCCGACTTTGGCGCGAAGATCGCGAAGGTTTGCGGGCGGATGTCCGTTAGCGCCGTTTATCACGATCCCTTCAACGTGCACGGTTCCTGACTGAAAGGTCTCGAGCCCGGCAATCACACGAAGCATAGTCGTCTTGCCGACGCCGGACGGACCCATCAGCGCAACTAACTCGCCACGGCAAACCTGGAAGCTCACCCCCGCAAGGATTTGACGGCCGCTGCGAAGCAGCGTGACTTCTTGCAAACTCAGCACGCCGTGATTCATACCGTTCAAAATCTCCAATGCTGCTCGAGGCGACGCGCCAGTGCCGCGAGCGGTAGCGACATGGCGAGATAGAGAGCGGCGCAGAGCGACCCTGGAATCACCCAGCTACCAATATTCGTGGCAAATATTTGTGTCTGTTTTGTGAGCTCGAAAACCGTGAGCACCGAAACCAATGAAGAGTCTTTCAGCAATGCAATGAAATCGTTGGTCATGGGCGCCAACGCGAAGCGTAACGCCAACGGACCGCGCACGAGCGTCAGCACCCGGGTCTCGCTCAAGCCCAGAATACGCGCGGCCTCCAGTTGGCCCACGGGTACGGCTTGCAAAGCACCACGATAAATTTCGCTCTCGTACGCGGCATAGTTCAGCCCAAGCCCTAGAAGCGCCGCACCGAACGCCGGCAGACGGATGAGATCAGCGATGCCGTAATAGAGGACGAACAACTGCAGCAGGATCGGTGTGCCGCGCATGAGCTCGACATAGCCTGTTAAAAAAGAGCGCATCAGGCGACTACCGTAGACGCGGCCGGTGGCGATCGAAATCCCAAGGACGATTGCCAAGATCATCGCTAAGCAGGAAAGCACAATCGTCACCAGTGAGGCCCGCAGAAGCGATGGTAAATAACCTAACATCGTTTGCCACGGCGTGAGCGCCATAGGCGACGCTTCAAAGCCGGTGACGGCCGCCACCGGTTGCGCCGCGAGCAATCGGGCGTAAAGCCGCGGCTGGTCATCGTTCCAAACACGCCATTTGCGGAAAATACTCTCCAAGGTGCCATCACGCATGGCGATGCGCAGAATGTCATTGATCTGGTCGCGGAGCGCGCTGTTGCGTGCTGCCAGAATGCCGACGTAATGACCAATGGCGACGCTCTGCGGCTGAATTGCGAAACCAGAGAATGCACGAGCGCGCCGCTCCGCTAGCACATTGTCCAGGAGCACGGCATCGATGCGGCCGATCACGAGATCACTGTACGGGTGAACGTCGTCGTCGTAAGAAACGGGTTGTACGCCAAACTCACGCTCGGCGTTCAGTAAAATATCGTACGCAATAGTACCGCCGAGAGTGCCGACGCGCCGGCCTTTGAGATCGGCGAGGGTGCGAAACCGGGCCCGGTCGGCATTGCGGACGCTCAAGACTTCGCGGAACTCATAGTAGGGGATTGTCGGCGCCATTGTGGCGCGCCGCGCGGGTGTATCTTCAATGCCGCTCAGACCAATCTCCGCATCGCCCCGCTCGATCGATTGATCGATCGAAGTGAAGGTAATGTTGATGAACTGGGGCACGCGATTAATCTTTCGCGCAATGAGCTCGGCGATTTCGACATCGAAGCCGACGACTTGATCCGGGCGGCGGGGATCGGCTTCGACGAAAGGCGCTCCGCCTTCCGGATCGCCCGCCCAACGAAAGTCGCCGGCTGACGTGGCCGCGGCCCCGTCAGCCGCCCGCAAAAAAGCCGCGGCAAGTAGGCCCACGGCCAAATTACGCAGGCTGCTGCGCAGGAACTTCATTGGGAGATGAGTAGAGTGAACGATTCGGCTGCGGCACCCCGATCTATCCAGCAAAACAACGAAATGGCCAGCGCAATCTAGCTATGGCCGATTCCGATGTCAATCGGCGTTGCATCGCGCCGGCCCACAGGCGAAGCGTGAGCGAATTATCGTCTCGTTCGGAGCTAGCTTAAAGCGACTCAAGTCAGCCGCGTTTTTCTAAAATGGTCGAACGAAGTACAGAGCGATGCCTCACACAACGGCTCACATGAGATCGTTTGCACAAGGATCGCGAAACCGGTATGCAGGCGCCATTGCTGGCCGCAATAGACGGTGAAAATTTCGTCGTAAGGAGGTTGCTCCGAAGCAATGATCGACCAATTGATAGCTCGTTTGGACCGCGCCCCGAAGGGACTGCTTACGTTGGCGGCTCTCGCACTGGTCTTCCTAATTGGCATCGTCGATTTTTTGACTGGTCTCGAACTTCATTTGGTGTTCTTCTACATTTTTCCGATCGCGTTGACGAGTTGGTTTGCCGAGCGGAGAAGTGCGATCTTAATCGCTCTGCTCTGCAGCCTTATGGATTTTTATGTGAATTATCTGGCGGGCATGCGGCAATCATTGATATTCGTGACCGCGTGGAACTTAGCCATGCGTATAGGGCTTTCAAGCTTGATTGCGTACAGCTTAGCTGAGCTCAGGTCCAAGCTGGACCAGATTTCAGAGATGGCAAACCGTGATTTTCTTACGGGCCTGCCCAACGGGCGCGCATTTTATGAACTGGCCGGAGGCATAATGACGCGAGCTTTCGGGCTCGAACCTTTGACTCTCGCTTGCATCGATATCGAAGGGTTTAAATGGGTCAATCACCGCTTCGGCTATTCCTCTGGGGATCAGATATTGTGCACCATTGCGCATTCCATACGGGAGAGTGTGCCGCAACCGGAGCTGGTCGGTAGAATCGGCGGGACCTCCTTTGCCGTGCTATTGCCGAACGCAGCGCCAGATAGAGCGCGCTTCATCTTGGAAAAGATACACGGCAGGCTACGAACCGATCGCAAAAAATATGGTCAACCCGTGAAGTTTTTCATCAGCGCGATTGCCTGCAGCAAAGCGCCGCGAACTATTGCCGAGCTTTTGTATCAGGCTGAAGCGCGGATGAGCCGCATGAAGCACAACCGGAGCGATGCCGTCGAAATCGATATTATCGACTCGGCGCGCTCTCTCAACTGAGCTGCCTCCACAGAATTATTCACTCCAAGCTGAATCAGCAACGGATTCGAAGGGAAAAAGAGGTTCGCATGGTCAACATCCCCGGACGAGGTGGACGGGCGAGAGATGGGAAGCTACGCCACTTTTAAGCGCTTGAGCACGGAGTCATTGCCGATGACATGGAATTCCATGTAATCGATGAGACGGCGCGCGACGAAGAAATATCTTTGCAGTTGTTCGGCGGAAGATTGATCAGCCGATCCGCTCGATATCGAATCGCTCACGGCGGCTGCCTTTCTCGACCGATACGATTCAATCTCTTCGACCAATCCTTGCAAAGCTGGCGGCAATATATCCCAAACGCCAGTGGACCGGCACATCGATACTAATTGGCTGTGATCATGCTGCCGAGGTAAGCTACCGTGGTTTTCAATAAGCGCCGCTTTGATCGCCTTCTCCACGGCGTCAGCTAATTTGTCGAAGTCGCTGGCTGCGGACTTCTGCCCGGCCATTTCCTCAGGAACCGACCGAATCTTGTCTCGCGCCTCACGCAACCACGGCTCCGCGTAAAAACCCATCCAATCCTCCCGCAGCTCATGTTGATTTTGCTAGATATGATAAGGGTATGGCCGTTTTTTGGCAAGCAAATGGTTTTCCGCCACCGCGTTAGCAACCCGCGGCAGAACCATGGCCGAAAAGAACTTGCATCCGAATATGTGGCAGAGCTTGAGTCCGTGGTCGATGGCCTAGAAACAAAAAGCCCCCGGAATTCCGAGGGCTTTTGTTCGGAGCATGTTACGCTGTCTTGATCAGGCCGCTGGCCGTGAACGCATCGCTTCCACTAGAGGACGATATTTTTTATTGAGTGCCATCCAGTGGGCGGCGCGACCTTTCGCTTCCGCGAGCTTGGCTTCTGGAAAAGTAACAAAAGGCACCCGGGTGGGGCCCACTTTGCAATAATCCGCGAACTCTTGTGGACGCTTGTTGCCCGAGCCTGGAACCGGCTTACCGGCGCCTACACCGCCGAGATCCTCTATTACTTCCATGGCCTTCTGATTGTCACCTTTGCGCACCTGCTCCAGGAGGTAAACAATCGGCCACGGACCCATCCAAACTTCAGTTGACCAGCATCCCGCCGCGCCCATCGCATAGTACGGATAGAGTTGGGTTTGATTCACAAATACGCTGATTTTACCAGACACGGTCCTTTGCAGGTTCATGAATGCCTGGGTCGTCCGATGACTATCTTTCATCCCGATGATGTTGGACTTTTTGACTAACTCCTTAAATGCGGCCACAGGAATCGTAAACTTGTGATTGTCGGGGTTATGATAGACGACGATATTCAATGTCGGAAACAGGTCGGCGATGTCATGGTAGAATTTGATGGCATCCTGCACGTGCAGCGGCTCGTAATACGGCACGCCAAGGAGAACACCGTCGGCCCCGAGGTCCTTGACGAAGTTCATCTTCTGGACAACTTCACGCGGGTTAGGGCTGGTGACGCCGATAAAGAGCGGCACCCGGTTTTTTACGGTTTCGACCGTTGCGACGGCAAGAGTTTTGAACTCATCGAAAAGAAGATTGTAGCATTCACCGTAGGTTCCGGTGGTCGCAATGTTGTTGACGCCGTCTTTGATAATTTTATCAACGGCTTCTTTGAGATTGTCTACAGCCACTGTTTGCGTTGCCCTGATGTCAACGGCGTCGGGCGTGGCGAAAGCCGGCATCATTCCTAGAATTCCTTTCAACTCGTTTGCACCAATCATCTTTTCCTCCCTTTTAGCAAGCGGTTCACGGGTCGTTGATTGACTGACGTCGATTGCTTCATTGACGCCTTGTTAACAGGTCGGGAAAGCCGTTGTCAAATCGCCCGAGCCACACACAACGCTCGGTTAAGCTTAACCGGTCGGATGCGCGAAGGCCTTTTTGGAGAATGCTGAACAACCTCCTGGCCTGGCATAGGTTGCCGACCGTTTTTGCCGAGAATTCGGCAAATGCCGGAGAATCGGCACGCTCTCTCCTGCAACGCGGAGAATTTTCAAAACTTACCGATTAGTTCTATGTTTGCTCTCTGCATCTACACCAAACGAACTTTTGATGCCGCGGAAAATTGAAAAAGTGCGACCGACGCAGCGCAACCATCGATTGACGTCCGGTTATGGAAGCGCCAGTGTTGCGGCGTCTTCGTGCTTGCATGAAGCTTTAAAACCGAGATGGAAGAAGCTTTCAACTAGTTCGCTGCCGATGGTGTATTGATTGCTTTGCTTGGCGGAGCGTCTCGAGGTCGGCGCCAGTACAATCGAGGTATTCGCCGAAAACCGACGGAGGATCCGGGCCAAAAACTCGCGGCGATGGTCTTTAGGTATGCACCGGTGATCAAGTTATCGCGCATCGACATCAGGGCAGCGTTTATGATTATGTGCTTTTGGGGTGCCATTCGCTCCGAGATCCGCGACCCGTCCCCATAAAGATCGTCAAGACTCTACGTTGAAGGTCTATCCAAGCGCGCCGCACGGCATGTCTCGACTCAGTTAAGGGTCAGATCAATGAGGATCTCCTCGCGTTCTACAAGGAGTGAGCGAGTGCGGAGGATGGGAGCCGTCCTATGGAAGCTGCTTTAAACCAGGGCCGGAGGAAGGTCGATGTCCGAAAAAATAGATCCTGATCGGCGCCACTTTCTTGGGACTGTGGCGATGACCATTGCTGCCGCTCAGTTTGGGATGATTGATTCTGCATCAGCGGCACAATCCAGCAAGTCAGCTGTGCCTCCGGTCAAAGCGGGGACAAACAGATCGTTTCCATCACTGAAGCAGATCGATGCCGGAGTCCTTAATGTCGGATACGCTGAAGCGGGGCCCGCGGGTGGTTCTGGGGTGATTCTTCTGCACGGCTGGCCCTACGACATTCACAGCTTCGTCGATGTCGCGCCTTTGTTAGCGCAGGCGGGCTATCGGGTGATCGTCCCGTACGTACGCGGCTATGGGACGACGCGCTTCCTTTCAGATGCAACGTTCCGCAATGGGCAGCCGTCGGCGCTCGCTGTCGATACCATCGCCTTGATGGATACTCTCAAAATCGAGAAGGCGATCCTGGCAGGTTTCGATTGGGGAGCGCGGACGGCCAACATCATCGCAGCGCTTTGGCCGGAGCGCTGCACGGCAATGGTGTCCGTGAGCGGTTATCTGATCGGTAGCCAGGAATCCGGCAAGATTCCGTTGCCGCCGAAGGCTGAGCTCGAATGGTGGTACCAGTATTACTTTGCCACCGAACGCGGCCGGGCAGGATACGAAAAGTACACACACGATTTTGCAAAGCTCATTTGGCAGATCGCTTCGCCAAAGTGGCAGTTCGATGACGCGACGTTCGAGCGCACCGTGGCGTCATTTAAGAATCCGGATCACGTCAGCATCGTCATCCACAATTATCGGTGGCGTCTCGGACTGGCTAATGGCGAGCCGAAATATACCGATCTGGAAAAGCGGCTTGCCAAATTTCCGCTCATCACCGTGCCCACGATTACGCTCGAGGGAGATGCCAATGGCGCGCCGCATCCGGAAGCGACTTCCTATGCGAAGAAATTCTCGGGCAAATATTCGCACCGGATCATCAGGGGCGGAATTGGCCACAATCTGCCTCAGGAAGCGCCGCAGGCCTTTGCCCAAGCTGTCATCGATGTCGACGGTTATTGATCGCGAGGAGAATACGGATGAAACGTGAAACAAAGCTCATCTCCGTCAACGTAGGTCTGCCGCGAATCGTCATGCACAATGGCGATCCAGTCGCCACAGGGATCTTCAAAGAGCCGGTCGCAGGACGAGTGATCCTCAGAAAACTCAATCTCGACGGCGACCGCCAGGCCGATCTGTCGGTGCACGGTGGCCCTAGCAAAGCGGTCTACGTCTATCCGTCCGAACACTACGACTATTGGGAACAAGAGCTGCCCGGCATGAAACTTCCCTGGGGTATGTTCGGTGAAAACTTTACGACCACCGGACTGTTCGAATCGGAGCTCAATATCGGTGACAAGTTTCGCGTGGGCTCCTCCCTCGTCATGGTAACCGAGCCGCGGATGCCTTGCTACAAGCTCGGCATCAAATTCGGCCACCTCGATATCGTCAAGCGATTTCTGGCAAGCGAACGCACGGGGTTCTATTGCGCCGTGTTGCAAGAGGGTGAAGTCGGAACTGGTGACCGAATCGAACTGATCGAAGAAGACCGACATCGCGTAAAAGTAAGCGATATCACTCGACTCTATATACGCGAAAAAGACAATGCCGAATTGCTCCGTCGATTGTTTGTGGTGGAAGCTCTCCCCGATAACTGGAAGAATTATTTTCAACATCGACTTGAAAAACTCAATGCTCTTCCCCAAGAGGGATAAGAGGAGAAAAAGGTAGTGCATGCGAACAACGACACGGAAGGTTTGACGATGCTACTCAGCTATTTCGAGTTTATTGAAGGAATTCAATGAAATACCGAATTTTCGGCCGTCGCACGGGTCTGCGCGTATCCGAGCTTGCCTTCGCAGCAGCAGGGAATCAAGCGCACCGATCTCCAACGCCACGATCTCAGCGTCCCGGCACGCGAAGTCGCCGGGAGTTTCGTTTCCCAAGCACACTCATCCGGGCGAGGAGATCATTTATGTCCTCGAAGGCTCTCTCGAGTATCAGGTCGAGGGCAAAGAGCCGGTGACCCTCAAGGCGGGCGACGTCTTGTTTATCTCGGCGGGAAAAATCCATGCGGCGAAGAACGTCGGCAATGGCGACGGGTCGGAACTCGCCACCTACGTCGTCGAAAAAGGGAAACCGCTTGTGGTGTTAGTCAAGTGAGCCCAGTGAGGTAACCCGACGGTGACAGCATGAGTGCCCAACCAGCTATTTCGAAGCCAAGAATGTCTCCATTCCGGCTGCGTAAGAGTCTTTCCGGGCAAGCATATCAGGACCCGCGGAGTTGGGCACGCATATCACCAACTCATCTATTTACAAAAATACAAAAACCGTAGCCACTGGGAAAGGAAACTGCAATGAGAGTTGTTAAAGCCAGTGCGGTTCAACTAAGTCCCGTCCTCTACAGTCGCGAGGGGACTGTCGAAAAGGTCGTGCGGAAGATCCACGAGCTTGGGCAGCAGGGGGTTCAGTTCGTCACGTTCCCGGAAACCGTGGTGCCTTACTACCCGTACTTTTCGATCGTGCAGTCAGGCTATCAAATCCTCCGCGGCGGTGAGTTCTTGAAGCTGCTTGACCAGTCAGTGACGGTGCCGTCTCCTGCCACCAACGCTATCAGCGAAACTTGCAAGCAGGCGGGAGTTGTCGTGTCCATCGGAGTCAACGAGCGCGACGGCGGAACTCTGTACAACACGCAGTTGCTCTTCGACGCCGATGGCACCTTGATTCAGCGCCGCCGCAAGATCACGCCCACCCATTACGAGCGCATGATCTGGGGCCAGGGCGACGGCTCAGGTCTACGCGCTGTTGACAGCAAGGTCGCACGCATTGGTCAACTCGCCTGTTTTGAGCACTACAACCCTCTCGCACGCTACGCGATGATGGCCGATGGCGAGCAGATCCACTCGGCGATGTACCCCGGCTCCATGTTCGGCGATCCGTTTGCGCAAAAGGTGGAAATCAACGTTAAGCAGCACGCAATGGAGTCTGGGTGCTTTGTCGTTTGCGCTACGGCTTGGCTGGATGCCGATCAGCAGGCGCAAATCATGAAGGACACGGGCTGCGAGATTGGTCCGATCTCCGGCGGTTGCTTCACCGCGATCGTGGCACCCGACGGCACGCTGGTGGGCGAACCCATCCGGTCGGGTGAGGGGGTGGTCATCGCCGACCTCGATTTCACGCTGATCGACAAGCGGAAGCATGTGATGGACTCGAGAGGCCACTACAGCCGGCCCGAATTGCTCAGTCTACTTATCGACCGAACCCCCGCCGCGCACGTTCACGACCGTGCCGTGCATTCCGAGTCGGCTGCCGAGGAAGCCCCGGAGGATCTGCTCCGCCACCGTCGCCAAACCGGAGACACCGGACCGAGAGAAACGCCAAGCATAGAGGTCAAAGTCCGAAGAGTTAGCGTCGTCTCATCCAGGCCATTTGAGGAGATCGTAACGAAGCTCACGGCGACTATAGGCCATCCGGATATGAACGCGTTCCACAAGGCGGTCGCCGCGGCAACAACCACTGCCGATCTGGAAGGGGTGGTTCAAGGCGCGATCGGATCCTCGGATCTGATGGAGTTCGTCCGCTTTGACGCCGGCGACGTTTTGCGTAAGGAACGAGGCGGGCACGGGCCCAAGATCGTCCGCCTCGTCGTCGGTAATCCGCTCATAATGAAGGAGATGGCCAAGACCGTCCCCGACGCTGCGTCATACGCACCGGTAACGATCCTGGTCGACGAGCGCGCTGATGGAGTGCACCTTTCCTATGATTCGATGGCGAGCCTCATCGCTCCCTACGGGAGTCACGCAGCTCTCATGGTCGCTAGGGATCTCGACGCGAAGGTCGAAAGTCTGCTAAAGACGGCCGCCGGTGACAAACAGAGGATCTAAAAGCACAGAGAAGAGTTCATGGCTGAAACGTGTTCGGGTAATTCCAGGAGCTGCACGAGCTCGGGCTCGCAGCTGCAGCACGTACAATTCGGAACGATGAAGTTTCCTGGAGGCATAGTTGGCAAGTTGCTGGAGTGAGCGCGTGCACACGCCGACGTGAAAGCGTTCATCACCATCGACGAACCGTTAGTGCTCCGGGTTCTAAGCTGCAGCGCATGAGCTCAATTACGCATATCGAAGGAGACACCGTATGAGACGGATTGTTTTCGTGGTGGTTGCAGTTATAGCGTTTGCGGCCGTGGTCGCCTACTTGGCCCCCGCATCTGGAGAGGCCGATAACGGCAAACGGGACGACCTAGCAGGCAAGCTTGCTCGGCGCGAGGTGCAACGCTCGCTGTTATCGATTCCTAGCCGCGAGATGGTGCAGGTCGAGACGTTGATTCCGGCGGGAGTCGAGTCCGGGTGGCACATTCATCCGGGAGAAGAGGTCGGCTACATCATCGCAGGTCAGGTCGAGATGAGGGTACAGGGACGTGCCACCATAGTATTGAAGCCGGGCGATGGATTCCTGATTCCGCCGCGGACTCCTCATAATGCGCGCGACCTCGGCCCGGAAACCGGACGGATGCTGTCGACGTATATCGTCGAGACAGGACAGCCGATCTCCACTTTCGTCGATGAACCGATTCAGAAGTAGGCGGCCGTGCTCAACGAGAGGCGTGCGAAGCGATACACACGAGATTCATAATCGCTTTCGCAAAAATCATCGAATGGACGCCTTGCGGAAGAAATGATTCTGCAGATCGCCTGCGTTTGACAATTTAGCTTCGATTGCAGGAGGGAAAAAACATGGCAAACCCCATTCTGGTCACCGGCGCGGCGGGCCGCGTCGGTGCGGTAGGGCGCGCGGTCACCGAACTGCTGTTGAAGCAAGGCA
>Ga0207701_10000946_pt1 | contig 30823 bp, 26 predicted proteins | sample KBSSwiSSwithPhiX_FD_184294 | JGI IMG/M metagenome (GOLD analysis project Ga0207701, IMG submission 184294) | Switchgrass rhizosphere bulk soil microbial communities from Kellogg Biological Station, Michigan, USA, with PhiX - S5 (SPAdes) (version 2) | ecosystem: Environmental > Terrestrial >... | reverse complement strand
CGCCCGAGAGGCCCCCCGGCTGCAAATCCGTTGCAAGCGCGAGGTGAAAAGTGGTCGGGGCGAGAGGATTCGAACCTCCGACCCCTCGGTCCCGAACCGAACGTCTCCCTGCCGATTTCGGAAGGATTCCGACCGACGTCAGCCTGAGCGACCGGAGAGGAACCCGGGGGCCTGCGGCTACGAACTCATTACCACAGGCTCACGCCAGACTGTTTGGCGGCCTTCCGCAGCGGTCCATCCGTGCAGGCCAACGCGAGTTTTCGTCGCTGCGCCAGCTCGAGGTAGGCGGCGTCATAGATCGACAGCAGGTGAGCGGACGCCAGCTCTGATAGCCGCGAAAAAGCCAACGTCGCCATTTCATGGTCGATGCGGAGCGGGAGTCCGCGAAGCCATCCAAGCCCGATTTGGCGCTCGGCTTCCGTCAGTTTCTTGCGGCGGACAAGAACCGTGAGCGCGTTGGCCACTTCCAATGGCCACAGTGCGGGCACTTCGATGGCGGCGCCGTCCGCAATGGCATCCAACAGGCCGGCCGTGTAAGTCGTCGCCTGACCGGGATGTACCCAGCCGATCGCCACGGACGCGTCCGCGACGAACGATCGCGTCACAGTCTGCCTTCGTCGATCGCGGACCGGGCCTGCCGATCCGAGAGCATCGCCTTGGACCGTCGCCGGATCCGTTGCTGCAGCTCCCGGAGCCCGGTCACCGTCCGGCGGACATCGTCGAGCCGCTGTGCGCCTTCCGGCACCAGTCGGGCGACGGGCTTGTCGTGGCGCGTAATCACCACTTCTTCCCCCTTCGACACGCGGTCCAGCAATTCACCGAAACGAGTTTTGGCTTCGAATGCACTCACTGTGGCCATACTAGTCGTCGTCTGCCAAATCAACCAGTCGCAGACCAGTCTAGCATGGGAGACCGCGTGCCATGCCCGCGCGGTAGCCCGTCGCCGCCGGCCATTACGGAACCACCCTGCCGGCTTCCGGCGGGTCTCGATCGTAGAGAATCCGGGATTCGTTCCGGCCGAAGTGAGTCCGCATGGAGAACGAATTCGTCGTGCTGTCGCAGAAACGGCACCTTGCCGCAATTGGCTGCGCGGCACTCAGGCTTGTGCTTCGGGCATTGATTGAAGCAGCAGAGTCGGCCGAGATGCGTGCCGGTGGCGTCGACCAAGAACACGTCGACCAAGAACACGTCGACCTGATGGTGGGCGACGCCGATCTCCCTTTCCTCCCAGAGCAGATTCACCGCGTGGCTGCGCAAGAGGCGTAAGCGCTCCAGTTCGATGGGGGGCATCGGAGCCACACGGCGATATCACCATCTTTCGGCTCGTGAAAATGACCTCGCCGGGCGCGCCAACGGGTGGATTCCGTTCTAGGCGATGAAGCGATGGAGCCGAAAAGGGCGATGCGGCTCACGGCAGGAATGACCGCGAAGGCGGCGGCGACGTATTCCGCCGCCGCGCGGCGGTAAGCGTAGCGCATCAGCGCGTAGCGGTCGTCTTCGTTCAGTTGAGGTTGGTCCCGACTGCTCTCGGCTCTGTCTCTCGGGTAGCGTAAGGGGTAGCGATTTGCGGGCTGGAATCAACGAGACTGTCTGACGGGAACTGCGGAGGGTGCGAATCTCGAACGATTGCGTATGGAGAAACCGCGGCGGGAGCGATACGAAGCACCGGTCCCTCGGGTGGAACCGAGTGACCAGGCACACTCAGTTGTGTGGTTTTGTTAGGAAAAGTGGTCGGGGCGAGAGGATTCGAACCTCCGACCCCTCGGTCCCGAACCGAGTGCTCTACCAGGCTGAGCCACGCCCCGACAAGCGTGAACCGCTATTCTACCTCAACGCGCGGGTCGATCAACAACTGTTCGCCGCGTTCCGTCATTTGGGTCCCGAGCAGCGTCTCGACCAGGCCGATGCTCGCGTGCGCGGTCAGGTCGAGTTGCAGCGGCGTCACCGAGACGTAGCCGTCCTTGACCGCCTGGTAGTCCGAGCGATCGTGCGGCTCCCACTCGTTCTCCCCTTCCTCGATCCAGTAGTAAGCGCGCCCCCGCGGGTCCTGCCGCGGGTTCACCACGGTGACGTGATTCCGCTTGGCCTGGAAGGTCACTCGCAGCCCCTTCGGCTGGCCCGGCGGAACGTTCAGGTTCAGGAACGTCCGGGTCGACAGTCCGCCGCGCAGCACCGCCTCCGCGACGGTCGCCGCCGCGGCCGCCGCCGCGGCGAAATCGTACGCCCCCAGCGTCCGCTCCAGCGACACCGCGATGCCGGGAATACCGAGCAGCGCCGCCTCCATCGCGCCGGCGACCGTGCCGGAATAGGTGATGTCGTCGCCGATGTTGTAGCCCTTGTTGATGCCCGACATGATGAGATCGATGCGGCCGTCGAACAACTGCGTGAGCGCGATGTTGACGCAGTCGGTCGGGGTGCCGTCGACCTCGTAGATGCCCTCGCCGATCTGCTCCATCCGCAGCGGCCGGCGCAGCGTCAGCGCGTGTCCGATGGCGCTCGCCTCGACATTCGGCGCGACGACGGTCACATCTCCGAGCCGGCGCACCGCCTCCGCAAGCGCATGAATGCCGTCCGACCGTCCGCCGTCGTCGTTGGTTACGAGAATCCGGGGCATGGGGGACGTCGATTATAGCAGTGAGATCTCCGGGTTCATGTGGTTCATGGAGTTCATGGGGGTTCATGGGGTTAGGTTCAAGGTTCAGAGGTTCGGTTCAAGGTTGGTTCGCAGAGCCCTCGCGATCCGCAGGTCCTGCGCGCCGAACCTGGCACCGTGAACGTTGAACCCGTCACCTTGAACTCTGAACCTGACCTCATGAACGTTCATGAACCCCATGAACCCATGAACCTGAGTAAGCTATCCCCATGCGTCCTTTCGATGCGGTGTTGATGATCTCGTTCGGCGGGCCGCAGGGCATGGCCGACGTGCGGCCCTTTCTGGAGAACGTCCTGCGCGGACGGCGCGTCGCGCCTGGGCGGATCGACGAGGTTGCCCACCACTACGAGCTCTTTGGCGGCGTCTCACCGCTCACGCCGCTGACGATGCGGCAAGCCGATGGGCTGCGGGAACGGCTGGCGGCCGGCCCGGTGCCGCTGCCGGTCTACGTGGGGATGCGCAACTGGCATCCGTTCCTCGCTGACACCCTGAGTGAGATGTCGCGGGCCGGGATCCGGCGCGCCGTTGGCGTCATCGCCGCGGCGCAGCGCAGCTATTCGAGCTGCACCCAATACAAAGAGAACGTCGCCGCGGCGCGCGCGACGCTGCGGGAGCGCGGGCTGGCCGACGTCGAGGTCACCTACGTCGGGGACTGGTACACGCACCCCGGATTCATCGAAGCCAATGCGGCACGCGTGCGTGACGCGCTAGCCACGTTGCCGCCGGCGCTCCAGGAACGTGCCGAGCTGGTGTTCACCGCGCACAGCATCCCGGTGAGCATGTCGGACAAGTATCCCTATCGCCGCCAGTTCGAGGAGACGTGTGCCCTGATCGCGGCCAGCGTCAACGCCCGCCGCGCATCCGCGGCGCAATACAACCACGTAGCGGTCTACCAGAGCCGCAGCGGCCGGCCTGAGGACCCCTGGCTCGGTCCGGACATCGGCGAGTACCTGCGCGACCTGGTCGCACGCGGCGTCCCCGCGGCGGTCCTCTCCCCCGCCGGCTTTCTGATCGATCACGTCGAGGTTCTGTACGATCTCGACGTCGAAGCCGCCGCCATCGCCGGCGAGATCGGCCTGCGCATCGCCCGCGCCGGCACGGTCGGCGACCACCCGCTGTTCCTGGACATGCTGGCCGACGTCGTGACGGCCACCGTGACGCGCTACGCCGAAGCCAGGCCGCTCCCGCTGGTTGCGCACGCTTGACACGACCGCCCGGCACGCCGCTCGCGTCCGCCTGACACGGCTCCACGCCGCTGGCGCCGCGCCGCGCACGGAAGCGATGAACCTGGCAATCCCGAGGGTAGAGTCGTCCCCGGCTGGACACCTCTTAACGCCCCAATCGTGCCAAACTGGGCCGTCTCGCCCGGCCGACGGCCTGTGGCGAGCGTCAGAGGCTCAGATGGCAATCAGACCGATTCTTCTCGTGTCCGCGCTGACCTTCGTGTCGGTGCCCGCCGTGCTGCAGGCGCAGCAGATTCAGATCCAGCAAATGGAGGTCACCGGCCCCGACGCTCCGCCATTCGCGATGGCTCCCGGCCGCACGTTGCGGACCGGCACCGGGCGGATTCGCGGGCGGGTGCTGTCCGAGTCCGGAGCGCCCGTCCGACGCGCCCAGGTCCGGATCTCCGGTCCCGACATCGCCGGCCGGACCGCCACCACTGACGCCGACGGCCGCTACGAGTTCCTCGATCTGCCGGATGGCCGGTTCACGGTCAGCGCCTCCAAGGCCGGCTACGTGACGGTGCAGTACGGGCAGACGCGGCCGCGCGAGCAGGGCAAGCCGATCGAGCTGGCGGACAAGCAGACGCTCGACAAGGCCGACCTGGTGATGTTCCGGGGCAGCGCGATCACCGGGCGGATCGTCGACGAAGCGGGTGAACCGGTGGCCGACGCGGTGGTCACCGCGATGCGTTCCGAGTGGGCGGCGGGCCATCGCCGCCTGGTCAACGCCGGGCGGATCGGCCAGACCAACGACCTCGGCCAGTTCCGGATCTACGGCCTGCCACCCGGCGACTATTACGTCAGCGCCACGCTTCACAACCCCGAAGGGCCGATGCTCGACATGATGGGGCAGTCGGCCCCGCTCCCGCCCCGCACCGCGGCGGCCGCGTCAGGGTATGCGCCGTCGTACTACCCAGGGACGGCGTCGAGCGCCGACGCCCAGAAGATCGCGGTCGCGCCAGGTCAGGAAGCGCAAGGGATCGACTTTCCGCTCGCCCAGGTCCGTCTCGCCCGCGTCAGCGGCGTCGTCCTCAACTCCGAGGGCAAACCAGTCGAGGGCACGATGGTCTCGCTGAGCTCGGGTCAAGGGGACGGGTTGATCGGCATGAACAACAGCGCACGCACGAATCGGGAAGGGGCGTTCACGCTGTCGAGTGTGGCCCCCGGCGACTATGACTTGCAGGTGCGCGGGATGACGATCATCACCTCCGGCGGCGGTGACGCGATGATGTTCACCGCCCGGATTGGCGGCGGCGGAGGGGACGCCGAGTTCGCCTCGCAGCCGATCAGCGTCAATGGCGAGGACCTGGCCAATCTGGTCGTGACGACCTCGAAAGGGGCCACGGCGAGCGGAAAGGTGACGTTCGAAGGCCAGCGGCCGCCCGGCGATCTCCGGGTGACCGCCGCGGCGGCCGACGATGGTCCGTCGCCGCTGGGGAGTGCCGGCTCCGCGATCGCCGCCGATGGGACGTTCACTCTCAAGGGGCTCTCCGGACCCTCGCGCGTAATGCGCATTCGCGGCCTGCCCGCCGGGTACGCCTTGAAGACGGTCGAGCACAACGGGATCGACGTGACCGACAGCGGACTCGAGATCAAGGGCGCCGACACCATCACGGGAATCGAGCTGGTCGTGAGCAGCCGGGCGAGCGAGATCGCCGGCGCGGTGACGGGTGCGGACGGCGCGCCGATCAAGGAGTTCACGCTGGTGGTGTTCGCGGAGGACGCCGACAAGTGGACGTTGCCGGCGACGCGGTGGGTCACGGCGGCGCGCCCCGACCAGGACGGCCGGGTGCGGATCAAGGCCATGCCGGCCGGGCCCTATTACGCGATCGCGGTCGACTACCTGCCGCAGGGCGAGTGGAACAACCCCGAGACGCTCGAGCGCCTGAAGCCGAGCGCGCAGCATTTCGTGCTGACCGACGGCGAGCAGAAGACGCTCGACCTGAAGATCGCCGGCGGCGCGTAAAGAGGTCCGGCCCGGCTCCTAATCGTTCAACAGCGCTGCTGCCTCGTCGTCAGGCTGCTCCTGGACCGGGCCTTTCCGGCGGGCGTAGACGTAGGCGATCGTGAAAATCACCACGATCAGGCCGAACGAGATCCACTTGTTGACCTGGAAGTGGATCCAGCCGCCGGCGTGCAGGTACTCGATCAGCAGCTTCAGCCCCACCCACCCGATGATCACGAAGGCGCCGTCCACCAGCGCCGGATAGCGCCGGACCAGCGACAGCAGCTTGCCGATCACCAGCCGCATCGTGATGATGCCGAGCAGGCCGCCGCTGATGATCACCCAGGTCTTCGGCGACATCGCGACCGCCACCAGGATCGAGTCCACCGCGAAGACGATGTCGGTCAGCTCGACCTTCACCACCGTCGCCCAGAACGCCGAGAGTCCCATCGCGGCGCGCGCCGGCTTGATCGACCGCCGCTGCTCGGCGTCGCCGCTGCCGAAGAAGTGGCCCCACACGAGGTAGAGCAGGTACACCGCCCCAATTAGCTTGACCCATGCGACCTGGAGCAGATGCACCGCCAGCAGAGTGGCAAGAATTCTGAACGCGAACGCGCCGAGGATGCCGTAGCGCAGCGCCTTGCGCTGGTCGCCGCGGGGCAGGCCGAGCACCAGGATGGCCAGCACCAGCGCGTTGTCGGCGCTGAGCAGACCCTCCAGGAGCACCAGCAGCCCGATGGTGAGAAAGTCGGTGAAATGGACGTCCATCAGTAGCGGCCAACCTTGACGCGCATCGTATCAAGGTCTATATTTGGATCGACGCAAGGCAGGGCGGATCCCGCACCCCGGTGCGCCAGCCTGGCGGCGGTTCAGAAGCTCACGAACGTATGGCGATCGAACACGACCTGTACTTTATCAGCATGGCCGCGCGGCTGCTCGACATGCACCCGCAGACGCTGCGCAAGTACGAGCGGCTGGGGCTGGTCCGGCCGACCCGGACGGTCGGCAGCATGCGGGTGTACTCGGAAGACGAGCTCGAACGGCTGCGCCTGATCAAGCACCTGGTCGACGAAGTCGGCGTGAACCTGGCCGGCGTCCAGCGGCTGCTGGTGATCGCCGAGTCGGTACAGCGGCTGCGGCCGATGGTCCGCGACGAGTCCGGACGGCCCGAGATGCGGAAACGCCTGGCGCGCGAGATCGAGCGCATCGGCGAGATGGTCGGACTGTAACGGCTCGCTCCGGCGGCGCCGGGGCGGCCTCGTGAGATCTCGAGGAGCGCGTTTGGACTTCAAGGACTATTACACGACGCTCGGCGTGTCGAAGACCGCGTCCGAGAAGGAAATCAAGCAGGCCTACCGTAAGCTGGCGCGGAAGCTCCATCCGGACGTCAACCCCGGGGACAAGGCCGCCGAGGCGCGCTTCAAGGAGATCAACGAAGCCAACGAAGTGCTCAGCGATCCGGAGAAGCGCAAGAAGTACGACGAGCTCGGCGCCAACTGGCGGATGTACGAACAGCAGCAACGCGAGCCCGGCGGCGCCTCGCCGTTCACGTGGGGCACGCCCGGCGGGGCCGGCTATCGCACCGTCACGGAAGACGAGATGCACGAGATCTTCGGCAACGAGGATCCCTTCTCCGACTTCTTCCGGACCTTCTTCGGCGGGGGCGGCGGCCAGCAGGGCCCCCGGCCGCGCAACCGCGGCAAGCAGAAGGGGCGCGATATCGAGCACGAGATCGAGCTCACGCTCGACGAAGCGTTCCACGGCGCCACGCGCCGGATGGCGATCAAGGAAGGCGGCCACGCGCGCTCGGTCGACGTGCGGATCCCCCCCGGGGTCAAGGATGGCTCACGCGTCCGCGCCGCTGGCGAGGGAGAATCCGGCACCAGCGGCGGCGCCGCGGGCGACCTGTATCTGCGCGTCCACGTGCTGCCGCACCAGGTATTCGAGCGGAAGGGCAACGACCTCCACTCGCGGGTCGGCGTCCCCGTGACCACCGCGATCCTCGGCGGCGAGGCGCAGGTGCCGACGATTACCAGCCCGGTGCGGCTGAAGATCCCGGAGGGCACGCAGAACGGTCAGGTCTTCCGGCTGAAGGGACACGGTATGCCGGTGGTGGGCAAGCCCGGCGAGCGCGGCGATCTCTACGCCACGCTCGACGTCCAGCTCCCCCGCTCCTTGAGCAAGGAGCAGCGCGAGCACTACGAAGCACTCAAGAAGCTGGACGCGGGACAGCACAAGTAGCCCCGGCCTTCAGGCCGGCGAGCGGGCACCGCGACCGAGAAAGCAGGCGACGGTCATGAACATCAACAAATACACCGAGAAAGCACAAGAGGCGATCCTCGGCGCGCAGCAACTCGCCGATCGTGAAGGTCACCCGGAAATGGCGCCGGAGCATCTGCTCCTCACCCTCCTCGAGCAGCGCGACGGCATCGTCCCCGAGATCGTGCGGAAGATGAACGCGGATCCGGCGGCGCTGTCGGCGGCGGTGAAGAGCGAGATGGACAAGCTCCCCCGCGCACACGGCGGCTCGCAGGTGACGATGTCGGCCCGGTTGCGCCAGGTGACGACCGCGGCGGAGGACGAGGCCGAGCGGCTGAAGGACGAGTACGTCAGCACCGAGCACCTTCTGGTGGCGATTGCCGCCGAAGGCGGACGCTCGGCATCGGCCCGAATCCTCCAGGCCCGCGGCATCACGAAGGATGCAATCCTCCAGGCGTTGACCACGATCCGCGGATCCCAGAGGGTCACCAGCCAGAACCCCGAGACGACCTATCAGGCGCTCGAGCGCTACGGGCGGGACCTCACCGGGCTCGCGCGTCAGGGCAAGCTCGACCCGGTGATCGGCCGAGACGAAGAGATCCGCCGTGTCATCCAGGTGCTGTCGCGCCGCACCAAGAACAACCCCGTGCTGATCGGCGAGCCCGGCGTCGGCAAGACGGCCGTCGTCGAAGGGCTGGCCCAGCGGATCGTGCGCCAGGACGTGCCCGAAGGGCTGAAGAAGAAGCGGATCGTCGCCCTCGACATGGGCGCGCTGATCGCCGGCGCGAAATATCGCGGCGAGTTCGAGGAGCGGCTGAAGGCGGTCCTCAAGGAGGTCGCCGACGCCGAAGGTCAGGTCATCCTCTTCATCGACGAGCTCCACACCGTCGTCGGGGCCGGCGCCTCGGAAGGGTCGATGGACGCCTCCAACATGCTCAAGCCGATGCTGGCCCGGGGCGAGCTGCACACCGTAGGCGCCACCACCCTCGACGAGTACCGCAAGTACATCGAGAAGGATGCGGCGCTCGAGCGGCGGTTCCAGCCGGTCACGGTCGGCGAGCCGACGGTCGAGGACACGATCAGCATCCTGCGCGGGCTGCGTGAGCGCTACGAGGCGCATCACGGCGTCAGCTTCAAGGACTCGGCGTTGGTCGCCGCGGCGGTCCTGTCGAACCGCTACATCACCGACCGGTTCCTGCCCGACAAGGCCATCGACCTGATGGACGAAGCGGCGTCGCGGCTGCGCATGGAAATCGACTCGCTACCGGCGGAGCTCGACGAAGTCGAGCGCCGGATCATGCAGCTCGAAATCGAGCGCGAGGCGCTGCGCAAGGAGACGGACGCGCCGTCAAAAGATCGTCTCGGGAAGCTCGAGAAGGAGCTCGCCGATCTCAAGGAGGAGAAGGGCCGCCTGGCGGCGCACTGGCAGCAGGAGAAGGAGACGATCCAGAGCTCGCGCCAGCTGAAAGAAGCCCTCGATCAGGTCCGGATCGAGATCGAGCAGGCGCAGCGCTCCGGCGATTACGCCAAAGCGTCAGAGCTGCAGTACGGCAAGCTGCCGGACATCGAGCGGCGCATCCAGGAGCAGGAAGGCAAGCTGGCAGAGCTCCAGAAGGGCCAGCGCATGCTCAAGGAACAGGTCGACGAGGAGGACATCGCGGAGGTCGTCGCTCGCTGGACTCACATTCCCGTCAGCCGGCTGATGGAAGGTGAGATTCAGAAGCTGCTCAAGATGGAGGACCGCCTGCATCAGCGGGTGGTGGGTCAGGAGGAGGCGATCGTCGCGGTGTCGAACGCGATCCGCCGGGCCCGGGCCGGACTGCAGGATCCCAACCGGCCGCTCGGCAGCTTCATCTTCCTCGGCCCGACCGGCGTCGGCAAGACCGAGCTGGCGCGCGCGCTGGCCGAGTTCCTGTTTGACGACGAACAGGCGATGATCCGGATCGACATGTCGGAATACCAGGAGAAGCACACCGTGTCGCGGCTGATCGGTGCGCCCCCAGGATATGTTGGCTACGAGGAATCGGGCCAGCTGACCGAGGCCATCCGCCGCCGGCCGTACGCGGTGGTGCTGTTCGACGAGATCGAGAAGGCGCACGGCGAAGTGCTCAACGTCATGCTCCAGCTGCTCGATGATGGGCGGCTGACCGACGGCAAGGGCCGCACGGTGGACTTCAAGAACACCGTCGTCATCATGACGTCCAACGTCGGCAGCCATCTGATCGCGGAGCAGGTTGGTTCGGGCGCCACCTCGCTCGATGACCGGACGCGGCGCCAGGTCCTCGACGTGCTGCGCAGCCAGTTCCGGCCGGAGTTCCTGAACCGGGTCGACGAGATTATCGTGTTCCACGCGCTCAGCCGCGAGGAGATGCGGCGAATCATCGACATCCAGCTGCAGGGCCTCACCCGGCGGCTGGAGGATCGCAAGATCCACGTCGAGCTGACCGACCGCGCCAAGGACGTGCTGATCGCGGAGGGCTATGACCCGATGTATGGCGCCCGCCCGCTGAAGCGAACGATCCAGCGCGAGGTCCTCGACCCGCTCGCGCTGCGCATCCTGCAGGGAGATTTCGGCGAAGGGGACAACCTCCGCGTCGATGCTCCGAACGGCGAGCTGGTGTTCTCGCGGGCCGACCGGGGCGTGGCGGTCTGACGCCGCCCGTCCCGCCCGCCTGACGCGGGCAGTACAATCAGATCGATGGCCGATCAGACGACAGGCAAGCCCCCCCTGCCCCGGGGCCGGCGGCCGGGAGACCGCAAGCTGCCCTCCCGGCCCGGCTCGGGCGCGACGATGTGGTACGTGCTGGGGCTGCTGCTCTTGCTGGCTCTGGCCCAGGCGTTCTTCTACTCCGTCCAGTCCGGCGAGAACCTCTCCTACAGCGAGTTCCGCAAGGCGGTCCGCGACGGTCAGGTCACCGAGCTGACTCTCGGCGACGACCGGATCCGCGGCAGCCTCAAGCCCGCGAACGACGGCAAGGCCCGTCAGTTCACGACCGTCCGGGTCGAGGATCCGAAACTGGTCGAGGATCTCGAAGCCAGCGGCGTCAAGTACACCGGCGAGGTGACCAGCCGGTGGATCGGCGAGATCCTGAGCTGGGTCATTCCGCTCATTTTCCTGGTCGGCCTGTGGAGCTTCTTCTTCCGCCGGATGGGAGGGGCTGAAGGCGGGGTGATGTCGTTCGCCCGCAGTCGCGCCAAGATCTACGCGGAAGACGACGTCACGGTCCGCTTCGGCGATGTCGCGGGCGTGGACGAGGCCGAGGAGGAGCTGCGCGAAATCGTCGAGTTCCTCAAGACGCCGAAGAAATACACCAGCATCGGCGGCCGCATTCCGAAAGGTGTCCTGCTGGTCGGCCCTCCCGGCACGGGCAAGACGCTGCTGGCCCGGGCGGTCGCCGGGGAAGCCAATGTCCCGTTCTTCTCGCTGAGCGGCTCGGAGTTCGTCGAGATGTTCGTCGGCGTCGGGGCGGCGCGGGTCCGCGATCTGTTCGCGCAGGCCGAGGTCAAGGCGCCGTGCATCGTGTTCATCGACGAGCTCGACGCGCTCGGCAAGGTCCGGATCCAGACCCCGATGGGCAGCCACGAGGAGCGCGAGCAGACCCTGAATCAGCTGCTCGCCGAGATGGACGGCTTCGACGCCCGCAAGGGCGTGATCATCATGGGCGCCACCAACCGCCCCGAGGTGCTCGATCCTGCCCTGCTCCGCCCCGGCCGCTTCGATCGCCAGGTGCTGGTCGACAAGCCGGACGTCAAGGGGCGCGAGGAGATCCTGCGCATCCACTCGAAGAACGTGAAGGTCAGCGGGAACGTCGACCTGAAAGTGCTGGCGGCCCGGACGGCCGGGTTCGCCGGCGCGGATCTCGCGAACCTGGTCAACGAGGCGGCGCTGCTCGCGGCGCGCCACGACAAGACTGCGGTCGAGATGAAGGATTTCGACGAAGCAATCGACCGGGTCATCGCCGGGCTCGAAAAGAAGCGCGTGATGAGCCAGAAGGAGCGCCGGATCGTCGCGTATCACGAGTCCGGGCACGCGATCGTGGCGACGGTCGTCCCGGGGCTCGATCCGGTGCACAAGATCTCGATCGTGCAGCGCGGCTTCGGCGCGCTCGGCTACACCATGCAGCTGCCGCTCGAAGATCGCTACCTGATGACGCGGACCGACCTGCTCGGTCAGCTCGCGGTACTGCTCGGCGGCCGCACGGCCGAGGAGATCGCCTTCGGCGAGATCTCGACCGGGGCGCAGAACGATCTCCAGCGCGCGACGGACATCGCCCGGGCGATGGTCACCGAGTTCGGCATGAGCGATCTCGTCGGCCTGGTGAACCACAACGGCCACAAGCGCAACGCGTTCCTCGAGACGCCGTTCGCGCAGGAGCGCGGCGCCTACGCCGAGCAGACCGCGCTGGTCATCGACACCGAGGTCAAGCGGATCCTGACGGAGGCCCACGACGAGGCCCGCCGCGTGCTGCTGTCCAAGCGCGCGGAGCTCGATACGCTCTCGGAACGCCTGCTCGAGATCGAGGTCGTGGAGTCGGCCGAACTCCAGGCGATCCTCGGACCGCTGCCGCCCAAGGCAGAAGACGCGATTCCGGCGGAAATCCCGCCCATCTGACGCTGGCGGGCCGCCGCGCGCCACGATCTACAATCCTCCGACCCATCGACCCAGCCCGTTCCATGAGGCCCGCGTAATGAGACAGAGAGCGATGTTCGTCGTGGTGTGTGCGCTGCTTGCCGCGACCGGCTCCGACGGCCGGGCGCAGTCGGCATCCAACCCGTATGCCCGCGACCCGCGCCAGCCGATCGACCAGGCCTACACGAGCAAGATCAAGGAGTACACCACCGCACCGTACTTCACCTCGCCGCTGGTCGATTACCTGCCGGCCTCGAAGACGGTCCCGGCCCCCGACAAGGTGATCGGCGACATCGCCGGTGCGCCGGGCAAGCTGCCCTACTCGAAAGAGGTCTACGAGTACATGCGGATGGTCGAGAAGGCCAGCCCGCGGGTCAAGGTGTACTCGATCGGCAAGACCGAAGAGGGCCGCGAGATGATCGCCGTCGCGGTGTCGTCGGAGGCCAACCTCGCCAAGCTGGATGAGAATCGCAGCCGGCTGGCGAAGCTCGCGGACCCGCGCACGATCGGCATGAACGACGCCGAGGCGGACAAGCTGGTCGATCAGTCGGTGCCGGTCTACTACATCACCGGCACCATCCACTCGCCCGAGACCGGCTCCCCTACCGCGCTGATGGAGCTGGTCTATCGCCTGGCCGTCGATGAGAGCCCGTACATCCAGAAGATCCGCAACCGCATGGTCACCCTGGTGACGCCGATCGTCGAGGTGGACGGCCGGGATCGCCAGGTCGACGTCTACAAATGGCATCTGGCCAATCCGGAGAAGAACTGGCCATCGGCCCTCTACTGGGGTAAGTATGTCGCCCACGACAACAATCGTGACGCGATGGGATTGACCCTCAATCTGACCAGGAACGTGCTGAACACCTATGTGGGTTGGAAGGCGCAGGTGCTGCACGACCTCCACGAGTCGGTCGCCTATCTGTACGACAACACGGTGGGTGACGGGCCGTACAACGCCTGGCTCGACCCGATCCTGACCGACGAGTGGCAGATGATCGGCTGGAACAACGTCTCCGAGATGACCAAGTTCGGGATGCCCGGCGTCTTCACGCACGGCACGTTCGACACCTGGACGCCTGGCTACCTGATGTTCATCGCCGCGACCCACAACGGCATCAGCCGCCTTTACGAGACGTTCGGCAACGGCGGCGCCGACACGCTGGAGCGGACGCTGGGCCCGAACGATACGGCCCGGACCTGGTACAAGCAGAACCCGCCGCTGCCGAAGGCGAAGTGGTCGCAGCGCAACAACAACAACTACCAGGAGACCGGCCTCCTCGTCTCGCTGAATCACTTCGCCGACAACAAGAACCTGTTTCTCAAGAACTTCTATCTCAAGAGCAAGCGCTCGATCCTGAAGCCCAGAACCGAGGGACCGGCCGCCTACGTATTCCCCGGCGACGATCCGCGTCCCGGTCCGCAGGCGGACCTGCTCCGGATCCTCCAGCTTCAGGGCTGTGAGATCTCCAAGACGACCGCGCCATTCACTGTCATGGTCCCCGGCCGGCGTCGTCCGGCCCGCGCGATCACCACCGACGGGGCGACGTCCGGAAACGGCGGCCCGGCGGGCGATGGCCAGCAGCCGCCGTCTGAGCGCGCCAGTGAGCGCGCCGCCGACCCGGAGAGCCGCACCTTCCCCGCCGGCAGCTACGTCTTGCGGATGGATCAGCCCTACAGCCGCATCGCCGACACGCTGCTGGATTACCAGTACTGGGCGCCGGACGATCCGCAGCGCAGTCCGTACGACGATACCGGCTGGACGTTCGGCGAGCTGTTCAACGTCCGGGTCGTCCGCGTCAGCGACGTGAAGGTGCTGGACGCGGCGATGGCGATGGTCACAGGCGACCTGACGGCTCCAGGAGGGGTGAGCGGCACCGGAACGGTGTTCGCGATCACCAACAACGCGGACCCGTCGCTGGCGACGCTGCGCTACCGATTGAAGGATGCCCAGATCGAAGTGGCGGAGGAGCCGTTCGAAGGCGGCGGGCAGAAGTTCAGCCGCGGGTCGTTCGTGATTCGGAACGTCGCGGCCGACGTGCTGGCCAAGGCTACGACCGAGCTGGGACTCAAAGCGGTGGCGCTGCCGGCGGCTCCGAGCGTCGCGGTGCATCCCGCGCGCGCCGCCCGCGTCGCGCTGATGCACACCTGGATCAACACCCAGGACGAAGGCTGGTGGCGACAGGCGCTCGATACGCTCTCCGTCCCCTTCACCTACATCAGCACGCAGGACGTCACCAACGACAGCGCGCTGCGCTCGAAGTACGACGTCATCCTGTTCCCGCCGGTCGACCGTGCCACGGGAGCGACAATCATCAGCGGCATGCCGATGTACGGGAACGCGATTCCGTGGAAGACCACCACGCTGACGCCGAACCTCGGGAGCATCGACGAGACCGACGACATCCGCCCCGGCATGGGCTGGAGCGGGCTGGCCAACCTGCAGGCGTTCGTGCGGGACGGCGGCGTGTTGATCGCGGTGGACGACACCGCCAACTTCGCCGTCACCTACGGATTCACGAATGGCGTCTCGATTACGCCGGCGCAGCGGCTCAAGATCACCGGCGCCGTGCTGCGCTCGAAGCGGGTCGACGAGACCAGCCCGATCGCCTACGGCTACGAAGACAACCTGTCGATCTACTCGGCCAATGGCCCGATCTTCGGCGTTGGCAACATGGTCGGCGCGCGCGGCGGCCGTGGCGGTCCGGCTGAGGCCCGGCGGGCGACCGGCCGCGGCACCGCGGACGATGCGGATCAGCCACAGGGGCGTCCGCCGTCCGATCCGGTGCCCGAGGAGCCGCGTGTCGAGCCGTGGCAGGCGGCACCGATCCGGGAGGAGCAGCTGCGGAACGGCGTCAACGTGATTCCGCCGGCGCAGCGGCCCCGCGTTGTCTTCCGCTATGGCGACGCTCGCGATCTGCTGGTCTCGGGCCTGCTCGACGGCGGCACCGAAATCGCGCAGCGGCCGATGGTCGTGGACGTGCCGGTCGACAAAGGGCACGTCGTCCTGTTCTCGAACAATCCGATCTGGCGCGGTGAGACGCGCGGCAGCTACGGTCTGGTGCTGAACGCCATCCTGAATCACGACAACCTGAACGCGGGGCGGAAGCTGGACGTGCGGTAGCCAGAGGCCCCCACCAGCGCCGCCGGTCACGGGCCGGCGGCGAACGGAGACGGTATGCGAACGGTTCTGACCTGCACGCTGGTCGTGGCACTCCTGCAGCAAGCGCCGCTCGCTCCGCCGCCTCGCGACAGTCGTGCGCCGGAGGCTGTCAAGGAAGGGACCGGCACGATCAAGGGCCGCGTCTACGATCGCGAGACCGGCGCACCCGTGGCAAACGCGGTGGTCACACTGGCCGTGGACTTCGGCTCGCTTCGCGACGCCGCGCCCACCGGTCCGGCGGGCGCGCTGCGTCCCCCTCCACCGCGCCAGGCGAAGAGCGACGCCCAGGGCCGCTATGCGTTCCAGCGGTTGCCGGCCGGCACCTACATCCTCACGTCGAGCCCGCCGGAATACAAGGTCACCTACCTGCCGCAGTCGTACGGAGTCGCCCGTCCTTCGGACCCGATGCGCCCGGCACCCCGCCGTCCGCTGCCGCTCGCCGAAGGCCAGACACTCGACAATGTCGACCTGCCGCTGTGGCGGTCACTGGCGATTACGGGGCACGTCAGCGACGAGTCGGGCGAATCGATGGCCGGCGTTCCGATCGTGGCGACGATCGCCGGGTCGAGTCAGCGCGTCGCCATGCGTGGGCCGTACGGTTTCACGACCGACGATCGCGGCGCCTTCCGGCTGTTTGGGCTGGCACCGGGACGATACGTGATCTGCGCGAGCCCCCAGGGAGGTATGTTCCGGGGCAGCGGCGACGAGCCGACTGAGCGATACCTGAAAACCTGCGCGCCCAGTGCCAGCTCCGAGGCCGACGGGCAGATCGTGGAGTTGACCACCGCCGACTTCGGCGACGTCGAGATCCGAATGGCTCGCGGCCGTGCCTACAAGATCACCGGCACGGCGATGGACTCGCAGGGCAAACCGGTCAACCAGGTCAGCCTCGTCAGAACCGAGGGCACTAGCGGGATGAGCTCCTCGGGCGCGCAGTCCGACGGGAACGGCCGTTTCACGTTCACCGGGGTGGTGCCCGGCGACTACACGATCGTGGCGCAGCTCGGGAATAACGGAAATATGCCGGTGGATGCCGCCGAGCGGGAGGTCGGTGCGGTGCCCGTTCACATCGACGGCGCCGATGTCGAGAACATCGTCGTCGCGACCAGCAAGGGAGTGTCCGCGATGGGCCGCGTGATCTTCGAAAGTGGTGCTCCGCCGCCAGTCAAGGGCCTGCGCGTTGTGCTGCGCCCCGCGCGGGGCTCGACGACGATGATGTTCGGACCCACGCCGAATGCCGAGGTCACGCCGGACCTCACATTTGCGCTCAACGGGCTGTTTGGCGCGTACGCCGTCGGCATCAACGGTCTGCCGCCCGGCTGGATCATCAAGAGCGTGCGCCTCGCCAACGACGACGTCACCGAACGCGCGGTCGAGTTCCACGGCAAGGATCGCCTGGAGATCGTCTTGTCGAACCGTCCCGCCGTGCTGTCGGGGCGGATCGTGATCGGCCAGGGCGAGATGGCGACCGACTACCGCGTGCTGCTTTTTCCCGTCGATCGCGAACGCTGGACTATGGTTACCGGCAGCCCGTCAGCGCTACCGAGGCTCGACGGCACGTTCAAACTGAGCGCGGTGCCGCCGGGCGAGTACTTTGTCGCGCTGATCCGGACGGACGACCTGCCGCCTTTCGGCGAAGTCGCCGGATACGAGCGACTGGCGAAGACCGCCCAGCGGGTCACCTTGACTGACGATGAGCAGAAGGAGATCGAGCTGACCATCCCGCGCTGACGCGCCCGGACCGGGACGCCACTCCCACTCGAAACGAAGGTTCAACCCGCGAAGGTTGGGTCCTTCGAGTGACTGGCCAATGCAAAACCGAGCTTGCGGCGCATCTGTCCCCGCCTACGTGCGCCGGGCCTTGAGCGCCTCCAGGAGCCGGCCGACCTCGTCGTCCTTGGTGAGCGCGTCGAACCGACGATCGACGTCGTCACCGACCAACTCGGACTTGGCGTGGCTGACCGCTTCGCTGCGCTGGACCTTTCGCTCCATGCGATCGAAGTCGGCGGCAGGACCGAGCGCTGCGATGGCCAACTGCGCGTCGTTGGCTTTGTCGAGGGCGCGCGCTCTACGGTGCTTGGCCAGCAGCATGTCGCTCTTGCCGCGCGCCTCACTCAGCTTTTGATCGAGCTGCGCGAGCGCCTTGCGGAGCGTGTCCACCTGCTGCTTCTGGTCCTCGACCTGATGGGTGTAGCCCTCGGCCATCTTGGTGAAGCTCTGGTAGCGCTCGAGCGCGGCGCGCGCGAGGTCGTCCTGACCCTTGTCGACGGCGAGCTCCGCTTTCCGCATCCATCCGGCCGCCTTGTCCTCGTGCTCCGACTGCTTCCGCTGCAGCAGGTGGTGATCCGCCATCGAAATCGCCACCTGGGTCTTGACCTGCAACAGCTGGTTCTCCATGTCGAGGATCACCTGCTTGATCATCTTCTCCGGATCTTCCGCGCGGTCGATCAGATCGTTCAAGTTGGCGCGGACGAGTGTGGCGACGCGATCCAGTACTGCCATGGCTGACTCCTTCGTTACGATCCTTCCGCCTGACGCGGAAGCTACACGTTTCTCCGCGGCACATACCCCCCGGCGCGCTCCGCGACTGCGATCACACGCCCGCGGGCCGGTTGTTGGTGTCACCGATCCTGCGCACCTTCGAGAGCAGGTCCGCCATCGGTGTACCCGAGAGCGCCTCGAACAGCGCCGGAACCTGCGCCGCGATCTCGGTCATGTCGCCGGTCAGCTTGTGCATGCCGGTCGAGCCGTTGTTGCCCGTGGACACGATGGTGATGTGATCCACCTTCTCCAGCGGGCTGGCCAGGGCGCGGACGATCTCCGGGAGCTGCGACAGGAGCTTGTCGATCACCGCGGCCTGGTTGTATTCCTGAAACGCGGCGGCCTTCACGTTCATCGCCCGCGCCTCGGCGTCCCCCTTCTTGTAGACGATGTCGGCCTCCGCCTCGCCCTTCAGCCGGGTCGCGGACGCCGAGCCTTCCGCCTCGATCGACAGCCGGCTCCGCTCGGCATCGGCCAGCACGGAGATGCGCTGGCGGTCCATCTCGGCGGGCTTCAGCACGGTGGCGACCAGTTCCTTCTCGCGGCGCAGAATCTCCGCTTCCTGGACCTTGACCTGCGACTCGCGCTCGACCTGCTGCACGCGCACCAATTCGGCGATGACCTGCTGCTGCATGATGTTGGTCTGGATCTCGTAGGCCTTGTCGGCTGCCGCCTCCTGCTTCTTGACGGTCTCGAGATAGTTCGCCTTCTTGATATCCAGGTCGCGCTGGGCTTCGGCCTGCTTGGCCTGCGACAGCGTCTCCGCCAGGACGCGCTCCTGATCGGCCTGGGTCTTGGCGATCGCCGACTCGCGCATCGCCCCGGCCCGCTTGATGGCGGTGTCGCGATCCGCCTCCGCCGCCGCGACATCGGCGTCGCGCTTGATCCGCGCCACGTCGGGGCGGCCCATGTTCACGATGTAGTCGTTCTTGTCGCGCACTTCCTTGATCGTGAACGACACCACTTCGAGGCCCATCTTGGTCATGTCGTCGGCGCACGTGCCGCGCATCCGTTCGGCGACCATCTCGGGCTCCTTCACGATCTGCTCGACCGTGAGCTGGCCGATGATGCCCCGCAGGTGCCCCTCCATCACCAGCCGGATCAGGCTTTCACGCTGATCCGGTGATTTGGTCAGAAACTGCTCCGCCGCGGTCTCGATCGACTGCAGGTCGGACTTGACCTTGATCTGTGCGACCGCTTCGACGGTCACCGCGACGCCCTGCCTCGTGTAGAGGTCCTGCGTCGGGGCGACGTCGAACGACATCAGTTCCAGTGAGAGCAGGTGCGACGACTCCACCATCGGGAAGATCACCGTGCCGTGCCCCTTGACGATACGGGTCCCGCGGAAACCGTAGACAATGAGCGCCTCGTGCGGCCCCGCTTTCCGGTACAGCGACGCGAGGAATGATCCCAGCAGCGCCACGGCCAGGATCATCAAGCCGACAACCACCCAGAACCCGAGGCTCATGCTCTGAATCCCCATTTCACGCCCTCCTGACTAAGAACGGTCTCCCGGCCCCCGTCCTAGCTGTCCGCCAGATCCGTCCATCGACGCACCGTCGCGATGCCGCGCGCGTACTCCGTGACCACGACTTCCGCACCTTTCTCGATCGCCTGACCGTCGGCGCTCCGTGCGCCGCACGACTTGCGGGCGCCGCCGTGCGAGTAGATCAGCTCGCCGATGCCGCCGCCCTCGCGGATCGGCTGGCTCAGGCGTCCGAGCACACCGGCCATGTGGTAATCGACGCTCTGCATGTTTTCGTTCGGCGACCACAGCACCTTGGCCATCAGCAGGAAGACGACGCCGCCGCCGCACAGCCCAAGGACGAGTGAGGCGCCGATCGCCGGCAGCGCGAGCCAGCGGAACTCGGTGGTGAGCAGGTAACCTCCGCCGCCGAACCAGGCGACAAACGCGGTGATCGTCGCGAAATTGATCGGACCCATCGCGCCCACGTGTCCGGCGTGCAGGGTGCCGGTGGGCACGTGGGTCTCCCAAGGAAAGTGGACGTGCGCGTCGATCACGCCGAACGCGACAGAGAGCACGCTGAGCAGGAACCCGATGACGAAGCAGCCGAGGAAGATCGCCGGCCAGTTCATGTTTGCTCCTCCGGGACGAGCGTTTGTGAGAGTCGATCGATGAGACCCGGCATCGAAACCATTTCGCCGAGCAGAACCAGGCACCGCCGCGACTCCGCGTGCAGGCCGATGCGTTCGAGCGCGGCGCTGAGCGCGGGGTCGTGTGCGAACCGGGTCGCGCCGTCCTGCAGCCATCGATCGAGCGCGGTTTCGACCGACGCCACATCGGAGGTCAGCTCGGTGTGGTACCCGGGCGGGTCGCTGACGAGGTACCCGGGATGGACCTTGAAAAAGCGCGCGAGCAGCTGTCGCGATTCCTGGGACAGGTGGCGGCGAGTCCCCTTTTCGATCAGCGAGAGATACGGTTGGCTGATCGTTTCGCCGAGCTCCCGGCGAATGGCGCGGACCAGCTCCGACTGCGTCAGCTCGCGTCCGAGCCCGCGCAGCTCCCCCTCGAGGTGGCGAAGTTGACGAAGCTTTTGACCCAGCGTCATTGCTAACTGTAATAGTTATATTGCTATTTGCAATAAACGTCAAGCTGCCACGCTTGCGTGCGTTGTGGAGGTTGATTGCGTTGGTTTGGCTTGTACTAATGAACTAGTGTAATAGTGCAGCGGTGAGGCCACGTTTTTGAAGAACAGGGCACAGCGCGTACAACGCGGGACAGATGGTTCCGACTGCCGACAGGCCGATCATCGAGTAAGCAAGCAAACGCTTGCATTATCGGTCGGTGCTCTCGGCTCTCAGTCTCACCTCACTGACCTCACTGCGGGAGACGAACGTCGGCCCACGTCGCCCACAAGGGGGCCACTGCCGGCGCGGGCGGGCTGACAGTGCGCGAAGATTCAGAGATGCGCCACGATGTCGAGCGCTACCCCATCTTCTGCATCGCGGAGAGGAAGTCGGCGTTCGACTTGGTCTTCCCCATCCGCTCGAGCAGCAGTTCCATCGCCTCGACCGGCGACAGCGGGTTGAGGACCTTGCGCAGCACCCAGACGCGATTGAGATCCTCGCGCATCAGCAGCAGTTCCTCCTTGCGCGTGCCGCTCTTCAGCATGTCGATCGCCGGGAACACCCGCTTGTCGGACAGCTTGCGATCCAGGTGGATCTCCATGTTGCCGGTGCCCTTGAACTCCTCGAAGATCACGTCGTCCATACGCGAGCCGGTGTCGACGAGCGCGGTAGCGATGATCGTCAGCGAGCCCCCCTCTTCGATGTTGCGGGCGGCGCCGAAGAACCGCTTCGGCTTCTGGAGCGCGTTCGAGTCGAGACCGCCGGACAGCACCTTGCCGGACGGCGGGATGACCGCGTTGTAGGCGCGCGCGAGGCGGGTGACCGAGTCGAGCAGGATCAGCACGTCCTTCTTGTGCTCGACCAGCCGCTTGGCCTTCTCGATGACCATCTCCGCGACCTGGACGTGCCGCTGCGCCGGCTCGTCGAAGGTCGAGGAGATGACCTCGCCGTTCACCGACCGCTGCATGTCGGTGACTTCCTCGGGCCGCTCGTCGATGAGCAGCACGATCAGATACACCTCGGGGTGGTTCTTCGCCACCGACTGCGCGATGTTCTGCAGCAGCATCGTCTTGCCGGTGCGTGGCGGCGAGACGATCAGCCCGCGCTGGCCGCGGCCGACCGGCGTCATCAGGTCCATCACCCGCGCCGACAGATTGTCGGCCGTGGTCTCGAGCAGGAAGCGCTCCTGCGGGTAGAGCGGCGTCAGATTCTCGAAGAAGAGCTTGTCGCGCGCCTGGTCGGGCGCCTCGAAGTTGACCGCCTCGACCTTGATAAGGGCGAAGTAGCGCTCGCCTTCCTTCGGCGGCCGGATCTGGCCGGAAACGGTGTCGCCGGTCTGCAGGTCGAACTTGCGGATCTGCGAAGGCGAGACATAGATGTCGTCCGGGCCCGGCAGATAGTTGTAATCCGGCGCGCGCAGGAACCCGAAGCCATCGGGCAGCACCTCGAGCACGCCTTCCGAGAAGATGAAGCCGCTCTGCTCCGTCTGGGCCTTCAGGATCTGGAAGATCAGATCCTGCTTGCGCATCCCGGTCGCGCCGGCGACGTTCAGGTCCTTGGCGATCTGCGTGAGCTTCTGGATCGACATGTCCTTCAGCTCGGTGATGTTCAGCCCCTGACCCCGGCGGCCCTCCTGGCGGGCTTCGTGCCGGCCTTGGCTTTGTGGCGGCGCCGGCGGGGCACTGGCTGACGGCGCAGGAGCTGCCGCTGCAGCGGCGGACGGCCGCGCCGCCGGTGCTGCTGCGGTGGGTGCTGCCGCGGTGGGTTCTGCCGCCGCGGGTTCTGCCGGTGCGGGCGCCGCGGATGCTGCCGGTGCCGGCGCGGCCGCTGCTGGCGGTGGCGTCGCGGCGGGCGGCACGGCGCCTGTGGGCGGCGGCGCCGGTGGCGTTGCCTCGGGCGCGGACGACGCAGGAGTCGCGGTCGGCTCGGGGCTGTCGACGACGGCTTCGGTGGAGGACTGGCGGGCAGCGGCGTCAGCCGCTTGCTTCGCGGAGCTACGCTTGTTGGTTGGTGGCATGGGGCAGCTGGCGTTCTCGGTCAGATGGTGGATGTGGCCTTCCGCACATGGCAGCGAGCGTTCGGCGGCGTCGACTAGAGAGTGTTGTGTTTATTGCGGAGAGGGCGACGTGCGCCCGGGCGTTACAAAGGGGATGTCGTGCGGAGCGGCTCGGCAGTCAGCAGTATAGGCAGCAGCCCTCTCACTGTCAATCGGTTCTGTCAACGTGCGGGACGCCGTCCACACCTGGGCGGACGCTCGCCCCAAGCGACATGGGGCGGGCGTTACAATTGATCGATGGGCAAGACCGTCGCGGTGATCGGGGCGTCGGCGAACCGGCGCAAGTACGGCAACAAGGCGCTCCGCGCGTTCGTGCAGCAGGGCTACACCGTGTTCCCGGTCAACACGCACGAATCCGAAGTCGAAGGTCATCGGGCCTACCGCTCGGTGCTCGATATTCCCGGCTCGATTGACATGGCCACCGTCTACGTCCCGGCGGCGTCGGGACTGACCGTGGTGGAAGAGCTTGCCCGCAAGGGCGTGGGTGAGGTGTGGCTCAACCCCGGCGCCGACGAGGACGACGTCGTCGATCGCGCCCGCCAGCTGGGCCTCAACGTCATCCAGGCGTGCAGCATCATCGCGATTGGCGAGAGTCCGAGTCGGTACTAACGGTCGCGCGGGATCCGGGACTCGGAATCGGGGATCCGGCGCACGGTTGTTATGCTCGGTGGGTCCAGTGCTGACATCCACTTCCCCGCTGCGTCCGGATCCCGCGTCCCGGGTTGCCATGCCGGCGCACTCGTTGCAGATGCCCCGCCCATGACCACTCTCGCCGCTGCGCTCGAGGCGCGCACCGCCGAGGCGGCTCCCGAACTGGTCGAGTCGATCGAGCGTGGACGCATCCGGTGCCACGCCTGCGGGCATCAGTGTCCGATCCCCGAGGGCGCGATGGGCGTGTGCAAGGTGCGCTTCAATCGTGGCGGGCGGTTGCACGTTCCTTGGGGCTACGTCGGCGGCGTGCAGTGCGATCCCGTCGAGAAGAAGCCGTTCTTCCACGTCCACCCCGGGGCCCTGGCGTTCAGCATCGGCATGCTGGGGTGTGACCTCCACTGCTCGTATTGCCAGAACTGGGTCACGTCGCAGGCACTGCGCGACCCGGACGCTGTCGCACCACCGACCGACGTCTCCCCCACTCGTCTCGCCGAACGCGCCACCGAGCTCGGTGCCCGCCTCGTCGTGTCCACCTACAACGAGCCGCTCATCACCAGTGAGTGGGCCGTGGCGATCTTCCGTGAGGCGCGGCCGCGCGGGTTGATGACCGGCTATGTGTCGAACGGCAACGGCACGCCACGCGTGCTCGACTACCTCCAGCCGTGGATCGACGTCTACAAGGTCGACCTGAAGTCCTTCGACGATCGGCACTACCGGGAGCTCGGTGGCCGCATCGAGCCGATCCTGTGGACGATCCGGGAGCTACACGCGCGCGGCATCTGGCTGGAGATCGTCACGCTGCTGATCCCGGGCTTCAACGACAGCCAGGAGGAGCTGGAGCGCCTGACGACCTTCCTGGCCGGCGTGTCGCCGCTCATCCCGTGGCACGTCACTGCCTTTCATCAGGACTACCGCATGAACGATCCGGCGAATACCACGCCGGAGATGCTGCTCCGCGCTGCCGCGATTGCCGGTGCGAATGGCCTGCAGTACGTCTATGCGGGGAATCTACCCGGACGCGTCGGCGATCTCGAGCACACGCGCTGCCACGGCTGCGGGGCGAGGCTGATCGAGCGGTATGGCTATCTGATCCAGGATTACCGGATCACGAGTGCCGGCACCTGCCCTGACTGCGGCACCGCGATTCCCGGCCGCTGGGGAGCGGGGTTCGAAGGGCAGATCACGCATCGGCCCTTCGTTCCGGGGACGCGCCGGCTGCGCGTGCTGTAGTCGGCGTTGTTTGCTGCTGAATGGCGTAGGCCCGACCTTCCGCTTCAACCGCGGCCTCCGCGGACACGCGGAGGCTGATCGCGCCGGGCGCCACGGGCTCATCGGAACAGGCGGTTCATCTCCGGTCCCGTGATGCTCTCGCCGAGCGCGGTGAACGTGCCCTGCTGCGCGATGTCCTTCGCGGCGCGGAGGAATCCCGTCCACGCAGCGCGAGCGAGCGCGCCGCCGACGCTGATCCGCCGTACGCCGAGATCCTCGAGCTCGCGGACTGTCGTGAAGCCGCTCCACACCAGCACGTTGACCGGTCTCGGCGCAACCGCGCGGACAACCTCGGCGATGTCCTCGCGGCGCTGCAGCCCCGGAGCGTGCAGGCACTCGGCCCCGGCCTCCGCGTAGGCGATCAGGCGGGCGATCGTTTCCTTCAGATCCGGTCGTCCGGCGATGAAGCCCTCGGAGCGGCCCGTCAGGAGCACTGGCGTGCCGCTCGCGTCGATGGCCTGGCGCGCCGCGCGGATGCGTGCAATCGCCAGCGCTCGCTTGTACAGCGGCTCGCCGGCGTCGCCAGTCGAATCCTCGATCGAGAGGCCTGCGATCCCGGTCGTCGTCGCCGCGGCGACGTTGACGGCGACGTCCTCCGGCTCAATCGCGAAGCCGCCTTCGAAGTCAGCGCTGACCGGCACGTCGACGCCGGCGGCTATCGCGCGGCAGTGCGCCAGCATCCCGTCGAGCGGAACCCCGTGGTCGGGTCGCCCCGTCGACCATGCGAACCCGGAGCTGGTCGTCGCGACGGCCTTGAACCCGAGTGAGACCAGGGCGCGCGCGGAGCCGACGTCCCAGGGGTTGGGAATGACGAAGCACCCTGACGCGTGCAGTTCGTGAAAGACCCGGCAGCGATCACTCTGAATCGTCATGCGGTACTCCTACTCGCATCGGCAGAGGCCGCGGCCCGTCGCGTCAACCAGCGCGTGGTCTTCATCAGCTTGCCCCTGATACTCAGTCGTGGATCAGGTGACGGTCGAATCCGGCGCGCACCAGTTCCTCATACGCCGCCCACACGTCGTGTGGAATGTCCTGCGGAATCTGAAAGCCCCTGGCTGGATATTCGCGCACGCGCTGCAGGTCCCCTACCATGATGCTGATCACGTCGTCTGCCGACAGCGAGGCGTTCGAATAGTTGTCGAGATAGTCGCGGAACGACACCTGAGGGGAGGTCACCCGCACCGTCTTCTCCGGCCAACGCTGGCGGAACGTTGCGTAGCTGCGACGCTCCATGTAGGGCTTCTGCACGACGATGAAGGTCTGAGGATCGAGGCCGCGCTCGGCGAGGAGCGCTTGTGTGCAGGTGATGTTCTCGCCGGTGTTGGTGGAGCGGTTCTCGATCAGGATCCGGTGATCCTCGACCCCCATCCGCCGCGCGATGGCCGCGAACTGATCCGCTTCCGGCTCGGTCCACATCCGCTTGGTAATCGCCCCGAGCCCGCCGGAAAAGACCAGCAGCGGCGCCCACCCGTCCAGCGCCAGCTGCGCACCGCGTTCCGCTACCGAGGTGTCGTGGCTGCAGAGGACGAGGATTACGTCGGCCGGTACGAGCTGGTGATTCAGTCGGTGGTAGTTCCAGACGATCTCGGCGAGCTCGTGAATGTGAGGATCCATGTCTCTGAAGTTCTACCGGTGCTCAGGGTTCGGGCGTTCTGAGGGTGCTCGTTCCACTCGTTCCAACCGCATGCTTCTGCTGGTTTCTTCGGCCGTGCCCTCCGAACCATCGAACCCGTGGCACCTGTCCGAACCAGCACCTGTCGAACCCTCGAACCTCCGAACCTCAGAACCTCTCGATCGTCAGCATCCCCTCCACGTCGCACTCCTCTCCGGCACGACCGCGGTCTCGGGGAAAATCTTGCCGGGGTTGAGGATGCCATGCGGGTCGAATGCCTGCTTGACGCGGCGCATCAGCGCGATTTCGTCGGACGACAGGTTCAGGCTCATGAACCGGGCCTTCGCAAAGCCGATGCCGTGCTCCCCGCTGATCGCTCCTTCGAGCGCAACCACGCCTTCGAACAACACCTGTTCGGCCTCGTGCGCCCGTTCGACTTCGCCCGGGTGGCTCGGGTCCGACATGATGTTGACGTGGATGTTGCCGTCGCCGGCGTGACCGAACGACGGGATCGGCAGCCCGAAGCGCGTCTTGAGCGTGTCGATGAGCGCGAACAGCTCGGGGATACGGCCGCGCGGCACGACCACGTCGTGGTTGAACTTGATCGGCGCGATCATCCGCAGCGACAGCGACAGCTCCCGCCGCACCCGCCACAACTCCGCCCGCTCCGCATCGTCCTTCGCGCGGCGCACCTCGATCGCCCCCGCTTCGTGGCAGGAGGCCTCGACCCGGGCGGCGTCCTCCATCACGGCGGCCGGTCCGCCGTCCACTTCGAGCAGCAAGATCGCTCCTGTGCCTGGGGGTGCGAGCGAACGCGTCCGCTGCGACGTCGCCACGGCTTCGAGCGAGTCGCCGTCCACGAGCTCGAGTGCTGCCGGCACGACCCGCTCACGGATCATGTTGGTGACGGCCTGCACGGCCCCGTGCACGTCGCGGAAGCACGCACGAATCGTGGTCTGGACCTGCGGCCGCGGTACCAGCCGGAGGATGATCCTGGTGATGATCGCCAGGGTGCCTTCGGAACCGACCAGCAGCTGCGTGAGGTCGTAACCGACGACGTTCTTTACGACTTTCCCGCCGGTCTCGATGATTTCGCCGGTCGGCAGGACCGCCTCCAGACCGAGCACGTACGATTTGGTTGTGCCGTACTTGAACGCCCGCGGCCCGCCGGCGCATTCCGCCACGTTGCCGCCGAGCGCCGACTGCCGCAGCGACGACGGGTCCGGCGGATAGAACAGTCCAACCCGCTCGACCGCGTCCTGAAGATCGCCGGTGATGACGTTGGGCTCGACGACGGCGAGAAGGTTGGCCTGGTCGATCTCGAGGATCCGGTTCATCCGATCGAGCGCGATCACCACGCCGCCGAGGACCGGAACCGACCCGCCGGTATAGCCGCTGCCGCCGCCGCGCGGCACCATCGGGAGGCGTTCCGCGGCGCAGACCCGCACGATCGCCGCGACTTCCCCGGTCGATCCGGGAAACACCACCACATCGGCAGGATGCCCGCGCTTCAGCGCATCGGTGCCGTAGGTCTGCAGGGTGGCCAGATCGGTCCGCACGTGCGCGGACCCGACGGCGTGTTCGAGCTGCGCGAGGATGCCGGCGGCGAGCACGCGCTCAGCCCGCGACGGCGCTCGACGGGGCAACCGTCTGGAGATGCTCGATCAATCTGTCCGTGCCGCGCTGCAGCTCGGCGAGTGACGTCGCGTACGAGAGGCGCAGGAAGCCTGGCGCGTCGAAGGCTTCGCCCGGCGTGACGGCGACGCGCGCGTGGTCGAGCAGCGATTGCGCCAGCGCCGCGGAGGTGCGCAGCCCGTCGGGAGACAGGAAGTCCGAGACGTCGATGAACAGGTAGAACGCGCCTTCCGGCGTGACGAAGCGCAGACGCGGCTCGCGCGACAGCCAGTGGCATAGCTGATCGCGGCGCGAGCGATACTCGTCGAGCATCGCCGTCACGCAGTCCTGCGGTCCGGTCAGCGCGGCGACGGCCGCCTTCTGCGTGATCGAGCACACGTTCGAGGTGGCATGGCTCTGGAGCGCGTTGCACGCGGCGATCACCGCTGGCGGACCGATCGCCCAGCCGCAGCGCCAGCCGGTCATCGCGTAGGCCTTGGAGGCGGAACCGCAGACGACCGATCGATCGGGGTTGGTCCGTGCCAGCACCGCGGGCAGGTTGTGGGGCGTCGGATCGTAAATCAGCTTCTCGTAGCACAGATCCAGCACGACCCAGATGCCGCGCCGCGCTGCTTCCTCCGAGAGGAGGGTGAGCTCAGTCTCGGGCATCAGGGCGCCGGTCGGATTGCCCGGGCTCGTGATCACGACGCCGCGGGTACGCGCTGTGAAGGACTCGATGAACGGCGCGGCGGTGATCCGGAACCCCTCGTCGGCGTGGGTTTGCACGATCACTGGCGTCGCGTCGGCCAGCTTGATCTGCTCCACCAGCGTCGGCCATCCCGGCATATGGGTGACCACCTCGTCGCCGGCTCCGAACAGCACCAGCGCGCTGTTGTAGAGCGCCTGCTTGCCGCCGGCCGTGACGATGATCCCGGACGTCGGGTACTCGACGCCGTAGTCGGCCTTGTAGCGGGCAGCGATGGCCCGCTTCAACTCCTCCGTGCCGGAGTTGGTCGTGTACTTCGTGAAGTTGCCGTCGATGGCGGCGTGGGCTGCCGCGCTGACGTGCGCAGGCGTGGGGAAATCCGGCTCACCAGCGCCGAGATCGACCACGTCGACACCGGCCGCTTTCAACTTCATCGCCTCGGCGGCGACCTGCATCGTGGGTGACTGGGCAATCCGTCCGGCGCGAGCCGCGAGCATCACTTCTCCCTCAATGTTTCGCGCGCGAGCTTCTTCTCGCGCAGCCGTCGCTCCACCGTCGGCGGCACCAGGCCGGCCACTGATCCGCCGAGGGCGACGATTTCCTTGACCAGGCGCGAGCTGACGTACGTGTACTGCTCCGCCGGCATCATGAAGGCGGTCTCGACGTCTGGATTCAGCCGCCGGTTCATCAGGGCCATCTGCATCTCGAACTCGAAGTCCGAGATCGCCCGCAGGCCGCGCACGATCACGGTCGCGCGCCTCCGCCGAGCGTAGTCGACCAGCAGCCCGTCGAAGGTGTCCACTTCGACATTGGCGCTGTCGTGAAACACCTCGCGAGTGATTTCGACCCGTTCCGGCAGCGTGAACAGCGGCGACTTGTCCATGTTGATCAGCATCGCGACGATGATGCGATCGAACAGGCGGGCGCCACGCTCGATGATGTCGACGTGCCCGTTGGTCAGCGGGTCGAACGATCCCGGGTAGATGGCGACGCTCATCGCGGTCGGCCTCGTCGGATCATGCCCCCGGCTCCTCGTCTGCCACCCGGTAAAAGGCCAGCGCGCTGTCGCCGGACCGCAGCGTGCGGGTACGTTGCAGGCTGCGGTACGAGGCCGGCGCCTCGTCCCGTCGCGCGTGCTCGATGATGAGGAGGGTGTCGGGTGCCATCAACGCGACCGCCGCGTCGAGCGCCTCGTCCAGGGTGGCGCGTCCGTACGGCGGGTCCAGGAACACAAGATCGAACGGCGCGACGCGCGCCAGGCCGGTCACCGTGGCCAGATCGGAGCGGATGATAGCATGCCGATCGCGCAGCCCGCAGCGCGCCAGGTTGGCCTCGATCAACGCCACCGCGCGCCGGTCGCGCTCCACGAACACCACTTCCACGGCCCCCCGGCTGAGGGCCTCGATTCCGACCGCGCCGGTCCCGGCATAGCCGTCCAGCATCCGTGCCCCGCGGATTCGCGGCGCAAGGACGTTGAACAGCGTCTCGCGCAGCCGATCCGACGTCGGCCTGAGCCCGTCCCAAGCGGGCGCCGCCAACGTGCGGCCCTTCAACTCGCCGGCGATGACGCGCATTCTGGTGCGATCGTATCGGGATCCGGGATCCGGGACTCGGGACCCGGCGCTGGGCGCTGGGCGCTGGGCGCGGGGTGGACGGGTGGACGTTGCGCGCGTCGCGACCTCCGACCCGCGCGATCAGCGACCATCCCCATTCGTCAACGCTCCAGCGGACCGCGCTTCAGCGGAACCCGCTCAGGCCGGCGTCACTGATCTCGCGATGCCGGCCAGAATGACAGTTGCTTGCAGCAGGCTGCAGCTGCGAGCATCCCTCTCTGCCATCTGCCATCTGCCATCTGCCATCTGCCATCTGCCATCTGCCATCTGCCATCGGCCATCGGCTAGGCGGGCGCAGA
>Ga0207701_10000945_pt1 | contig 30832 bp, 23 predicted proteins | sample KBSSwiSSwithPhiX_FD_184294 | JGI IMG/M metagenome (GOLD analysis project Ga0207701, IMG submission 184294) | Switchgrass rhizosphere bulk soil microbial communities from Kellogg Biological Station, Michigan, USA, with PhiX - S5 (SPAdes) (version 2) | ecosystem: Environmental > Terrestrial >... | reverse complement strand
GTCAGTGCCGCGACGGCATTGCGCTACGAATAGTAGGGATCAGGGGCCAGGATTCAGGGGCCAGGATTCAGGGGCCAGGATTCAGGCTGGTCCCTGACCCCTGACCCCTGACCCCTGACCCCTGCTCCCTGACCTGTTACGTCCGTGCGGCGATCCGCTCCTGCAGCTTGTCCCGATACCCGCGACTGAGGGGCAGCTTCGCGCCCGATCGCAGGATGACGGTGTAGTCGCCGTTGTCGGGCTGCAGTTCCTTGATCCGCTCCGAGTTGACGATGTGCGAGCGGTGGATGCGGACGAAGCGCGTGTGATCCAGCCGCGCTTCCATCGCGGTCATCGTCTCGCGGAAGAGATATGAGTCTCCCTTGACGTGCAGGCGGACGTAGTTGCCGGCCGCGTCGATCCAATCGATCTCATCAGTGCGCACGAAGAAGATGCGGCCGCCCGACTTGACGACGAGCCGATCCGGCGGATGCGCCGGCTCGGGCCGAAGGTCCTGCACCATCGCCAGCAGACGCTTGCCCAGATCGCCCGCGCGCTGACGCTCGAGCCGCTCCCGCGCGCGCTCGAGCGTGCGGAGGAAGCGCGGGCTGTCGAACGGCTTCAGCAGGTAGTCCAGCGCGTGTACCTCGAAGGCGCGCAGCGCGTACTCGTCGTACGCGGTCGTGAAGACCACCATGGGCAGGCGGTTGGGGGCCAGCGCGCGGAGCACGCCGAAGCCATCCATCACGGGAATCTGCACGTCCAGGAACACCAGCTCCGGCTCGAGCCGCTCGATGGCCGAAAGGGCCTGCGCGCCGTCGGCGCACTCGCCCACCACTTCGATGTCGGGTTGCTGCTTGAGCAGCGTCAGCACGCGCTCGCGCGCCATTGGCTCGTCGTCCACGATCAGAGTGCGTATCTTCGTCACGGGTCAGCTCCCCGGGGAAGAAGGCTGTCGGCGCGTATGACTGACTTGGACGGAAGTGGCTTTCCTTTAGTTGAGAAGTTTTCGTCACGGATGAATGACGAACCGCTCATGACCTCCGGTTCGTCACTCGTCCCTTTCGGCTGGTCACCCGCCAATGGACTGACCACCGCCACCGTGGACTCTGTCACACCCCATTCGTCCCAGAGAAATTCGCAAGAGTACGGAACATTCGTTGCGGCGTGTTCCGGACAGGCCGAATGCCGTTACCAGCCCATGGCGGGCGGAGCAATGGTGCGAATGGTGGGGATGAGTTGACAGATCCGGTGACGGAGCGTTCATTCACGTGACAGGCCACTTGCCCTGCGGTACAAGGCGAGATCGAATGACCCATGACGAGCAGTTGGCGGCCTTGACCCTCGCATGCCGAGCCTCGATAGTCGGGGACACGAAGCTGATCAGGCCCGGCCCACATGCGCATTCGTACCGTCGTGGTGGAAGACCAGCCGCTGGCGCGCGAACGTCTGGTTGAGATGCTCGCCGCCGAGACTGATGTCGACGTGGTCGCCTCCTGCGCGACCGGCGTCGAGGCCGTCTCGGCCATTCGGGAGCACGGACCCGATCTCGTGCTGCTCGATTTGCAGATGCCCGATCTCGACGGCTTCGGCGTCATCGCCGAGATCGGCAGCGCCATGCCGCTCACCATCTTCGTCACCGCGTACGACGAGTTCGCGCTGCGCGCGTTCGAAGTGCACGCGTTCGACTACCTGCTGAAGCCGTTCGGCCGTGATCGCTTCCTCCAGGCGCTCGGCCGCGCGCGTGCGCACCTGGCAGAGAAGCAGGACGAACAGCTCGCACGGCGCTTCGTCTCCCTGGTGGAACACGCCGGTGCCAGCGACGTGCCGTCGCCCGTTCCCGATCGCCTCATGGTGAAATCAGGCGGCCGCGTCGTCCTGCTGCCGCTCGACGAGCTGGACGCCGTGGAGTCGGCAGGCAACTACGTCCGCCTGTACTCCGGCAGTCAGGCTCACCTCGTGCGCGAGACCATGGCCAATCTCGAAGGACGCCTGCCACCGGATCGGTTCTGCCGCATTCACCGCACGTGGATCGTGAACCTCGCGCGCGTGAAGATGACCGCGATGCGGCCGAGTGGCGAACCGGAGCTTGTGATGTTGGACGGACGGCGCTTCAGAGTCGGTCGCGCGTATAGAGACTCGGTGATGGCGCGACTCGCTGAAGTGCGAAGTTAGAAGTGCGAAGTGCGAAGTGGACGGACAGTGGCAAATTCTGAACGACTTGCCATCTCCACCCTCGGCAGCTTCTGCGCACTGCCGTCACACAACGCTGAAAACGCTGAACCCTTGTTCTCGAGCCCTCAGAGGATCGTTTCTTGCGTTGCCCTCTGGTGCGGCACGACAACCTTCGGGATCGAACGTTCAACTACGCCGTCGCTACGATCAAATCCGTTCGGCCACTGATCGACGACCCTCTGGGCCGACATCTGGTAGGTCAGCCGATACGCAGCAGTGCCGCGGTGGCGTCGAATTACCGGTCAGCCTGCCACGCCAGGTCGCGCCGAGACTTCGCGTCGAAGATCTCGATTGTCGCCGAAGAAGCGGCGGAAACGTCGGTGTGGCTCCGGCTCTTCGTTGCGTTGGAGCTATTGGCTGACTCAGTGGCTCAGCCGCTGGTTGGAGAGGGTGAGGAATTGACGGCGATCGCTGTAGCGTCAGCGATAACTGCGAGGAGAAGTGCAAAATTGGAGGTGAGAACTCGTAAGTGAGAATGCGCAGCGAGCGGGAACCAGTGGAGGATCGGCACAGAACGCAGCGTGACAGTGGGACAACGTGATTTCCCACTTAGCACTCCTCACTTGCAACTTCGCACTTCAGAGCGCTTTGCCGAGTCTTTCCTCGAGTTTTTCCCGATAGCTGCGGCTGAGGCGCAGCTGCGTCCCGTTGTGCAGCACGACGACGTATTCGCCGTTGAACCAGGGCTGCAGCTCCTTGATGCGTTCGGTGTTGACGATGCGGGAGCGGTGGATGCGGAAGAAGCGCTGCGTGTCGAGGCGCGACTCCATCTGGTTCATCGTCTCGCGGAACAGATACGACTGCTCCTTGAGGTGCAGGCGGACGTAGTTGCCCGAGGCTTCGATCCAGTCGATGTCGTCGGTGCGGACGAAGAAGACGCGGCCGCCGGATTTCACGACCAGGCGATCCTGCTTCTTCTGCTCCGGCTTGAAGTCCTGCACGAGCGCCAGCAGGCTCTTGCCCAGCTCGCCCGCGCGCTGGCGTTCGCGCTGATGGCGCGCGTGGTCGAGGCACTGCTGCAGCCGGTCGCGCCCGAAGGGCTTGAGCAGGTAGTCGAGTGCGTGGACCTCGAAGGCCTGCAGCGCGTACTCGTCGTAGGCGGTCACGAAGACCACCATCGGCATCTTCTCCGGGCCGACCTGCCGGATTACCCCGAAGCCATCGACGGCAGGCATCTGTACGTCGAGGAACACCAGCTCGGGCGACAGCTGCTGGATGGCGTTGACGGCCTGGACGCCGTCGGCGCACTGACCCACCACCTCGACGTCGGTCTCCTGCGCGAGCAGGCCCAGGATCCGCTCCCTCGCCATCGGTTCGTCGTCCACGACGAGCGTTCGAATCTTTGTCACGCGACACCCTTGAAGTCTTCCGGGAGGTCCTCGATCTCGGCCACTTCGTCGGCCTTGAAAGGCATCGACACGGTGACGAGCAGCCCGCCGCCCGGTGGTTCGGCGAACGTGAGGTGCTGGCTGGCGCCGTACAGCCGCTCGAGCCGCGAACGCGTGTTCGCCAGGCCAACACCGGAGGCCGGCGCAACGTCGCGCCCCTTCGGCAGGCCCGGCCCGTTGTCGCGGACCGACAGCTCCAGGCGATCGTCGCTGCGGCGGGCCCTCACGGCGATATGGCCCGGCTCGATGCGGACGGCGACCGCGTGGCGAATACTGTTTTCGACGAGTGGCTGAAGGATAAGGTTCGGCACCTGGGCGTCCAGCGTCTGCGGCTCGATGGTGAAGTCCACCGAGAGCCGGTCACCGAACCGCGTCTGCTCGATCTCGAGATACTTCTGCAGGAACTCGAGCTCGTCCTTGAGCGCCACTTCCTGCGCGCCGCGTTGATCGAGCGCGATGCGCAGCAGATCGCTGAGCTTCGACAGCATCTGATCGGCCGCTTCGACGTCGCGGTGCATCAGCGCCGAGATCGCGTTGAGCGTGTTGAAGAGAAAGTGGGGGTGCAGCTGCCGCTGCAACGCCTGGAGCTGCGCCTCGGCGAGCTGCGTTTCGAGCCGCGCCGCCTTGAGCGCGCCGTCCTGGAACTCGCGGTAGTAGTTCACCGAATGGAACGCGCCGATGATGGCCCAGTAGGTCATCATCTCCCAGTCGAAATACTGGAAGTAGCTTTGCTTGACGAGGTTCCACCACGTGTACTCCACCTTCATCGGCTCGGTCCAGAACAGCTGCATGAGCCACAGGCGGAGGCCTTCGTACGCGCCGATGTGCGCCACCGTGACAGCACACACGCCCACGAGATGGACGGGCAGGGAGCGCAGCCAGACGCCGCGCTCGAACGGAAAGCGGCGGCCCAGATACAGCACGACGGGCGCGAGCATGGCCCAGACGTACCAGTAGCCGACGTTCATTCCGAGCGACAGCCAGATCGAGCTTTTCCGAGTGGGGTAGAGGAACTGTGCGGCCTGGTAAGCCTGGAAGGTGGAGAACAGCCCCAGCAGCGTGGCGACCCCGAAGATCACGCGGGCTCGGGTGAGCCGCGGCCGTTCCATGCGATCGACTATGTCGTCGCCTGCCTGCTGAGTCAAGGCGAAAACTTGTGATCGCTCAATGACTTAGGTCTCGTTTGCCACAGCCAGCGCCAGTCTCGTCACCCCGAAGACTCCGTTCGTCACTGGGACGAATCGATTCGTCACAAAGTGCACGACGTCAAAGCTCAGCAATTAGCTGGGACGGCGTCGTCTGACCCCGACCCTAGACAGGCGGGCGCTTGAGGACCACCGCGCCGAGGGGCGGCAGCGACAGCGTGAACGACTGCTCCATCCCGTGCGCGCGGGTCGCCTCGGTCTCGATCGCGCCTGTCGGGCCGGTGCCCGAGCCGCCGAAGTCGGTGGCGTCGGTGTTGAGCAGGACCTGCCACGTGCCGGCGACGGGCGCGCCGATGCGGTAGCTCTCGCGCAGCACCGGCGTCCAGTTGAAGACGGCGACGATCTCTTCCTGTGCGCTGGCCCCGCGACGGAGAAACGCGATCACGTTGTTCTCGTGATCGGTGGAGTCGATCCACTGGAAGCCGTGCTGATCGTAGTCGCGCTCGAACAGGGCGGGTTGGCTCATGTACAAGCGATTCAACGCGCGCACGAACGTGAGCAGTTCTTTGTGGGGAAAGTGCGGCAGCAGATCCCAGTCGAGGCTGCCTTCGTTGTTCCACTCGCGCCACTGGCCGAACTCGTCGCCCATGAAGAGCAGTTTCTTGCCGGGGTGCGCGTACATGAAGGCATACAGCGCACGCAGGTTCGCGGCCTTCTGCCACGAGTCGCCCGGCATCTTGTCCAGCATGGAGCGCTTGCCGTGGACGACTTCGTCATGCGAGTACGGCAGGATGAAGTTCTCCGTGTAGGCGTACAGCATCGAGAAGGTGATCTCGTTCTGCGCCCACTTGCGGAACAGCGGATCGCGGGCGGTGAATTTCAGCGTGTCGTGCATCCACCCCATGTTCCACTTGTAGGTGAAACCCAGGCCGCCGAGGTGCACGGGCCGGCTGACGCCTGGCCACGCCGTGGATTCCTCCGCCACGGTGATCGAGCCCGGCGCGTCGGCGTGCGTCAGCGTGTTCAGTTGCTGCAGGAACGTCACGGCATCGAGATTCTCGCGGCCGCCGTGCTTGTTCGGGATCCACTGCCCGTCCGTGCGCGAGTAATCGAGGTACAGCATCGAGGCAACGGCGTCGACGCGGAGACCATCGAGGTGGTACTCCTGCAGCCAGAACAGCGCGTTCGACAGCAGGAAGTTGCGGACCTCGTTGCGGCCGTAGTTGAAGACCAGCGTGCCCCAGTCCTGGTGCTCGCCCTGCCGCGGGTCCTCGTGCTCGTAGAGCGCGGTGCCGTCGAAGCGCGCGAGGCCGTGCGCATCCTTCGGGAAGTGGCCCGGCACCCAGTCGAGCAGCACGCCGATGCCGGCGCGGTGACACGCGTCGATGAAGTACTTGAAGTCGTGAGGGTGGCCGTGACGGCTGGTCGGCGCGAAGAAGCCGGTGACCTGGTAGCCCCACGATCCGCCGTAGGGATGTTCCAGCACCGGCAGCAGCTCGATGTGCGTGAAGCCTTGTTCTTTCACGTACGGCACGAGCTGCTCGGCCAGCTCGCGATACGTCAGCGAGCGATGCTCGTCCTCGGGCACGCGGCGCCACGAGGCCAGGTGCACTTCGTAGATCGACATCGGCCGCGTGAACGACGCGCCCGAGTCGTCGCGCGCCGCCATCCACGACTGATCGCCCCAGGCGTAGCCCTCGGTGCGGCACACGATCGAGGCCGACCGCGGCGGCACCTCGAAGTAGCGCCCGTAGGGATCCGTCTTGTGCAGCAGGTGGCCGATGTCGGTGCGGATCTCGAACTTGTAGTGCGCGCCATCGCCGAGGTCGGGGATGAACAGCTCCCAGATGCCGGATGGCACCAGCCGGCGCATCGGGTGCGCTCGGCCGTCCCACTGGTTGAAGTCCCCGATCACGGACACACGCTGGCCGTTGGGCGCCCAGACGGCGAAATGCACTCCCGCGACGCCGCCGAGCGAGGTCGGATGCGCGCCGAGCCGCTCGTGCACGCCGAGCAGCAGGCCCTCGCCGAACAGATGCAGGTCGTAGTCGCTGATGATCCGGCCGAAGCGGTACGGGTCGTCGACAACGATCGCCGCGCCATCGCCGGACTCTATCTCGAAGCGATAGTCGATGCCGCCGTCGAGCGACGAGAGGCCGTCCACGCGCGCTTCGAACAGGCCGTCCGGATGCAGGCGCGTCATCGGCACGCGCGCGTCGTCCGGGTGACGCAGCAGGAGCGTGACCCCGCGGGCGCCTGGCCGCAGCGCACGGACGACGACGCCGCCATCCGGCGCGACATGGGCGCCCAGCAGGCGGAACGGATCGCCGTGCTGCCCCCGGATGAGGGAGTCCAGGTCAGGGGCCAGAGACATTGTGTGGATTGTAGGCGAAGTGCCAAGTTGGAAGTGCTAAGTGAGGATTGTAGTGCTGAGTGCGAAATGCAAGTGCTAAGTAGGGCCGAACGTTAGTTTGGCCGTTGTACCGTTCGGCCGTTGTAGAGTGAGCGCATGACGACTCGCGCGACGGGACCATTCGACGTGAAGATCACTCCGCAGGGGCCTGATATTCCCGATGCGCCGATGCTCGGGCGCATGTCGATCGACAAGCAGTACCACGGCGACCTCGAGGCGACGGCCATCGGCCAGATGCTGACGGCGGGCACCGACGTGAAAGCGTCCGGCGCCTACGTGGCCGTCGAGCGTGTAACCGGCGCGCTGAACGGGCGCCAGGGCACGTTCCTGCTGCACCACCGCGGGCTGATGACGCGGGGGACGCCCGATCTGTCCATCTCGGTCGTCCCCGATTCCGGCACCGGCGATCTGACCGGACTGACCGGGACGATGGAGATTGTCATCGCACCGGGGGGCAAGCATTCGTACGACTTCGAGTACGCCCTTCCCGACTAGAGCAGCAGGATCCGACGATCACCAGCGGTGGCACGATGCCGGGCACTTGCCACTCGAAACGCCGCCGGCCGTCCGCAGGCTGCTTCAGCGATGCCTGCAGAAGGACGTAAGCCGCAGGCTTCGCGACATCGGCGACGCGCGACTGGATCTGGAAGAGTCGTCGGAGCCCGATGCGACGTCCGGCGCCCGGCGGCGTACGCAACCGCCCACCGATCCGGGCCAAGGCGTGCACGAACCTCCCGTTCCGACTGCACCTGGAGGTCGTGCACCAGTTTGAGGAGGACCTGGGCGCCCGTGCGCTCGCTGACGGCGTCCCGCGCGCCCAGGATCCGCGCCGCCCACTCGTCGTCGCCCTTGAGTACCGCGGCGGCAACAAGAGGGACCAGCGCGTATGCGAACGCGTACTTGTCCTGGAGATCCCTGATCCAGGTGAGGCTCTCACGCACCAACGCGATCGCCTCGTCGGCGTTTCCACTCACGCGCAGCCGTCAATTGCCGAGAACGTGTTCGACGCCGCGGACAGACCCTGGGCCACGGCCGTATCGATATCCTCTGCATAGCCGAGCGTCAGGGCACGGTCGAGTCCGGAGCGCGCTCGCTCGAGGTCTCCCTGCGTGTACCAGAGCACGGCCGCGCCTTGAAGCGCTCTCGATTCGGCAGCGGGCGGAAGAAACCGCAGGTCCAGGATCTCTTGATACCACCGGAGGCCTTCGGCGGCGTACCCGCCAATAAGCCAGAAGTACTTCAGTCCCCAGGCGATGTCCGACGCTTCGACCGCCCGCCCCCGGCCGACGAGCCACCTGAGCGCGCTGCGGTAATTCTCGAGATCATCACGCACGCGATCCAACCATGCGGCCTGCGCAGGTCCTACCAGTCCTTCCGCGGCCCGTGCGGCCTCACCAGTGCAATAGCGCGCCAGCGCCTCCAGGGCGTCGTCGCGCTCGCCCGACGCCGTGAGCTCGAGTGCCGCGTACGCCCGCACGGTTTCGAGCATCTCGTACCGCGGCCGATCCGGCGCTGAGGTCTCGGATCGCAGAAGGAGACTCTTGTCGATCAGGTCGGCGACCGTGCCGAGCACCTGGTCGCTGCGGGCAGGTGAACCCCCACGACCGGCAAGGACCATCTCGGCCGCGTCGATCGAAAAACGGCCAGGCAACGCGCCGAGGCGGCGGAAGGCGCGCTGCTCGTCCGGCCTCAGGAGCTGATAACTCCAGGCCACCGTCGCATTCATCGTCTGCTGCCGTTGGGGGAGATCGCGGGGGCCGGCAGTAGAGAGCAGGGCATCGTGCGTGAGTCGACGAAGCAGATCCTCGATGCTCAGCACTTTGATCCAGGGAGCCGCCAGTTCGAGCGCCAGCGGCAGTGCATCGAGCCGTCGACACGTGGCTGCCACGGTCGGGCCGTTCGCGGACGTCAGACGAAAGTCGGGTTGCACGTCTCGAACTCGCGCCACGAAGAGTCGGACCGCAGGCGCCCGCGCCAGATCAGCGGGTGTCAGAGCATCTGAATCCGCTTCCAGCTCGAGAGGTCCCACGACGTACTCCCGCTCGCCACGCACATGGAGCGGGGCGCGGCTGGTCACGAGCAGGCGGAGGAGCGGGACCGATGTCAGGAGATCCGCCACTGGCGGGGCCGCGTCCAAGACCTGCTCGAAATTGTCGAGCACCAGCAGAGTGGAGTGATTCTCGCAGGCGACGCGGGCGCGCCTCGGCAAATCGCGCGCGGTGACGTCAACGAGCCCGAGAGCCTCGGCGATTGCCGACTCGACGAACGCTGGATCCCGAATGGCCGCCAACGGTACGAAGACCACCCGCGTTGCGCCCTCGTCCGCGATCGCGCGCGCAAGCTCCAGCGCCAGGCGTGTCTTCCCGACTCCCCCTGGCCCGATCAGCGTAATGAGGCGTGCGGCAGGGTCGGCGAGCCACTGGCGCAGTGTCAGTACGTCCCTCTCGCGGCCGAGCAGGATCGTCGGAGGCACCGGCAGCGAGACGCCGGTCAGTTCATCGACCGCCGTGGGCTGATCCGGTGGGCGCGCGCTTCCGAAGAACGCGTCACGGGTCTCCGCCGTCAGGTCGAGAGCCGCGGACAGCGCACGCATGGTCTCGACGTGGGGCCGCCGGCGTTTTCCACGCTCCAGCGCGCTCACGGCATGGACCGAAAGACCGGCAATCGTCGCGAGTTCCTCCTGCGTGAATCCTGCCCGCTCGCGCAACGTTCTCAGGTGCGAGCCAAACGACCGTGGAGAGCCGGCGTTCATAGCGCCCCCATCGTACGGCGGCGCTCTCGCGCCGTACTCGTAAGCCATGACTCCGTAAGTCATGCCGTCGGGGCCGAAATCCCGGACGAACAGCAAAACCTCGGAGCCGCTCGAGCCTGTGCAAACGTCCGAAGAACCAACAAGACAGAGACAACGCGTGCCGATGGCATTGCAGAACGCTTGACGTCCGTTGGGTCACTGCGCCTAGCCGGGACCGTTCACGCCACTCAGAAACCCGCCGAGATGCGCCGTCAAGCCCAGGAGCAGGACCGCGACGGCTTCTATTGGCAGTCGGTATGGCGGCAAGGGCGCCGACGGATGGCGCCGCACACGCCTGTGGATCCAGTACACAAGCCAGATCAAGACACTCGAGATGCAACCCAGAACCAGGTGCATCAACAGAACCCCTTTCAGCGTCTGCCCCTCGAGCGCCCATTGCCACGCCGCAAAGCCGGTCGCCACGACTGGCACAGTCGACGCCGCGGCCAGCAGCAGATTGAAATATGCCGCCGCGGCCAGCGCCCCTCGGTTCGTCCACACCGCGAGGTAGTCGAACGCCACGGCCGTGATGAACAGCGCAATCGGGAAGTGAATCAGCACGACATGCTGAGCGTGCTTCGCGAGAACGACGGTAGCGATGTCGAAGGGATTCGCGCGCATCCTCGCCTCACCGCACCACGACTTTACCGGTCATCTTCGGGTGAATTGAACAGAAATAGGGAAAGGTTCCCGGCGTGTCGAAAGTGAATGAAAACTTCTCGTCCGTATCCAGCACCTTGGACTTGAACACCTTGTCCGGACTCACCACCGTGTGGGGAATGTCGTCGCGATTCGTCCACGTAATCGTGGTGCCCGCCGCCACCGTCAGCTCCGGAGGTCCGAAGCTGAAGTTGTCAATCCTCACCTCCATCGTTTCTGGCTTCGCCTGCGCGTTGACGCTGACGTTCCCTGCTCCGACGCCCAGCCCCGCCAGTCCCAGCACCAACGCCGCGACAAACGCTCCAGTAGACACACGTCTCCTCATGATGATGTCCTTCCTTGTCTGTACGGTTGCTAAAGCCAGTTACGCGTCGACGGCTCTTACGCCAGCGACGAATCCACGACGGCGAGCGCGTGCTTGCCTCGGACGTACGTCACATCCGTGATGCCCAGAATGCTCTTCAGCTGATCCGCCGGCACTTTCATCGGCCCGGGGGAATCGGCGGTCCCTGGCCGCGGTTGGGGAAATGCGGTCGAGGCCGCCGTGTGAAACGTCACGTGGCCCTCGACCTTCTGCATCGTCTGGTGAATGTGCCCGTTCAGCACAGTCACCGAGCCGAACTTCTTGAGGTAGGCCAGTGCCTGCGCGCTGTCGTCGGTTCCCCAGCCCCACTGCGGGTACACGCTCCAGAGCGGAATGTGCGCGAACACCACGATGGGCGTGCTGTGCTTCAGATGCTTGAGGTCATCTTTCAGCCATTCGAGCTGCTCGGCGCCGAGCGTGCCGAGCCCTCCGGCCTTCAGGTTCAGCACGTTCACCAGGCCGATGAAGTGCACACCCTTCGTGTCGAAGCTGTACCACCCGGCTCCCTTGGTGCCCTTGCCGTAGCGGTCCAGATACTGTTTGCCGTCATCGTTGAGCACGTCGTGCTCGCCCGGGACGAAAAACACTTTCTTCGCGCTCGCGCTCTTCAGGATTTCGTCCACGGTGTCGAATTCTTCTGGTTTCGACAGGTGGCTGATGTCGCCCGTATGCAACATGAACTCGGGTGGCGTTGTCAGACCGTTGATTTTGTCAACGGCTGTCTTCAGTGTGCCTACCACGTCGGTGTTTGCCGGCTTGTTGAAGCCCATGTGGCTGTCGCTGATTTGGACGAAGTTCAGCTCGCCGGCCGGCGCGGGTGCCGCCTTCAGCAGTGTGCTGAGGCTGTACGACTTCAGGACGCCGCCCTGCATGACAAAGAACGCGCCGGTTCCGGCCCACGCCATGCAGCTCAGGAATCCCCGCCGGTCGACTCCATCGTTGTTGTGATCGTGCAAGAGCTCGTCACGCTTCTTCTCAGACATTTTCGTCCTCCTGGTGAGCTACTTCCTTCCGTCTCGCGACATGCCACCGGTTCGGTCACTATGGTTTGCGCTCGCGATCCAGGAAATGGACGGCCGGTTCCCCTGTGCTGGAACCTGGGTCCCCTCATAACCGTCACTCGACATAGGACTTGCAGGACCGAGTCCCCCTCCGGGCGGCTCGGCAGACGTGTGGTACCCTTCACCTCTCCTTCACCCGATCATGGAAGACGACGATCAGGTTGGCCGGCGGCTCTGTTTTGGGGTGTTCGAGCTGGATCTTCGTACTGCCGAATTGCGCAAGCGGGGCCTACGAGTTCGGCTTCAGGAGCAGCCCTTCCAAGTCCTGGCGATGCTGCTCGAGCGCGCCGGCCAGGTCGTTGGTCGCGAGGAACTGCAGAAGAAGCTCTGGCCCGCAGACACGTTCGTGGATTTCGACCACGGGCTCAACAAAGCGATCAACAAGATCCGTGAGGCTCTTGGCGACTCCGCCGAGAGTCCTCGTTTCGTCGAAACCGTTGCTCGACGCGGCTACCGCTTCATTGCTGACGTCAGAGTCGCCGATGCGGCACCTGCTCGCAGTCCGGAACCCGAACCTCAGCCCCATCCCGCGCCAGATCCAAGTGATCGCCGGACCGTTGCCGGCACGCCCGCGACTCTCAGACGTCGGCGCCCGCTACGTGCGTGGACATTATCGACGGCCGCGCTGCTCGTCCTGCTGATCTCTCTCGCCGCCTGGAAGCTTCACTCCTATGCCCCGCCGTCATCGGTCATTCGCTCCCTGGCTGTGCTGCCGTTGGAAAGCCTCTCGAGCGATGCGTCTCAGGACTACTTCGCCGATGGAATGACCGACGAGTTGATCACGGACCTCGGCCAGATCAGCGCGCTGCGCGTGATCTCGCGCACTTCGGTGATGGCGTACAAACACACGCGGAAGTCGCTGCCGCAGATCGCTCGTGAGCTGAACGTCGACGCCGTGGTGGAGGGCACTGTCCTCCGTTCTGGCGACAAGGTCCGAATCACGGCGCAGCTGATCGAGGGTTCGGCGGACAGGCACCTGTGGTCCCAGAGCTATCAGGGCGAGCTGCGGGATACGCTGGCACTCCAGAACACCGTGGCGAGAGCCATTGCCGATCAGATTCGAATCAACGTGAACCCTCAGGAGCAGGCGGCGCTCAGAAACGTCACGGTTGTGAATCCGACCGCATACACGTCTTATCTCAAGGGCCGCTACTTCTGGAACAAGCGTACGGCGGATGGCTTGAGTGTGGCGCTGGCCTATTTCAGTCAGGCGATCGACGAGGACTCGAGATACGCGCGCGCATACTCGGGCCTGGCCGACACTTATGCGTTGTTGGGCGACTGGCAGTACGCCGTGATGACCCCAAAGGAGGCTCTCCCCAAAGCCAAGGCCGCCGCGATCAAGGCCCTGGAGTTGGACGATGGCCTCGGCGAAGCCCACACCTCGCTCGCATTCTGCCTGGATGGCTTCGACTGGGACTTTGAGTCTGCCGGGAAGGAATTCCGCCGGGCTATCGCGCTGAACCCAGGCTACGCAACCGCGCACCATTGGTATGCGTGGCATCTGGCGCTATTGCGCCGCTACGACGAAGCGATTGTGGAAATGAAAAGAGCAGCGAACGTGGACCCGCTGTCTCTGGTCATCAACGCCGACCTGGCAGAACTGCTCGCCCTTGCGCATTTCGATGACGAATCGATACGGCAAAGCCTCAAGACGATCGAAATGGATCCCAATTTCGGTCTCGCCCATAATCACCTGGGCCAGGCCTACCTCCAGAAGCATATGAGCGACAAGGCGGTCGTGGAACTGCAAGAAGCGGTCAGGTTGTCCGGCGGTAGCGCGACTTGCATCGCGAATCTCGCTCGCGCCTATGTCGCCTCCGGGAAGAGGAGCGACGCGGAAACGTTGCTGAGCAACTTGAAGAAGCGATCAAACCCCGCGCAGTCGTATGCTCCCGAGATTGCCGCCATCTACGTAGCCCTCGGTGATACGGACAACGCGATAAGCTGGCTCGAAAAGGGCTACGAAGAGCGGTTCAACCCCGGCGTCCTGATCCGCCCAGGCTTCGATCCTCTTCGTTCGGACTCACGATTTCAGGACCTCGTACGCCGTACCGGCTTCCCTCATTGAACCTGTCGCCCGACATTCCAGGCGGAGACAGACCCTGACCGACTGATGCCCACCCGTCACATTGCCGATTCCCGGGATCGGTAGAATAGAAGCTCGTCCGCCCAGCAGGACTGAAGTCCTGCTCCACAGCTGCAGGAACAGGACCCATGAGCGACGCCGAGTTCGATCTCGTCTGCATCGGCAGCGGTCCCGCCGGACAGCGTGCCGCCATCCAGGCCGCCAAGCTGGGCAAGCGCGTCGCCATCATCGAGCGCCAGCGGACTGTCGGCGGCGTGTGCGTCGACACGGGCACCATCCCCTCGAAGACCTTCCGCGAAGCGGTCCGGCGCGTCCACTCGCGCCCCGGGCTCGATGGCGAGGACTCCGACCGCGACCGCGGGCGCCCCAGCATGACGCAGCTGGTCGGCCACGTCGCGCGCGTCATCGAGCGCGAGGTCGACATGGTGCACGACGTGATGTCGCGCAACGACGTGCGCCTCGTGCACGGCCGTGCCGCCTTCGAAGACCCGCACACGCTGCGCGTCGAGACGCCGACCGGCGCGCGCCGCCTGACGGCCGACAACATCCTGGTCGCCGTCGGCACGATGCCCAGCAAGCCCCCCGGCGTGGAAGTCGACGGCAAGACCATCACGACCTCCGACTCGGTCCTCAACCTCGCCCAGCTCCCGCGGACGATGGTCGTCGTCGGCGCCGGCGTGATCGGCATCGAGTACGCGTCGATGTTCGCCGCGCTCGGCGTGCAGGTGACGGTGATCGATCAGCGGCCGCGGCCGCTCGAGTTTCTCGATCAGGAGATCGTCGACGAGCTGATCCACCAGATGCGGAAGAGCGACGTCGTCTTCCGCTGCGGCGACGCCGTCGCGCAAATCGAAATCTCCGGGAACTCGCACAGCCAGGGTCTGATCCACCTCGCCTCGGGCAAGCACCTCGTCGGCGACGTCGTGCTGTTCTCCGCGGGCCGCATCGGCGCGACCGCGGATCTGAACCTCGAAGCCGCGGGCCTCAAGCCCGACGACCGCGGCCGCCTGAAGGTCAACGAGGCCTACCGGACTTCGGTGAGCCACATCTTCGCGGCCGGCGACGTCATCGGCTTCCCCGCGCTCGCCGCGACCTCGGCCGAGCAGGGACGGCTGGCCGCCTGCTGGATGTTCGGCGCCGAGGCCAAACCCATGGCCACCCACTTCCCCGTCGGCATCTACGCCATCCCGGAAGTTTCGATGGTGGGCAAGACCGAGGAAGAGCTGACGGCCCAGAAAATCCCGTACGAAACCGGCATCGCGCGCTACAACGAAATCTCCCGCGGCCCCATCGTGGGCGACGATGCGGGCATGTTCAAGATGCTCTTCCATCGCGAGGACGGGCGGCTGCTTGGATGCCACTGCATCGGCAGCGGCGCGACGGAGCTGATTCACGTGGGCCAGGCGGTGCTGGCGCTGGGCGGCGGGCTCGACTACTTCCTCACGACCGTCTTCAACTACCCCACGCTGGCCGAGTGCTACAAGGTGGCGGCCCACAACGCCGCGAACAAGCTGGCGCTGGTCCGACGGGCCACCGCGGCGGGGAAGTAGGTCCATGGGTCCATGGGTCGTGTACGATTAGGGCATGAGCACCTTTGCCCGCTTCGACACCACTGAAGGCACCTTCACGATCCGCCTGTTCGATCAGGAAGTGCCCAACACCGTCGCCAACTTCGTCGGCCTCGCCGAGGGGACCAGGGAGTGGACGGACCCGCGCGACAGCCAGAAGAAGACCGCGCCCTTCTACGACGGCATCATCTTCCACCGCATCATCGACGGCTTCATGATTCAGGGCGGCGATCCGCTCGGCAAGGGATTCGGCGGCCCTGGCTACAAGTTCGCCGACGAGTTCCATCCGAGCCTGCGCCACGACCGCGAGGGCATCCTCTCGATGGCCAACTCCGGGCCGAACACCAACGGCTCGCAGTTCTTCATCACGCTCGGTCCCACGCCGCACCTCAACAACCGCCACTCGGTCTTCGGCGTCGTCGAGGACGGGATGGACGTCGTGCGGAAGATCGGCAAGGTGAAGGTCGGCGCGCAGGATCGCCCGGCCACCGACGTCGTCATCAACAAGGTGACGATCGAGCGGCGCTAGTTACGTGGCCGACCGGCCGAGCGTCCTCGTCACCCGCCGGCTGCCGAAGGGCGTGCTCGACCGGCTCGGCGCGCACTGCGATCTCGACCTCCACGACGCCGACACGGACTTCCCGCGATCGGAGCTGCTTCGGCGCGTCGCGGGCAAGCAGGGTCTGCTTGCCATGCTCGTGGACGTGGTGGACGCCGAGCTCCTCGCGCACGCGGACCGACTCCGCGTCGTCGCAAACGTCGCCGTCGGCTACAACAACATCGACGTTGCCGCGGCGCGCGCCCGCGGCATCGTCGTCACCAACACACCCGACGTCCTGACCGATGCGACGGCCGACATCGCGTGGGCGCTCATCCTCGACATCACGCGACGGGTCTCCGAAGGGGACCGGCTCGTGAGGGCCGGAGGCTGGAAGGGCTGGGGTCTCGAGTTCATGCTCGGGACGTCACTCGCCGGCAAACAGCTTGGCATCGTCGGGATGGGGCGCATCGGGCGCGCGGTCGCGGCGCGCGGGCGCGTCTTCGGGATGCGCGTGGCGTACTGGCAGCGCGATCCTTCGCGGCCGGGTGAGCCGGATGCGACGCCGCTCAGCCTCGAGCGCCTGCTGGAGACGTCAGACGTCGTCTCAATGCACGTGCCGTTGAACGACCAGACGCGGCACCTGATCGACGCGGCTGCGCTGGCGCGGATGAAGCCGACGGCTTATGTCGTCAACACCGCGCGCGGACCTGTCGTGGATGAAGCCGCGCTTGCCGTGGCGCTGAAGGAGCGGCGGATTGCCGGCGCGGCGCTGGACGTCTTCGAGCGCGAGCCCGATGTACATCCAGCGCTGCTGCCGCTCGAAAACGTACTGCTGGTGCCGCACCTGGGCAGCGCGACGCGCGAGACCCGCACCGCCATGGCGGATCTCGCGGCCAGCAATATCATCGCGGTGTTGACGGGTGGAACGGCACTGACCGCAATCACTTAAGTGCCAAGTTAGAAGTGAGGAGTGCTAAGTGACGTACGTGCGCTTCGCACTTCCACTTTGCACTTCTCGCTTCCAACTTAGCACTTCAGGTCTTTATTTCTCCTTGAATCCCGCCGGGACGCTGACCGCGTCGGCACCGACGGTGGTCGCCACGCTCAGCACGTCGATGGTGGTCGTCATGATCGTCGCGCGGCTCTTGTCGGCGCTCGCGGCGTCGCCGCCTTCGGCCTGCTTCTTCTTCATCATCTTGCGGGCCAGCATGCCGCTCAGGCCGCCGCCGGACTCCTGCTGCTTATCGCTGTCCGCCTGCTGCTTCTGCTGCTCGGGACTGGCGACGGCGTCGATGGTCATCACGGTCGAGATTGGCGTCCCCTCCACCTTCGTCCCTTCCATGCGCGCGCGGCCCATCAGGTCCTTGAGGCCCGGATACATCGCCAGCGCCTGCGCCATCTGCTGGGCGGCGGCGGCGGCGTCCATCCCCGAGATCTTCTCGAAATAGCGGCGATCGAAGGCCTGCACTTCCTTCATCGCGGGAATCGGGGCGGTCACCCAGGAGTCGTTGGTCATGACCATGCCGCCGGCCTCCTCGAGCGTCTTGCCGTCCTCGTGCATCGCGATGGTGGTGATCACTTCCTTGCAGTCGAAGCCGCTGATCGCCTTCTTCTGGCCGGTCTCCTTCGTCGAGACGTCGATGGCCATCTTCTTCTGCGGCTCTGATGGCTTCTCGTCCTTCTTCTCCTGCATTTTCGACATCTGTTCCTTCGCCTTTTCCTGATCTTCCTGCATCTTCTTGCGGATCTCGGCGAAGGTGGTGACCTTGTAGCTCTTCCCGTCGAGGTCGATCTCGTAGACCTTCTCTTCGGCAAGATCGATGAGCCGCGCGGTCTTTTCGCTGGTCGTCATCTTCCGATCGCCCTTGACGGCGACCGTCTCGACGATGCCTTCCTTGGCCGCCTTGCCGCCGAACATGCCGATCATGCGTCCGAGAGGGCCGCCGAAAGTGGCATGCGTCTTCTGCTCGGTGCGCACATCGGCGAGGAGCACCGCTCCGCCAAGCGTCACCGCCACAAGAACGATTGCTGAACGTATGAACGTACTGCGCATCGAATTGAGCCTCCGCACGTCGCGAGAATAGCATGGCGCCCGCCGCCTGGAGCCGTTTGTCTGGCAACAGCAAGACTTGCACGCGGCTGCGATCTGTGTCCGCATCGCAGGCTGTGATCGGACTTCCCGCGCAGCGCCCCGCGAGCGACACGAGCGCGCCCTTGATCAGTGCGGGAGTCCGCCGCCAGGCGGCGGCGCAACCTGGGGAGGCGTTGGACGCTTGCCGAACCAGACCATCTGATACGCAACCGAGAAGGTATCGAAGTCCCCGCCCAGGCGCGTGGTGGCGCCGGTGCTGTACGCGAACTTCAGCGACTGGCGCCGCGTGAGCGGCAGCGCGAAGGTCGCGCCGAGCCGGGAGTTCCGCTGGAAGTCCGCTCCGCGGACGCCGTCCAGGTCGACGCGGCCGCCCGTGTACCAAGTGCCGTCGAACGCCACCCACATGCGAGGGCGAAAGGTGTAGCTCACGTGGCCCTGAAGTCCCTTGATGGACTGCTGGCTCTTGTGGCGCTCGCCCGGGTAGAAGAGATCGTTGTCCCCGTACAGCCCCACGCCGGCCGAGCCTTCGAACATCCAGCGGCCCCTCGGAATCGAGATGCCGCCTTCCAATCTCGTGGCCCAGCGGTTAGTGCCCAGGTTGATGAGGTACTGAGGATAGTACTGCCCGGTCGGCGCCATCACGCCGACGCTCACGCCGATGACCATGCCGTGGTGTGCCTGTGCGAACTCCCCGGGCGTCAGCGCCTTGCCTCCGAGCAGCAGGACGGACAGCTTGGCCTGCGCGTCCGCAAGCCCCGAACGCTGCACTTCGCGCGCATTCCCGCCCACGTTCCCAGTGACATCCGCGTTCGCGTACGGCAGCACGCCGGTGATGAGCGCCTGGCGCCCGAACAGATCGAACACGTGGCCGAGCCCCAGAACATTCACGGTATTGCTGGCGTGAATGTCGGTGACCGGGAGCGACGGGTCCACCAGAACGCTGCCCGAGGCGTGATTGACGGCGAACACCACGAAGTTGGTGCCGACGGGCGACGGCGAAAAGGTCCGCGGCTCCATCTCCTGCGCGGACGCGGCCGCGGCGAACAGCAGAACGATGGCCACGAGTACGGGGGTTGTCCGGCGCAGCTGAGGTCTCCTTGCCCGGAGATTGTGCCACGATCGGCATCCGCCCCACCGCCCGGCCCCGAGCATCTTTGCCATCTACAACTTGCCGCTTCCCGCTGTCGTCTAAGCCGTGGAATGCCGTCCGCCGTATCCCTTGCGCGCCATACCACTGCACGGCTTCTGACTTGTTGGGCGCTCGTCGCCGGTCCGGGGCCAGCCGTCGCGTCGGCAGGCCAGGCGGCGCCACCGATTGCGGGCGTTCACATCGAGCGAGCGACGGGAAAGATCGTCGTGGACGGCGATCTGTCGGACGACGGGTGGAAGAAGGCCACGCGCATCGACAAGTGGTACGAAACCAACCCGGGCGACAACATCGAGCCGCCGGTCCGCAGCGTCGGCATGCTCGCGTACGACGACAAGTTCTTCTACGCGGCCTTCGAGTTCGACGACCCCTCGCCGTCGGCCATCCGCGCGCCGTACGGCGACCGCGACAACGTGCCGAGCTTCACCGACTACGGAGGCGTGATCATCGACGCGCGCAATGACGGCAAGACGGCCGTGCTGATGCTGGCGAATCCACGCGGCATCCAGTACGACGCGACGCAGGACGATGGCGGCGCCGGGGAAGATTCGTCGCCGGACTTCTATTGGGACTCCGCCGCGCGCATCAACGACCACGGCTGGACGCTCGAGATTCGAATCCCGTTCTCCTCGCTCCGCTACCGCCATCTCGACCCGCAGCAGTGGGGCATCATGCTGTTCCGCAACTACCCGCGCGACCGGCGGCACATGATCTTCTCGACGACGCTGCCGCGCGGCGGGAACTGCTTCATCTGCCGATCGAACGCGCTCACGGGCCTCTCGCACCTGCCGACCGGCGGGCACCTGGTTGCAGCGCCGTACGCGAGCGCAAGCCAGACGGCAACGGCCGAAGGCGATCCCGGTTCGCCTCTGGCATCCGAATCGGTGAAGCCGCGCGCCGGCATCGACGTGAAGTACATCCCGACCGCCAACGACGTGTTCGACGCCACCGTGCGTCCCGACTTCTCACAGGTCGAAGCCGACACGGCGCAGATTTCGGCGAACGAGCGCTTCGCGCTCTTCTTTCCGGAGAAGCGGCCCTTCTTCCTGGAAGGCGTCAGCCTGTTCTCGACGCCGATTCAGGCGGTCTACACGCGCAGCATCACGGATCCCCGCTGGGGCGCGCACGCCACGGGCAATCACGGCAGCCTGGGCTACACGGCGCTCGTCGCCGACGACGCCGGCGGCGGCAGCGTGATCCTGCCGGGTCCGAATGGCTCGAGCCTGGCCGACCAGGACTTCAGCTCGCTGGCCTTCATCGGCCGGGCCCGAATGGACATCGGCCGATCCTTCGTCAGCCTGCTGCTCACGGATCGCGAGTCGGGCGCCGACGGCCACAATCGCGTTGTCGGACCCGATTTCCAGTGGCGCCATTCCGACAGCGACTTCGTTACGGGGCAGCTGCTTTTCAGCGACACGCGAACGCCAAACCGGCCGGATGCCGCGCCAGAGTGGACGGGCCAGTCACTGAGCTCGGCGGCCGGCGACCTGATGTGGGTCCACAGCACGCGGCACTACGACGCGTTCGCGCACTATCGTGATTTCGGCGACGACTTTCGAGCCGACTCCGGCTTCGTGCCCCAGGTGGGCTTTCGGGACATCTACGGTGAGACGGGATACACCGTCTTTCCGAAGGGCTTCCTCTCCCGGCTGCGCATGTTCCTCATCGCCAACCGTCAGAGCGATCGCGACGGCCGGCTCATCTCCAGCGAGATCTCCCCGGGCGCCGGCATGGATGGGCCCTGGGATTCGTTCCTGCGTTTCCGCTACGCGAACGACGAAGTCCGCAGCGGCGACCAGACATTCCCACGGCAGCAGTTCGTCTACGTCACGCAGGCGCACCCGCCACGCTATATCTCCCAGGTGACGTTGACCGGGTATGTTGGCCAGGAGATCGACTTCGAGAATTCCCGGCCGGGCCGCGGCGCCACGGTCAACCTGGAGGCCGTGATCCACCCGTTCGATCACCTCGAGATCTCGCTGCTCGAGAACCACCAGTGGCTGAGCGTGGACGATGCGGCGGGCGTGAGCCGCCAGTTGTTCCACGCCAGCGTCTCGCGCGTGCGGGCGACCTACAACTTCACCTCCCGCAGTTTCGTGCGAGTCATCGGGCAGTACGTCGCCACGACGCGGGACCTGTCTCTGTACTTATCCCCCGTTACGCCGCACGACGGCGCGTTCACGGGCTCCGCGCTCTTCGCCTACAAGCTGAACTGGCAGTCCGTGCTTTTCATCGGCTATGGAGACTCCCGTGAGCTGACGACGGACAGTCGTCTCGCGCCTGTGGGACGTGAGTTCTTCACCAAGATCTCGTACGCGTTCCAACGCTGAGGAGGGGCCAGAAGGCCGAGCGGGGCAAGCAGGGCGAGCGGGGCAAGCAGGGCGAGCGGGGCAAGCAGGGCGAGCGGGGCAAGCAGGGCGAGCGGGGCAAGCAGGGCGAGCGGGCCGAGCAGGGCGAGCGGGCCGAGCAGGGCGAGCGGGCCGAGCAGAACAGTACTTAGGCCGAGCTTTGCTCGGCCTGAGTTACAGTGATGGTAGCCAGCGCTGACGCGAGCTACCCGTATGACGCCTTTCGCACTCGTTCTACTTGTCGCCCTCGCCCAGGGACAGGAGCCCAAGGCAAAGCCCGTCCCCAAGGACTCGGTCGAAGTGCTGACGCGCGGCTGTCTCAAGGGTCGCGTCTTCACCGCCACGCCGCGGCCGGCCGACGAAGGCGCCATCCACGGCCCGGACGTCACGGGCCACCGCTTCCGCGTCTCGGGCCCGAAGGACGTGATGGCTCTGGTCAAGCAGCACGACGGCCATCTCGTGGAAGTGGACGGCATCGTCCGCAAGGCGGCGCTCGGCGATGAAGGGCTCGGCATGAAGGTCGGCCACTCGCGGGTCGTCATCGGCGCGCCGGGCAGCGATCCTGGCCGCATGGGCCCGCCGACGCCGGGGTCCGAAGTGCCGACGATGGATCTGAGCTCGCTTCGGTATCTCGACGACGTGTGCCCCATCAAGTAGGGCGCAACTTCAGTTGCGCCTCAGCGCCGCCAGGCCGAACTGAAGTTCGGCCCTACGAGTGACGCACTCTTCAGCGACGCAGTCACTGACGCACAGGACTGCTGAAGCACAGGACTAAAGTCCTGTGCCACCGACGTGAAGACGGACGCCCAGAACTTCCGCCCGCACGGTCCGTATGGTCAGGCATGAGGATGACCCACGTCCTGCGCGGGCTGGTGCGCGTGCCGTTCTTCACCGGCCTGGTGATCGTCACGCTGGCCCTCGGCATCGCTGCCAACACGGCCATATTCAGCGTGATTGAAGCGGTACTACTGAAGCCGCTGCCGTTCCACGACCCCGAGCAGCTGGTCAGCGTGGACCACCGGGCGCCGGGCGTGAACGTCGAGCGCCTCGGCTCGGCGGCGTTCTTGTACTTCACGTACCGCGAAGACGCGAAGAGCTTCCAGGACGTCGGGATGTGGCAAGGCGACACCTTCAGCGTGACCGGCGTCGGGGAACCTGAAGAAGTGCGCGGCATGGGCGTCACCGACGGCGTGTTCCCGATGCTGGGTGTGCAGCCGGCCCTCGGGCGGCTGTTCAACCGGAAAGACGACTCGCCGGACGGTCCCGAGACGGTGGTGCTCTCGTATTCTTACTGGCAGTCCAGGTTTGGCGGCGACCAGGCGATTGTCGGCCGCCGGATCATCCTTGACGGCCGGCCGCGCGAGATCATCGGCGTGCTGCCCCGGAGCTTCCGGTTCCTGGACCAGCGCCCCTCGGTGATCGTGCCCATCAGGCTCGATCGAAAGGACACGCATCTCGGCCAGTTCAATTTCGCGGGCATCGCGCGACTGAAGCCGGGCGTGGCCATCGAGCAGGCCAACGCCGATCTCTCCCGCCTCATTCCCGCCGCGCTGTCGCGATTCCCGGCGTTCCCCGGGTACAACGCGAAGATGTTCGAGACCGCGAAGCTCGCACCCGTGCTGCAGCCGCTTGCGACGACCGAGACCGGCGACATCAGGGCCGTGCTCTGGGTGCTGATGGGCACCGTCGGGCTGGTCCTCCTGATTGCCTGCGCGAACGTCGCCAACCTGATGCTGGTGAGGGCCGACGGCCGCCAGCAGGAGCTTGCGGTTCGAGCGGCGCTCGGCGCGAGCCGCGGACGGATCGTCCGCGAACTGCTCGGCGAGAGCGTGTTGCTCGGCGCCGTCGGCGGCGCCGTGGGTGTCGCCCTGGCCTACGGCGCGCTGCGGCTCCTGAAGGCCCTGGCGCCGGCCAACCTTCCCCGTCTCGATCAGATCGCCATCGACGGAACCGTCCTGCTGTTCACGGTCGTCATCTCGCTCGGCGCCGGACTGTTGTTCGGCATCATGCCGGCACTGCGCCATGCCGGGTTGCACGTGACGACCACGCTCCGCGCCGGAGGACGGGCGCTCAGCGAGAGCCGCGAGCGACGCCGCGCCCGCAGCACGCTGGTGGTCATCCAGGTGGCGCTCGCCCTCGTGCTCCTCGTCTGCTCCGGCCTGATGATCCGCACGTTCCAGGCCCTGAGGCACGTCACGCCCGGGTTCAGCGAGCCGGAGCACGTCCAGACGCTGCGTCTCTACATTCCGGAGTCGCAGATCGCGAAGCCGCTCGCGGTGCTCCAGGCCCAGCAGCAGATCGCAGACAAAATCGCGGCGGTACCTGGCGTCTCGTCAGTCGCCATGACCACCGTGATCCCCACAGACGGAGGCGGCTGGCACGATCCGATCTTTGCCTCGGACAAGGCCTACGCCGAGTCCGATATTCCACCCATTCGCCTTTTCAAGTTCGTGTCTCCCGGCCTGATGAAGACCGTGGGCGGCACTCTCATTGCCGGCCGCGACTTCACGTGGACGGACGCATACGAGACACGGATGGTGGCGATGGTCTCCGAGAACCTCGCACGCGAGCTGTGGCAGTCGCCTGGCGCTGCGCTCGGCAAGCGCATTCGCGAGAGTCTCAAGGGGCAATGGCGCGAAGTCGTCGGCGTCGTCGGCGACGAGCGCACGGATGGCGTGAACCAGACGGCGCCCGCCACGGTCTACTGGCCGTTGATGATGGCCAACTTCACCGGCGACGAGACGGCCGTGCGGCGCGGGCTGTCCTATGTGATCCGCAGCGACCGCGCCGGATCGAGCGCGTTCGTCAACGAGATCTCAAAGGCCGTGTGGTCCGTCAATCCGAACCTGCCGGTGGCCAGCGTTCGGACGCTGCAGGAGATCTACGAGCGCTCGCTCGCCACCACGTCGTTCACGCTCGTCATGCTGGCCATCGCGGGCGCCATGGCATTGCTGCTGGGCGTCTCGGGCATCTACGGCGTGATCTCCTACTCGGTGTCCCAGCGCACGCGCGAAATCGGCATCCGCATGGCGCTTGGGGCACGCGCGCAGGAAGTGAGGGCGATGTTTCTCCGGTACGGGTTCCGCCTGGCCGCGCTCGGCATCGCCTGCGGCCTGGTGGTCGCGATGGCCGCCACCCGCCTGATGGCCTCGCTGCTGTTCGAAACGAGCCCGCTCGACCCGGTGACGTACCTCGCCGTGTCTGTCGGGCTCGTCGTCGCCGCGACGCTCGCCAGCTACGCGCCTGCCGCGAGGGCGACGGCGGTGAATCCCGCCGACTCCCTGAGGTCGGAGTAGTAGTCGGATTCGATCGCACATTGACAACGCCGCGCGCACGGCGATAATCCGCGCTGCGGAGGATCCCATGCGCTCGAGTCTCAGTCGTCGGCGATTCCTGGAAGGGCTTGGAAAGTCTGGCGCGGCGCTCGCCGCGGGCTCGTGGCTCGGCAACATCGGGCACGCGGCCGCCTCCGGCCCCGCGCGCGTGGTGATCAACCAGGGCCGCTATCGGGCCGAGCTCGATCGACGGTTGCTGGGCGCCTTCCTGGAGCATCTCGGCCGGTCGATCTACACCGGCATCTACGAGCCGGACTCGCCGCTTGCCGACAAGAATGGATTCCGCACCGACGTGATCTCCCAGGTGAAGGGGCTCGGCGTTCCGATCATGCGGTACCCGGGCGGGAACTTCGTCTCCGGCTACAACTGGCTCGACGGCGTCGGACCGAAGGACAAGCGACCCACCGTGCTCGATCGCGCGTGGAACTCCATCGAGACAAACCAGTTCGGCACCAACGACTTCATGGACTGGTGCAAGCTCGTGGGTACGGAGCCCCTCCTCGGCATGAACTTCGGCACCGGAAGCGCCGAGATGGCGATCGCGTACGTCGAGTACTGCAACCTCGACAAGGGGACAAAGTGGAGCGAGCTCAGACGCTCGCATGGCTACGACGCGCCGCACAACGTGCGCGTCTGGTGCCTCGGCAACGAGATGGACGGCCCGTGGCAGCTCGGGCACATGCCCGCACGCGAGTACGGGCGGAAGGCGCGCGACGTGGGCCGCCAGATGCGCGACATCGATCGCGACCTCAAGCTGATCGCCTGCGGGTCGAGCAATCGCGAGATGCCGACGTATCTCGTCTGGGATCGCGAGGTGCTCGAAGAGTGCTACGACCAGGTGGACGCCATCTCGCTGCACTGTTATTACGGGAACACGAAGGAGCTGTCGGGCGAAAACAGCGCGCGGTACCTGGCGATGAACCTGGACATGGAGCTGCAGATTCACGAGATTGCCGCGGTCTGTGACTACGTGCAGGGCCTGACGAAATCGCCCAAGCGGCTATGGCTGTCGTTCGACGAGTGGAACGTCTGGTACCGCGCGCGTGACCGGAAGGCGCTCGACGGGCAGAGAACATTTGCGCCGAAGCTGCTGGAGGAGGTCTACAACCTCGAGGACGCGCTCCTCGTCGGCGGGTTCCTGAACTCGCTGCTGCGCAGCGCCGATCGCGTGCGACTCGCGTGCCTCGCCCAGATCATGAACGTGATAGCGCCCCTCGTGACGAACAAGACGTCCGTCCTTCGCCAGAGCATCTTCTACCCGTACGCGTGGGCCCTTCAGTACGCGAAGGGCCGGGTGCTGGATCTGCAGACGGAGTGCGAAACGTATCCGATCTCTGCAGCGGGGCTGCGCGCGGACTTCGCCCGCGACGATCAGGTCCCGTATCTCGACGTTGCCGCGACAATCGATCCGCAGAACGGACAGGTGGCGCTGCTCATGCTCAACCGCGATCTCCAGTCGGAGCGCGAGCTGGTGCTCGACTGGCGCGATCCGACGCCGACCCGCGTCATCGCCTGCGAGACCCTCACGGGACCGGACCTGAAAGCGTTCAACACGTTCGAGGATCCGAAGAAGGTGGTGCCGCAGCCGCTGGCGCCGCCAGCGCCAGGGGCGCGGATGACGTTCAAGCTGCCCGCGCGGTCTTACACGGTTGCGCAGATCGCCACCAGGTAGCAGGGGCGTGTTGCTGATGCTGACAGCTGGCAGCGGGCAGCGGGCAGCTGATCAGGCGATAGCAATCTCCAACGCCACGACCGAGTGGCGGGGGATCTCGACGAGCAGGCTGTCGCGATCTACGGTGACCGTCAGCGTCGCCAGCGCGACCTCGTCGGGCCGCTCGAAGGTGTTTCTCGCGCGCATGTCGGAGTGAGTCAGTACCCTGCCGCGGCCTTCGGAGACCCGCGCGCCCCCACCCAGCCTGAGACGCGCGGTGACGCCGGCATCCACTGACGGGTTCGTCAGCGTGACGGTGAGGCGCTTCTCGCGAATCGAGGCCGATCCCGTCAGCCGCGGGATGCTCGCCGTTCCCTGCTGCACCGCGACCGTCTGCGGTTCGTCGGGGATCCGCATCGGCACGGCCCGCGCGCCCATGTGCGGCCGGTACATCTCGAAGACGTAGTACGGCGGCGTCCTGGTGTAACGATCGCCGACGGCCAGGAAGAGCGAGTGAATGCAATTGACCGTCTGTGCCACGTTGGCCATCGCGATCTTGTCGGCGTGCCTGTTGAACACGTCGAAGGTGATGGCCGTGTGCAGCGCGTCGCGGAGCGTCACCGGCTGGCTCAGGATGTAGCCGGGCGCGATCTCCTCGCCAGGCTTGTACCAGACACCCCATTCGTCAACCACCAGCCGCGTGTGGTGCTCGGCGTCGTACTTCGCCATTGCGTTCCAGTGAGTCTCGATGACCTGCTCCGTCCGCAGCCCTTCCAGAAGGACGGCGTACCATTCTGGAGCGGTGAAGTCGGCGACCCGCATGGGGTTGCTGCGGAAGTCCGTGTAGAAGTGCGGCGAGAACCCGTGGAGCGGGCTGCGACTTCCCTGCATCGCCTCGAAGAACCCGGTGGTCCAGCCCAGGTCCATGTCGCGTGAATGGCCACGCGGGCCGGTGGCGATCAGGAACGGCTCGACGTACGCCGGGAACTGCGTGACGAAGCGGCGGTACTGCTCGGCGTACTCGCCCGGCTTCATGTCGCCGCCGCAGCCCCACGACTCGTTGCCGACGCCCCAGTACTTCACGCCGAAAGGTGCGGCGTCGCCATTCGCCGCGCGCTCCGCGGCCAGACGCTCCGTGCCGGAGGGCGCGTTGCAGTACGAGACCCAGTCGTGAAACTCCCTCGGCGTGCCCGATCCGACGTTGGCGGCAAGGTAGGGCTCGGCGCCAACCAGGCGGCACAGGTGCATGAACTCGTGCACGCCGAACTGATTCGTTTCCGTGGCGTGCATGCCGGGGGGCATGCGGCTTTCCCAGAAGTTGTACGTCCGCGGCCGGCTGGCAGCCGGCCCGATGCCGTCGCGCCAGTGATACCCGTCGGCAAAACATCCGCCGGGCCAGCGCAGCGCCGGCGCGCCGAGACGCTTCATGTCGTCGACGAACTGCCTGCGCAGGCCGTCGACGTTCGGGATCTTCGACTCGCGGCCCACCCAGAGGCCGTCGTAGATCACGCCCCCAAGGTGCTCGATGAAGTGCCCGTAGATCGCCGGGGTGATCACGGCGCCGGGACGGTCCACGGCGAGATCGATCACGCTGTCCGCGGCCAGGCTTCGCCGTGAAGCGGTCAGCACACCGAGTCCAGCGCCTGCGACGGTGGTGAGGAACGCGCGTCGATCCATGAGTCAGGCCCGCGCGACACGGCGCCTGCCGCGGGACACGCGCGTCCGCGTCGCCACCTTGCGCGTGCCGCCGCGACGGGCCGACAGCGCCACGTCAGAGGCCGGCGACAGCGCGTCGGGATCCACGGGCAGCCGCTCGAGAAACTGATCCAGGTTGCTGCGCATGACGACGTGCGGAACAACACGGAGACGCGACGGCGGGCGCGTGCCGTTGAGCAGGAACTGATAGAGCGCCTGCAGGGCCAGCCGTCCCTGGCTCACCGGCCGCTGATAGACGGTCGCGGCCACCTTGCCGGCGCGAATCCACTCGACCAGTTCCGGAAACAGGTCGGTCGTGACGACCGTGAGCTCCCCGAGACGCCCTTCTTCCTCGGCGGCGCGGAGAACGGGCAGGCAATTCACCGTGGAGACGTAGATGCCTTTGAGTGCAGGATGCGACCGCAGCACTTTCAGCGCGCGCCGGTGTCCCTCGCGTTCGTCATCGTGCGCCTCGACCACCGCCCCGAGCCGAAGCCGCGGCCCCATGGACTCCAGGCTCGACTCAAATCCCCGCAGCTTGTCCGCGTGATCCTGCGTCGCCAGCCACCCCGTGAAGAACGCGACCTCGCCCCCAGGGAGGAAGCGCGCCATCAGCTCGCCGGCGACCGCACCAACCGTGAACGGGTTTGGAGACACCGAGGTGAGCCGGAGGTTCTCGGGCGCGTCCGTGACAACGCAAACGACGGGAACGCCGCGTCGACGCGCCTTCTCGAGATGAGGCTCGAGCGCGGCCGGATTGCCGGGCGCGATGATGAGCGCATTGGCACCGTCGCGCAGCGCCGCCTGAAACAGCGGGACGTCACCGTCGCCCAGGTGCGGATACGTCTTGAAGTCGACGTGAAGCGCCGGCGCAAACGGCGCAGCGGCTTCGCGGATGCCCTCGCGCAGCAGATCCCAGAAGAGCGCGATCTGGCGGGGCAGCTGCACGGAGATACGCAGCTGCCGGCTGGACTGGAGGTAGCGGGCAGCGAGATTCGGGCGATAGCCGAGGCGCTCCGCCGTCGCGAGCACGCGGGCGCGGGTGGCAGGGCTGACCTCCGGCTTGCCATGGAGCGCGCGGTCAACCGTACCGGTCGACACACCCAGCGCGCGGGCGATGTCCTTGATGCCCACTGGGGCGGGCGCCTTGTGGCGCACCTTGGCCTTGGACGACATCGCGGGCAATGTTAGCTCCTCCCTACGACGATCGCTCACCTTGCTGGAGGACCGGGCCACAAATGATGAGGTGCGTTTTCAGGGACGGATTGCGTCCCACGGTTAATGGAATCGCTCTACACAACCTCATCAAAAACGATTGGGCTTGACAAGTTTTACATGGGGCGGTAGCGTCCCCCGTGAACGTTCACGGAAAGTCCCCCATTTTCGTGAAGAGTCGCCGGGGGCGCGACTCAGCAGTTCAGTCCCACACGAGACGGCCCAGGGTAGCGTCTCCGTGCGGATCGGCTTGCCCCATGCGGAGGCTGACCATGGCGAGGAGTGTCCTCTCGCGGTTCCGCGCTGCAGGAATTGCCGTCTCTCTGTGCCTCTTCCTGAGTAGTCCCCTTCTTGCGCAGCGTTCGGACCGGGCCACAATCAGCGGCGTCGTCACCGACGAGCAGGGGAACGCCGTGCCGGGGGCCACGGTCACCATTCACAACGACGGCACCGGGGTCAACAGCGTGCTGGTGACCAACACGGCCGGCGCCTACACCTCACCGCCGCTGGTACTCGGGCGGTACACGGTCACCGTCGATCTCACCGGATTCAAGAAGGCGATCTCCTCGGACATCGTGCTCGGCGGCGGCGACGCGATCCGTCGTGACGTCACGCTGCAGGTGGGACAGCTCACCGAGTCGGTGGAAGTGAAGTCCACGTCGGGGCTCGACGACACGAAGCCCGACGTGAGCCACACGGTGGACGAGCGGTACTACCGCGACCTGCCTATCATCACGGCCGCCGACGTCCGGCTTGCGGAGTCCGTGCTGCAGATGCAGCCCGGCTATCTGCCGATGAAGCCCAACGGCGATCCGATGTTCCGCGGCAGCCAGTTCAACTCCCGGATCAACGGCGGCCAGACGATGGCCTCGGAAAACTTCTTCGACGGCGCGGCCTTCGGATATCCGTCAGGCCACCAGCAGAGCCATGAGAGCGCGCCGCCGGTCGAGGCGGTCCAGGAGATGAAGGTCATCACGACGACCTACTCGGCGCAGTACGGCCACACGAGCGGCGGGTTCATCGAGTACACAGCCAAGTCGGGCACCAACGTGTATCACGGCAGCGGCTACGGATACTTCGCCGACGATGCGCTGAACGCGCGCGGGTTCTTCGCT
>Ga0207701_10000944_pt1 | contig 30849 bp, 19 predicted proteins | sample KBSSwiSSwithPhiX_FD_184294 | JGI IMG/M metagenome (GOLD analysis project Ga0207701, IMG submission 184294) | Switchgrass rhizosphere bulk soil microbial communities from Kellogg Biological Station, Michigan, USA, with PhiX - S5 (SPAdes) (version 2) | ecosystem: Environmental > Terrestrial >... | reverse complement strand
AAGCGTCCGGCTGAACGGCGGGAATGCGCCCTGCCCCAACACGGCCGAACTGAAGTTCGGCCCTACGTACCCTCTAGAACAGGAAGCGCACGCTCAGACGGCCCTGCAACCCGGGGTTGAAGAGGTCGTCCATCCCGTGGCGCGGATCGATCGCGTTGGCGCCGTCGGGTGTCGCGGCAATCAGCGCGTTGTAGTCGTACCCGTTCGCCAGGTTCGTGTTCGCCAGGTTGATCTCCGAGCTCGTCCGCCGCGGGCGGTTCAGGCTGTCGAAGATGTGGCGCGCCGTCTTCTGGTTGAACAGGTTCTGGATGTTCGCTTCGAACCGCATCCGCTTGCTGCCGGCCATCTTGATGTCGTGCGACAGCAGGAGGTCGGTCTGCGAGAGCATCGGCGTGCGGCCCAGGCTGCCGCGGCCGTCCACGAACAGCGGGATGTTGTTCACGCTGTACACGGTCCGGCTGACCGGCGTGCCGCTGCCGGCGTAGAAGAACGCGCCGACCTGCGTGCCGAAGGGCAGCATGTACGACCCGTACAGCTTCACCACGTTCGGGCGATCCGTGGCGAGCCGGCCGAGCACGTCCAGGTTGCCGTGGCTGTCCCACACCAGCTCGTCAAGGTCCCACGCGCGGTTGGCGCTGCTGCCGGCGCGCGCGATGGTGCCCGCCTGCTGCTGCGTCGTCGCCGACGAGCGGTTGGTCGTGGGCGTGGAGATCTCGTCCGAGTTGGCGAGGCCTGCGTAGTTGCCATACAGCCGGCTGTAGACGTAGCTCGCGCTGGCGAACCAGTTGTTCGAGAATCGCTTCTCCAGCGAGACCTCGAGCGCGTCGTACGTCCGGTTCGGCTTCGGCGTGTTGAACACCGGCGTCAGACCCGACGGGTTCATCGTCTCCGCGATGCCCTCGCCGGGGTTCACGTACTTGTATTCCTCGCTGCCGTTCACCAGCACGCCCATGTCCTCGATCGTTCGGCGCAGGCTGCTGTGCGTGTAGTTGACGGTCAGCGTGGCATTGGCCTTCAGCTGATACTCGACGCCGGCGTTGAAGGCGTCCTGGCTCATCGGCTTGAGGTTCGGATCAGTCGAATCGAAGTTCGGGATGCGGAAGTCGCGGAAGCTGTCGGATACCGACGGGTCCCACAGATCGCGGCCTGGCATGTTCGTGCCCGACAGGTTGAACACGTCGGTCGTGTCCAGCGAGCGATATCGCACGTGCCAGATGTCGCCGCCGAACCCGCCGCGCGCCAGCTCGTACTTCGTCCAGTCGAAGTACCGGCCCCAGTTGCCATACAGCTTGACGCGCCCGTCGCCGCGCAGATCGTAGCTCGCGCCCAGGCGCGGCGCGATCTTGTCGCCGAACCCGAAGCGGATCGCATACGGCGCGATGTCGGGGCGGAATGAGGGGATCGTCTCACGCTCCGTCCGCAGGCCGAGGTTCAGCGTCAGCTTGTCCATCGACCACTGGTCCTGCACGTAGAGCGACCAGATGTCGGAGGATGCCTTGCCCCGCGTGCCGAAGTCGTCCACTTCGTAGTAGCCGTAGGGCCCGCGATCCGTGATGCCGGTCGCGTTGCTCTGGAACTCCTTGTCCCACCAGATGAACACGTAGCCGCCACCCGGGTAGGTGTAGTCCACGTCGTTCGACGAGTGCTGATAGCCGAACCCCGCCTTCAGGTTGTGCGCGCCACCCGCGTTGAACGCCTTGATGAAGTCGGTGTTGATGTAGCCGCGCTTGGTGTGGTCGAAGTTGGCCAGCTGGATGCGCGGCGAATTCTGGAAGCCGACGCCGCCCTGCAGGTCCGCGGGAATGGGATAGCCCGCCGCATTGCCGGTGAGGGTCGACGTCTGGTACGTCACGCTGCTGAAGGTCGGAACGCCCGTGTCCTTGTAGTTGTCGTCGAACAGGCCCGTCCGCACGCTGATGAGCGAGGAGCTGGTCAACACGTAGTCCAGCGTTCCGGCGTAGCTCTTCTGCGGACTGTCGAACCCGCGCGTCTTCTGGATCTGGTTCGACGCCTTCGAGCTCGAGATCTCGTTCGGCGCCATCCCGTTGTACGCCGGAAGCGTGCCGGTCGACGAGATGGGCGTCCACAACGTCGAGAAGCTCGTGTGCAGGCGGCTGGTCGGGTCGTAGCTCACCTTGCCGAACGCGCTGTTGATGGTTTGCTTCTGATCGATCGTGTCGGTGTCGCCTCCGGCGAACAGGTAGTCGTTCGACCGCCGGACGTAGCGCGGCGCCCACGATCCGTAGAAGAACAGATGATCCTTGACGATCGGGCCGCCGAGCGATCCGCCGACGTCGTGCCGATTGTTCGGCTGCTCGACGTCCTCCGTGTACCGCACCGTGACGTCGTCGACAGGCGAGAGGACCAGTCGGTCGACGGCATTGGCGCTCGTGCCAGAGCCGGTGTAGTAGTAGTGGGCCTCGCCGTGGTACGCGTTGCCGCCTGACTTGGTGACGGCGCTGACGACGCCGCCGAGGGCACCGCCGTACTCGGCGCTGATGCCGCCCGTCTTGACCTGCACTTCCTGCAGGTACTCGAACACGGCATCCTGGCGCGAGCGGCCGTCAACCAGGCTGTTGGTCGTCACGCCGTCCACCGTGAACGAGTTCTCCGCGCCGCTGGCGCCGTTCACCTGAATCCCGCCCTCGATGTCGCCCGTGTTCACCGACGGCGACGACCAGGCCAGGTTCTGGAAGCTACGGCCCTTCGGAATGCGCTCGAACTCCTCGGAGGTCACGTTGTGCGCGATGGTGGTGTTTTTGGTGTCGATGAGCGGAGACTCCGCCGTCACGCTCACCGCCTCCGTCAGGCCGCCCACTTTCAGCGCGGAGTCGATCGTGAGCGTCTTGCCGAGCAGCAGCACGACGTCCGGGTACTCACCGGCCTGGAAGCCGGTTAGCTCGAACTTCACGCTGTAGCGTCCAGGATCGAGATCGAGCACGCGATAGACACCGTCGCCGCCCGACACGGCCGTGTAGACCTTCGCCGTTTCCTTGTTGGTGATGGTCACCGTCGCGCCCGGAAGAACAGCGCCGCTGGCGTCTTTCACGGTGCCAGTGAGGCCGCTGAAGCGCTCCTGCGCGAGCGCGGGCACCGAGGCGAGCGCAATGAGCGCCACCGTGGCCATTACGAACCGCCGGGGGCCGGTTCGCCAAGTGAGGACTGTCATCTCCGATGCTCCTTTCGCGGTCATGAACGCCCGCTGGAGAAGGCCGCGCGGCCGCAATTCATCACGCGCTTGCGCTCTCCCATCCCCGTAACGCGGTCTGTCACGGGGCGATCGACGGGCGTCGGTCGGGGGCAGATCAGTCGCAGTTCCCGTGCCGCGTACGCGCGGCTCGTCCCACGAGTTCGCAGCCGGCTGTGGCGTCCGTGAGTCGAGCCTGGTCAGGGGCGAAGGCCCGATCCGAGTGACGAGGACCGTGACGACCAGACGATGAGGTTGACGAGCGACCGTGCAACTGGTTCCGGCTGACCGGAAATCGGGATCGACACCACCATGCTCTCCAAAGTCTCGAACTGTTGCGGGACGGTGACCCTGCGCAAGGTGGGCCGTTTTGCCTCGGTTCGCGGGCGTTCGTCACCGAGCCCGGTCAATCCGTCCCCATCGCCAGTTGGGGACTGGCCCCGTGTAGATGCGAGGGGGACAGTCCCCAATGACCCTTAGAATTGCCGGATGTTCCCGTCACCGGTCTTCATCGTGGGTGCTGCCCGGACTCCCATCGGCCGCTATGGGGGCGCATTTCGCGATGTCCACCCCGCCGAGCTGGGAGCCGTCGCCGCTCGAGCGGCACTTGGTCGCGCGACGGTCGCCCTCGAGCTCGTAGACGAAGTGGCGATTGGCCACGCACGCCAGGCGGGCTCCGGGCCGAACCCTGCGCGCCAGGTCGGTCGACGTACCGGGCTCTCGGACCGTGTGCCCGCGACGACGATCAACAAGGCGTGCGCCTCGGGCCTCGAAGCCGTGGCGTCCGGCGCGCGGTCGATTGCACTCGGCGAGGCAGACGTCGTCCTTGCGGGCGGCATCGAGTCGATGAGCCGCATGCCCTACATGCTCGACGCCGGCGACGCGCGGTGGGGCCACAAGATCGGCCATTTCCCGCTGGTCGACGCGATGTACCGCGACGGCTTCCGCTGCTCGCTCTGCGACATGGTGATGGGAGAGACGGCGGAGCTCGTCGCCAGCGAGATGGGCGTCGGGCGCGAGGAGTCCGATCGATTCGCGCTGGACAGCCAGCGGAAGGCCGCGCGCGCTTTCGCAGCAGGCGCGTTTGATGCGGAGATCGCGCCGGTAACGGTGGACGATAGGAAGGGGCCGCGCATCGTGGACGCCGATGAGCATCCGCGTGCCGACACGACGATCGAGGGCCTGAAGAAGCTCGCGCCCGTCTTCGAGTTCGACGGGCGGCCCGGCATCATCACCGCGGGGTCATCGTCCGGGATCACGGACGGCGGCGCAGCCCTGGTCCTGGCAGGCGTCGCGGCCGTTGGCGAGCATGGACTTCAGCCGCTGGCACGCATCGTCGGCTGGGCGAGCGCCGGCGTCGATCCGAGACGCATGGGCATCGGGCCCGTACCGGCGGTGAAGGCGCTACTGGAGAAACTCTCGCTGCGCCTCGACGATTTCGATCTCGTGGAGTTGAATGAAGCCTTCGCGCCGCAGGTGATTGCCGTGCTGCGCGACCTCCCGATTGATCCCGCGAAGCTGAACGTCAACGGCGGCGCGATCGCGCTCGGTCACCCGATTGGCTGCACCGGTGCGCGCATCCTCGTCACGCTCGTCCACGCCCTCCGCGCCCGCAAGGGCCGTCTCGGCCTGGCGACGCTGTGCGTGAGCGGAGGCATGGGAATGGCGATGGCGGTTGAACTGACGGCGTAGCGGACAGCGGACAGCCGACAGCTGGCGGCCAGCGGCCAGCATGATCGAGTGCTGACCGCTGCCTGCTGCCAGCCGCTCTCTACACTGTCACTTCACCGTCAGCATCGTCTTCAGCGACGTCTCCGAGCTGGTCCCGACCAGTATCTCGAACTGCCCGGGCTCGACCTTCCGTTCCATGTGCTGATCGATCAGCCATAGCGCTTCGGGCCCGATCGGCAGCGTCACGACGGTGGACTCGCCGGGTTTGAGCGAGACGCGCTTGAAGCCGCGAAGCTGCTTCACGGGCCGCGTCACGGACGCGACGACGTCGTGGACGTACATTTGCACCACCTCATCGCCCGGGCGCGTGCCGGTGTTGGTCACTTTCACGCTCATCGTCGTCCGGCCCGACGTGCTGATCTCCGTGCTGGCCAGCTTGAGATCGTCCAGCGTGAAGGACGTGTAGCTCAGGCCGTGGCCGAAGGCGAACAGCGGCGCGCGCGACTCGAACAGGTAGTTGCGGAACGACGTCGGCCGGCGGTTGTAGTAGACGGGCAGTTGTCCGACCGTGCGCGGAACGGTGATGGGAAGCTTCCCGCCCGGATTGATGTCGCCGAACAGCGCCTCGGCAACCGCGGTTCCGCCTTCCTGGCCCGCGTACCAGATCTCGAGGATCGCCGGCACCTTCGCGGCGACGTCGGGGATCGACAGCGGGCGGCCGTTCATCAACACGACGACGACCGGCTTGCCTGTGGCGACCAGCGCGTCGACCAGATCGCCCTGCTGGCTGATCAGGTCCAGCGTGGCCATGTCGCCGAGATGGTTGTCGGCGTAGGCTTCGCGCGATGTCGATTCGTTCGTGCCGATTACCGCGACGATGACGTCGGCGGTTTTGGCGATCTTCACCGCATCCGCGATCCGCTGTCCGTTCTTCACTGGGTCTGCGGGCACCACGGTGTCACGCCCCCAGCTCGGCGGGTCTTCGGTGATCCGGCAGCCCTCGGCGTAGACCACGTTCACCGAGCCGGCCTTGTCCTTGATGCCCTGGAGAATGCCGACGCCGCGGCCTGGATCTTCGCTGTAGCCGCCCAGGTGGAGGTCTGCCGCATTCGGCCCGATCACGGCGAGCGTCCTGACCTTCGCGCGGTCGAGCGGGAGCGTCTGCTTGTCGTTCTTGAGGAGGACCAGGGACTCGCGCGCGGCGTCGAGCGCGAGCGCCTGCGCGTCCGGCGTGTTGGGCACCGCGTCAGCGGCGGCCGCATCCGTGTACGGGTGCTCGAACAGGCCGGCGAGGAACTTCAGGCGCAGCATGTGGCCGGCGGCGGCATCGACGAGCCGCTCGTCGAGCTGTCCCGCCTTCACCTGATCGGCCAGCGTCAGGTACGCGCGGCGATCGGGCATCTCGAGGTCCACGCCGACGCTGATCGCCAGCTTCGCCGCTTCCGCCATCGATCCGGCGACGTGGTGACGTTCGGCGAGCTGCTCGATCGCGTTGTAGTCGGACACGATCATGCCCTGGAAGCCCCACTCCTTGCGCAGGACCCGATCGAGGAGAAACGCGCTGGCGGTGGAAGGCACGCCGTCGATTTCGTTGTACGACGGCATCACGGAGGCGACCTGTCCTTCCGTGATCGCGCGCTCGAAGGGCCAGAGCAGCTCCTCGCGCAGCTCGCGCTCGGGCACTTGCGTCGGCGCCGTGTTGATGCCGCCTTCGTTCGGCCCGTGCGCGGCGTAGTGTTTGGCCGTCGCGAACACGTGGCCGGGCGTCAGCGTTGGCATCGGCCCCTGGTAGCCGCGGATGGCGGCCAGGCCGATTTCGCTCACGAGATGCGGGTCTTCTCCGTAGGTCTCCTCGGTCCGGCCCCACCGCGGGTCGCGCGCCAGGTCGATCACCGGCGACAGCACCTGCTGCGCGCCGCGCGAGCGCGCTTCGCGCGCCGCGACGGTGAACACCTTCTCGACGAGCGCCGGGTCCCAGGTGCTGGCGAGCCCGATTGGCACCGGGAAGTTCGTCCCCTTCGTGGCCGCCAGGCCGTGCAGCGCCTCCTCGTGGAACATCACCGGAATACCGAGCCGCGTGTGCTCGATCACCCACTTCTGAATCGCGTTCGCGAACTCCACCGTCTCGCGCGGCGACAGCCGCCTGCCGTGCTCGATGCCGTCGCTCACGCGCGTAATCTGGCCGATGCCGTCCTTCAGTACGGCGGCTGCCTTCGACGGATCGAAGTTGCTGCTCGCGTCCACCAGCATCCGCTTCTGCTGCCACACTGCCAGCGTCTGCGCGACCTTCTCGTCCAACGTCATCCGCGACAGCAGATCCACGACCCTCGCATCCACCGGGAGCGACGGGTTCTTGTACGGGGGATCCGACTGACTGCGAAGTACGACACCTGAACAGACCACGAGGACGAGCGCACCGACAGGCAGAACTAAAGTTCTGCTCCACAGGCGCACGGACACTGACACGGCGTGGAGCAGAACTTCAGTTCTGCTTCCGCTGGACGCGGGACGACGCATGAAGGCCCCCTCCGCGGGGCGCTGTTACTTTGATCCGGTCAGCCGCGCGAGCATCGCGCGCGCCTGTGCCTTGAACTCGGTGTCTTCCGGGATCCAGTCGGGGTCGGGCGTCAGATTCTCGATCTGCCGCAACTCCGCGATGGCGTCGTTCGGCCGATCGAGTGCCTCGAGCGTCTCGGCCAGGAACAACCGGGTGACGATGCTGCGGGGATTGTAGGCGAGAGCGGCCCGCAAATGCTCTTCGGATTTGCGCTTGCTGCCGCCGAAGAGCCCCGGGACCTGGAAGTACCAGCGGCCCAGCGCGCGATCCGCGGATCCCTCCTGAAACCCCTTGTCGAGCGTGAGGACCTTCTCGAGCTCGTCGCGGATGTCGCCGCGGAACTTGAGGCCGCCGCGGATGCCGTGATCCTGCGCGTAGCCGCCCATGTTCGCGGCCAGCCAGAAGTGGCCCTCCGGCTTGTCCGGATGCGCGGCGATGGCCTTGCGTGCGGCCGCCATCGCCGCTTCATAGGCGGCGTCCCGTGCGGCCTGGGTCGTTTCGTGGCCGCCGATCCAGTAGCCCGCGCGCGCGCGCTTCCACGCCGCGTCGAAATCCGACGGGTTGCGATCGAGCGCGGCCTGCCAGATGGCGGCGGCCTCCACGGCCTTCGACAAGGTGGCCCGCTGCGCATACAACGCATCCGGGCCCTCGGCCGCGAGGCCCGGCCTGCTCAGGGCCAGTGCCGCCAGGGCCCAGAAGGCGATTTGGTACAATGCCCGGATGCAGGAACTGGTCTCGCGGCTGCTGGCGGAACTGGGCGAGGACCCCTTGCGCGAGGGCCTTCGGGACACACCCAAGCGCGTCGAGAAATCGCTGAGGTTCCTGACGAGCGGGTACAAGGCGGACATCGATGAGGTCATCAACAACGCGCTGTTTTCAGTTGATTACAGCGAGATGGTAATCGTCAAGGACATCGATTTCTACAGTCTCTGCGAGCATCACCTGCTGCCGTTCTTCGGCAAGTGCCACATCGCCTACATCCCGCAGAAGAAAGTGATTGGCCTCAGCAAGATCCCGCGGCTCGTGGACGTCTTCGCGCGGCGCCTGCAGGTGCAGGAGCGGCTCACGCACCAGGTGGCCGAGGTCATCGAACAGAAAATCGCGCCGCTCGGCGTCGCCGTCGTCATGGAAGGCACGCACCTGTGCATGGCCATGCGGGGCGTCGAGAAGCAGAACTCGCTGGCCATCACGAGCGCGATGCTCGGAGCATTCCGCAACAACGCGCGCACCCGCAGCGAGTTCCTCGAGCTGATCCGCCGACCCGCCCTGAATACCACGCCATTGGAGCTCATGGCCGGCGCCTGCGTCACCGAGTAGCCGCCGCTCGGTGCTCATCCCTGGCCTGATTCTCGTCGGCACCTACGCGGTGCTGGCGCTCGGCCGCCTGCCGGGCCTGCGGCTCGATCGGACGGGCGCCGCCGTGGTCGGCGCCATCCTCATGGTCGCCTTCGGCGGGCTCTCCTTCGACGCCGCCGTGCAGGCGGTGAACTTCCGAACGCTGGTGCTGCTGTTCGGCATGATGGTGCTCGTGGCCCACCTGCAGCTTTCGGGCTTCTTCTCGCGCGTCGCGCGGTTCGTCGCGCTGCGCGTGCACCATCCCGTGGCGCTCATCTTCGCAGTGTCGGCCTCGGCCGGCGTGCTGTCCGCGCTCTTCGTCAACGATCCCGTATGCCTCGTGCTCACGCCGGTGGTCATCGAAGTGACGCGGCTGCGACGGCTCAACCCGCTGCCCGTACTCCTGGCGCTTGCCACCGGATCGAACATCGGCAGCGTCGCCACGATCACCGGCAACCCGCAGCAGATGCTCATCGGCAGCGTCTCGCGGATGTCGTTCGCGCACTACGCGGCAGCCCTCGGCCCGGTCGCCGTGGTCGGCTTGCTGCTCGAGACCGCCATCATCGCGACGATGTTCAGGGGCCGATTCTTCGTCATCGACTACAGCGTTGTGATCCTGCCCGCGGCGCCTTCGGAACGGCACCGCGCCCTGCGCGCTCCGCAATCGGCCCTCCTGGCGAAGACTGTGGCCGTCGCCGCCTTCATGCTGATCGGCTTTTTCGCGGGCCTCGAGCCCGCGCTGGTTGCCGCCGTCGGCGCCGCGGCGCTGCTGGTGACGCGCCGCGTGAACCCGAGCAAGATCTGGAGCCGCATCGACTGGGATCTGCTGGTTCTCTTCGTCGGGCTCTTCGTCGTCGTCGAAGGAGCCGTCAACGCCGGCCTCGCCGGAACGTTGTTCGACTGGCTGCGCCCGCTCGGCGTTCACACCGTGTGGGGCTTTTCGCTGATGTCGGCGCTCCTGTCGAACCTGATCAGCAACGTGCCCTCGGTGATGCTGCTGTCGCACCTGGTTCCGACGTTCCCGAATCCGGAGCAGGGGTGGCTCACTCTGGCGATGTCGAGCACGCTGTCGGGCAATCTCACGCTGCTCGGCTCGATCGCCAATCTCATCGTTGTCGAGGGCGCGCGCAAGCGGGACGTTCGCGTGGGCTTCGGCGACTACCTGCGCGTCGGGCTCCCGGTGACGATTGCCACGATGGCGTTCGGCATCTGGTGGGTATACTGACGCGCGATGAGGCGAGTACTCACGGTCGGCGTGGCCGCTCTCCTGATGACAGTGGCACTCGCGGCCGCCGCGCCGCAGAAGAAGGCCGCTCCGCCGCCGAAGAAGCCAGCCGCCTCGAAGGCGACTGTCACGAAGATCGAGCCCGTCCCGCTCACGTGCCCCGAGTCGCTCGGGCAGGGCGTGAAGTCGGGACGCCGGTTCTGCGAAGTCTATGCGGGACGCGTCCCGGCCAACGGCTTCCTGCTGCACTTGCCGAAGCACAAGGGCGCCGCTACCCTGCGCTTCAACCTGCACAACCGACAGATGGTGTCTCCGTCCGAGGTGCAATCCGGCCGCGCTTACACGCGCGCGACGGCGACGATTGGCGCGCTCGCGCCGGACGGCACGCTGCTCGGCCGCGGCGTGGTGCAGACGGAGTTTCGCAGGGAATCTGACCTGTTCGACCGCGTGGGCGGGGGTGCCGGCCCTGGTGGCCTGAAGGCCGTGGCGCCGATCGGCGACGAGCTGATCAGCATCGAGGTGCCCGAGAAGGTGAACGACGTGAGCCTGCTCGGCGAGAAGCTCGTCGTCACGCAGCTCGACGGGCAGCAGACCTTCGCCGCCGAAGGCCGGCCGATCGCGGTCGTGAGCAACGCACAGGTCCAGTACCAGCCTGCGCCGGTCAAGCCGGCGCCGAAGAAGAAACCCAACACGCGCGGGGCGGGCAAGGCGAGCAAGGGCTAGCAGGGCGGGCAGGGCGAGCAGGGGCGAGCAGGGCTAGCAGGGGCGAGCAGGACTGCAGGAGATCAGCGATGAATCGACGTGACTTCATGAAGACGACGGTGGTGGCGGGCGCGACGGCGGCTCTTGCGCGCCCGGGCGAGGCGAAGACCGCCGCCCCGAGCGATCGACTGGCCATTGGCGTCATTGGCTGCGGCGCCCGCGCGCACGAGCACTTGCAGAACCTGGTGGAAATGCCTGGCGTCGAAGTGGTCGCCGTGTGCGACGCCTACAAGGGCCGGGCCGAACGGGCGAAGTCGCGCACAGGCGGCCGCGCGACGATCGTCCAGGACTACCACGAGATCCTGGCGATGCCCGGCGTCGATGCCGTCTTCATCGTCACGCCGGATCACTGGCACAAGACGATGGCCGTCGAGGCACTGGCGGCGAAGAAGGACATCTATCTCGAGAAGCCGATGAGCTACTCGATTGAGGACGGCCTTGGAATTCTCGACGCCGTGAAGCGAAGCGATCGCATCGTGCAGATCGGGAGCCAGAGCGTCAGCGGCCCGGACATGATCAAGGCCCGGGAGCTGGTGAACGCGGGCAAGATCGGGCAGGTCGTGGAGGTGCGCGCCGCCTACAACCGCAACAGCGCCGGCGGCGCGTGGCTCTACCCGATTCCACCGGATGCGAGCCCGCAGACGGTGAACTGGGATCAATTCCTCGGACCCGCGCCGAAACGTCCGTTCGATCTGAATCGCTTCTTCCGGTGGCGCTGCTATTGGGACTACTCGGGCGGCATCGCGACGGACCTGTTCGTCCACCTCGTCTCGTGGACGCACTTCATCGTCGACGCGAAGATGCCGAAGGCCATCGTCGCCACGGGGGAGAACTACCGGTACCAGAAGACGCACGAAGTGCCGGACACCGTGAACGCGCTGCTGGTGTACCCGGAAGGCTTCACCGCGAACCTGTCGTGCACGTTCAACAACGAGCACGGCGCGGCCTCGGGACTCGAGATACTCGGCACGAAGGGCAGCCTGCTGCTGCGCGGCGGCACGCTGACGTTCCGCCCGGAGCCTGCCCGCGAAAACAACCGCTGGGTCGTCGATTCGTGGCCCGAGGCCCTCGAGAAAGCGTACTACGACGATCCCAAGGTCCAGGCGATCGAGTCGCCGTCAACCTGGCCCGGCCAGATCATCGCGGGTGAGGAGAGCTGGCAGCCGGAAGGCCGCGACGCCGGGTACTTGCACATCGAGAACTTCCTCGCCTCTGTCAGGACGCGCCACCAGCCCGTCGAAGACGCCCTGTTCGGCCACAGAGCCGCCTCCTGCGCGCACATGGTGAATCGATCGATTCGCGACAAGCGGATGGTCGAATGGGACTTCGCTGCGGAGAAGACGACGTAGCCATGGAGCCGCAAAGGAATTCGCCACGGGGCCACGCAGCCACGAGCCACGGAGAATACCGGGAGGCTCTCCGCGGCGTTATGACTCCACGCTCTCGCAGCGCTCGGCGTCACGCGGGAGACGCCAGTTTTTCAAATGGAATAAGGCAGGCGCCGGTTTATTTGTCCATGTAAAGTATTCCGGTGCACAGGAAGCCTGCCGGCTTGTCACCGCGGGCGATCGCGTCGGTGGCATCCGTGCTCTTTCTCGCGCACGCCGCGCGCTACTTGTATTTCTTCGTTGACGATGAAGCCATTCCGTTCGTCTACGCTCGCAATCTGCTTCGAGGGCGCGGGCTGGTCTACACCGCGTTCGAAGGTCGCGTCGAGGGCTACTCCGATTTCCTGACCGTCCTGGTCGACACGATTCTGCTGGGACTCACGCGCATCGCCGGGGCGCCCACGCTCTCGGTGTTCGCTGGCGCCAAGCTGATCTCACTGGCTGCAGGCGCCACGATCGTGTGGCTGATCAGCCGCTACCTGGCGTCCAGGTATCGGCCGTCAGCAGCGCTCACGGGAATCGCCCTGGTCGTCCTCGCTGGCCCGCTGGCCATGTGGAGCTGCTCGGCGCTCGAGGCCGCCGGCGTGGCGCTGCTCGTCCTCCTGCTGGCGCTGGCCATCCAGCAGGTGCGTGCGACATCGGCGGTGGCGGCGGCGATTCTGCTCACCCTGATTCGCATCGACGGCTTCATCTATGTGGGCGCGGCGGTGGTGGCGGCGGCCATCGCCCAGCGCGATCGCACGCGACTTGCGCTGATCCGTCGCGTCGCGCTGACCTCGCTGCTGGCGCTGGCGCTGCTTACCGTGGCGCGCTTTCTGTACTTCGGCAGCCTCGTCCCCACGTCCGTCGAAGCGAAGGTTCTCTACAAGCTGGTGCCGCACGCACACCTGCTGATCAAGCAGCCGGCGGCAAGCTACCTCGGCCAGTTCCTGACGCTCTACGGGGCCGTGTTCCTGCTGGCGGTGTCGGCGGGCGCCGTCCTGCCCTCGCCCCGGCCAGAGTCGGCCGTGTTCGTGTTGAACGCGCTCTTCCTCGCCATGTACGTCAGTGTCGTCGGCGACTGGATGTTCGGGCTCCGATTCTTCGTCCCGGTCCTGCCGCTCGTCGCTGTCTTCACAGCAGAGGCGGTGGACCGTGTGTCCATGCGGTCCGTCTGGGTTGGGCGCCTGGGAGCGGCGGTCGCTATCGTGTGGATGCTCCTCGTCGCGTCGTCTTTTTCGGACGAGTATCGACGAGTCGAGCGACGAGAGAACTTCCTGACGGCGCCGACCCTCGACCCGGGCGCCTTCTTCAAGCCGTACTGGGCCGTCTACACGCAGCTGCGCGACAAGGTGCCGGCTGGTACAGTCATTGCCGACAACCAGGCCGGGTTCGTGCCATTCATGCTCGACGCCGAGAACATCGACGACCTTGGTATCTGCTCGCGGTTCTACGCGGAGCTGCCGACGCGCGACGTGTTCTTCACCGAAGTGGGTCGATTCATGCCATTGACGAACAAGGACGCGCGGTCCGCAGGCGTCTCGTACCTCGTCTACCGCCGTCCGGCCCTCATCATCGAGCGCGAAGATCTGCTGCGTCCGTCGAACAATCTCGAGATTCCGCCGTACCTCCTGGGCGGGGCGTACCAACTGTGGTTTGAAGACTCGGTTCGCAATGCGGCTGTATACGCACCGACGGCGAGCGACGTGTCGGCCTACCGCCGCGACCGTCGTCTCTATTTGGAGAACGTTGCGCACCTCTCACATCTCTCCCGGGTGACGGAGAACGGGCGGAACCTGACGTTTACAGAATCCGAACACGCGCTCGCGTTTGTCCACGAAGGGTGGCGCGAGCTTGTCGTCACTCGCGACTACTCGCTCGAGCTCCACTTCGACACTGGCGCGGTGCCTGTGTACGAGCTGCACATCGAGCGGCTGCGCTCGGCGGAGCCGGCCGTCGTCGCCCTGACCTTGTGGGACGGGAAAGGAGTGTCGGTGCACGAGGAGCGAGTCGAACTCCACGCGCGCGAATGGTCCGGTCTCCATGTCGTGCTGCCGGCTCCGGTCGCTGCCGCGACAGCGACGCTGTCCATCACCGGGCCGCCGGAGGGTACGACCAAGGTCGTCGTCGATGATCTGCGCGTGCAGGCCCAGCCGCTGCCCCTGGAGCGCTACGTCGCCGAGCGCATCATCCGGACGGCGCCCGCGTCGGCGGGGCGACGGTGAGCGGCACTACCGGGCAGGACGAGTCTGTCCACGCTACTGCGCCGCACGCGCGACGCATTCGCTGACGAGCGCTGCCATCGCGCGATCGCCGTCGGCCGTGAAGTGAATGCCATCGTGCCGGAACCAGGCCTGGCGTCGATCGCCCGCGTCATCCGCGGCCCGTGCCGCGTCACACAGCCATGCTCCTGCCGCGCGGGCAGCCTCGCGGGTAGCGTCCACGTACGACTGGTGCAACGGAACCAGGATGGACAGCTGCCTCAAGTGCCGTGCCTGCAGGTACGCCGGTTCGTTGCCCCGAACGTGGTTGCTCGGCGCCGTGACCAGCACGACCCTGATGCCTTCGGCCATCGCACTCCGCGCGATCGCGAGGAGGTTCTCCCGGTAGCGCGCGAGTGGAACGCGCCGGCCGGGCTCGGCATCGCGATGCGCCCGAATCCCGTCGCGCGCCTTCAAATAGACCTGCACGACGCGGAAATGTTCGGCGGCCCACACTTCGAGACGGCCCGGATGCATCTCGGCGTCGGGCGGACCGAGCGCGTCCCAGTGATCGTTCCAGCCGTATTCGACGATGAGCACCCGAGGGTGAAGCGGCAGCACGTCACGCGCGAGTTGCGTGCGGCCCTGCTCGCTCGACCAGCCGGGCACGCTCAACTTTGTCCCCGTCCTGAGTGAAGGCGCCAGCGTCGCAAGCCTCTCCATCGTCAGTCCCGGGTAATGACTGAACTCGACGCATGAGTCGCCGATGAAGACCACGGCGGGATGCCCCGCCGCTGCATCCCGCAACCGCTGGGTGTAGTCCCTGGTCACCCAGAGCAGATCCGGGTCGGGATGAAAGTCGTTGATGATGACCTTCGGGTCAGGCCATCCGACGACCACTTCGGGAAACGGCTGATAGTGAAAGTGCGCCAGGCGCAGGCCGATTTCAGCGACCGCCAGGGCCCCGACGACGCCGACGACGAGCAGGAGAGCCGCCTGCGCGGCGACGGTGGCGGCGCGCCGGGCAGGCGGAAAGCTCGACGTCAAAACAGCGTGTAGATGAACGGCGCGATGCCCGTGGCCTCGCCGACCAGCAACACGACCGCCACCAGCAGGAGCGTGACGACAAACGGCGCGAGCCACCACAGGCGGCGGGCCCACAAAAACCGGAACAGCTCCCCGATGGTCGATGCGCCCCCTGCCACGTTTCGGGCGGCCTTCATGCCGGCTCCTCTTTGTGCTTGAACACGATGGTCTCTCCGAGGACGAGCGCGTCCATGCCGCTCCGCTGAAACGTACTCAGCGCCTCCTGAGGGGTGTTGACGATCGGCTCGCCACGGAGGTTGAAGCTCGTGTTGAGCAGCACCGGCACGCCCGTGGCGGCGCCGAACGATTCGATCAATTGATGGTAGCGCGGATTGCTCCGCCGGTCGACGACCTGCAGCCGGGCAGAGCCATCGACGTGCGTCACGGCGGGAATCAGCGCTTTAGCCTCGTCGCGCACCGGCGCGACGAGCAGCATGAATCGGGCCGGCAGGTGGGCTTCCGGTGTGGCCAGATCGAAGTAGCGCGACGCGCGCTCGATCGGCACCGATGGCGCGAACGGCCGGTAGGGCTCGCGAAACTTGATCTTCGTGTTGACGATGTCCTTCATCTCCGCGCGGCGGGGACTGGCCAGGATGCTGCGGTTGCCGAGCGATCGGGGTCCCCATTCGAACCGGCCCTGAAACCACCCGACCACGGAGTCGCGCGCCAGCAGGTCCGTCACGCGATCGATCAGCTGCTCCTCGCTGGTCGTCGTGACTGCCGACAGGCCGCTGGCGACGACCGCATCGTGGATGACCGAGGCGTTGTGCGCCTGTCCCCAATACGCATGGTCCATCACGAAGCGCGCCGGTTCGCCCAGCAGAATGCGCGACCCGTAGAGCGCGGCCCCAACGGCCGCGCCGCCGTCACCAGCCGCCGGCTGGACATAGAGCCGCTCTACACCGGCCTCACGCAGTATCCGTCCGTTGGCGACGCTGTTGAGCGCCACGCCGCCGGCCATGCAGAGCGAGGTCGAGTTCGCCCGGGCGCAGGCGGCCCGGGCGAGTTGCAGTACCAGTTCCTCAGTAACCGCCTGCACGCTCGCGGCGATGTCGGCGTAATGCTGGTTCGCGGCTTCGAGCGCATCGAAATTACCGGGCCGCTCGCCGAAGTACGGCGGGTAGCCGCTCATCTTCGTGAAGAACGGCGTCTCAGGGGCGCGCGGCGCGCCGAAGAGCTCCACGAACTTGTCGCTGTAGGTCCGCGTGGTGGAATGGTGAAAAGTGAAGTAGTCGAGGTCGAGCTCGAATGCGCCATCGGCGGACTGCCGGATCACCGATCGGACCTTGTCGGCGTAGCGCGGCGTGCCGTACGGCGCCATGCCCATGACCTTGTATTCGCCCTCGTTCACCTCGAAGCCGAGAAACGCCGTGAACGCCGAGTAGAACAGGCCAATGGAATGCGGGAAGCGCACCTCCTCCAGCAGCCGGCACGTCGATCCCTCGCCGACGCCAAGCGCTGTGGTCGTCCACTCACCGACACCGTCCACCGTGAGGATCGCCGCACGCTCGAACGGTGAGCAGAAAAACGCGCTGGCCGCGTGTGAGAGGTGATGGGAGATGAACAGAATGCGTTCGTCTGTCACGCCGACGCGATCCCGTATGCGGTTCTTCACCCAGAGCTTGTCGAGGAGCCACGCGGTCATCGCCTGTCGGAAGACCGCGCCGGAGCGGGGCGCCGTGGCAAGCACCGTCGACAGGATGCGCTCGAACTTGACAAACGGCTTTTCGAAGAAGACCACGCAATCGAGATCCCGGCCGCTCAGGCCTCCTTCACCGAGGCAGAAGCGAATGGCGCGATCGGGAAAGTTGAAGTCGTGCTTGATCCGCGAGAAGCGCTCTTCTTCGGCAGCCGCCACGAGCACGCCGTCGCTCACGAGCGCGGCGGCGGCGTCGTGGAAGTAACAGGAGATGCCGAGGACGTGCATCAGAACTGCCGGCGCGCGGACGTCAGATCTTCCCCGCCGTCGTTGAGGGCGTGCCAGCCGTTGGAGTCGAGCGGGGCGCGTCCGGCCCCGAAGATCCGGCCGACGGCTGCCACGGGGATGACGACGAGGACGTACAGGAGGAACAGAAGCACGTGCGACTGCACGACCGCCGCGCGGTGAGCCAGTCGCTTCCAGCGCTGCCAGACCGTCTGCCCGGGAGCCAAGCGACCAAACTATAGCACTGCGTTCGGGCGGCCGGCCTGCCTCAACACCGTTAGCGCAACAACCACTTGATTGCCTCGATCTGCACGCCTGCGCCCCGGGCAGTGGAAACGGCGAGCGCGCGTGGGGCGCCTGCGGCGGCGTACGATGCCGCGAGGACGGAGGGGGCCTTCGCCCCTTCGCCCGCGAGCCACAGCGGTCCGGGCGCTCCAAGCGACAGCAGCCCGGGCAAGTCGTCGTACTTGGCGCCGCCCGGCAGGAACTCGGCGTCATCGATGGTTGCCACTGTGGCAAAGCGGAAGCCGCCCGTATCGATGGCGGCCCGATCCACCAGCGACGGCGCCGCGGCGCGCGCGAGAGCGGCCCACATGCCGGCGTCAGGTCCCAGACCCACGAGAGATACGCTCTTCGTGGCGGTCGAGCGCGCGTAGCGCAGCGCCGCGAGCACGTCGTGGGCCCGCTGGATGATGAGCGGGGAGTTGTAGCCGTAGGTGTAGGGCGCGAACGGCGTTCCTTCGACCAGCCGATTCTTCACCGGCGCACCGGCCTCGGCGAAGGCGCCGGTGCCGAAGACGTCGATGCCCACCACGGTGACGCCGGCTTGAAGCAGCGGCGCAATGGCCGTCGACGCCTGGCCATTGCTGCCGAGGACGCCTGCGGTGCCGCGCGGATCGAGCCACACGGCGACCGCGCCGGTTGATTGTTGCGGCCGCACTTCGACAAATGGCGTGAGCTCACCCCACCGCGGCTGCTTGAGGAGGCCATGCCTCATGTAGGCGCCGTTCACCAGCAATGCACTGTCCGCGTCCACGACTATTTCGTCGGCCGATGGGACGCCGCGATTCATCATGACCGCCACTGCGCCGCTGACCACCTCCCGATAACGATCGAGGCTGGCCCCATCGCGCGGCCGCAAGTCGGCCATCTGCCGCTCGGCCACCGAGGTCCACCACGACGTCACGCGCCGCTCTTCCGCCTCGCCGCTCGCCGGCTTCGGGTGCGCCGCGTCCCAGACGCTGGTGTCCTCGCGCGTCAGCGGGACGTAGTCGTCGGCCACAATCGGATCGTCCAGGCCGAGCCCGAGATACTTGTTCATCCACCCGTACATCGCTCCGCGGCTGACGTAGTTGTAGTTGTGGTCGAACTGCGGCATCGGGAAGATCGCGACGCGATCCTCCGCGCCCAGCATCTTCCACATCGCCTGCATCGCGGCGAAGCCGGTCTCGGGCATCGTCTTCGTCCAATCGTCGGCCGTCGTCATGCCCACGGGGCGCGGCGCCATCAGCGAGGCGATCTCGACATTGCCGGTGCCGACCCGGAGGTAGTCGGCGTTCTCGCACGTGCAGCCGCCCTGCATCCGCGTGCCGACCATCACCATCGGGAAGAAGACGGCGGGCCGGGAGTCCAGCGCGCCGAGGATGAATGTCTGCGTGCCGCCGCCGCTCGCGCCGCTGACGCCAATCCGCGACGGATCGACGTCTGGCAGGCTGATGAGGAAGTCCAGCGCGCGCCGCGCGTTCCACGACTGCAGCCCCATGATCGACTGAAGCCGACTGTCGGTCTGCGCGTGGAAGAAGAGCCCGGGCGCGGCGGGGGAGTCCTTCGGCCGTCCTTTCGACCCGTGCGCGACTGCGCTCGGGATCTGCACGCTGTCGGCGTAGCCTTCGAGATCGAAGAGGAACGCGATGACGCCCATCTTCGCCAGCTGCGCCGGCGCGGCCTGCAGCGGATGCCGGCCACCGGGATCGAAGCGCTCAGCGCCGGTCACGAGCTCATGCTTGAACTCCTTGTCCGGCGTTTCCATGTATCGCCCCTGTTCCCAGTGCCCATGCGGCAACAGCACGGCCGGCAGGCGTCCCTGACGCCCCGTTGGCCGATACAGGCTGCCTGTCACGAAATGCCCGGGCAGGCTTTCGAAGTACACCTTCTCGACGGTGTAGCCCTGCCGAGTGACCGCGCCGTGAACGACCGCGTTGAGCGGCGTGGCGTCGGGCATGGGCCACAATCCGAGCGCCACCTGGAGCTGTCGTCGCAGCTCGGCGGACCGCGCCTTCCACGCATCCGGCGAGGTGATCGGTTGGAAGAGGAACTCGCCGTCCAGGTTCTTCAGCGGCGTGAGGCGTCGATCTGTCGCGACCGACGGCGGTGGCGCGCCCGGCGATTGCGCAAGAATACCCGCGCCGCCTGCTGTTGCGAGGGAAAGGACGAGGACCAGCACGCGATGTGGTTGCGGGCCTTCGAGGCCGCGAAAGCAAGTCACCTGTCCGTTCCCTCCTCGATCAGCCGCCGGTACGTCGCACGCGCACGGTCGTACGCGGCCTCGGCCTCTGCCCTCTCGCCCGCCTTGAACTGGCCGTTTTTCTGGAGCCAGCACTGGTCCACGGCCTTGAGGCACCACTGCGCGCTTCGTCGCGAGGGCCGCATCGGCTTTCCGGCCACCTCGACCCAGATGGGGTTCGTGTGAGACGAGGGCAGGATGCGCACGGCGACCCATCCGCTCTGCTGAAGCGTCAGTTCGGCAGCAAGGTCGCGGACCTGCCCATCGGCGGCCAGCGTGCGCGTGGCTGCGACGTGACCGTCGATCAGGAACTCCACCTGCACGTCGCGCGATTGCCCTACGCGCGCCCGCTCCAGGTCCCAATACGGCTTCTGATCGTCCGGCTTCGATGCCAGCTCGCCAACCGGCTTCTCATCCAGCCTTGCCGCGGCATTCAACGTCACCTGCACATGACCGTCGCTGGATTTCACATCGGCTCCGCCGACGGCCACGCCGTTCACGGCAAAGTCCATCAGGTGGCTGCGCCCGTCAGAGACGTAGCTCCGGCCCGCACGAATGGCGTCGAGCCAGTTGTCGAACGTCAGCCGATCCAGCTTCGCGTAGGTGCGGCCCAGGCCGACCCGGTCGTCATAGATGCAGGGGAAGTCCGTCTCGCCGCTGATGCGCGTGCGGAAGCCGACGTTGAGCACGTGATACCAGATGTTCAGCTCCCACGGCCACGGGGTGTCGACGCTCGAGATGAAGTCGACCGTGTCGGGCTGGGTCACCGTCACGATGAACTCGTTGGCGCCGATGCCGTCGAAGGCGGGCACTTCGTCCGAGGGGAGCGTGCGATCCGCGATCTGCAGGCCCCAGCCGGAATGCGCGTAGCCGGTGACAGCGCCCTGGCGGTGCGCCCACTGCAGGATCGGACTCGTCCACGTCGGCCAGTCCTCGATGCGCTTGGTGCCCGGATAGTCCTGGTCCTTCAGTCCCAGCAGCACGAGGTGGCCCGCGTGGCTTGACGGGAAGCCGGACACTTCCAGGTCGTATCGCAGTTTCATGTCCGCCGTCGATCGCTCGTCGTCTTTGCCGGAGAAGAACTGCTTCTGATGGTAGTAGCAGGGGCCCCAGGTGAGGATGCTGCCGATGTTCAACCGCTCGCCGAGTACCTGGCGCACGATGTCGTCGGGGCCGACGCCCTGGGTCGGATCCTGGTAGTGCGAGCAGCCTGCCGCGTGCACGTGGTGGTCGCCGGAGTACCAGTGCCTCGCCGCCGGATCGATCCAGCGTTCGAGACGGACGGCGAACTCGTCGGGCTGCCCCGGGCCGACGGTGATCTCGCGCGTGCCAGTCAGGTAGTCCGGGCCTCCGGACCACTCGACCGTGTACTTGCCGTCGGGCAGCACGATCCCTTCGCCGTCGGACCGATACACCTGCGCCTGGAAGGGAAGGTCCGGCGCCAGGCGCTTCGACATCGCGGGGTAAACGCGGCTCGCGTTGTCGCGGACGATCAGTCGGGCGATCGATGCGCGTCCCCGCTCGTCCTCCACGCGGACCCCGATGCGCCTTGCCGGCGCTGCCGTGAACACGATGGGGATGTCGGAGCGGAACGCGAGGTCGGCGGTGCCCTGCCCGACGTCGAATTTCAACTCCGCCGCGCGATGGCCTGCGTCACGGCTGTAGATCTGGAGGATCCGGTATTCGACCGACACGCCCGACAGCGCTTCGGCAAGCGGCGGCTTGTCGAAGAAGGAAATGTCAGCCCATCGCTCCTCGATGTCTCGCGGTGTAATCGTGTGCGGAGGCTCTGCCGCGAGATCGCTGGACCAGGACGGGACCGACACTGGAGCCGACTGCGGCGACGTCACCCGCAGCGGCGCCGTGATCCCGGCCTGATTGATAACTTTCACCAGGAACAGCCGCGTCCCGGCCTGCATCAGATCCGCGGGCGCCGCGCCGCGTGTGACGCTGACTCGTGCCTCTGGATTCACCTGGACGATCGCCAGCACGTGGCCGTCCAGCACGGACATCGCCCGCGCCGCTCCGCTCTCGGAGTCCGGCGCCGCGAGCGCCGTGTCGAAGGCCTGCCGATCGCCTGGCGGCAGCGGTTGTCCCAATTGATCGAGCGCCGTGACCACGCGGCGCGCGAGCAGGCCGAATGGCTGTGGCTCAGCTCGCGGTGGTGTGTCGGCCGCGATCACCGGAAGCACGGCGGTGGCCAGCGCAGCAGCGATCCAGCCGTGAGTGCGGGGCATGCGCCGGGATTCTACTCCGGGGATGGGTGGTATGCTCGCTGCAACGGATCTCATGCGTTTGCTTCCGGTTGGCGGCCCCGTCGCGCTGCTCGTCGCTCTCTCGTTGGCACCTGTCGCACCCGTCGCACCCGTCCCCACCCCTTCCCAACTCGCCTGGCAGCGGCAGGAGTTGCATGCGTTCGTGCACTTCGGGCCCAACACGTTCAGCGGCGCCGAGTGGGGCAACGGCCGCGAAGATCCGAAGGCCTTCAATCCGACGGACTTCGACGCGCGGCAGTGGGTCCGCACGTTCAAGCAGGCCGGCTTCACGGGCGTGATCATCACGGCCAAGCACCACGACGGCTTCTGCCTGTGGCCGACGAAATACTCGTCGCACAGCGTGAAGGCGAGTCCATGGCGCAACGGCGACGGCGATGTGCTGCGCGAGGTGTCGGAGGCCTGCCGTGCCGAAGGCCTCGGCTTCGGCGTCTATTTGTCCCCCTGGGATCGCAATCACCCGACGTATGGCACGCCAGAGTACAACCGCGTGTTCGACAACATGCTGTCGGAGGTGCTGGGACGCTATGGTCCCATCTTCGAAGTGTGGTTCGACGGCGCCAACGGTGAAGGGCCGAGCGGCCATCGTCAGGACTACGACTGGCCGCTGTTCATCTCTACCGTGCGCCGCCTGCAGCCGAAGGCCGTGATCTTCAGCGACGCTGGACCGGATGTGCGCTGGGTGGGTAACGAGCGCGGCGAGGCGCCCTTGACCGTCTGGTCGATGATCGATCGCCATCGCTATTACCCCGGCACGCCGCTCAGCGATGAGCTCGGCGAAGGAACGCAATTCGGTGAGAACTGGGTGCCGGCCGAGTGCGACGTCTCGATTCGTCCCGGGTGGTTCTACCGGAGTTCCGAGGACACGAAGGTCAAGTCGGCCGCGACGCTGGTGGATCTCTACGAGCGATCTGCAGGGCGCAACTGCACCTTGCTGCTCAACGTGCCGCCCGATCGCCGAGGGCAGCTCGCCGCGCCGGACGTGACCGCGCTCGCCGGCTTCCGCCGCGCGCTCGACGCCACGTACGGCCCCGACCTGATGGCCGGAGCGAAGGTCACCGGATCATCCGAGCGACCCGACGCGCCCGCCCGCAATGTGCTCGACGAGGATGCCGACTCCTACTGGGCGCCGTCCGCCGCGCTGCCGGCGACGCTGACGCTCGAGCTGTATCGCGCCACGGCCTTCGACCGCATCGTCCTGCAGGAGGCAATCGCGCTCGGCCAGCGTGTCGGCGCCTTCATCGTCGAAGCCGACACCGCCGACGGCTGGCAGCGCATCGCCACGGGCACGACGATCGGTCACAAGCGAATCATTCCCGTGCCGCTGACCACCGCCAACGCGATTCGCCTGACGATTGTCGAATCCAGAGACGCGCCCGCCATCGCCCGCATCGCCCTCGCGCGGACCGCATCGCCTTCGTCGTAGGGACCGTGTGGAACGGGGGCTTTAGCCCTGTTCATCACCGCAGGAACACCGTCGCTGACGCACAGCTCTGAAGACCTGTGCCACAAGTGACGGAGCGTGACAATCGTAGGGCGCAACTTTGGTCGCCGTGAAAGTCGCCTTGGGACGAAACGCGGCCGTCCCAGGCGAGGGCCACGTACAATGGCGCTTTCGCTATGGGGGCCCGCTCGCATATGTCCATCTCACGACGTCACGCTCTGCTGTCAGCAATTCTCATCGCTTCGTGTGTCTCAGGGGCCGGCGCCCAGGAGCGGACGCGCGCGACCACGCCGGACCAGTACAAGTGGAACCTGGCCGACCTGTACGCCTCCGACGACGCGTGGCGTGCCGAGAGGCTAAGGATCGAGAAAGACCTCGCCTCGGCCGCGGCATTCAAGGGGACGCTGGCGCAGTCGCCTGCGCGCCTGCAGGCCGCGCTCGATCTGAACCTCGCGCAGGACAAGGCGCTCAACCGGCTGGCCACCTACGCCAGCCTGAAGGCTGACGAGGACACGCGCGTGGCCGACGCGCAGGGCATGCGCGATCAAGTCATCCAGCTTGGGGCGCAGGCAGGCTCGGCCTGGGCGTTTTTCGAGCCCGAGGTCCTGACGATGGACGCGGCGGCCGTGGACAAGTGGATCGCGTCGACGCCGGGGCTGAAGCAGTACTCGTTCTACCTGCACGACATCCTGCGGCGCAAGGCGCACACGCTCAGCGCGAGCGAGGAAGCGCTGATGGCCGAGACCGCGCCGATGGCCGCCGGGATCGGCTCGTCCGCGAGCATGCTGCTCAACGCGGACCTGCCTTGGCCGACAGTCACGCTGTCCGACGGCAAGCAGGTGAGGCTCGACGTCCAGGGGTTCTCGGCGGCGCGCGCCTCGGCGAACCGGGAGGATCGGAAGAAGGTGATGGACGCCTTCTTCACCGCGCTCGGCAGCTACCGCAGGACCCTTGGCGCCACGATGAGCGCGAACGTGCAGGGCGCGATCTTCCAGGCGAAGGCCAGGCACTACGACACGACGCTGCAGGGCGCGCTCGACGGAGCGAACATTCCCACGTCCGTCTACAAGGCGCTCGTGGACAGCGTCAACAAGCAGCTGCCGTCGTTCCACCGGTACCTCGCGCTGCGGAAGCGCATCCTCGGCCTCGACGAGCTGCACTACTACGACCTGTACGCGCCGCTGGTGAAGGACGTCCCGCTCACCTACACCGTCGAGCAGGCGCAGACGAACATCAAGGCCGCACTCGCGCCGCTGGGCGCCGATTACGTCGCGGGCCTGGACACCGCGTTCAAGAACCGCTGGGTCGACTACTACCCGACCCAGGGCAAGAAGTCGGGCGCCTACATGAACCCTGGCGCCTACGACGTGCACCCGTACCTGCTGATGAACTTCAACGGCCAATACGCAGACATGTCCGCGCTGGCGCACGAGCTGGGACACGGGATGCACAGCTACTTCGCCGGCAAGTCGCAGCCGTATGCAACCGTGAACTACCCGATCTTCGTGGCCGAGGTCGCCTCGACGTTCAACGAGGCGCTGCTCATCGAGCGGATGTTGAAGGACATCAGCGACCCGAAGACCAGACTCGCGCTGCTCGGCAACTATCTCGAGAACGTGAAGGGCACCGTGTTCCGGCAGTCGCAGTTCGCCGAGTTCGAGCTGCGGATGCACGAGATGGCCGAGTCTGGGCAGCCGCTGACCGGCGACGCGCTCTCGAAGCTCTATCTCGACATCACTCGGAAGTACTACGGCCACGACGCCAAGGTCTGCATCGTCGACGACTACGTCGCGCACGAGTGGGCGTACGTCTCCCACTTCTATCGCCCGTTCTACGTCTACCAGTACGCCACCTCGTTCACGGCGTCGACGGCGCTTTCCGAGAAAGTCCTGGCGGGGGATCCGGAGGCCGTGAAGCGTTACCGCACGTTCCTGGCCTCAGGCGGGTCGCAGTATGCAATCGATCTGCTGAAAGGTGCAGGCGTGGACATGACCACGAGCGAGCCGCTCGACCTGACGATCCGCAAGATGGATCGGGTGATGGACGAGATCGAGAAGCTGATCAAGTAGCTGCCCGTGCTGAGTGCTGAGTGCCGGGTGCCACGTGCGGTGCCTCGTGCTTGGTGCTGTGTGCGGTGCTGGCGCCTGGCAGCTACTCTCAATATTCAGGGCGCCATACGCAGCAGCAGTGTCGAACCGATGACGATGAAGCCTTGTGCCACGAACAGGAGCCAGAACGGTTCGCGGCCGCTGTAGATGTACGACGCAATGCCGGTAAAGAAGTAGAGCGCGCCCACGATCAGGGCGGCAGCGGCGCGGCTAGGCGAGCCAGGCCTCAGGCCTGGCCACGCCCAGGCGAGCAGTCCGCCGAAGGTCAGCATGCAAGCGCTGACGAAATACCAGACGATCCAGATCACGGCGACGACGTTGGCCGGGAGCGTCGAGGCGGCGACGGCGGCTGCCACGGGTTTCACACCGAGGAAGCCGTGGCCGAAGGCGCCCAGGGCGATCGTCACTGCGGCGAGCCAGTAAAGGATTCCGGCAAGCATTTGCTTCAAGCAGACCTCCCGGCGAGGGCAGCACCGACTCCAGAAACGTCTGTCGGTGCATCAGGGCTCCGTCCGACTAGTTCGGGGCCGTGTATCCGTTCAGCACCGCGGGTAGCAATTCTTTCGCCATGATCGCCATCGCCGGCGATTGCGCGTTGTAGTTTCCGCCGGTCATGACGACGACGAGATCGAGCGAAGGAACAAGGTAGATCTTCTGCCCGCCGTTGCCCGTGGCGACCACCATGTCCACGCGCCGGTTACCACCCGGAAGCGCGACATCGGCCCATTGGTGCCACCAGAAATATCCGTAGTCCTGGTCGCCGACGACCGACCACCGCGCCGTCGATCGCTCTACCCACTCCCGCGACACAATCTGGCGGCCCTGCCATCGACCGCGCTGTTGGAAGAGGACACCCAGCTTGAGCATGTCTCGCGGCCGCAGATACAGCTGCGCGAACGTCGCCGCGTTCGATGCGCTGAGAGTGTAGTTCCATCGCACGCGTGCGGCATCAATACCGAGCGGCGTGAACAATTGCTGCTGGGCGAACGAAGGCAGCGGCGTGCCGGTGGCGCGTTCCACCATGCGTCCGGCCACGGCCACATTGCCCGAGCAATACTGGCCATGCGTCCCCGGCGGCTCGACCATCGGCAGGTCGAGCACGAATTTGACCCAGTCCTGCGACTGGTAGACGCGCGATTCATTGCCAGGCGAGCTGCCATCCCAGTCGTTGCACGCCAGCCCCGAGCGCATCGTCAGCAGATCCCGCAGCGTCAGCCGGCCTTTCCGCGGGTCGGCATTCGCATAGGCCTCGTAGGGGAGACGCTTCAACACGAGCTCGCCGTCGCCTGAAAGGACGCCGCGATCGATGGCGATGCCCACGAGCGTGGACACGACGCTCTTCGACGCCGACCGCATTTGATGGACTCGGTCGCGGTCGTACTCGTAGAAGTACTCTTCAATCACGAGCCGGCCGGCCCGGTGGACCAGGATGCCGTGAAGGTCCTTGTACGTGCCGTCGACGACACGACCCACGAGGCGCGTTGCGACGGCGCGATCAAGCCCGGCCTGAGAGAGCTCCCCGACCGCGAGGCCGTCGCCGAGATCGGCGGGCATCCTGTATTCGTACGGCACAGCGCGCCCATCCGGGCCGACCGGGCGCGGCCTTGCCCGAACAGCAGCGGCAATCTCGGGGTCGACCGCCGGGGAAAGGCGGGCGTAGAACACGCCTCGCTCGACGAAGCCCGACACCGAGCCGTCAGCGGATCGCCGGAACGGAATGGTCTCGCCGCCTGCGTTCTGGAACGTGTCGATCCCGAGTGGCCGCAACGGATACCTCGCGTCGTCGAGCACCGCAAACAGCAGCGGCTCCGCGCCGACGATCACCAGCTTCGTGCCGCTCTGATATTCGTAGACGCCTTCGTAGTCGGTGAGCGCTTTCGATGGTGCGGCGCGTCCGGCCGTGCCTTCGGTGGCGGGTGTCTGGGCCGCGACCTGAAGCGCCAGGGTCGCAACAGCGAGCGCGGAGATCAAGCTGCGACATGCCGTCATCTGCACGTCTGGTCTCGCTCCATCTTGCGCCAGCCGAGCACTTCGCCGAGCAGGCTGACCCCGAACAACGCCGCTCCCATGAACGCCGGAGCAAGATGCCAGGGATTCATGTAACCCTCGACGAAGTGTGTGCCGATGGCGCAGCCGAAGCCGGCGATTCCCGCCAGCGCGATCGCCTGGTGGAACGCCCGAGCCGGTGGCGCAAACCATGCCGCCATCACGACGAGCACGCCGATTGTCGCGAGGCCACCACCGAAACCGGCACGATCGTGCGCGATGAGGGGAATCAGCCGAGGATTGATCGCGTGAATCGCCTCACGTGACAGGCCCATGAAGCCGAGGTCCTCGGGCACGAACACCTCGGTTGCTCCAAGAGAGACGATGACCGTGCCGGCGAGGATCAGTCCGGATCCCGTTGCGAGCAGCCCCCAGCGTCCGGCGCGCAATGGCTGCGGCGCGCGCAGGCCGCCTGGTGACCGCAGCCAACCGCGCGACGCGGCCCTCGCAAGAGGCCGTGACACCAGCAAGCCTGTGGCGAACGTCGGAAGAAGAGCAAGCGTGGCAGCGCCGTGCCAACTGTCAAGATAGCCGTACCCGAGGTATGCCAGGAAGCTGCCAAAGCCGAGCGCGCCGCTGATCAGGAAGGCCCACCACGCCCACGACGATCCCTGTCGCAGCGGAAAGGCGGCGAGCCACAAATACAGCGTTGCGATGGCGATGAGCGTGCCTCCGAAGGCGACCCGGTCGTGAAACATGAAGCGCACGACGCGGCAGTCGGCGATCGCGCACAAGTCGTGCGCGGTCATGCCGAGGAAGCCGATATCCTGAGGGAGGAACTCGCGCCTGACCGATAGGAAGATGGCAAACGCGCCGGAGATCAGCAAGGCAACCGCCGTCAGTTCGAGCAGCGGCCGGCCGTCATCGATCAGCTCGCGCAGCAGCCCGCGGCCGTCATCGCGAGAGTGTCCGGCTTCAGGCACTATGAGTCTCGGGGCGCACCTCAGCACCTCAGCACTGGACTTCAGCACCGAAGCACTGCAGCACTGCCTAGCGAGGCGCGAACGGAAACAGCTTCCTCAGCATCGCATCGTCCGGCCGCGCGCCGTATTCGCAGATCTCGAAGGCCTCGGCGTTGACGGTCTTCGCCGCGACGTCGGGCCCGTACCACCTGGCGATCGCCGCGCGAATTTCCGGCGAGAGCGTGGGCGTGCGCTGCTTTTTCAACCACGCTTTACGCGCGACCGGGTCCTTGGGCACTTGGTCGAGGATCCCGTCGTGCCAGGGCAGCCACTCGTATACCTGAGAGACGTGCGCGTCGAGTACGTCGATCTTCTTGTCGATCACGTCGTCGATGGGAATCGCGACGTCGGGCCGGAACGGCGCCGGCTTCTGGAACCCGTCCTCGAAGTACATGAAGACAGGGTTCTTCCGGAGCGACGGCACATCCGACACGACGTTGGGCACCGTCACCATGAACGCCGCGTCCTGCAGCAGGACACCGGTGTAGCGGTGATCGGGGTGGTAATCGTTCGGGCGAGGCGCGAGCACGAGGTCGGCCTTCCACTCGCGGATCTGCCGGATGATCTGCTGCCGGATCTCGAGCGTCGGCAGCAGCTCGCCGTCGTGGTTGTCGAGGACGACGTAGTCGACGCCGATGCGGCGGCCGGCTTCGATGGCCTCGGCGCGGCGGCGCATCGCCAGTTGGCCGCCGCCCTGCTCGTGATGGCCGGCATCGCCGTTGGTGACCGAGACAAAGCGGACCTTGGCGCCCGCCGCGACCCATTTGGCGGCGACCCCTCCGGCGCGAATGTCGCAGTCGTCGGGATGCGCACCGAAGGCGATGATGTGAAGCGGTTCGTCGGCAGTCAGCGGCACCGACAGCAAGGCAGACGAGAGCACGAGCAGGCACGACCACAACCAACGGGACATGGAATCCTCCGGACGCCGGATTCTACACCGCAGGGTGGGTGGGAGATCGGTCGTGTTGCGGTCAGGCCGAGAGGCCCTGGCGAGTCAGCACGGCGTACCGTCGGGCAGAGTGGCCCAGAGCTCACCGCACGTGGCGCAGCGGTAGTCTCGCTTTCGTGGGAAACCCGGCGTCCGCAGCTGCGAAACGTAGTCGTTCGAGCGACAGTTTGGGCAGGTCGTGTCGCTAAAGCGCACTGGTCGCCGTGGCGGGGCCATGGAGGCCGGTAGCGACGCGGTGCCAGGCCTCAACGTCGATGATTGAACCGGATATCTGTCGCCGCCTTTTTCGCGGGGTACCCGGCGTCGATCGAGCTTCGAACGGACGAATACGGTAGTGTCTTCCATCACCGCTAAGTTAGCGCTGTGGCGCGGGCCCGATCCGTTCAAATTTGCACAGACATGACAGCGGCCCGGACGTTGCGCCATCGGACGTTCGTCGCTCTCTCCCACGGCTTTTCCAACCCGGACCGCTCGTTGTGCACAACTGAACAGACCCGGGTGTCGCCCCAGGTGTAGGTTCGGCAAGGTAGGTGCGCACAGTGTGGTTCATTGGAATCGGACTCGCGGTCGGGGCGTTGGGCCTCAGGCTGTTGGCTTTGCGAGGGTGGCGCGGCCACGCCGAACTCGGGTCGATGAGCGAGGAATGGCTGGCGGAGCAGCGGGCAGCCGTCCGCCGTTGAGGTCCTGCGACTGCACCTTCCAGTAGCGTAAGCAAAAAAAGGCGGCTGGAAGTTCCAGCCGCCTTTTTGTCTTCATGGCGGCGCTTCAGCCCCGCCTTCAGGCCGAACCAAAGTTTCGGCCCTGCGTACTGTCCCGCTACCAGTTGGCCGCTGCCAGCCGCCTGCTACACCCTACGCAACCGGCTGCGGGTCCTCGGACTTCGACTTCTTCTTCAGCCCCTGGATCTGGATGACCGGCTGGCTCGCCGCCGGATCCTTCAGCACGTGCTGCCGGTAGAGCCGCTCCATCTCCTCGTGGTGCTTCGGGTCGTGGTCCTTCTTACGCGCCTGGAGCTTCTCCTCGCGGGCGTTCTTCGCGATGCCGAGCTCGTCGAGGTCGGTCTGACGCCCCTTGGCCACGGCCTCGGCGTTGAGCTTCAGCGAGTGCTCGGCCGACGCCAGCGGCACGGCCTTGTTGCCGGCGAAGATCTCATGACGCCCGTGCTCCTCGTACCACTTCGTGAGCGTCGCCGTCATGTGCATCTTCTCGATGATGTTCCGCCAGCCGATCCCCGTGTTGTAAGCGCAGA
>Ga0207701_10000940_pt1 | contig 30931 bp, 28 predicted proteins | sample KBSSwiSSwithPhiX_FD_184294 | JGI IMG/M metagenome (GOLD analysis project Ga0207701, IMG submission 184294) | Switchgrass rhizosphere bulk soil microbial communities from Kellogg Biological Station, Michigan, USA, with PhiX - S5 (SPAdes) (version 2) | ecosystem: Environmental > Terrestrial >... | reverse complement strand
CCGACCTTCGATCTTGAAATGGACGTAGCCGGGGTCCCAGCCCCAGTACATGTCCGAGTCGACGTCGAGCGGGGGCGTCTGCTCCGACGCATTCTCGTGATTGAGAATGCCGACGCCACCGCTGCAATCCCTCGGCACGCCGATGCCCACGGACACCGACTCGTAGCTGCCGGGAGGCGCCAGCACGTGAATCAGCTGCGACTCTGGATTGGCGAAGTCGACCAGCGTGACGCCGTACTTCAGCGGGACGCCGCCGGCGTCCGCGAGCACGGCGGGCCGGGCGGCGCCGCTGCCGTCCACCAGCTCGACGTGCGAGAGGTAGAAGCGCAGCATGCTGACCTTGTAGTCGAGGCCGTTTGCCGAGGTGAGGTTGGCACCGATGGCGAACGGAGTACCGTCGGCGTTCGCATCGAGGGCCAGGTCGATGAGCACTGCATCAGACGACGGGCTCGGATCAGCGCTGCAGACGGCGGAGGCTCGGCCCCCGCAGCCGGCGCCGGCGACGGCGAGGCCTAGGGCGAGGACGCCGGCGGCAAGAAGCCGCAGGCCAGTTGATATGAACGATGTTTCCATGGCGATCTCCCTTGCTGGTTCGCAGCCGCTTCATTACGGCTTGCGAGGGGACGACGCCGTGGCGGCCGGCGCATTACACGTGCCCTTGGCCGATCAGGAATGAGGTGCCATGCTGGCGGCGATGAGCGACGGGCCATCAGAAGATACGGTCCAGCCCCTGACCCAGCCGGTCATCGATCAGCTGGTCGCGAACCACCGCGAGTTCCTCGCGTTCGTGGAGCGGCGCATCGGCAACCGGGCGCTCGCGGAGGAGATCCTCCAGGACGCATTCGTCCGGAGCCTCGATCGCGGCGACGAGATCCGCGATTCGGTCGTCGGGTGGTTCTATCGGGTGCTGCGCAACGCGGTGATCGACCGGCAGCGGCGTCAGGCGGTGGCGGACCGCAGGCTCGACCAGTTCGCGGCCGAGCTCGAGTCCAGCAGCGACGGCGGGGAGGAGCTGGCCGGGGTGGTCTGCCGTTGCGTCGGGCAGCTGGCGGACACGCTCAAGCCCGAGTACGCCGAGGCCCTCCGGCGCATCGAGGTCGAAGGGGTCGCTGTGAAGGATTACGCAGATGCCGCGGGCATCTCGGCCAGCAATGCCGGCGTGAGGATCTTCCGCGCCCGCGATGCCCTTCGGAAGCAGGTCGCTCGCTCATGCGGGACCTGCGCCGACCACGGCTGCCTGGATTGCACCTGCGACATGTCCTGTCATTAGATCGGGAGATCGGGGGTGTAATGGCTGGATAGGGCCCGCGTCGTACGGGCATGAACACACATCATTCCGCCCACCACAGTCACCACAGTCACCCCAACCACCACTCGACCGTCGCGCCCGGGACCAGCCTGGACCTCCGGTCGCTGCACGCCGCGAAGAGCGGGCCGGTCCCGGCGGGGAGCCCCGCCGCGCCCAAAGAGGTCCACGTCCATCTCGAAGCGCGGGAGACCGCCTGGGAGATCGCGCCCGGTCGCACCGTCTCCGCCTGGGGTTACCAGGGCACGGTGCCGGGCCCGGTCATCGTCGCCAACGTCGGCGATACCCTCGTCGCGCATCTTGTGAACAGCCTCCCCGAGCCGACGGTCATCCACTGGCACGGGCTGAGGGTGCCCGCCGCCATGGACGGCACCGAGATGGTCACGCTGGTGCAGCCCGGCGAGAGCTTCGAGTACCGCTTCGAGCTGCCGGATGCCGGGACGTTCTGGTACCACTCGCATGCGAACGAGACGGTGCAGATCGAGCGCGGCCTTTACGGCGCGCTGGTCGTCCTTGGACCGAACGAGCCCGCCTTCGACGCGGATCGCGTGCTGGTGCTCGACGACGTCAAGCTCGATCGAAAGGGCCAGATCGCGGGGACCGCGCTGTTCGATCGCCACAGCGGCCGCGAGGGGCAGGTGACGCTGATCAACGGCCGCACCCAGCCCGAGCTGGATATCGCCGCCGGGCAAACCGAGCGCTGGCGGATCGTGAACGCCTGCAGCTCGCGCTACGTCCGCCTGTCGCTCGGCGGCCGGCCATTCCGGGTGATCGGGGCCGACGGTGGCCTGCGCGCCGCCGCGGAGACCGTTACCGAGATGCTCCTCGCGCCGGCCGATCGGGTCGAGCTGGCGGTCGGTCCGTTCGAAGACGAAGGCGCCGAGATCGCGATCGAGTCACTTCCCTACCGGCGCAGCCTGATGAAGGTCCCGCGGCGTATGAGCTGGGGCACCTTGCGTGTGGGACGACGCGCGCCTTCGGTGGTGTCGATGCCGGCGGAGCTCGCGACCATCGAGCCGCTCGTGCCCGCTGGACCGGTCACCGCGACGCGAACCGTCCGCCTCGGAGCGAAGATGACCCTGCACGGCCACGACTGGCTTATCAACGGTGAGACCCACCACCAGGACGCTCCCGTGAAGGTCGGCGAGCTCCAGGTCTGGGACATCGTGAACGAGACCGGTTTGGATCACCCGTTCCACCTCCACGGCTTCTTCTTCCAAGTGGTCGCGGTCGACGGCGTGCCGACCGTGCCGCGAGCCTGGGAGGACACCGTCAACGTCGTCGCGAAGGGCCGCGTGACGATCGCGTTCCGCGCCGACGACCGGCCAGGTCCGTGGATGTACCACTGCCACATCCTCGAGCACCACGCGGCAGGCATGATGGGCCACTTCAACGTGGTGCGGGTGTAATGCGGCGACGCGACCTGCGTCGTGTCTGTAGAGCGCGCAATTGAGCGGGTTCTAAAAAGGAGAGACGCCATGAACAACGAGTCGAAGAACGAGTGTCAGTGTAGCCATGCCGCCTGTGGTTGCGAGGCGGTGTCCCCGGTCCGGTGCAGCTGCCAGGAGATCTGCGACTGCAGCCGCGAGTGCCGCTGCGACGAGGACTGCGGGTGCTCGGCCAAGCAGTAACGGGAGGTGACAGCATGGGAACCGCGACCGGCGCTGGCCTCTGGCCACCGCCGGTCGTCGTCTTTTCCGAACGAGGATCTGCCTCTCTGTTCAACCCGTCGATTCGAGGCCGCCGAGCCGCGAATACCACGTGCTTTTCACCTCCTTGTGCGCCTGGACCATTGCCTTGAGCTGGGGCGATGGTTCGCCGTAGATCGTGACCGCGTGGTCGTCGGCGAACCTGGCGAACAGCGCGTTTATCGCGTCACCGACGTGCATGCGATGCTCGAAGAGGCCTTCTGAGCTCTCGTACGCTTCTCGAACCTCGCACGCTGTGCTGTCGCTGTTGAGGTACCACTCGTAGCGCAGCGTCTTCGTATCTTTCTCTCGGGTCTGCCTGATGATCTCCAGAGCTTGTCGCTTGAATCCGTCGAGCTGTCCCGGTCGGATCGTCATCCTCGCGCTGACCTCTATCTTGTTCATAGCGACCTCCCGCTTCCGGTGGCTGCGAGCAGGATGCCAGTCGCTCGTTTGGCGGCAGTCGGGACTCCGCGGCGGTTCGCGATCGCCTTGCGTTTCGTGCCTGCAGGCCCGCACTTGTTTCGCGTTCAACGCAGCGAGCGGCTTGCGAAAGTCATTGGCCTCTCGATTGCTCGTAAGTTGAAGACGGGAGAGCACGAGGCGAACGGAAAGCTGGTGCTCGTTACCTGAGGCGAGCGGATGCCCATGCATGACCGACTCTACCGGTTAGGAGGCCTATCGCTTGTCGTGGCTGGCGGGCTTCTCGTTGCGAAGAACGCCCTGGAGATCCTTGCCGGCGTTCCGCCACCTGGAGGACCCGAGCTCGTCACGTGGGCGATCTCACGCCGAAACGTGTTCGCTGGTGCGGTCGAAACCTTCTTCGTCGCTACTGTCTTTCTGATCCCTGGGATCGTGGCACTGTACGAAAGCCTCGCCGCGTCGCACAGGAACAGCGCCGTGGTTGGCTGCGGGATCATGGCGGCGACGGCTCCGTTCTTGTTCGTGCTGATCGTCGTGGAGGGACGTCTCGCATTCCCGGTGTTTGGCATCGAGCTACGAGGCCAGCACGCCATCGAGCTAATCGTCAGCCTCTACTACGGCGGTCTTCACGCAGTGGCCCTTCTCTTCGTCATCCCCACCGCTGTGTTGAGCCTGGCGATGCGGCGACGACCGTATGGTGCTTGGATCATGGCGTCGGGGATCGCGACTTCGGTGTTCAACGTGATTGGCGCCTATCCGTGGGCAATAGGGTGGGCGCTGTGGTTGCTCTCGGCCGTGTTGTTCTCGGGCTGGTTGGCCTTGGTTGGCATCAGTCTTCGGGCACTGACGAGGTGACCGCCAACAACGCGACGGTCGGTCCCGATGGCGGCATGCCGGTTGCACATTGAGGTGTAAGGCAAATCGGCGCTGAGCGTCTCCCGATCGGAGGAGATGCCGAAGCGCGGAGCCGACGCGGACACCGCGGCTTGGCGGACGACCAACCTGAAACCAGATAGATCGAAGGAAGGAGACGACGATGCGACGGACACTCTTGGGGGCAACGGTTTTGATGATGACGGCAGCCGGCGGCCTCGCCCTCGCGCAAGGGCCGGCGCCAGCCGCCGACGATCACGCCGCGCACCATCCGGCCGCGGCCGCGACCAAGCCGGCTCCGACGGCGCCGAAAGCAGCAACACCGGCGCCGAAGGTAGCCGCGCCCGCCGGTCAATCGGCCATGGGCGGAGGCATGATGGGCGGCGACGTGGGCAAGGGGATGTGCCCGATGATGGGTGGCGGCGGCATGCAGGGCAGCAGCGGGATGATGGGCGGGATGGGCCCGATGTCGATGATGGGCGGGGCGACCACTAAGGTCGACGTGAAGAAGGTCGACAAGGGCGTCACGATCACCATGACCTCGCCTGATCCGGCGACAGCCGCGCGCCTGCAGAAGATGGCAGAGGCGATGCGCCTGATGCACGAAGCGACGGCCCAGTAGAGCTGGCCTCACGATTGACAGCTCAGCGATGAATCTTGCGTTCGTCACGCGCGTCGTCCGGGAGCGCCGACGCCTTCGGACACACGAACGATGGCCCCGGACACGCCTCGACGATCACCGGGCCGCAGAGCTGGCGGCCTTGCGGCGCTTCGCGCTCGAGCGATCTCCCTTCTACCGGCGATTTCATGCCGGCTACGAGTCGCGGCCGCTCGCCGAGTTGCCGGTGCTCACGAAGGCGCAGCTCATGGAGTCGTTCGACGAGCTCGTCACGGACCGCGATGTTCGGCTCGCGGACCTTCGCGAGTTCCTGGCGTCGCTCACAGGGTACAAGCTGTTTCGCGATCGGTTCTGGGTGGCCCGCACGTCCGGCAGCACCGGGAACCCCGGCGTGTTCCTCTGGAACCGCGCCGAATGGACGACTGTCATTGCCTCGTACGCACGCGCCCAAGAATGGGCTGGAATAGAAGCGCGACTATTGCGCCGGACGCGGATAGGCGTCGTCAGCTCGCGCACGCCCTGGCACCAGTCGGCGCTCGTCGGTATGAGCGTCGACAGCCCGATGTTCCCGGTACGGCGCTTTGACGCCACGGCACCGCTCGCCGAGACGGTCGCAGGTTTGAACGACTGGCAGCCAGAGAACCTGATCTGTTACGCGTCGATGGGGCGCGTCCTTGCCGAGGAGCAGGTGGCAGGACGGTTGCGTATCAAGCCCCGGGCCGTGATGTGCTCGTCGGAGGTGCTGACCGAAGAGTCGCGCCGCCGGATCCATCAGGCCTTCGGCACGGAACCGTTCGACGTGTACGCCGCTACCGAGACGGCGGGCGTCGCCGCCGAGTGCGAGCGCCACAACAAGCACCTGTTCGAGGACCTGCTGATCGTCGAGATGGTCGATGATCGGAATCGACCGGTTCCGCCGGGCGAGATCGCCGCGAAGCTGCTCGTCACCGTCCTCTTCTCCCGCACGCAGCCTCTCATCCGTTACGAGATGAGCGACCGCCTTGGTCCCTCGGCAGCGACATGCCCGTGCGGGCGGACCTTCGCCCTGGCCGGTTCCGTAGACGGCCGCATGGAGGACTTCTTGACCCTGCCGCGCCAAGGCGGCGGCACGATCCCGATCCATCCGAACGTTTTCCACGGTGTGCTCGAGCCACTGCCCATCAGGCAATGGCAGGTTCAGCAGGCAGCGGACGGAATCGACGTCCTCATCGTGCAGGGCAAAAGCGGAGTCGATGCCGCCGCTGTCGCCGCAGCGATCGCGCGCGGCCTGACAGTAACGGGCGCGGCGCCAATCGAGGTTCGAGCACGGCCCGTCGACAAGGTAACTCAGACCACGCTCGGAAAGACACCATTGATCATGCGCTTGCGCTGATCACGCGTCGGCGTCCCGCATTTATGTAATTGCGCCGTTGGCATTGACCCGCAGCGGCAATGACGCAACCAGTAAATTCTTGCGCCGTTCGATCATCGTCGCGGCACCTCAGCGCCGTTCGTTCCCCGCAACGACGGCGTTGGCTGTCTTCTAGAAAGGATCAACCATGGCGACGAAGAGGCTGCACGGTGGGCTCAGGATGTTGGCTTCATTTGCGACGGTGAGCATCGGGATTTGGTCGGGGGCGAATGCTTACGCCGATACCTGGACGACTTCGACGACTAACGGCGTCCCGATCACCAGCAATCAAACGACGACAAAGGTCGGTATCGCGCTCAGTCCCGCCAATGCGACGCCCGCCGGGTCGCTCGAGGTTCGAAGCGCAACCAACTCTCTCGACGCCCTGGTCGTCAATCAGGCCGCAACCGGCACGCAGGGAGCGATCGCGCGATTTCGCCAGAGCGGAACGACGAAGATAATCATGACGGGGCCGGGCAGGCTCGGCATCGGGACCCAGACGCCGTCGGAGCAATTGCACGTGGTCGGTAACGTCCAGGTCACCGGCACCGTCAACGCCGACGCCGGCCTGAAGATCAAGGGCCAGTGGAGCCTGGAGGTGCCCGACTACGTCTTCGAGGCGAAGTACAAACCGATGGGCCTCTCCGATCTCGAAAGCTATGTCCGCACGAACAAGCACCTTCCCGAGGTGCCGTCGGCCACCGAGATGAAGAACCAGGGCATGGACGTTGCGACCATGAACCTGACGCTGCTCAAGAAGGTTGAGGAGTTGACCCTCTACGTGATCGAGCAGGACAAGAAGATCAAAGAGCTGTCGGCGAAGATTCAGTAGCGGCTTCTAAATTCACCGACGAGGAATCCCATGAAACCATCATCGCAAGCGTTCGCGGCCTTCGGTGTCGCGGTGGCGCTCTTGCTGGTCGCGCTCCCGGCGCGCGCGAACCACGGCGCCAAGATGTATATCAAGCAGAACGGCGTTGTAGCGTTCGCAGTCGACAGCGCGGGCACGCTCTACACCCGCGGCGTTCACTGGGCCGGCAATAGCGACCCGGGCGGCTTGCAGTTCAAGCGCAACGGCGTCGCCCAGTTCAGCATCGGTCCGTCCGACCCGGCTGATCCCGAGCGTTTCGGGACGCTCAACATGGTCAACTTCGAGTTCGTGTCGGAGTTCCAGAACCTCCCGCTGGGCCAGACGGGCGAGCTGCGGTTCAACGTCAACGGCGGAACCCAGGTCGAGTTCCTCACTGACGGCGCGCCAGTCACGCGCAACGAATCGGCGGAGGCGTTCGGGTACCGGAAGAACTACGTGAACTTGACCGAGGTCGAGCGGGAGCGATTCCGGGACGCCATCGTCCTCCTCGACCAGACCTTCTATCCCGGCACGTTCGGCCAGGGCTATTCCGCCAACAACACCCAGGATCTGCCCTACAGCTACGGCGCGACCTCGGTCTGGGACAAGGCGACCCAGCTCCACATGCTGGATTTCTACATCATCCACGACGGGCAAGGGTTCCAGTACAACTTCCTGCCCTGGCACCGGGGGTTCCTCCTCTGGATGGAGGAACGGATGCGGTCGATCGATCCGCTGGTCACGCTGCCCTACTGGAACTGGGAGACCAATCCGGTCACCGATTACCCGATCATCAGCGACGACATCAACGGCCAGACCGGTACGTTAGGTCAGGCCGAAGGTCGGCTCGGATGGCCGTTCGATACGCTCGACAGCCAGAACCAAACCGATCCGCTGGGCTACTTCGAAGACACGGGGGTCTGCGACGTCAACCAATTCAACGGAGCCGACCCGAGCTGCAACCCAGCCAAACCGCCTTTCGAGCTGGATCGACACGTCAAATTCCAGCAGTCGCCGCTCGACTTCGGCATCCATCCGGACTCGGAGATCATGGCCATGCCGACCTTCGAGGAGATGGAAGAGCACCTGGAGCACAACGCGCACGGCGCGGCGCACGCGTACCTGTGCGATCATGGGGAGGTTTCCCGCTCACGATCGCCGATGGACCCGATGTTCTGGCTCCTCCACTCCAACTGCGACCGGGTATGGGCGGCCTGGCAGTGGCTCGATCCGACGACCAGGATGAACACCGCGACCACGGTCTACGGCTCGTACGACGACGCCGCGAACAGCCTGCTCAACACCACCGGCCCCCAGGCCGGCAAGATTGAGCCGTTCGCAACGGGCAAGATGACCGAGATCGTGACGAGCCCGAACCCGATAGCTGGCCCGCCACTACGGCCGTTCTTCTTCGACAGCGCCACCTACCGGAAGTCGATGAGCTACAAGGGTCCGGAGATCCGGGTTCCGGTGCTTTACCAGTAGCGTCGGATCGCGCTCCCAATCGGCGGGGTCCGCTGTCGCGGGCCCCGCCAGGCTATTTCATGAACCGGTTGTCCACGTTGACGGGCATCGTCCTCGCTCTTTCGGGCGCGGCCTGCGGCGGCGACAAACCGAGCGCGTCGACAGGCACCGCCGGTGCCGGAGACGCCGGCCCGGGTGGCCACGGCGGATCGGCCTCGGGTAGCGCCGGCGCTGGCGGAATCGCGGGCGCGTCTGCCGGCACGGGCGGAGCGTCTGCTGGCACGGGCGGAGCGCTTGCTGGCACGGGCGGGGCGTCTGCTGGTACGGGAGCGGGTGCTGGAGCGAGCGGTGCGAGCGGTGCGACCGGGGCCGCCGGCGCACTGGCGGGATCAGGCGGCACTGCGTCCGGCGGGGCGGGTGGTGCCGGCGGCGGAATGGATCAGGACGGCGGGGTTCGCGATGCCGCCGATACCGGCACAGCGTTGGAGCCAATTCGCGTCACCGAGGGCAAGGCGGACGCGTCCACGTACTACGACCTTCGCTTCGTCGGGGCACGTCTCGATCAGTACGAGGGTGCGGTGGTGACCTTCCGGATCGGTCCGACGAGCGGCACCTCGCGTACAGGCACGGGGCAAACGAGGATCGTCCAGGGCGCCTTCGATGTGCTGTTCCCGGACGTGGTGTCTGCATTGTACGAGCCCAAGCTCGCGCACATCGACGCGGATCGAAACGGGATGTGCGAGGTGGGCGAGCCCGTCTTCCTCGACTTCGCGCTGTACAACAACGACATCACCCTGACCTTCGCGCCCGATGCCTTTCAGGTCCGCGAGGCAACTTCCGGAATGTGTGCCTCCGTCAACGACTGGCCGATCCAGTAGCTCGCCGGAATCACTCTTCCCGGAGGAGGATCCAGCTGGACTGGACCTTGCCGTCGGGGCCGACGATCGGCGGGGTCCGCTGCCGCAGGCCCCGCCAGCTGTTGAACTCGCTCCGGGTATCCGTGAAGAAGTCGGCGTTGGCGCGACGGTACGCTTCCATGTTCGGATAGCCGATCTGCATCACGCAGCCGCGCTCGTAACATTCCACCTTCGAGAACGTGATCGAGTCCCTGAGCGCGCTGCTCAGCGAACCGGGCAGCGCTTCCAGCGCCCGCTTGTCCTCTCGCACGACGCCTTCCTCCAGTTCCACAGCACCGCTACCGCGGACGCTGCTGAGGACGGTTTCCGTCTGTGTCATCGCCCGTTCGGCCGGGGACAATGGCGGCTGCGCGCGGCGTATGGGTGGCCGCAAGACAGGGCGGGCCGCCGAGGCGGCAGGTTGGGCGGCCTGCGGCAGCGGCGGCGCCTCGGCCTCCTCCGCTGCAGGCGCCGGCTCGACCGGCGCGGGCCCGGCCTCCGACGGTGCGGCCACCGCCGGCGCGGGATCGGGGTCGCGGCGCACCCACCGCCGCTCGGTCCCGCGTTCATCGTCGCTACCTTCGGCGCGATTGACCGCTGCCATCCGCGTCTGCCTCGCGTGGCCGACCAGCGTCCCCAGGCCCACGAAGATCGCGCCCACGAGCACGACCGCCGCCACGACAAGAACGATCGGCTTCCTCACCGCCGCACCTCGAGAGTCGCCGGGTCCACGCATCGCGGACGAAGTGCCTCCGCCGCTCGGCGGAGGCTCAGGAAGGCGCACGCAACACCAATTTCCGGACGCCCGCCCGAACAACGTTGGACCATGGCGAAGCTTCGCATCCGTTGTGCGTACGTTTCCTGAACTGCGTCACGTGCGCAACCGTCACTTCTCGACGTGCGTAGTCCGATTCATCACGCCATCGCGTTGGTCCTGGCGGTCGTCTGTTCGTGCGGCGGTGCAGAGCCAAAGCAGTCGCCTGACTCGGGCGTGGACGCGTCGTCCGGCGGTCGCGGAGGAGCGGGGCAAGCCGAAGCGGGCAGTGGAGGCGGCGGAGGCACCGGAGGTGCGGTTGGAGGCGGAGCCGGGGCAGGGCAGGGAGGGATGAGCGGCGACGCCGGTGGTGCTGGACGCGGCGGAGATGGCGCGACGGGCGGATCAACCGGCGGCGGTGACGCCGGCGGCGCCGGGGGCGCAGCAGGCACCGGGGGCGCGGCGGGTTCCGCCAACTGCGGACACGTCGATCAGCCGTGCTGCCCCGGTACGAGCGTGTGCACCGACAGGGACTCAGTCTGCGTCGGCGTCAATGGGCAGTCGGTCTGCTTACGATGTGGCGAGGCCGGCGGCCCCTGCTGTTCGGGGCGGCGCTGCAGCGCCGGCTGCTGCCTCTACAACCCTCAAGGATGGCGGTGTGTCGCCCTGGGCGGCACCTGCCCGCTTGGAGGAGTCTGCGAGCTCGACGGTTCGTGCACGTCGTGCGGCGGTACGGGAAGTGTCTGCTGCGAAGATCGCGTGTCGAATCCCGGCGTTCATTGGTGCGCAATTCCCGGTACCACCTGCGTCCGCGAGCAGACGGCACTCACCGGTACATGCGAACCCTGTGGCGCCGAGGGTCAGCCTTGTTGCGTGTCCACGGAGCAGGCTTTTCCCGTCGCGACTTGTCCTGCCCCGCTCCGATGCGACACCAGCAACCGTACGTGCCGCGCGCCGCCCTGACGTAGCGTGCGCGCGGCGAGCGTTTACTCGTCGAAGTTCACGTCGACGCAAGCGAGCTTCGGCCCGGCCGCGCCCGTCGCTGGATCCGTTCCGTGGTCGTGGATGGCGACCGCGTGGGCGCCGTTCGGGCGGATCAGGAAGGCTGCTACCGCGTGTGAGTTCCCGTTTCCGGCGTCGTTTGCCGTGAAGTCCAGCCAGATCTCGTTGTCAGGCGTTGCGGGTCCGGCCGGATCGTTGCGGTAATGGCCGCCGGCGGCGTTCACGTTGCAGGGGAGGGCGTGGACATGGGAACCGAATTCGCGGCCTGCCGGTAGGCCATGAACGTGCAGCGCCACGTGGGTCGATCCGCCGGACGTGTTGTGCGAGACGAACCCGCTGATTCCTTCAGTGGGGTTAGGTCGCCCGTCGCCGTACGGATTGGCGAAGGCGGTCCAGGTCGCGCCCGGATCGGCGATGGCGGATCTCTGCGAAGAAACGTCGTCCTCGATTTGACCGCATCCCACGAGTAACGCACCGGCGAGGGTCCACAGCATCATCCGACTCATGTTGATCGCTCCTTTCGGATCGTTGGGCACCCGCCAATGTCGCTGGCGTGCCCTCCGATCAGGCACCGTCCTGCCGGCGGGGACGAGGGCAAGACCGAACGAGCCGATCATGTGACCGCGCGGGTTACAGTCGCGGCACTGATAGCTTTCGATCCGGAAGCCTCAGGAGTCCGCGTCTCGAGTCGTCGGCGGTGTTGGGCGCGCGCCGGAGCCTCTAAAAGCGTCCGCCTCGATTCCGTGCCGGCGCAGCAGCCGGTGAAGACTCTCGCGCTCCAGGCCGGCCCGTTCGGCTGCGCGGGAGACGTTGCCGCCGAAGGCCTCGAGTAACGCCGCCAGATACTCACGCGATCCGCGATCGCGCGCATCGTCCAGGGCTTCGCGGTACGAAAAGGTCACCAGCTGCTCCTTTGCTGCCACCGCATCGTTGATACGGGCGCGCTCGCGACGCCCTTCGAGCGCACGGGCGATGACCAGTGCGACATCGTCGGGATCGAACGGCTTGGCGATGTAGCTGTAGGCGCCGAGGCGCACGGCCTCGACGGCCGCCGGAATAGACGCATATGCCGTCATGAGGACGACCTCGGTGAGCGGCCACTTCTTCTTGATCAGGCGGGTGAGCTCGATGCCGTCGGGCCCCGGCATTCGAACGTCGGTCAGAACAACGTCGAAGGGTGTCGTCTCGAGGCTGAAGAGCGCGATGTTCCCGTCGGGCGCCAGAACGACGTCGTGATGAGGCGACAGGATCGTCTGGACCAGCGATCGCATGTTCTGCGCATCGTCGACAACCAGCACACGAGCCCTCGCGGCCGCCATCACGCCCGCGGCCTCTCTGCCTGCAGCGTGAGGCGAAAGGCAGTTCCCTTGTCACCGGTGGATACCAGCACGACATCCCCACCGTGGGCCCGCGCGATCGCGCGGGAGATCGCCAGGCCGAGACCGCTCCCCGTCGCCTTCGTGGTGAAGAAGGGCTCGAACAATCGCTCCTGCGTGCTGGCGGGTATTCCTGCTCCGGTGTCTCGCACCTCGACGCTGGCGAGGGAGGCCGCCGGCTCGCCGATCGACACGACCACCTGGCCTTGCGGCCCGGCGGCGTCCAGCGCGTTCGCCAGAAGGTTGGTGAGGACCTGCCGCAGTTTCGAAGCGTCACCGGAGGCGGTGGCGTTTCCGCGCACCTCGATGCTGGCGTGGGCGGAAGCGCCGTTCTGTCGAAGGCTCCCCGCCGCATCTTCGGTCAGCATGTGGAGATCGACGGGCGCCTTGTCGATGACCGCGCCGCGGGTCAGCTCCAGCAGGCCTTCGATGACCTGATGACAGCGCTCCGCCTCCTGTTCGATTGCCTCCAAGACCGTGGGTTCGACGGCGACGTTCCGGCGGCGGAGCAGCTTCACGTGTCCGAGGATCACTCCGAGTGGGTTGTTGAGCTCGTGCGCGATGCCCGCCGACATGCTCGCCAAACCGACGAGCCGTTCGCTCTGCAGGAGTCGCTTCTGGTGCTCCTTCATCGACTGCATCATCTCGTTGAATCGTTGCGAGAGCCGGCCAAGTTCGTCATTGCGCAAAACGACGATGGGGGTGTCGAGATCGCCGCGGCCAACCCTCGCTGCCGCCTCCGAAAGAGTCACGATCGGCCGCGCAATCGTCCGATAGAGGTAGATACCAACGAGGGGAGCCGTCAGCAATGCCAGAACCAGCGCGCCGATCGCGAGCCTGATGACGCCGTGTTGTGCCGCTCGCACGTGGGCCGTCAGGTCATCCATTGTCCCTTCGACCTTGGTGGCAAGTGCGTCGGCGCGCTGCTGGGCTGCAAACGCGAGCTCCAGGACTCGCTCGTGGCGGGAAAGCAGCCTCTCGCGATCGCGAGCCTTCGCGAGAGGAAGGATCTCAGTCCGGAAGATCCGCTCCATCTCGGTACTGGTATCCAGGATCTGGTCGATTTCGTACCCTGCGCCGAGCGCAGGATGAGCCCTGGCCTTTTCGGCCAGCAACTGCAGCCGCGCCGTTGATTCGCGAAACAGCTGCTCGTGCGAATCGTCGCCGATGACAATCGTGTGCGCAACGTGCGCGTATTGGTCGCGCACGGCGTTCGCCAACAGGACCACGCTTCGCGCCTGCTCCTCGTCCTTCTTCAGGGTGTGGAGGCGACCGTGGATGTCGAAGATTGCCCAGAGGCACGCGGTGGCTCCCAACCCGACGACGACGACGACCGTTCCAAAGGCCGCGGCAAGCCGCCAGGCGATTGTTCTTCGGTTGTGTGTCGCGCGCTCAGCGGGTGTCGGCACGAGGGGGACCTATCTCGCGCCCAGGCCGACGAGGTGTGACCCGCGAGGTCACAGAGACCGCTGCTCGCTCGGCTTGGTTCGCGATGTGCGTTGCTGTTTTTGTCTTGCCCGCTCGTGTTGGCGTTAGCCAACAGCGGGGCCCACAACGCCCAATGTGCGGTCGAGGTGTTGCTTAAGCGACGGCAAATCCACGTGCGCGCGAGACCAAACGCGAAAAGAGGATCTGCTGGCGGTCAGATCCTCCACGGCGGCTAGATGGCTCAACGCGACCGCAAATTTGTTTTTTCCAGCATTCCGTTACGAGACGCCTGACCGGAGGCACGGATAGCGACAGAAGAGGGGTCGTTCGAGCGCAGCGATGCTCGGACGTCAGCAGCCGGCGGCGGCGGAGCACAACCGGTTCAACTGTGAAGGAGACGCGGGATGCGACGAAAAACTCGAAGCGGAATGTTGTCACTCGCCCTGCTCGGGGCCGGCCTGCTGGGCGTGGCCCTCTCGGCCTACGCCCACGATGAGGACGAGCCCGATCCGGCCCCCGGTTCCTCGTGGGAGCCGGAAACCTGCCTGGACGATTCGGTATGCGGCGACGCCGGTGGCTACATCGCGATGAGCTACAACGCCGTCGGGAGCGCGATGGTGTGGACGACGGAGCATTGGGAGATCCCGATGATCCAGTTCAAAGGCCGCCACTCCGAATGGCGCGCGGACGACATCTACGACGTCAACTGCATCGAGGCGGCGATCATCGGATCGGGCTATTCGGCCTGGCCGATCCCGCACGACGAGTGGCATGACCAGTTCCCGAGCGGCGTCACCGTTCCGGGCAACGTCTTCCTGGACGGCAACTTGGTCACCCGCCGCGACACCACCGGGAACTCGCACGGCACCAAGAGCCTTTCGCCGTGCATCCGTTCATCGTTCAAACACCTCGTCTACGGCGGCTACTCCATGCACCAGGGCCAGTCGCTGTTCGCCGCCAGCCGCATCCGCGCCTACATGCACAAGGAAGGCTCGCAGATCTGGGACTGGGCGCATCCTGACGCGTTCAAGAACGATCACAACGCCTTCGACAACGTCGACGTCACGGAGGAAGACGGACTCGCAAACCTGGCGAGCATGACGGACTCCGGCCAGTCGCGCGGCCTCTACTACAGCATCTACTCGCTCGGCTACGCGACGATGGAGGACGGCCGTGTCGTGCACATCGGCGGCCACAACATGAACAGCAACAGCGGCTTCCGGAAGATGAACGTCTACAACCCGGAGACCAACCGCTGGGCCGCCAGGCCGATACCGTGCAACATCGCCAACTGGAGGAACGATCCCGGCGGCGTGGCGCTCGGCTACAAGGCCTACGCGGACGCCGCCGCGGCGGCCGGCGGCCAGCCCGGCTCGTTCGGTGGCGTCACCAGTTACGTCCCGGCGGGCGATCAGCTGGTCAACCCGCCGATCGGTGCTCCCACCTGGCCGAACTGCAGCCAGCGCAACCGTGACGACGTGGATCCCAAGCACCCGACCAATCCGCGGTACCAACGCTGGTATCCCTCGGGGATCACGTTGCCCGACAACCGCGCGGTCGTGTACGGCGGCGATGATCTCGACGAATCCGTGGGCCCGAACGAGGCCGATCCGAACTTCGGCTCGCGCGACGCCGACTTCAGGGCAACGCGCATCTTCCATGCGGTGGCCGAGATCTACGACGTCGACACCGAGCGCTCGATTCCGCTCGAGAACGCGCGCAAGGTGTTCAACCTCTACCCGGCCGCCACGATCGTCGAGACCGGCAACGGACCGGACGACTGGAAGCTGTGCGCGATGACCGGCGAGCCGGCCCCTGCTTCTGAGCTGCCGCCCGGTCCGCGTAACGAAGACGTCGACGACGCCGCTGACTGGCGGCGGTTCTGCACAACGCCGGGCTGCGCGGCGGACACCCGCGCCATCCGGATGGTCGGAACGCGGCCGTCGTCCAGCGTCGATTGCCTGGACGTCAAGGCTGCCGAGCGCGATCCGAACCGGAACATCCCGGCCGAGAACCACTGGACGCACGTCAACACGGCCAAGAACCAGTACATCTACTGCTGCGGCACGGCCGACATCCTCAAGATCGGCCCGAACGGCAAGACCATCTCGCACACCTGGACCACGGTGAACGGCGCCATCGGGCTCGGCAACCCCGGGGCCGGTGACCGCACGAACGAGGTCGAGACGATGGACTTCAACGATCCGAACCCGCAGTGGCGCGTCCTGCCCGGACACACCTACCAGGTGGGGACCACCATCCACGCGGTGCCGCTGCCGGACGGCACGATCGTGCTCCGCGGTGGCAGCGGCCCCGGCGGTGGAACGTATGAGCTCTTGAACTACACCAAATACCAGCTCGTCAACCTCGACGACGGTTCTGTTCGGGTAATGAGCAAGACCACCCACCTCGGCGGCCTGCACAAGACGGTCTTCGTGATGCCGGATGCCTCGGTCATCTCGATGGCCGGCGACCGGACCGCCATGGTCTCGAGGGGCGATCGCCGGTTCGCGCCGGGCGATCAGGATCTGGGCGTCTCGGTAGCCCAAATCTTCAATCCGCCGTACCTGTTCGCGGACGCGGACGGAAACCGGAAGCCGCGTCCGATCATCCAGTCGGCGCCGGATCGGATCACCTACAACCAGCAGCTGCGGATCCTCGTGGACGACGCCTCGAAGATCTCGAAGGTGTCAATCCTGCGGACGGGCGCGATCACGCACGAGCTCAACAACGACAACCGCGTCGTCTTCCTCAACTTCCGGCGCGGCAAAGGGAACAACGAGCTGCTCATCGACACGCCGGCGCGGCCGGCGCAGGCGATCCCGGGCGACCACATGCTGTTCGTGGTGAACCAGGACGGGACGCCGAGCGTGGCCAAGCACGTCCGACTCCTGCGCAAGCTGAAGAAGGGCGACGAGTTCGTGAACGGTGGCCCGCACACGCACGATCCGTTCCCGCATACGCACGGGCTCTGGCAGTAGCGGCTGAAACGACCTGCGCGTGATGACCGGGCGGGGCGTAAGCAACGCCCCGGCCCGGCCGTCGTTACTTGAGGATGTCGGCGAGCAGGTTCTCTAGGTCCTGCATTCCGTTCTCGAGCTCGCCGAACACGATGTTGTCGCCGATGATCAGCTGCGGCATCGCGCCGTTACCGAAGCGCTTGTAGGTGGCCTCGTAGATCGCGATGTCCTGCGCGAGCTGCTTTTCCACCCAGGGATCGTTCATGGCGCGCCCGAGCGCTTCCTCGCCGACGATCTCGCCCGCATAACCGGACACGCTATCGAGCACCGGCGCTTCATCGGGCTCGAACACCCAATCGTTGAACCTTTCCATCTTGCTCGGATCCGCGCGCCAGACCGCGAGCGCGAGGCGCGCGTACTGGCATGCGTTTACATGTGGAGGAGCGGTCTGTTGCACCACCTTGTTGCACCCGGCGTCGAGCGGCATCGGCAGCGTGACGATCGCCAGCTTGCCGCGGTGGGCTTGCTCGGCGGCGAGCAGGACGTCATGCATTTTCCGGCAATGACGGCAGGTGTAGTCGAGCAGGCTGACCATCACGGCTGGCGCGTCCCGGCGGCCGATGACCGGCACCTCGTCGACGTTGATCCGGAACAGGCCGCCGAAGATGACGAGCTGGCGCCCGGGCGCGAGCTGCGCGGGGGCCGCAGGCTGGACCTCGTGGCTGGCAGGGCGGTTGATCCAGGGCCCCGCAATCAGGAGCGCGATCCCGAGCGCCGCTGCTGCGGGCACGTGGCGGTAGCCAAATGGACTGCCGGTCGCTCTCAGAATCAAGATCGCGGCCGCCGCCGCGGCGACGTGCGCAGCGAGGCAATAGGGACAGAGCTGCCGCACGACCAGGAGCTGCAAGCTCAGAAACCAGACCGCGGCCGCGAGGATCAAACAGGCCGCCCAACTCAGGAACGCCCACGCTCGTTCGCGCTTCGGTGCGGGGACGCGCGGCGCTGCCCGAAACGTTGCCGCCAGCAGCGAGAGGTAGAGCAGCAGGGCGGGCGCGCTGACGGGCATTCCCATCCAGGAGGACCAGCGGCTGGCGAGCACGCTCTCGCAACCGCTGGCGGGTCCGCATCCGGCCACGTGACTGCCCTGCAGGGAGGTGACGAGCATGTATGACGCAATCGCAGCGGCGATCGCGGCGAGTACACGGATCAGCGTCAGATTTGCCGTCGCTGTGCTCGGCATGCGCGCGCGTCCAATTTACTCGATTTCGATCGGACCGCGCGGGAGGCGCGGGTGTATATGACGTCGATGTCGCGCAAGCTGACGTTGGTCCTGCTCGGCGTGCTGGCCGTCGTCATCGTGGTCGTCATTGCCTCGCGAAAGGACGAGGGGAAGCGGCGGGCGAACGACGGTACTGTGACCGCGCCGGTTACACGTCCGCCCCGACAATGGACGGCGACGACCGCGTCCGAACAGGCACCGCCGGCGAACTGCACGGATATCGGTGACGGCGGATTCTCTTGTGGCGCCTGCCGGGACGACTCGAGCTGTCCCGCGGGTCAGTCGTGCTTCGTCAATCTTCAGACCGGCCGCACCGAGTGCCAGGGGTCGGAGTGCGCGAGGAACGAGGAGTGCCCGCAAGGCATGTTGTGTCGGGTCGTGGCGCGCACGTCGCGCGGAGAGCCGTGGCGGAGCTGTGTGGCGCCCGGAATCCGATCGGCTGGCGCCCCTTGCGATCAAGACAACGCTGGCGATCCCGCTGTGTCGTGCACCGGGAAGCTGCTGTGCGTACAGGGTGGGTGCGCGCCGGCATGCGTGGAGAACGAGTTCCCGGAGCGGAATGCGTGCGCGGGCGAGGTCCCGTGCGTGAAGACGGACGATGGTTGGGGTTGCGTGCCGAGTTGCAAGCACACGGCCAAGGATTCGTGCCGCGACGGAAAGGTCTGCGAATACCTATCGGTCGAAGATGCGACGGCGTTGTGCGTCCACAAGACAGGAGCGAACTGCCTGGGGAGCAAGGGCGGTTGCGCGTCCGGGACGGATTGCATCGTCGAGACCAACGCGCGCGAAGAGCGCGCGACCTTCAGCTGCGCACAACGCTGCAGCCCGGGCGATCCCAAGTCGAGCTGTGCGGCTGACTCCTTCTGCGTTCCGGGGAAAAAGTCAGGTCATTGCCGGCGTCGCTGCACGGCGCCGCGCGGAGCCGAATGCAACGCGGGCGAACGATGCGTTCGCGCGCGTGCTCAGGGAGACGTCTGGTATTGCTCTGGCGCCTGAGCCGATCGTAGGCATCGTATTCATCCGCAATACTGTCGCGTATCGATAATATCGATGCCGCGTCCGGCGGTCCGGACGAAAATGGCGCCGGAATGTGAACGTGAGTGTGGCGAGGCTGATTCTGGTACCGATGATCGCGCTGGCAGGAGCCGCCTGCCGGGACCCGGCGGGTCGCTCTGACGCCGGTCCGACCGGAGTCGCCGGCACCGGCGGATCGGCGGCTGGCGCGGGCGGTACGGGCGGCGCGGGCGCGCCGGGAGGATCCGGCGGCGTGACGGCCAGCGGCGGCTCCTTGGGCGGACCCGGCGGCACGACGGGGGCCGCCGGTGCCGACGCCGTCGATGCGGGTCTGGCGCTCGAGCCGATCCGGATTACTGAAGGAAAGCAGGACGCAGCGGCGTCGTATCACGATCTCCACTTCATCGGCGCGGGCTTGGATCAGTACGAAGGAGACGTCGTGACCTTCCGCATCGGCCCGACGAGCGGCACCTGGCGCACCGCCACGGGACAGACGCGGATCGTTCAGGGCGCGTTCGACATCCTTTTCCCGCAGGTAGTGGCGCCGGTCTACGAGACGAAGATCGCGCACGTCGACGCCGACGGGAACGGCCAGTGCGATGCTAGTGAGCCAGTTTTCCTCGATAACGGCCTCCAGAACATGGACTCGACGTTGACGTTCACGCCCGGCGCCGTCCAGGTTCGTCAGGCCACCGCCGGTATGTGCGATACCATCAAGAACTGGCCGTTCCTGTAATCCGCGGGCATTTCGAATGACCGCGCGGCCGCAAAGAGAGAGAATTGAGCCTCGAGTCGGAGGTTTGCTTGCGAGTCAAATGCCTCGGACGTTCGACGTTGCTTCTCGTGTTGGCGGGTGCGGACTGCTCCGGTTCGCCCGGCGCTTCGGGGGACGGCGGTAGCGCGGGAGCAAGTGGCAGTGCGGGCGCCGCGGGGATAGGCGGCGGCGCGGGTTCGGGAGGTGCTGCTGGCGACGGCAGGGCGGGCGCCGCCGGCACCGGCAGCGGCGGCGCAGTCGGCGGCGGAACGGGTGGCGGCGGCACGGGCGCCGGCGGGATCAATCCATCCTGCATCCGATCGGATGCTCAGCTGCACAAGTTCCTGAACCTGGATGTGCGCGGCGAGAGCTTCGCCGATCACAACGGGGAGACGCTGTACCTCATCACCCGAAGTGGAAGCAGTGGGATCATCGGCACCGGAAAGACCTTGGTATCTGCTGGTGGATTTGCCGTGCATTTCGAAGGCGGCTACGAGCGCAACACCAGCCAACAGCTGCTCTGGTTCGCGGACGCAGACGGCGATGGAAATTGCAACCTCTCCAAGGGCGATCACATCGGGTACGTCTCGCTCGGACCTTTCGACCCGGTCGCCAACGACGCGCTCATCGCGACCATCGCCGACAACCACGTGATGGATATACCCGGCGAGACCAGCCCGTGCTCGGGCGCCCGGCCCTTCGGCGACATGCTCGATATGAACGTGTCGGCTTCGGGGTTCCAGGCGCACGAAGGGTCATCGGTCTACATGTTGACCAGGACCTTTCAGAACGGGGCGGTATTCGGTCGCGGGCAAACGGCGGTTGCCTCCGGTCGCTTCGCGTTCAATTTTCCCCGCGGCTTTGCGCGGCAGGCGTATCAGGAGGTCTTCTGGTTCGTGGATCTCGATGGTGACGGCCTCTGCACTACCACGTCGGACCATCTGGGCTACGCGGTGACGGCGGCGTTCTCGCCGACCGGAAACCAGCCGCTCGACATGACGATCACCGACAACCACGCCGGAACGAGCGCGCGGGGAGCCGACGTCTGCATCGTGATGAACGGCTGTCCGATCGCCCCCTGAGGTAACGGCTACGAGCAGCCGAGCGGATTCCGGCCACTCCACTTTCCCTGGCTGCAGAGCTGCGACCAGACGGAGCCGCCCCCGCAAAAGACGCAGGTTTTGTTTGGCGTGTCGCAGGGGTCGTTGGGGTTTGGTGCCACGGCGGGGCAACCGGCCAGCGTCGTGTCGATGCAGAACCAGAAGTTGCCGGAGGCGCAGCCGGGAAATGAGTTGCAGGCGCAGCACTCCCCGGCGTACGTGCACATGCCGCCGGGTTGCGAACATGACATCGTGTTCGGGTTGCTTGGATTGAAGACAGGCGGCGCAACTCCGGGGCAGGTGACGGCGCCGCCACCGCCCGACTGCCCGCCTTGTCCAGCAGTCCCGGCGGCGCCGCTCGCGCCCGCCGTCTGACCCGCGCCACCTCCTCTTCCGCCGGTTCCTCCCGTGGCACCGGACGCGCCGCCGCGGCCGGACTGCCCTCCGCGCCCGGTCGTGCCCCCCGCGCCTGCGCCGCCTGTCGTTGCGCCTGCCGCCCCGCTCGCTCCCGCGGAGCCTCCGCCGCGTCCGCTACCCGCGTTTCCCGCCTGCGCGCCGCCGCCGCCCGAACCCGTCTGGCCGGAGCCGGCAGCTCCCGCCGAACCGCCGGCTGCATCGTGTCCGTCGGTGCCGCTTTCGCCGCACGCCGCGATCGCCAGGACCAGCCCGGCAAGTGATCTGAGCCGCCTAGCGCTCACGCTTCAGCTCACGGCACGATCGGTCGCTTCAGATCGGCACATTGCTGGGCCTGGCGCGCGATTGCCATCAACGTGAGATCCCTGAACGGCTCCTCGATGAGCGCGTCCGCCTGTTCACTGAGAGTAGACAGACGCTGGTCGCCGACGCGTTGGCGATGGTTGCGGAACGCGGTCAACGCCTGCTGATAGGTTGCCGCGAGCGCTGTCGCGTCTGGACCCGCGGGCAGCTTCGCGATCAGGTCACCCAGGCCCACGAGGCACGGTGGCCGCCCGACTGACGTCGGCAGGTTGCCGAGAGAGCCGTACTTGCCGGCGGTGCCTGCCGCGAAGATCGACGCCACCTCGTCAGGGGAGAGGGCGTGGTTCAACAGATCGATCTCGTCCAGATCGCCCTTGAAGAACATCGGGTGCGCGTGAGCATGCCGGTGGTGGTGGCGATGCCTGTGACCGTGGCTGGAGGCGAGCGCGTGAGAGCCACGCGTGCGGCCGATCAACAGCTTGTCCTGCGAGCGCGCGTCGCCCGCAACGTCGCCGGGGTCGAAGGACAGTACCGTCTGCCCGTCGACGAAGAGGCCGCTGCCGAGGCCTGAACGCTTCACGACCGCAGCGACGTGGTGCCATGCCCCGTCGTCGACGCGCGCCGTGTCGGCCAAGAAGACATCCTCGCCGTGCGTCGCGCCGAGACGAAGGCCGACGAGGCCGTCATCCAGGAACAGCTCGTACCCCGCATGCCGGCCATCCGACTTGTCGACGATCGGCTGGAAGCCGTGCTGCGACGTCCGCACCCAGGCGTCGAGCGTGAAGTCCGAGTCCCTCACGTCGCCTGTGTCGCGGTCGCGGACCTCGACGAAGTCGCCTCTGCCATCGAATCTCATCGCCTGTCCGACCCGGCCGGGAACGATCTGCGCGCCGCCCATCACATCGCCCAGGTGACCGAAGCCGGACCGATCCGTCACGACGAGTGGCGAGGGCTCGTCCTGAAAGACCTCTTCCTCGAACCACCACCAGAAGCCGATTGGAGTCAGGGGAGTCGGCGGCGGCTTCTGTTTCCCCGCCACGAACGGCGTCGGAGGCGGCGCCGTGGTGAAGAGATTCACGCAGGCAGGGCAGGCGTGAGCCCCGTTGTCACACGAGCACTGGAAGCGAAGCGCGACGTCGTCCAGGAATGCGTGCCAGGGAAAGAAGATCGGAGCCGACGGCGACTTCATGTCGCCGAAGGCGCCGCCGATCGAGATGTGCACGCCGCCGTGATAGGAGCCCTCGATGCTTTGCACGTCGAAGATGTCCGTGTGCGCGCAGAGTCCGCCGGAAGCGGCCGACGGACCGTTGTACTGGTACGCGGCCGGCAGCGCACGGCTCGTGTCGGCGCCGGTGTTGACGAGTGGGTTGCAGTTCTCGCTTCCGACGGCGTTGTTGCAGTCGGTGGTCTGCGCGCCGGCGTGGAGCAGCAAGGCCGCCGGGATGGCGGTCGCGGGATTCCATTTCCGCAACGGCACGAGGTCCGGCCTGTTCTTGACGTTGAGCAGCCAGATCTCGAAACCGCCAATGTAGCCGCGGTGTCCTGGGAAGAACGACGTCGTCCCGTGCCAGTCGGACGTTTCGTGCGCGCTGATGACGTTGCTGTCGATGTACTCCTCGAGTAGCGCGCCGAGCTCGGTCGGATCGAGTGGGTCGCCGGGCTCGTCGAGGAACTTGCGCTGATCCTCCCGGCAAATGCCGCAAGAGCCGTTGTCCACCGCGACCGCGAGGAGATCCGGTTCGAAGGCGTCTTTCGTCCACAGAACGCTCTGCGGGACGGCCGCGTTGTGGAAGGTCAGCGAATCGCACTCGAGGTCCTCGGCGCGGAGGGCTTCCGAGCTGAAGAACCCCACTTGCTGACCCGTCTTCTTGTCGACCTCGAACACGGTCGCCTCCCCGTCGCACGCGAGGAACAACTTCTCGCCGACGACGGAGATACCGCTGTTACCGCGGCTCGGGACGCCGCCGCTGCCCGGGACGAAGCAGGCAGTCCCGTCCGGCTTCTGCAGCGGCGTCACGTCGATCGACTTGAGGAGGGCGCCGCTCTGGCCATATTCAAAGACAGTGCTGCTCAGATCGGGGCTGAACCAGATCGTATCGTCCCACTGATCCCAGGCGAGGCCGTCGCAGGGAAACAGCACCTGGTTCGGAACGGTGGCCTCGATGATTGGGTTCCCGACCTCGCCGGTCGCCAGATCGATGGCGTAAATCTGAAAGGGATCACTTCCCGAAGCGGGGTTCGCGCACGCCAGCAGGTCCTGGGGCGATCGATCACCTCGAAATGCCCACGCCCCCCAACCGTTGGGCGGGTTGAAGAGTATGTTGTTCTTCTTCGTGACCAGCGTGTACGCGGCATCCGTCGGACTGACCTCGGTGACGGCGGTATCAGGCGGACCCGAGTCGATGAAATAGATGGTTGCGCCTCTGTCGTCGGGTACGCGGCAGCTCGTCGCCAGCAGCACCTTGTCTGCGGGAATGGTCGCGGGACGATTCGGCAGCGCTCCGCCCGGGACGGCGGCGACGTTGATGGCGACGTGATCGGCCACGTTGACCTCACTGCAGTCGATGCTCGGAGGTAGATGGACCGTCCGCACCGGCGTCCCGACCGCGAGCGCCGACGAGCGCTCTTCGCCGTACGGCCCTTGCGCGCACCCGGCCTGAGCCAATGCCGCAGCAACTGCAAAGACGGAAACGATACGAGTTACAACCACCACGGGCTCTCCGACACACCGTTGCTTCACAGTTCGACCCTCCCATCCACGAGGCGCCGATCGGGCACCTGCAAGCGTCCCCTTCTATCCGGCGTGACCGCGATGGGTCAATGCAAAGAACGACGAGGCCGCCAAATCAGTGCGGCAATGTGCGCGCGCCTGCCACAGAACGTGCCGAAAATTGATTGTTTCACCGGCTACATTTCATTGCTGCTGTGTTGAATGCTGCAATAGATGACTGCAGCCATAGTTGCGCGTTTGGCGCAACGAGCAAGCACAGGCTGATCACGTACTTACGGTGACGCGGGCGAATGTGTTGGAGGACGCAGCATCGATCAGCGGGGCTGCCGCAGTCCGGTCAAGACCGTAGTCACCAGACGGCGAACTGCCGGGCGCTTGGCAATGCCGCACGCCATGAGCCGGCAGCCTGCGCGGAAGCCATGGCGACGGGCAGGGGCTCGGCTTCACGACAACCCGGCAATAGAGAGCGTCGTAGACGTCGCCGTCACAAGCGATCGCCGGTAAGTAGCAGCCGGCCGCCGCGAGCTCGACCTGCCCCTCGATCGGAATGTCGGGCCGAACGATGTCTTTCCCGAGCAGCTTGACCTGGAGATGGTGGCGTCCAGCGCGCAACTCGACGAAGTCGGCGTCGTCAGGGAACTTCAGATCGGCAGCGCTGCAGGTCCGCATGGACGCGCCGGTGAGCCGCATCGCGCCCGCGACAGTGATCGCGTAGCGGTCGGTATGGACGCGCGCGGCGAGCAGCGCGGGCTTCTCGGGCGGTTGCGCGTCGCTGTAGATGTGCGCGCATCCGAGGGACAGCGCGGTGAGGATTCCGAGCCAAGCCAGCGACCAACCCGTGCAAGTCACGACAAACGATTGTACCCACGACGTGGACGCTGCCACGCGTCCTACGGACACGTCGCCATCACGCTGGCCATGCAGATCCCTTCGAAGCGTCCGTCCGTGCCGAACAGGTTGTCGGCGTAACCCGTGTACATGATCCGGTACGTGTTTCCGTCGCGGTAGCCGGAGACCGAGTCTCCGACCAACCCTGAGTCCGGGGCGTTGGGTATCGTGCTCGGCCGCAGCACCGGATTCTGCGTTCCGTCGGTCCAGGCGATCCCGTCGCGGCTCCACTTGAAGTTGAGGTGACTACCGCCGGCGTCGTCGCCGTGCCACAGAAGCCAGAGTCCGCTCTCGTAGAAGAGAGCGCCGCCCCAGTTGCTGCCCCAGCGGGTCGAGTCGAGGATCGGGTTGCGCGAGTCCTTCGTCCACGAGATGCCGTCGGTGCTGCTCGCCATGCCGAGGCTCTGCCTTTTCGAAGACGCGCTGCGACCCGTGTAGTACATCCGATAGGTCGTGCCGATCTTTGTGATACGAGGCTCGGCGACCTGCTCGTCGTCGAACGCGCCGGAGGGCCCGATGTCGAGCACCGGATTGCCGGCGTACTTCGTCCACGTCATCCCGTCGGGCGACGTTGCGTAGCCGACGCGGGCGGCGCCATAGCGGGTCCCTTGGCCGCCCATGAAGTAGCCGCCGCCGTGATACCAGAGCTTGTAGACGCCGCCTTCGACCAACATGAAGTTCGGCGACACTTCGTCGCGCTCCCAGGACGTCGAGCCGCCGGACGACAAGACGGTGCCTTGCTTGGTCCAGGTCAGACCGTCGGTGCTGGTCGCGAGCGCGACGGTCGTGAGACCGTTCGCTCCGACGGCCTCGTACCACATGCGGTAGTTGGTTGACCCTTCCTTGACGACGACCCGCGGTCCCGTCTTTTGAAAGTCGACCGCCTCGGGGCCGTTGCGGAGAAGAGGGTTCCCTGAATACCGGGTGAGCGGGCCCGACGGAAGTCCCGCCGGAGGATTCACGGGGCACGTCGCACCCGCTGCGCCGCCACCGCCAGACGCGCCGGCGGTGCCTCCGCTCCCGCCGCGCCCACCGTTGCCGATCGTCCCCGCGCCGCCACTTGTGCCCGCAGCACCTCCCGTTCCGCCGCGCCCACCGCTGCCCGCCATTCCCGCGCCCCCACCGGTGCCGGCTGTGCCTCCGCCCCCGCCGCGACCACCGTTGCCGGTCGTTCCGGCGGCGCCGCTGGTGCCTGCGCCCGCGCCGCTGCCGCTCGCGCCGGCGCTGCCGGTCGTTCCCGCGCCGCCCGCCGCGCCCGCCGTGCCGCTCGCACCTGCGCTTCCAGTGGTTCCTCCTCGACCGGTCGTTCCGGCACCGCCCCCGCCGGTCCCGGCGTTGCTGCCGCCGTCGCCGCCGCGACCTCCAGTGCTATCGCCGCCTCCCATACCGTTTCCGGGGCTGCCCGACGAGGAACCGCAAGCGAGGCTTGCACCGAGCCCGAGAATGAGAACGGTGAGGCCGACGGAACGATTCATTGCGTCTCCATCACCATCAGGTCACCCATCATGCCGAGTTCGGCATGCTCGAGGATGTGGCAATGGAACATCCACATGCCCGGCGGATCGTATTGCACCGCGAAGCGCACGGTCGAGTTCTGTGGAACGCCCAGCTGCGCGACAACATTCTCCTGCTCCGTCTCCGTGAAAGCCGCGGGCTCGCGCACCTTCCCGTTGAGCGTTGAGGCAATAGTTGGTCGCGACCCTGTAGATCCAGGCGAGGCAGCCGCCGTCCGGCGTCAGGCGTCCCACATGGCGCATCAGGCGCACGAAGACCTCCTGCGTCGCGTCCTCCGCGGCAGCCGCATCGCCCAGCAGCTTGAGGCAGCGCCGGCAGGTCTGGCCGCCCCATCGCCGATAGGCATCGTCCAGCCCATGTTCCTCCATATGGGGCCGCTCTCGGCGGCTCCATACCGTAACACCCGCCAGGTGCCCGCCCCGGGGAACTTTTTCTCACGCCCCGTTGCGTCGCGCGGCGCCTGGATCAGTCGGCGCCGGCGCCCGCGTCGGACTGTGGCGGCGCGACGCCGCATCGGAAGTCGGGGAAGAAGGCGCATCGGTAGCCCTGTGGACACCGCCAGGCTTGGTCGCACCGGCACATCGCGATCGGCACGCACGGTCCCCAGCAGCCCGCGACCACCGCCGGCTCTTGCCCCGCGGGGCACGTTGGCTTCACGTCAGCGCACCGCACGCGATAGATGTCGCAGCTGTAGCCGTCGCCGCACGCGCCGATGTGATCGTAGGGGCGATTGGGGCAGGCGTACGACGCCTCGAACATCGATCCATCGCAGCCACAGAAGACTGCGGTCTCCGCAGGGCACGCGTGCTCGAGCGTGTCGCCGGGCGGCGCGTGGGCGTAGCACTCCCAGCGCGTGTAACAGTCGCCGGACGCAGACGGAGCCTCCTCGACGCAGACCTGAGTATCCGGGTCGCAGGGAGTCGTACTCGTGCACGACCCCGGGTCGGGAACATCGGCGCTCCCATCGTCGCCGCCGAGGTCGTCAGCAGCATCACCATCGCCGGCGTCGCTGGCGACATCGGTCCCGGCGTCGGTGCTGCCAAGCGGGCCGGGCGCGCCGGCGGTAATCCAGCGATGGACGGCCTCGATCTCGCAAGCCGATAGCATCGAGGCGGGCGGCGGCGGCATGCGCGTGCCGAGGTTGCAGATCGCATCCGGCGCCTGGATCTTCGTCATCACGAAACTGTTGTCCGGATCGCCGGGCACGACGCGCAGTGCCGGTTTGTTGGTGCAGTGATCGAGACCCTTCTGACCGACCCAGTTCTGGTAGATGAGGTGCGCCGTCGACAGATCCATCCCGTGTTCGTGCTTGATCGCGTCATGGCAGCTGGCCTTCGCACACGAACGAATCACGATCGGAGCGATGCTGGCGAGCGTCCCATCGCCGCGTGCGGCGTCATCTGCGCAGATGGCGGCGCTTCCATCGGTCCGACCTCCGCCGTCGGGCCCGCGCTTCTGTGGGCTGCCGCCGCAGCCGGCCGCGGCCAACACGGCGACGACGGCCGTCGTCCAGGTGGCGCGAGTCATGAAACGTCAATGTCCAGCCCGGCGGCGGTGCGTGGCGATCATGGAGCTCGATCGTCAGTCATGATGGCGGGCGTGAACCCAGGTGCGGTCCAGCGCATCCTCCGCCACAGCGACCCGCGCATCACGACCGAGACCTACGGCCACCTGCAGCCCGACTACCTACGCAGCGAAATCGATCGCCTGCGCTTCGGCACGGCGCCCGCGAACGACCTCGCAGATCTGCCGAACGCTCCCAGCCGTTCGCAGCCGTCAGCAGCGAATAGCAGAAAGTTTCTTACAACCTTCTTACAAGGTCGGCGATCCGCGCGATCGACCCCTCCGGAGAGTGTCGACTTTCACCCGGAACTTTCGGTTCTTCTCGGTTCGTAGTGGGTGATTTGAGCTGAAAACGGGCAGGACCCGGCTGGGCCGGTGTACGGATTTGGGTGTCTAGACCAACCCGAACCCGGAGGCCGAGCCATGCCCGAATCGATGCTACTGCGACGACTGCTCCTGCCGGAGCTGAAATTCCTACGAAGCTGGCGAAAGCCGGGGACTGTGACGCTGGGCGTGGAAGCCGAGAAGCGGTCCGAGATGGAGGTATGTCCTAGGTGCGCGACGCCATCGCAGAGCACGTACGACCACCGGGTCGTGTCGATTCGAGATGCTCCGATGCGCGGCCTGGCGGTGCGCTTGATCGTGCGAAAGCGACGCCTCGCGTGTCGTCCGTGCGGTCGCCCCTTCACCGAGCCGGTGTCCGGCGTCCGCAAGGGCTACCGGACGACCGAGCGCTTTCGGCGCAGCGTGCTGTGGGCGTGCGAGAAATTCAGCGACCTCACCCAGGTCCGTCGCTCCTACCACTGCTCGAGCGGCTACCTCACGGCGCGCTCTACACACAACTCGAGCTCCAGCGGCGCAAGCGTCTGTATCCGTGGCCGGCTGTCATCGGCCTCGACGAGCACTACTTCCGTCGAGGACGCGGCGGCTTTCGCCAATTCGTGTCGATGGTCGTCGACTTTCGAAATCGACGCCTCATGGAACTCGTCGAGGGCCGCAGCGTCGGCGAGATGGAAGCGCAGCTCGCGCACATCCCTGGTCGCGAGAACGTCCGCTTCGTCGTCACCGACCTCTGCGACCCCTTCAAGACCTTCGCCCGCGGCTTCTTTCCCAACGCCCAGGTCGTCGCCGACAAATTCCACGTGCTGCGGCTCCTCATCCCGCACATCAATCGCCGCCGCAAGCTCGTCACCGGCGACCGCCGCTCCGCTGCCATTCGACGCCTGCTTTTGCGCAGCCGCTTCGCCCTCGACCACGTCGGCCGCTGGGCCGTCGATCGGTGGCTTGAGCTCCACCCCGACCTTCGCGCCCTCTACGAGGCGAAAGAGACGATGCACAGCATCTACCGCATCCGCGGACGTGACCGCGCTGCTGCGGCGCTGACAGCCTTCACCGACCGCCTCGCCACCGCCTTTCTGCCCGAGCTCCAGACCTTCCGTCGCACGCTTCTCAGGTGGCGAAACGAAATCCTCGCCTACTTCGGTACTGGCCTCACCAACGGCCGCACCGAGGGCTTTAACAACAAGGCGAAGCTCGTAAAAAAGCGCGCTTACGGCTATAGGAGCTTCCCGAACTACAGACTCCGACTCCTAAATGCGTGCGCCTGAAACGCTTTTCGGCACGACCCACCATCGAGTGAGTAGAACCGTAGAACCTTACTTCTGCGGGGTGGACGGGACTTGAACCCGCGGCCTCCGGCGTGACAGGCCGGCGTTATAACCAAGCTTAACTACCACCCCAGAACTGCTGCGACGGGCGTGGTGCTGTGCCAGCCGCCGGGAGGATCTACATGCGGAGGGCGGGAGTGTCAACGGGCGGGGCCCGAATGGCCCGGCTGTGCTACGGTGCGGGGCCTCATATAGATGAAGGAGGCGTTCCCCATGTCGCATCGGAAGATCCTGATCGGTTTGTCCCTGGCGGCCCTGTCGGCGGCGGGCATGACGGCGTATGCGCAGAACAAGCCGGCCGCGCCGGCGGCTGGCGCGCCTGCTCCGGGAGGCGCCGGTGGCGCGCCCGCGGCCGCCGCGAAGCCGACCTGCAAGCTGCACGGCAAGGCCTGCTGCGACCCGGCCATCGAGGCGCACCTGCCCAAGGAAGCGGTCTACAAGGCGTGCGGCGAATCCGACGCGACCTACCTGGGCCAGGAGGCGCAGCGCGATACCTGCAAGTACTTCTTCAAGGCCGAGGGCGCGCCCGAGTCCGAGACGTTCGTCCAGGTCTACGCGCCCCAGCAGAAGGAAGTCCTGCAGGCGCCGAACGATCCGTTCTTCTCGTGGAAGAAGGCCGGCAAGGCGTACATCACCGACAAGGCGAAGTCGCCCAAGGCGGCGCCGATGGCGGC
>Ga0207701_10000937_pt1 | contig 30968 bp, 27 predicted proteins | sample KBSSwiSSwithPhiX_FD_184294 | JGI IMG/M metagenome (GOLD analysis project Ga0207701, IMG submission 184294) | Switchgrass rhizosphere bulk soil microbial communities from Kellogg Biological Station, Michigan, USA, with PhiX - S5 (SPAdes) (version 2) | ecosystem: Environmental > Terrestrial >... | reverse complement strand
GTCGCATTGAAAACGACCACGAACGACTACCCACCAACCACGAACCGGAAAATTAGGTGATAATCCAGCCCCTGGAAGGAGAGTGCCGTGCCGAATCGCCGTCAATTCTTCAAAACCGTTGCGGGAGCTGCCGTCAGCCTGTACGCGGGTGAACGCATCCTGCGTGCGCAGGCGCCGCCTTCGCGGCGGCAGGTCAGCGTCGCCGGCAAGCGCGTCAAGGTCATTGACGTGCATGCGCATTGGGATATGCCGCTAGGCGATGTGGTGAAGGGCACGCCATACGAAAAAGATCACGCCACGGGTCCGGGACTCGACGATCGCGTCGCCATGATGGACAAACTCGGCGTCGATATCGAGGCGATCAGCGTCAACGATTTCTGGTGGTGGGACATCAAAGACCAGGGGCTTGCCAGAGCAATCTGCAACAAGCACAACGACACGCTCGCGGCGTGGTGCAAACAACATCCAGATCGGTTCGTTGCGATGGCGTCGATTCCGCTGCAGTTCCCGGATGTCGCCGTCCAGATGCTCGAAGACGCGACGAAGCGGCTTGGCGCGCGCGGAGTCGCTATCGGGGGGCATGTCAGCGGCGAAAGCCTCTCGGCCCCAAAGTTCGACGTCTTCTGGGCGAAGGTGCAGGAGCTTGGCCAGCTCGCGTTCATGCATCCAAACGGTTCCGCGAACCTGATTCAGCAGAATGCACTCTCCGGACGCGGAGGCCTTGGCAACATCGTCGGCAACCCGCTGGAGACGACCGTGTTTCTGTCACGGCTGATCTTCGACGGTACCTTTGACAAGTTCCCGAACCTGAAGGTGTGCGGCGCGCACGGAGGCGGCTATCTTCCGTCCTATCTGGGACGCACCGAGGTGGCCTGCCAGCGACAGGGGCAGAACTGCATCATCAAGAAAAAGCCGAGCGACTACCTCCGTTCGAACATCCTTGCCGACGCGATGGTGTTCTCGGAGGAAGGCGTCCGTCACCTGGTTGCCGAAATGGGCCCTGGGCAGGTGGTGTTCGGCACCGATACGCCATTCAACTGGCCGGTCAGCGTCGATCCGATCGTCAACAACAAGTCCCTCAGCAATGCGGACAAGGAAGCGGTCCTCGGCGGCAACCTGACAAAGCTGCTCAGGATCACCACGTAGCCGATGTTGCCGTATCGCCGCGTCCCGCCGGGTACTCACCCGCCGGAAGATCCGGCCTACCGCAGCACGGTCCTTCGTCACCCGTTGGAGCCGCTGATCCAGATCCCGCAGACGATCACGGAGATCACCGGTCCGTCGTATCCATATGAAGTCGTCGGACCGGTCGACAACGATCTCACACGGCAGCACGCCGGCCCGCCAATGGGGGAGCGGATTGTCGTCGAGGGCCGCGTGCTCGATGGCAACGGACGTCCGTTACCGGGCGCGTTGGTGGAGATCTGGCAGGCCAATGCGTGCGGCCGTTACGCCCACGAGGTCGACACCCATGACGCGCCACTCGATCCAAATTTCACGGGAACGGGACGCACCTTGACTGACGAGGAGGGGCGCTATCGCTTCGTGACGATCCAACCGGGCCACTATCCGTGGGGTAACCACTACAACGCGTGGCGTCCGGCGCACATCCACTTCTCGGTGCTCGGCCCCGGGTTTCTCGCGCGACTGGTCACGCAGATGTACTTTCCAGGCGATCCGCTGCAGCCGCTCGACCCGATCTTCAACTCGGTTCGCGACCCCGAGGTGCGTCAGCGCATGGTGTCGTCCTTCGATATCGACCTCACCGTTCCTGATTGGGCGCTCGGCTTCCGATGGGACATCGTCCTGCGCGGTCGGGAAGCCACGCCGGAATTGGCCTGATGGTCGGGATCACCCCGTCTCAAACAGCCGGTCCCTATTTCGGGATCCTCCTTCGAGGTCGCGCCGAATGCCGTCAGGTCTCGGATGCGACTCGCGGCACGCGCATCGTCATCGAAGGCCGTGTGTTGGACGGCGCCGGCAGCGGCATCAACGACGCGCTGATCGAGGCGTGGCAGGCGGACGCCAACGGGCGGTATCGCCATCCCGAGGATTGTCGTCCGGAACCTCCCGACCCGGCCTTCAACGGTTTCGGCTGGTTGCATACGCGCCACGACGGCGGATACCGATTCGAGACGATCAAACCTGGGCCGGTGCCCGCTCCCGGTGGTGGAAACCAGGCTCCGCATATCGTCGTGAGCGTCATGGCACGCGGCATCTTGACGCGATTCATCACCCGCATCTATTTCGACGACGAACGCGCAAACGCCGACGATCCAATCCTGGGGCTCGTGCCAGCGGCGCGCCGCGACACGTTAGTCGCGCACCGGTCCGCAGAGGGGCGTTACCTGTTCGACATCGTCATGCAGGGACCTGACGAGACTGTGTTTTTCGATGTCTAGCGACCCAGGCGCCAACCTTCTCGGCCCGCTATTTGGCGACGTGGAGGTCGGCGCTCAACTGTCGGATCGCGCCCGGCTTCAGGCGATGCTGGATGTGGAAGCCGCGCTGGCGGAGGTCGAAGCCGAGGTTGGTGTCATTCCCACTCCGGCGGTGGCCGCGATCCAGGCTGCCGCACACGCCGACAGGATCGATGCCGCTCTAGTCGCGGCAGCGGCTGCAGTCGACGGAAATCTCGCTATTCCGCTCGTTCGTCAGTTGACCAACGCCACCGAAGCAATCGACCGTGACGCCGCTCGATACGTGCACTGGGGCGCGACGAGCCAGGACATCATCGATAGCGGTCTGGTTCTGCAGCTCCAACGCGCCGTGCCGCCCATCATCCGACATCTCGATCGCGCGATGGCAGCGGCTGCGACGCTCGCACGGCGGTACGTCGATACGCCGATGGCTGGACGCACGTGGCTGCAGCAGTCCACCCCGATTACTTTTGGTGTCAAAGCGGCGGGATGGCTCGACGCATTGTCCCGGCAGCGAAAGACGGCAGCCGACGCGCTCGAACAGACTCGCGTGCTCCAGTTCGGCGGCGCCTCCGGCACCCTCGCGTCGCTTGGCAGACATAGGGCCGCTGTGACGGAGCGCCTTGCATCGAGACTCGGGTTGCGTGCACCGGTGGCACCGTGGCATGCGCACCGCGATCGTCTGGCGCATTTCGCATGTGCGCTGGGCGTCACATGCGGCACGCTCGGAAAGATTGGCCGTGACGTGTCGCTGCTCGCTCAAACCGAAGTGGGGGAAGCGGCCGAAGGACGCAGCGGCGGCTCGTCGGCGATGCCGCACAAACAGAACCCGGTCGGTGCAGCGGTCGCGATTGCCGCGGCGATACGCGCACCGGGACTCGTCGCGACGATGCTCGCGGCGATGCCACAGGAGCATGAACGTGGCCTGGGGGGATGGCAGGCTGAATGGGCAACGTTGCCGGAGCTGGTGCTCCTGACCGCGGGTTCAGCGCGGGCAATCGCCACAGTTCTTGAAAGCCTCGAAATCGACGAGACGCGGATGCGCGCCAACCTCGAGTCCACGCACGGATTGATTTTGTCAGAGGGCGTTGCGATGGCACTTGCCGCTTACGTCGGACGCAGCGAAGCTCATCGAATCGTCGAGCTGGCCGCGCGTCGGGCGCAAGACGGCGGGTGCACGCTCGCCGACGCGCTCGCCGCGGATCCGGAGGTCACGCGTCATCTAGGGCGTGAGGATCTCGAGCGTCATCTATCCGACGAGCCTTACGTGGCGGCGGCGCGAGCGCTGGTCGAACGTGTCGTCGGTAAAGATAGTTAGGGCGGCGCACGCGATCGAAAAACAGTAAAATCCAGTCCTCCCAGAGGAGGTCCCACCGTGACCCGGTTCAACCCGCCATTCCGCGCCGACCAAGTCGGCAGTTTGCTCAGGCCGCCGCGTCTCAAGGAGGCACGGGCCCGTTTCGATCGCGACGAGATCACGAAAGAAGAATTGCGCGCGATCGAGGATGACGCCATCCGAGAGGTCGTCCGCAAACAGGAATCGATCGGTCTGCAGAGCATCACCGACGGCGAGTTCCGCCGCACGTTCTTTCACATCGATTTTCTGCAGAAGCTGGAGGGGGTCGCGGTCTCCGGCGGGATGTCGACGAAATTTCATACGCGCGAGGGAGAGATCGATTTTGCGCCGCCGCGTGTGACGGTGACCGGCAAGCTGCGGCACATGCAGGACATTCAGACGGCGGATTTCCAGTTCCTGCGATCGGTCGCGAGCCAGACGCCGAAGGTGACCATCCCGTCGCCGACGATGGTGCATTTCCGCGGGGGCCGGAAGGGGATTGACATCACGGCATACCCGGACCTGGATGAATTTTTCGAGGACCTGTCGCAGGCGTATCGCGACGAGATCGCATCGCTCTACAACGCCGGATGTCGGTATCTGCAGCTTGACGACACAAACCTCGCCTACCTCTGCGATCCGCAGATTCGCGCACAGACCGCGGCGCGGGGCGACGATCCGGACGCGCTGCCGCACGCGTATGCCGCATTGATCAATTCGGTCATCGACCGACGGCCGGAGGACCTGAGAGTCGCCATTCATTTGTGCCGCGGCAACATGCAGAGCGCATGGGTGGCGGAAGGCGGCTACGAACCGGTTGCCGACGCGCTGTTCAACGAGCTAAACGTCGATGCGTACTTCCTCGAATACGACGACGAGCGTTCCGGGACGTTCGAGCCGTTGCGATTCGTGCCCGACGACAAAGTGATCGTGCTCGGCCTCGTGACGACGAAGTCACCGGCACTCGAGCCGGTCGCCGACATCGCGCGACGGATCGCGGAAGCCGCGCGGTATGTGCCGGTCGAGCGCCTCTGCATCAGCCCGCAGTGCGGCTTCGCGAGCACGGCGCAGGGTAATCGGATCACGGAAGAAGACCAGTGGCGAAAACTGGAGCGGATCGTTCAGGTGAGCCATCAGGTCTGGGGCGTGGTCGCCGCCTGAGCCGCTCGCAGACACCGCGCGTGCCATTTACGTTTCAGAGACTCGACATCCCAGAAGTCGTGTTGATCGAGCCGCAGGTGTTTGGCGACACCCGCGGCTTCGTCATGGAGACGTACAAGCAGTCCGAGTTCACCCCGTTTGTCGATGGCGGATTCGTCCAGGAAAACCACTCCAAATCGCAGCGCGGGACCATCCGCGGTCTGCATTTTCAACTCGGCCGCTTCGCCCAAGGCAAGCTGGTGCGCGTCGTTTCGGGAGAGATCTTTGACGTCGCGGTCGACATCCGGCTGGAGTCACCGACACGTGGCAAGTGGGTCAGCACCGTTCTCTCGGCCGATAACCGGCGGATGGTGTACATCCCTCCGTGGTGCGCGCACGGCTTCTGCGTACTCAGCGAGGACGCGGAGGTCGTCTACAAGACGACCACCGAATATGCACCGGCTCACGAATCCGGACTGATGTGGAACGATCCAGCGCTGGCGATCAGCTGGCCGATTGCGTCGCCACTTCTTTCCGAACGCGACACGAAGTGGCCGCCATTCGTCATCGCGGTGTGACTGCGGTTTCGAAGAACCGTCTCGGCACCTCCACGGTCATCGTGTGGATTGCTTCATCCGCAACGCCGATCTGCTTCAGCGCTGGAATCGCTTTGCGGACGACAAACAGCATCCCGTCCGGGTTCTGCGCGACGCGAAGCGGGTCGGCGGACGTCGCCTGCAGAGTCATACCGAGGGAGTGATCGTTGCCCAGCATCAGGCGATTGGTGAGTCCGGCGTCGACGAGCGCTTTGATCTGTGTGTACCGCTGCTCCCAGGTGAGCGCACCTGGCGCCTGCAGAGGAGTTCCCGGCGGTGCTGGCCCCCCACGCGGAAGCTGGTCCATGCCCAGGTAGTACCCACGCCGCCCCAGGCCGAGCTGATAGTCCGCAGGACTGTTGTCGGTGTGCCCGATGCACACCTTTGCGGGCGCCAGCCCTTCCTCCTCGAAAATGACCGTCTGCTTCTCGCCGACGCGTTGCGCGCCGGGCGAATGGGTCGTGATTGGGAGGCCGGTCGCTTTGCTGGCGCGCGCGGCGGCCCGCAGAACCTTCTCGCCGAACGGATCGATCATCGCGCCGTTGGCAACCTTGATGACCCCGGCCTTGATGTCGGTTCCTTCGATGCCGGTGGTGATCTCGCGGATGAAGAATTCCGAGAGCTCCTCGACCGTTCGCGCGCGCATCGAGTTGGAGGGATCGAGCCAGTGACCGGTCGAGGCAATCACCTGCATGCCCGACCGCCGCGAGATCACCTGCATGAGTCGAATGTCGCGTCCGAGGTCGATCGTCGTGCAATCGATGATCGTGTCGACACCTTCGTCCTTCGCCCGCTTCAACTGATCGACGGCTCGGGTGATGAACCGGGTGCGTCCGCCGAGGAGCTCAGGCCATGCCTGCCAGATGCCGGCGGAGCTCGCCGCGATGTGCTCATGGGAGAGCGTGAATCCCAGCTTCGAGGTGTCGATCGGTCCAAGCACGGTCTGGGCCGACGTCCGCCGTGGCGTGGCGGAATCTGTCGCCCGCTGCGCGGCCTGAAAGGCTTCCGTTGCCGGGGTGTACACCGTGGCGATGCCGAACCCCGCGACGGCACGCGCGATCGCCTCCCGCCTGCTGATGTGATGAATCACGAAAGGAGGTTACTGGACGGAATTCAAAATGCAAAATTCAACGTTCAAACACAGTGTGGCAACGCAGCAACAGGGTGAGGGCCGTACGAACTTCACCACGAAGCTGCAAACACCCGGCGTGCTTGCGTTTTGAATTTTGAATGTTGAATTACAGGATCAGCCGCCCAGCTTGCTGAGGTAGGTCTCCGCTCGCCGGGTCCACTCTTCGTGATTTGGCGATGGCTCCTGGAGCAGGCGCCCCATCTCCTGGATCAAAAGCTCCCGCTCGCCCTCGGCAGCGGACCCGCACCGGACCCGCTCGAGCCACCGTTGAATCGATGTCAGGGCACGGAGGTGGCGCTCGCACTCCACCCTCCAGTCGAGCAGCAGCGAGGCAAGGCCGCACATCGAATCGGCACGCGACGGCGCGGTGTCAGCCACCTGCGGGTCTACGACAGGCGCAAGAGGAGGGGTCATGACTCACTCTTCAAGCAATCCGCGGGCCGACCTGCCGCGCTCTGCGCTTCGGCGTAGCAGGCGATGAATCAGGTATCCTGCGCGCGTGTGGCAGCCGACGAACTCCCAGTGGTGGACGCTCTTAATCGTCGCGTTGTTGATCGTTGCAGCATGGCCGCCCGCCGACGATCGCAGCCTTGCATTGAAATTCGTCAACTGGGCCGTCGATCCGGCGGATCGCCTGCCGATGCTTCCAGCTCCATACGGACCGGGAGAAGGAGACGATCTGGAAGCGGTGAACGCCCACGATCTGCAGACGCGCATGTACGACGAGCTCTATGAAAAGGGTGGCTGGACGCGCCTTCGACTGCGGCTCAAAGTGGCGAGCGATCCGTTCAACCCCGCAACCGAACGCCAGCTTCTTGTCGCGATTGGCGTGCTGACCGGTTTTCTCGTATGGAGACTTGGAAGTCGAGAGACGTAGAACTCGAGAAACGTAGGGCCGGCTCCCAGCCGGCCCCACGATCTTCCTGTTTTTCCGCGTTCAGTTCGTCGCGCGAGCGCCGCCGCCCTTGATCGAAATCTTCTCGACAGTCCACGTCGAGCAGTCGCCCTTGTAGACCACCGTATCGGATTCGCAGTGGAGCTCGTGAATCAGGCAGCCGGCCTGGCCATGACCTTTGCTGGTCTGCGCCCAGCCGACGAGATTGCCGGCCATATCGAGCTTGTAGATCTTCCCGTTCCCGTCGCCGCTGAACAGGTACTGGTTTGGAAGCGGTGATGTGCAGACGCTCCACGGCGCTCCGACATTGGCGATCGACTTGATGAAATTCAGATCGGTGTCGTACACCTGAATGCGCCGGTTACCGCGATCGGCGACGTAGATGTTGTCTTTTGCGTCAGACGTAATGCCGTGCACTGTATTGAACTGATTCATCCCGGCGCCGCGCGAGCCGACCGCTTTCACCCACGTGCCATCCTTCGCGATCTTCGCCACGCGTGAGTTGCTGTAACCGTCGCTCACGTAGATGTTGTCCTTGCTGTCGAACGCGACGTCGGTGGGTCGCCCGAAGGTGCCTGGATTTCCGGCCGGGTAGCGAACTTCGTTTCGCTCACCACGCTCGAGGTAGCGCTCGAGAAAATCGATCGCCTCCGGCTTGCGGCCGAGGACCATCGAGACCATGCCCTGCGGGGTGAACTTGACGATCATGTTCGACCCTTCGTCGGTCATCCAGACGTTGTCGTACTTGTCGACGCGCACGGTGTGCGCGAACGACGCCGCGTAGTTGTCCTGCCCCCATTGCTTGACGAACTTGAGGTTCCCATCGAACTCAAAGAGCTGCGAGGCTGTGGCGCCGCGCGCCGGGCCGACATTGCCGCTGCGCGTAAATACAAACAAGTTCCCTTTGGAATTCTTTGCCACGCCGACGGCTTCGCCGATGGTGTGCCCCGGGACGGCAAGTGAAAGAACCTCTTCAGTGATCTGCAGCTGCGGTGTCTGCTTCTCCAGCGCCTCCTGGCGCGCGATGGCGGCCTGCTGTTCGGGGCTCGGTCCCTGCGGTGCGGCTGCGGGGGCCTGCGCTGTGGCTTGCTGCGCCTGTGCCTGTCCGCCTCCTCCACACCCGTACGCGGCAAGCACGACGATGCCAAGCAGCAGTGTGACGAGAACGATGGTCAAACGTTTCACGGCGGCCTCCTATCGGGAATCGGGAATCGGGACTCGGAAGTCCCGGATTTCCCGAACCCGGCGCCCCGATCCCGGAACCTAGAGCAACGCGCGCCGCGGAGTATACTCCGGGCCGCAACTTCGCAACACATCCGTCAGTCGTCGTCGCACACAAGGGAGCCGGAAGCATGAAAACGATCGTTGTGGCTCTGACCGTCGTGACGAGTCTCATGACAGCGAGCCCGATATTCGCCCAGGGTGGAGATGGCAGCCTTCGTGGAAGTGTTCGAGACAGCCAGGGCGGCGCGCTGCCAGGCGTTACGATTACCGCCACCAGCGATGTTCTCCTCAGCCCAAGTACCGCCGTTACCGACAGCGCCGGCAATTACCGGCTGATCAACCTGCCGCCCGGCACCTTCACGGTGACCGCGCAACTGGCCGGGTTCTCCACCGCCCGCCGCGAAGGCGTCCTCCTGCGCGCCGGCAGCAACTTCCAGGTCGACATGACCATGGAGCTTGGCGCGCTCGAGGAATCGATCACCGTATCCGGCGACGCCCCGATGCTCGAGGTCACCAAACCGAGCAACGTCCTGACCATCGACGCCGAGTTCCAGAAGGAAGCGCCGGTCGTCGAAGGGAAGTTCTGGAGTGACTTCCTGATGCTGACCCCCGGCGTCATCTCGCGTCCGCACAACGACGCGAGCGGCCGCCAGAACTACTTCGGCAACGCCGTCGAGCACCGCGATGCCGTCACGCTGATGGAAGGCCTCTATGCCGGCAACTACAACGATTTCAACATCAACCGGACGGGCCTGAGCTCCGAGGCGATTCAGGACACCGAGGTCAAGACCGGCGGCGTCGACGCGGCCTCGCCCATGGGTTACGGCCTGGTGATCAACATGTTGAGCAAGAGCGGCGGGAACGATTTCCACGGCACCGGCGTCGTCTCGTACCAGCCGTTCAAATGGAATGCGAACAACGTCGGCTCCGGGTCCCCTGCGACGCGCGAGGTTCATCAGTACGACGTCTCGTTCGGCGGACCGATCAAGAGAGACAAGACGTGGTTCTTCGGCGCCCTTCGGTATACGCAGAACAAGAGCGGAACGGGTCGGACGCCGGACCAGCTCGCGGCGCACCGGGCGTTCTTTCCCGACAAACCGCTCGACAACAACGCCATCACCGGCTACCAGCCATGGGCGAAGGTGTCGACGAAGCTCAATCCGAAACATGACCTCTCGTTGATTTACCAGGCCGATCGGCTCCTGCTGAACGCGGTCAGCGCGGAAGATTACGAGCAAGTGGAGGTGCTGTCGACCGGTGGACCGATGTTTGGAGGAAAGCTGACTTCTGTCTGGGGCAACAACCTCACGTCCACCTTCTATGTCAGCTACAACACCAAGGGCGGCAACAGCACGGACAGCTACAAGTACGACAAGGAGGGACCGCTCATCGAGATCCATCGCGAGGCATTTCTCAATCAGGGGATCCTTCAGGGATCGGGGTTGATCCTTCGTGGGGGACAGTGGTCGTCAACCGCGTGTGATGCCTGCTTCGACCTCGACACCTCCTCGATCACGATGCTTCGCGGCGACGTCATGTACTTCAAGGACGGTTGGCTCGGCTCGCATGAGTTCCAGGCCGGATTTCTCGCGATGCCGCGCAGCGTCTACACGAAGAACGTCCGCTACCTGAACGGCGGTTTCACTCTCGAGGAGCGCAGGATGGTCGACGCGAACAACGCGGCGGCGGGCACGATTCCGTTCTCGCGGCAGTACGTGCTCGGCGACCTCAATCTGGATCAATCGAGGGGGCGCGACAAGGACATCGGTTTTTATGGCCAGGACAGCTGGAAGGCGGGACGGTTGACGACGACGCTGGGCATGCGCGTGGACGTGGTTCGCCGGTTCGACGTGCTGCGCAACCTGCAGCGACAGTCGAGCACGGAGATCGCGCCGCGACTCGGCTTCTCGTATGTCTTGACCGAAGATGCGAAGAACGTCCTGCGCGGCACGTATGGGAAGTACCATCAGCAGTTGATGGGAACGCGCAATCCGGTGCCGTCCTTTGGCGGCAACGACGCCCAGGGGCTGCGAAGCACCTACGACCTGAACGCCGATGGCCTGTTCGAGACCGTCATCGTTACTCCGCCGGTGGCGACAACGATCTCGAGCCTGCAGTTCGATCCCGAGCTTCATCAACCGAGCTTCGACGAGTGGTCACTGGGTTACCGCCGTCAGTTTCCAGGACAGGTGGCGGTCGACGTCGCCGGCATCGTGAAAGTCAACCACGATCAATTCGCGCAGGTCGACATCAACGGGATCTATCCCGCAGGACCGAACCAGCCGTTCGTTGGCTTCGGCAAGGTCGATCCAAATCAGGGCCTGCTGTATCGGCTGACGAACAACTCGTGGAGCACCACGCACTATCGCGCGCTGCAGGCAACGCTGACCAAAAATCTGACGAACGGTTTCCAGGCGCTCTTCACGGTGCAGCGGCAATGGCAGCACCTGGAGGGTACATGGAACCCGACAGACCCCGCGAAGTTCATCCAGCCGGATGCGTTTCCCAACAACAAGAACATCTGGCGCACCGACGGCGTCGTGGATCAGAACAGCCTCGCAACAGGCAACTCGCTGGTGAACAATCCGATGTGGAACCCGTACTCGATTCGCCTGGCGGCGACGTGGCATGCTCCATGGGATCTCGTCACATCGGGGAGCTATACGATCGTCGCCGGCAACTGGACCGGTGCGGTGATCGATCAGCTGCCGGCAAACAGTCCGCTGCTCGCGCCATTCGGTCCCGCGACGGTCACGTCGTCAACTGGCGTGCGGCAGTCGAACCCGCTCGCCACGCGCATCCGGTTCTTCTATCCAACGCGTGGCGAAGGGCAGCCCCGCGCTCCCGACGTCCACACCGTCGGCATCAAAGTCGGCAAGCGCATTCCGTTTGCCACGGACAAGAACGTCGAGGTTGCGTTCGAGGTTTTCAATCTCCTCAACGCCGGGCATTTCACGGAGTACAGCCGGCAGGGAGCCAACCGAATCTACAACCCGCAGACGTTCGGCACTTTCACGAATCCGCAGACGCCGCGGGCCGCGACCTTTGAGGTGATCACGAGATTCTGAGAATAGGGACTGGGGGCTGGGGACCGGGGACGATGAGTCCCCAGTCCCCACTCCCCACTCCCCAGTCCCTAGTCCCTAGTCCCTAGTCCCTGACTAGGTCATTTCGTCGCCGTCGTCGGCTTCTTACCCGTGTATTCCAGAACAAACAAGCCGGTCCCGACGCGATCGGACGCGTACGCCAGACCGCGGTGGTCGATGGTGACGTCGTTGATCTGAATCGCGGTTGGCTGTCCTTTCGAAATCGGATGCGACTGCGCGTTCGTCTTCGGAACGTAATAGCCGACCTCTTTCAGGTTGTACGGATCGGAGAGATCGACGACACGGATGCCCGCGTTGAAATAGGCGACCCACGCCAGCTTGTCCTCGAACCGGTTGATCTCGCTGTTCACCTTCTCCGCATGCTGATGCGGCCCGAAGCGCCCGCCCTTGTCGCAGAAGTTGCCAACCGGCACCTGCCATGTCGAGACGGGGAACGGGTGCGTTTCGTCGGTGATGTCGAGCATGTAGGCCTTGGAACGGATGCCGCTCGTGCACGGCTTCATGTCTGCGTTGCCGCCGGCTTCATCGGTGATGAACGCGTAGGTGCGCGGCAGTCCGTCGGGTCCCTTGAAGTTCGGCACCTCTTCGTACTTGATCGGTGAGACCGTGTGCGGTCCTCGTCCCGGCGGATTGGTGTCGATGAGCCAGACATTCTTCGGCTTCGTCACATCGGTGATGTCCCAACTGCCGGCCAGGCCGGAGCCGCGGAAGCCGATGTAGAGACGATGGTTATCCTCGTCAACCATGGGGTGATGCGCGTACTCGTTCTGGTAACCGGGAGTGCCGTCCCGCTGACTGGGCGAGGCCGCTCGCCCGATGAACTTCGGATGTTTCGGATCCTTGAGATCCCAGATGTGAATCACCGTCAGGCCGCGATAACCAGGCTCGCCTGAGCTTGAATAAAACAGACCCGACTTATTCGACCACCAACCCTTGTGCGCGCGCCTGATAAACGTGCCGCCGCAGCCCGGGCCGCAGTTGTTCGGCGGCGTTCCCGTGATTTCTGACACTTTGAAGATCTTCGACGGATCGGTGCCGCGCGTGGTGATGTCCCAGATCTCGAACTTGAACTTCTGGCCGGTATCCCAGCTGCGAATCAGATAGTCGTGTCCCGTCGGGTCCGAGTTGAAGCCGTAGTCATACACGACGGACACCGATCGCGAGTTGACGTGGGCTTCCTCGTTCGGGATGTGCCACACGAACTTGGGGTTCGCGGGGTCGTCGATATTGACGATGGCGGTGCCATTCCATTCCATCTTGCCCGTGAGCGGGTTGAGGATCGGTTGATCGTTCCCCTGTCCGTCGTCGGACGCCTGCGGATCGTTTCGATCGTTGGGCGTAAGGCCGACATAGAGCCAGTTGCCATTGGCGGGATCGGACTTCGCGGTCAGCTGGAGCCCCTGCCGCCCCTGCATGTCGTTGTAGCCAACCAGCTTGACATTCTCGGCGCCGTCGGAACGCGGGTCTGCCGCCGCCGGCGTGGTATTCGATGCGGGTGCCTGTGCCGACGTGCATCCGGTCAGAGCCGCCAGGAATCCAAGGCACGCCCACTTCATCATCGTCATCGCGAATCTCCTGAGTTTTCTTCGTGCCCTTCGTGTGTGCGCGCGGTGCGCGCCTTCGTGATCCGGGGTTGCGGGGATTATAGGCCCATGGCACACTGCCGACGCGTTCTGGAGGACTTATGGTGAAAAGGTTCGTAATGTTCGTCCTGGCTGTTGGACTGTCCGCGCCCGTATCCGCGCAGGATGCCCGCGCAGTGCTGCAGGCGTCATTGAAGGCGATGGGCGGTGAGAACCTCAAAACCATCCAGTACTCGGGCGCGGGATGGTCATCGGCGATCGGCCAAACCTATGGACTGGACACCGACTGGCCGCATTTCGAGGTGGCGGGCTATACCCGCGCGATTGACTACGACGCGAAGTGGTCGCGCGAAGACTACACGCGCCGGCAGGGCAGCTATCCGACGTTTGGACGGGTGCCGATACCCGAGCAGCACGTCATCGCCATGCTGAGCGGCAACTACGCGTGGGATATGAATGGCGAGACACCGGTGCCCTTTACGCGGATGTATCTCGACGGTGTGCCGTACCACATCCTGCGGCAACTCGAGCTCGCATTGACGCCGCACGGCGCGCTGAAAGCTGGGCTCGCGGCCAGCGACGCAACCGCCATCACCACGCCCATCGTCGGGCCGTCCGACTTCGGCCTCTCGCAGTTCGGTCGCAAGGTGACGATCGTCTCCTTCACGCTATTCGGTAAGTACAAGATGAACGTGACGGTGAACGACGAGAACCTCGTGGAGCTGGTCGACACCTGGTTTCCCAATCCCGTCTACGGCGATATGGATTACGAGATGCGCTATACGCAGTACAAGGATTTCGGCGGCATCAAGTTTCCGCAGCTTGTCCACGTGCATCAGGGTGATCCGCGTCTGAATCCGGCGCACAACTACTACGAGTTCAAGATCACCGACGTGAAGGGAAATGTGCCGGTCGAGAAGATGCCGGTACCGGAAGCCGTGCGCACCGCGACTCTTGCGCCGGTCAAAGTGGAAAGTCAGAAGCTGGCGGACGGCGTATGGGCGCTGACGGGCAACACGCACAACAGCATGCTGGTCGAATTCAAGGACTTCGTCGCGATCGTCGAAGCGCCCAACAACGAGGCCCGCTCGCTGGCGGTCATCGCGGAGGCTGGCCGGCTCGCGCCGAACAAGCCAATCAAGTATCTGGTGAACACCCACCACCATTTCGACCATGCCGGCGGCCTGCGAACGTTCCTTTCACAGGGAACAGCGATCGTCACGCACGAGTCGAACAAGCCGTACTACCTCGACATCATGTTTTACCCGGCGCCGCGGACGCTCGACCCGGACCGTATGGCGATCTACTCGCCGATGTACATGATCAGCCGGCGGCCCGCGCCGATCGAGACAGTGGGTGGTGACACGCGCGCGACAGCGCCGTTTGTCATCACCGATGGCGTACGCATGCTGGAGGTGTTCCACGTGCAAGACATGGCGTATGAGCTGGGCGATCCGTCGCTGCGCCAGGGGAATCACAGTCAGGACATGCTGATGGCGTATCTGCCGAAGGAACGGATCCTCTACAACGCGGACCTTTACTCACCCCCGGCGGCAGGTGCGGCGGTCCCCGCGCAGACGCCGGCGAGCAAGACGCTGTATCAGAACATGCTGAAGCTGAAGCTCGACGTCGCGCAGCACGTCCCGACGCACGGCCGCGTCGGTACGAATGACGAGTTCATGAAGATCTTCGGGAAGACGGGGAATACGAACTGAGGGCCGGCTAAAGCCGGCCCCTACGTTAGGTATGCTCCACGCTCGCGAGCGAAAAGCCTCGCTCCTGGGCGCGATTGATCGCCACGATCCCCGCTGGCACGAGACGCGCGTTCGGGAGCAGGTTTGCCTTCATCTCTTCGAAGACCTCGTCCTGTTTGAGTCCCATCGCCATCGCAATGGCGCCAGCATAGCCACGGCTTGACTGGTTGCAGACGGCGAGACGCAGTCCCCGTTTGATGAGCGGCTCGAGCCGGTCCCGTTGCAGGTTCACCGTCGGCGGCTGATTGGTTTTCGGATCGAGCACCTTATTCCGCTCTGAGATGGGCTTGCCGTACTTCGACCAGATCGCGTCGCTGTAGGCGAACAGCGTCGACAAGTGACGGGCCACGAGAACGACCGCCAGGTCGCTGTCCTTCAGGCCGTAGTCGTTCACGTTGATGTTGAAGTACGTCGTCGTGAACTGAATGCCGCTCGAGAAGCCGTCCGGGTTCGGTGCATCGATGATGTACCGATGTCTACCCGGAATCTGATCGAGCCAATCGTCCTGCGCGTGACGCACCGGATCGAACCGGCCGGGAGCCTGCGCCTGCGCCGGGGCGGCTGCCCCGACCGCGGCTCCGCCTATCAGACCGAGACCAAGCCGGGAGAAGAACGAACGGCGAGCGAGCGAGCGCGAGTCGACGTTTGACATGGAGGGGATGGTACACGAAAAGGTGCCGACCTCTGCAGGAAGCTCAAGAGGCCGCTGGCAGGTCGGGAACGCGTTGCCAGAGACCTGCCTTGACCTCCCGCACGATCCCGGCATTTACCAGGCTTGAAACGATGCGACCGGCGGCTTCCTGGGGAATGTGGAGGAAGTCCTGCAGGCCCTCGAGTGTCACACTTGTTTCCGCTTTGTGAACCACATGATCCACGACGGCCCTGACAACTTCCGCGCGGCGCCCTTTCTCACGGCGCTCGATACCCATTCGGTCCTCCGGCAATTAGTGAGGGCAAGCTTGGTGCCCACACTGCCGATCAGGTCGCCGAAGCGTCGCGCGCGCTCCAGATAAGCTTGCGCGAGATGCCGCGGAGACCTGTTCGGCTCGACGGAAGATCTTGCGGGGCGGACCTTGCGAGGGCCGCCGTCGTCTAGGTGGCTTTCTTCTTCGTCAGCTCCGCATAAACAGCGTCCACAAAGCCGACTACTGGTCCGCGTCCCGCGGCTGGTGGTGCCGCCGCGCGTGCGCCAGGCGCCGGTGCGTCGGGAAGCGCCGACTTGATTTCCTCGAGCGATTTCCCTTCCTTGACCATCGCGGCAATCTTGTTCCGCCGCTCGCTCACCGCCCCAAGCTTCCGCTGCAGGTCCGCCTTCATCAGCACATCGCCGTGGCCGGTGACGTAGTAGTCCGCGTTGAGCCCGATCATCCCTTTGACATTCGTCATCCACCCTTCGACGGATCCATTTTTGTCCATATGTATGTTCGGATTGTCGTCGGCGCGGTTCGTGACGACGATGTCGCCCGTGGAGACAATCTTGGCCTGCGGGTTGTACACGATGAGGTCGCCGCTCGTGTGCGCTGGCGCCCAGTGATAGAGCTCGAGTTTGATTCCGTCGACCGTCATTGTCTCCTTCGTCTTCGTCGTGACCTGCGACGGCAGGCGATCCGGTGGCGGTGCACCGCGCCCGCCGGCCGAAATCGCGGCCTGCTGCTCCTTCTTGTTGTTCTCGTGCGCGATCACTTTCACTGACGTCGGATAGGCAACCAAACCATTCACGTGATCCCCGTCGCTGTGTGTCAGGAAGACCGTCGTGACCGGCTTGGGAGTAATCTTCGCGATCTCCGCGAGAAGATCTTTGGCGCCCGCCTCGGTCTGCTTGGCGTCAACGACAATCACGCCGGCCTTGCCGATGTAGATCGTGCTGTTACCCCCTGAGCCGCCGAGACCAACCCAGACATCGGGCTTCAGTTGCTTCATCATGACCGGCTGAACGGCCGGTGCCTGTGCAAACGCGGAAGCCGTGAACACAACCGCGGCAGCCGCAAGTACGGAAGTATGGATGTTTTTCATAACGGGTCCTTTCGGACCGCAACTATAGAAGGGAGAAGGGGGAGGGGGGAAGGGGGAAGGACGAACGAGTGGACCGCCCTATTAGGCGGCCCTACTGAAATCAGTAATACCCGTCTCCGTAGCCGCCGCCGTAGCCGTCGTCGTATGGCGGATAGTACGGTTCGGCCGGTGGCAGGTCGCCGTTGATGCTGCCCACCATGGTCGGATGAATGATGCAGTGGTAGTTGGCGATTGGCGTCATCAGCGCAACGGGCGCGCTTGACTGGCCGGGTTGCACCTCGCCCAGGTCCGTTCCGTCGTCGAGCACGATGTGATGCATCACCAGATCGGTGTTGGTGAACACGATCTGATCGCCCATGTTTGCCGTCGTCGGGTTCGGCATGAACGCTGTCGATCCGAACGAGCCCACGATGTTGATCAAAATCTGCATCGGGCTTGGCATCACGGGATCATCAAACGCCCGGAATCGGCCGGCGCCTGATGACGCGGGGTTCTGCGAATTCAACGATGAAGGTGACGACGGCAGGTGATTGCTACTGCAGCCCCAGGTTCCGACGACGCAGGCGATAACCAGCGCAGGCAACGCGAGCTTCATGCACATATCGATGTGCGGCGAGCAAGGTGGATGCCCGCCGCAAATCATAGACACGCATAAAGATTGATTCCGACAGGATTACCAACGCGGTAATTCCTTACGTTGTAGGGGCCGACCTTCAGGTCGGCCCCTACGATCTAAACGCGGTCCACACCCACGCGCTACGGCTTGAGGATCGTGATCGTCGTGCCGTTACTGCTTCCATCGGGATCTCTATTGCTCGACGCCACGTAGGTGGCGCCGCTCGCCGTCACGTTTGTCACCGTGAAGGTGGCGCTTGTCTTCGACTTATTCAGATTTCCCGTCGTCACGTTGCACGTGCCGCCCGCTGTCGTGGTGCACGAGGCGCTGCCAGCGAAGCCGCCGGTCCAAGTCCCGCTCACCGTCGCACCCTGAACCATAGCGTCACTTGCGTTCTGGACAGTGATCGTTACCGACGCCGTCCATGTGTTCTTCGAGGCGGCGGTGCTGCCGTCGAGATCGCCGATGTGCAGCTGAACCTGCTGCTGCCCCGCGGGCGTGGTGGCCGTCGCAATGTTCGAATAGGCCTCTCCGCCTGCGTTGAACGCTCGGACTCGATATCTGTAAGTGGTCGATGGACTCACTGTTGTATCGCTGTAGGTCAGAACATCAACGCCCACCTGACCAATCTTCGCGAACGACGTGCATCCGGTCTCGGTGCAGCGCTCGACGTCGAACCCGTCTTCGTTGGTCGAATTCGTCCAACTCAGATCGATCTGAGTTGTGGAGATCGCATTCGCCGCGAGACCGTCGGGCACTGATGGCGGAGACGGCGGTGGCGTCGTCCCGAAGACGCCATCGACGACGAGCGCGAACGGCTGCGGGCCGCGCGGGACGTTGTAGCCTCCGACGACCACGGTCCATGTGCCTGCGGCCGCTGACGCGACGTACACGTTTTCGAGGTTGTTCACGCGATCGGCGGCTCCGCCGGTCTGCGACCACCCGCCTGCGAACACGTTGCCGAAATATTGCGCCCCACCCGGCGCGGTGACCACCAGATCGAGATCGTTCACGAGAGTTTTCGCCGCCGACGTGGTGGAGGCAGGATCGCTCCACGCGAGCGTGATCTTCAGCGGTGATCCAGTCGAGGCAATCGTGTACGTATAGGTCGCGCCGCCGCCCGTTGTCAGCGACGTGGTCCCGTCAACGAACTTCCGCCGCGAATTGGTCGCTGAGTTCAGATCGACTCGACCCCAGCCTTCGTCGCGGTTCGGAATCGGATTCGCATTGTCGTTCGCGCCGTCGTTGTTCTCGTCCAGCATGTCGACCGCGGAATTCACGATCGTGGCTTTCACGAGCGCCGCGCTCGCATTGACGGAGTAGGTTTTCTGATAGAAGTCACGCACGAGGGCAGCGCCACCCGCGACGAGCGGGTTCGACATCGACGTGCCGCCCATGTACTTGTAGTACCGATTCAGCGGATACCCCCACCCGTCGTACTGGTAGGCGTTGTCCTGAGGGTTGGCCGACGGGTCGTACTGCTGCTGAAATTTGTCGGAGTATCCCGACAACACCCAGGTGCCCGGCGCGACGACATCCGGCTTGATGCGGCCGTCGGACGCGGGCCCGCGACTGCTGAACGCCGCCATCTGATTCGCGTTGCCCGCGCTTGGATCGTCCTTGATCGGGTTGGCGGGGTAGTCGGCCGGCCACGCCCCACCATACGTGAAGATCGTGTTGTATCCGCCCTGCGCTGCGCAGCTCGTGTAGGTCAGGCCGGCGTCACAGTCGTAGTGTCCCTGCCGATCGTTCTCGCTCGCGCCGACGCTGATGACGTTCTTTGCGGTCGCGGGCGCGCCGATTGAGGCTCCGTCGATGACGCCATCGCCGTTTGCATCGATCCCCGCGTTACCGGCGGAAAACGTGATCGTCATGTCGCGATGATTCCAGATGAAATCGTCGGTGTTGACGCTGTCGGTCGTGTACGCACCCGCGGCGTCGCTTCCCCAGGAGTTGGAGTGCACACGAGCGCCGCCCGTGTACGCCTGTTGAAACAGCTGCCGGAGATCAGTGGGGATCCCGGTCAGGTAGTACCCGTTCTGGTACCCGTAGAAGGCCCTGCAGATGCTGCTGATGTTTGCCCAGTTCTCGAGTGCCTGGAAGATGAGGTGTGCTGCAGGCGCGGTGCCTCTTCCCACTCCGCTCGCATCACCCGAGCCGAGCACCGACGTCGTGGTATGCGTTCCATGGCCGCTGTCGACGTCAACCGCTCCGTCGTTGATCACGCTGCTGAAACAGCCACCGGCGGCGCCGGGCCAGTTAGAAATGTTCGTGACTCGGGTGGAAGGCACGTCAAGAAAGCCATCCGAAACACCGTTGCCGAATCCCGTATCGGCGACGGCGACGGTCTGGGTCGAGCCGTCAAACCCGTTCGCGTTGGCGGCGGCCGATCCGATGATTCCGCCTCCGCCGAACTCGTTATTCTTCTTTCGGAGCACGAACGCCTCGATTTCCGCCACGTCGAGCACGTGCGCGATCGCATTCAACCGCCCCGGCGCTGCGGCGATCTCGATGACGTTGCCATCGCGGCCGACGATCTGCGCCCCAGCGCCGGCGATCGCGTCGACCGTGGCGTCGACATTGGCACCGCGTTCGATACGTACACGGTAGGCGCGCGTGGCGGTTCCCGCACGTAACAGCGCCGGATCGAGCTTGTAGGCGGGTTGAAACACACCGACCCACGCAACCGAATCGAGGGCCGCGACGCGATCCGCGGCTTCGGGCGTCATCCGCGCCTTGAATGCGAAGTCAGGGACGTAGTCGAGCAGTTCGACGCCCGCCGCGGCCACCTCCGCCTTCCAGGCATCCATCACCGGACCCGCAAACTGCACGATGAAATATCCGCGCTGGCCGGCGGCGTAGCCAGCAATCGTCAGCCCTGGCGGAATAGCGGGCTGCTCACCCTGTGCCGGCGTGAACGTCGCGGCTTTCAGACGTATAGGCGCCGCAGACGGCGGACCCTGCTGCGCGGACACGACAAGACTGACGCTGGCCGCAAGCACAGCGGCCGCGACGTACACACCAAGACCTTTACTCATGCGCACTCCGTGAATAGCGAGTTATGGAGATGAGGACCGTCCCGTTAGGCGCGTGATACTGACGATGTCGAACTTGATATTGATACGCTAGCAGCTTCAGCGACGAACGCACGGCAACGAGAAACAAAAGCCGTGCAGTCGCATGCAAGGAGTGCAGTTATGCGTCGTCTTTCCTTCCCTATATCAACAGCGTTGCTTGTCTCTGCGCTCGTCCTCGCGATGCCGGCGAAACCTCATGCCCAGGCGTACCACGTCGTCAAGCAGACAGTGCTTGGCGGCGAGGGCGGGTGGGATTACGTGACCGTCGATCCTGACGCGCACCGGATCTACGTTCCGCGCGGAACGCACGTGCAGGTACTCGACGAATCGACGCACAAGGTGATCGCCGACATTCCCGGCATGAGAGGCATCCACGGCGTCGCGATTGTCCCGAAGGTCAACCGCGGATTCGTCACCGGAAACGATCCAAAAGGCGTCATCTATGTCTTCGATTTGAAGACCAGCCAGATGACATCGAAAATCGCCACCGGTGAGGAAGACTGCGATGGCCTCTTTTACGACCCGTCCACCGACCGCGTCTACGTGCAGAACGGTGATTCGATGACGTCAACGGTCATCGATCCTGCGGCCGCGAAGGTGGTCGGGACGATCAAGTACGTCGGTCCACTCGAAGCCGGTGTGACCGACGGGAAGGGCACGTTGTTCGTCAACCTGGTGGACAGTGGGGAGATCGCGGAAGTGGACGCGAAAACGCTGGCCGTCAAGACCACGTTCAGCGCGAAACCATGTCAGCGTGGATACGGCGCCGCATTCGACGCCGTCCATCGCCGTCTGTTCGTAGCCTGCCAGGGCGCGATGCCGGTCGGCGTGGTGATCAACGCTGACACGGGTAAGGTCATCGCGTCGATGGCGATCGGCAGCGGCTCGGACGGTGTCGCCTACGATGCCGCAACAGGCGATGTGTTCTTCACGTGTCGCGACAGCGGCGATGGCATGTCGGGCGTCGTGAACATCTTCCACGAGGATTCACCGGATAAGTACTCGAAAGTCGCAGACGTGAAATACATGTACGGCGCGAGGACGATCGCGCTAGACACGAAGACGCATCACATCTTCTCGGTCGGCGCCACCAAAAATGAGGCGATTGCGCCGACAGCACAAAACAGGAATCCTCGGCCGCGGCCGGATCTGACCACTTTCTCGATTGTGGAAGTGGGAAAGTAGGTATCAGGTATCAGGTTTCAGGGTGGTCAAGGTGGCGGAGGCCGGGTCCTTTCGGACCCGGCTCATCCCTTTCGAACGTTACCAGCTGAAACGAACGCCGACTTCCGCGACCTGCTTCTGCTGTGCGGTCAGGATTTTTCCGAACGTCGCTGCGCGGACGTTGGTTTGATAGCTGCTGCCAACCCCACCCAGGTTATTGCGACCCAGCAGGTTGACGACCTGCAGGCTTCCTTCCACCCTTCTGCCGCCGCCAAGATTAATCGCTTTGGCGACCCGGACGTCGAGACGGGAGAACGTGTTCTTGTCGATCTGGCTCTCCGGGAGCGCGGGTAGGCTCAAGGTTGCCCGATAGGCGTTGACAGCGGTCATCATCGCGGCGTTGTCACGATTGCCCATGCTCTTCGTCGTTCCCGGCACGTAATCCGTGTTGGCGATACCGTCGCCGTTCAGATCGACGCCAGCGCGCGCGCTAAACGGCGTCGTCGTCCTGTAATTCCAGATCAGACCGAGGATGACATTCGCCGGCAGCTGCGACGCGTAGCTGACGACGAGCGCATGACGACGGTCGCTCGGCAGCGGGCCGATATCGTTCTGCGGGTTGTAATAGTCGGTGATGCTGCCACCTTGGTTGATGCCGACGGTATCGGGCGAGCCGTAGTTGCCGTCCTGCTTTGCGAGCGTGTACGACACTTGGTACTGGTACCGGTGCGATAGTCGCTTCTCCAGCCGCACGAGCAGCGCTTTGTACGTCCACTCTCCAATCGGATCGGTCGAGACGATTTGTCCCCACTCCGGCAGCGGCCGGACGCTATTCTTCGGCGTGTTGATGTTCTCGGTGGTGAAGTAGTTGGTCGCCTTCTGGTAGACGCCATCGACGTTGAGCGCCGTGTCTGCCATCAGCTGCTGCGAGAATCCGGCGGTGTACGTGTTCACCGGTGAATTTTCGAGATCGTTACTCAGGATGTTGATATTCGGCGGCGCTGTTGACGCGAACGAGGCCGGGTCGCGGCCCTGGTACGGATCGGGATAGCTCGGGTTGTTGATGATGATGCTGTTCTGCTTGAGCGCCGTGATCTCGGTGCCCTGCGTCGCATTGGTCACGTTCGTGAACACAAGCCCGTACCCGCCGCGGACGACGAGATGGCCATCCTTTTTCACGTCCCACGCGAGGCCGGCACGCGGCCCGACGTTGTTCTTATCACCACGTGAACCGAAATCAACGTAGGGCAACGGACGTGGATACTCCGCCTGCGTGTGATGCTCGTCCCACACGCCTGTCTGAATGTCATAGCGGACGCCGAGATTGAAGGTCAGCCCTGAGAACGGCTTCCATTCGTCCGACACGTAGGCGGCGTACGTGTGGCTGACGATGTCACGGTAGACGTTCGGGAATGCGGCGGTGAACTGCGTGGCGCCTGACAGCGAATTGAAGTTGAAGTTCGGGTTCAGCGGGTCAAACAGCTGATCGCGGCCGAACGTCCACGTACCAGGGTTGCTGGCCGCCCATTCATGTGTCGGGAAGAACTGCACGCTGCCGCCGATCTTCCAGTTATGGGCGCCGCTGCTGATCGAGACCGTTTCCTGCGCTTCCGTGAAGGTGGTCATCGTTCCAGTGCGGCACGGCCACAGGCACTGGTTGTTGCCCCACGTCACGCTGGGGAACCGGTACTGGGGGGTGCCAATGTATTGACCCGCGCCGAGCGAGACAGGCATCGTCACGGGGTTTCTGAGCACGTCGGCGGGTGTGAAGTCCTGGTTCTGATAGTTGCGATCCGACGCGGTGGCACGCATGAAGTAGAACTCGTTCAGCACACGATTGGAGACGACCCATGTGTGCCCGAGTGCGTGCATGTCGCGTGGAATGAGATTATCTAGCTGGCTGAACGCCGCGTTGGTCCCGCCGCAACCGCTGCAGAAATACTCGGTGTGCTGGTTGATGTAGCGGTAGAACAGGTTCTGCTTCGCGTTCATCTGGTAGTCGCCGCGGAAGAACCCGATGTTGGTGAACGAGCCCCCCTCGAACGACCCGGCAAGCGACGGATAGAACTGCGCCGGCACGTTGACCGTGAAGAAGCTGTGCTCACGGGTCCGTTCGAAAGTGCCGAAGTAGTGAAGCTTGTTCCTGATGATCGGCCCACCGACGGCAAACCCATACTGATTCCGCTTGTAGCGCGGATCTGCACGCCCGGCGTCGATCTGCTGCTGCGTGAAGATGTCGTTTCGCGTCATCTGCTGGTTACGGAAGAACTCGAAGACGTCGCCGCGGAAGTCGTTGGTGCCGCTCTTGGTGATGATGTTGACGACGCCGCCAACGCGCTGTCCGTATTGCGCGGGGAGCTGCGTCGTGTGGACGGAGAACTCGCGGATTGCGGATTCCGGAATATCGTGTCGCTGCTCGCCGCTCTTGTTGACCGAGTTCGAAAGGCCGTCGACCAGATACGTCGTCGCGCTCGTCGTCACGCCGGCGCCGACGTTGGTGGCGTTTCGTTTGGGCCGCGTGGTGTCAACCGCGACACCTGGAAGCAGGATCGACAACGACAGCGCGCCGCGATCCGGCGCGGGAAGCATCTCAATCTGATCCTGGGTGACCACCGCCGCCACTTCCGTCTTGGTGGCCTGGACGATCGGCGCTTCGCCCGTGACGGTTACCGATTCCTGCACCGTCGAGAGTGCGAGCTGGAAGTCGCGCGAATATTCCTGGCCGACGACCAATACGATGTCCTTGACGGCGATCGTCTGAAACCCTGGGAGTTCCGCGGTCAAGTTGTAGCGCCCCGGATTCAGGCCGGCGACGCGGTACTTTCCGTCGGATTCGGTGACGCTCGTGCGAACCGTGCCGCTTTCGGCGTTGTGAACGGTAATCGTGACGCCGGGAAGAACTCCGCCCTGCGCGTCGGCGATGGTGCCGGCAATCGACGCGCTTGCCGCCTGGGCATGCGCGGGAACGGCGTGGCCCAGCTGAAAAGCGAGAACCAGCGCCGTAAGCCGCAGGATGCCGCGGCGAATTGCACAAAGAGAACGAAGCATCGGTGTGCTCCTCAATTAGCGTTACTGATCGATAAGAATGGGGACCCGGATCGTCGTCTGACTCCGGTTCGTGATGCAACCGGCAGCCACTTACACGTGGCGTGCCAGTGTGTTCGTCAGGAACTCGTTGTCAGTACAACAAGTTAGCGATAGATTTCTTCGATGCCGATGCGGATCGGATCCAACAATCTCGAGCGAAATCCAATGAGACGAATGCTCGTTGCGTCGATGATTTCAACAGCCGTCGTGATCTCGTACGGCACATCGCCCGGTGCCGCCCAAGCGCAATCCCGTCTTTCACCGCAGCATTGGGCGAACCGTTCGGTCATCCAGGTCTGGATCAATCGGGAAAACCTGCCCGCACGGGGAGATCAGCTCGTTGAACGTGCCATGCAAACATGGGCGACGGCATCGGACGGGGCATTCACGCTGCGCCGGACTTTTGTCGAACGCGACGCGGGCATCCGCGTGTACTTCAACGGTGCTGGCGGGAACTATGGCGTCACGCGGCCGCACGTGAACCGCGCGACCGGATTGATTGACGAAGCGGAGGTCGCCATTGCCGCGGATGCTCCGATCCAGGTCGATCCGGTGACGCGCGACATCGTCGTGTACCTGACGGCGCTCCACGAGCTCGGACACGCGCTTGGTCTCGAGCACACGGCGAATTTCGACGACATCATGTACCTGTTTCGGGAACCGGAAGACGGCCCTCGCTATTTCGGCAACTATCGAAGGCTGTTGCGCACGCCGGACGACATCGGAACCGCGATAGCCACCGGACTTTCGCCCTACGACATCGCGGCGCTGCGCGGTCTTTATAACGGCAAGTAGTCGTGATAAGCCAGGTTCACCTGAACTACGGATTGCGGTGCACTTGCGGTTGCGCGGCTCGAGTATCTGGAGTCTGCTCGTCGCTGATGGGGCAGGGTGGGCACGTTTTCTTGCATGGTTGTCAGTTTGGGGGACGCGTGCCGGTATGCCGAATGGGATCTTGATGCTCGCCATCGTCGGACTGACTCCCGCCGTCATCGTCTTCGCGGCCATCGGAGCGAACCTGTACTGGATCGCGCTGACCTCGTGGATGAGAACAATGCTGGCGGTTCCAGCGCGCATCGCGCTGGTGGTGGCGTTATCGCTGTCGGCGGTGGCGTGTGGTGGCGACAACCGATCGACCGGTCCGACGCCGCCGTCGGCGCCCTTCTCAGCCATGGATCTCCGCGAAGGCACCGGCACGACCGCCACGCAGGGACGCACGGTCACCGTTTCGTATACCGGATGGCTTTTCGATCCGTCCCGGCCTGAGTCGAAGGGCACGCAGTTCGACTCTCAAGGCAGCTTTACGTTTCAGCTCGGCGTCGGTCGCGTGATTCCCGGGTGGGAGCAGGGAATTCCCGGAATGAAGGTGGGAGGTCAGCGGAGGCTGATCATTCCGCCGAACCTCGGCTACGGCTCTCAGATGGTCGGCAGCATCCCGCCGAACTCCACGTTGGTGTTCGACGTGATGCTGCTGAACGTTGCGTGATCGCCGCTAATTCACAAAGTTCGTGATGTCGACGTAGCGCGTCACCGTCAGCGTGACCGTCTTCACGTTGCCCGCCGCATCCGTTGCGGCAATCGTGATGATGTTGTCGCCCATCGACAGCTCGACCGGGCCCGTGGCCCATGAGGATGTTCCGAACGCGGCTCCTGAGCCTCCGCGGCTGTTTGTCCACGTCACGCTGACGACGCCGACGTTATCCGACGCGCCGCCCGTAACGACAACTCTCGACTCGGTTGTCCGGGACGTCGTCCCGGCCGGCGATGGTGAGAAGACCGTCACGGTGGGCGGAGTCGTATCTTGAGTGGGAAGTTGAACTCCCGGGGTGCCTCCGCCGGTGCCGCTGCCACCGCCGCCAGCGATTGGGCCGCCAACACCACCGCCCGTACCGCCGCCCGTGGTGCCGCCCGTGGTGCCGCCGCCTGTGCCACCACCACTAGTTACGCCGCCGCCAGTTCCACCGCCACCAGAGCTCGGAATGCCGCCCGGGCTGCCACCGGTCACACCGCCGCCGCTCGCCGGTTGGCTAAGAATCGTCCACGTGAACATCTGGTAGGCATACAGACTGCTCGTGTTCGTCACGGTGATCGTGACGTTGTATGCGCCCGGCGCGCTCGGTATTCCGATGATGACGCCAGTCCCTGGCATGAGTGCCAGTCCAGAGGGAAGGCCGACGGCCGAATAGCTCAACGCGAGACCGCCGGGATCGCTCGCGCTCAGTTGGAGGCTCACGCTTTGACCCACCACGGTGGTCATGCTGCCGGGGTTGATGAGAGTCGGATATTGCCCACCGGTCGGTGTCCCACTAATCGGCGTGCCACCGGTCGGCGTCCCGCCGGTCGGCGTCCCGCCTGTCGGCGTACCACCGGTCGGCGTGCCACCGGTCGGCGTCCCGCCGGTCGTGCCACCCTGACTCCAAACAACTTCCGTCGAGAGCGGACTCTTTTCGCCGGTCGGTGAATAGGCTTGAACCGCGAAGTAGTACGTCGCATAGGGATCGTTCAGGTTCACCACCGCGCTGGTCGAACTTCCGACATCGACCGTGCCCGAATAGTTCCCCGATTGGGTGCCGTAATACACGTAATAGCCAGCTGTGACGCCGTCAGTGTTGGCATCCCACTCGAGCGTGACGGCGGCGGCCTGGGCGAAGGCGGGCACCAGCAACAGGAAGGCGGCAATGATGAGAGCCACGCGTGCGCAGGTACGTGGCAGGCCGCGTGCGCCAGTACGATCCATATCGATCCTCATGGGGTTCGACGAATCGAATCGCAACGCGTTTGCCACAAGTGCAGGTGAATGCACCGGAGACGACTAACGTCGTTGTCACAATGCTTTATGAGGAACAACCGTGCGTACGTTGGCGCCTGTCGCGTGTCGAGCGATCGCGATTCTCGTGGCCTGCTTACGGTTGCGTAACGACGCGCGCGTTTGAGGATGAATCGAAAAGTACGGCGTGACATTTACCGCGGGTGACCCCCGTTATTCTCCGGTGACCAGCGCGGGCCACGAAAACCGTGCGTGTCTGACACGCTTCGCGCCAGGTCTGTAACCGCCGCTCACGAGCGAACACCGGTCGACGCCAGCCGGGGGGGAGAGATCAGGGCGTCAGGGCTGTGCTCAGCGTGAATCGCGCCGCCGCAGGAACGTCCCATGCGGCGCTGACATCGATCACGACCTCCGCTTCCGCCTTCACCGGAACGGTGAGGCGACGCTCGACTGGCTGCGCAAATCCAACCGGGCCGGCGACGGCAACACCAAGTCCGACGGCATCAGAAGCGATGTCGACGATCAATGTTCCGGCCGCGGGTGCGTGCACGCGCACACGCCGACAGACAAATCCCCAGTGATAACCACAAGCGGAATCGTCGGCGCCGACGACGTCTTGCATCGATTCGCCCGCAGTGATCGTCCGTACTTGATGAAGTCGCAACGAGGCGTTCGCGGCCGTGTGGATATCGCGCGCCTGCTCGCTCGTCTCAAATCCCGGCTTTTCGACGGTAACCCAGAACGAGCGATCCTGCGGCGTCACGCTCGCCGTCATCTCGAACGCACCGTTCGCATCCGTGGTGGTCGTGTTCGCGGTATCCCATTGCGTCACCCGCGCACTCGGGACGGGGGTATCCGTGGTGTCAAGGACGCGGCCAGTGATGCGCAGCGGCTGAACCGCTCGCGCCGGAGTGGTCGCAGCCAAGTCGTTGACGGGTACAGCAATGGTCGTAGGCGCCGTGGACGCCTGCTGACCACCGCAAGCGGCGGTCAGCATCAGTGGCACGAATACGAATGGTGAGCGCAATCCGCGGCCGGACATCGAATGCCTGGTCGCGGATCTTACATCGAGGCGATGATCGACGCCGCTACCGCCAGGCGATCGCCACTATCAGCGCCGCAAGCATCATCCAGCAGATCCAGTAGGCCGGTCGCGCCCATGGGGGAGCAGCCGCGACGGCCTGCGCCTCGAGCCGATGTTTGTCCCACATGCCAACGCTGTGAAGCGCGAGACCGGTCAATGTGATCGGGACGGCCATGGAATGCAACACGTTGGCGAACAGCGCGCCGATGCCGACGCCGAGAGCGAGCGCTCCGACTCCTGATGTGAGCTCGGCGAACTTGATCTGGCTCGGCGCGCCTCGAGCGCTAGTGGTGCTCGGCATGATCGTCAGGTGCTGCCTTGGGCGGCGTAGCAGGCATCGGCCCACGCTGCATATGCATCTGCATCATGCCGCCTTGCATCATCATCGTGCTCATCCGCTTGTGCATCGCGGCCATTTCGGTGACCACCGCCGCGATTCGATCCACCTTCTCCGGGCCCGTTGCCGCGTTCATCTGGGCAACGAGCTCGTCGAGCTTCTTCTGCTCGGCCTGCATGTTGGCCATTGTCGCCCGACGATCGGCGGCGGCGCCTTGTGCAGGCGGGGTCGCGTGTTCGTTCTGGTTGTTTTGTGCGTACGTGAGGCCGGCGGATAAGGCGACTGCAAGTCCAACCGTCAACAGGTACGGGGTCAAATGCTTCATGCTCATGATTGCCTCCCTCGGATCAACCAATCACCGCGAGCTGACGGTGCAGTTCAACTGCGAGAATGGCCCGCCGTGCCGCTTCGCGTGCCGTGCTCGCGAGGTGTTCGTAGCGGGCGGCGGTGACTTCAGTGTTTCGTGCGCCGCTGACGCGCGCCTGCCGCGCCGTTCGCGTGTACGCCTCAGCGTTGGCCGTCTCGGTCCGCGCCACCGTGAGGAAATACTCGACAAGTTCGCGATGCGCCGGCGGCGTACGTGCGGCCCTCACGAGTTCGTCCATCTCGGCCGCCGTCGGCGGCGGTGCACCCTTGCCACCGTCGAAGGCTGCCCCACCGGCAGGGCGTCGTGCTGTGTGGCGAAGCGACAGGACCTGGTGATAGGCCGCGACCGCGCGCGCGGTGTGGGCGTTGGTGGTCGCGTCTTCGGACTTCCTCATCCAGCGAGCGCTGACGCTGGCGTAGGTAGGATGGTTCGGATTGCCCACGTACGCTTTAGCTAACGCGCTGTAACGCGCAGCCTCACTTCTGTAGGCATCGGCGAGCGCGATGAAATGTTTCCCGAGCGCCGCATGCGCTTCGGCGGTATCCGTCGCGACGAGCTGTTGAACGGCAAACCGGTTCAGCACCCCGGAACCGCTTTGCGCCGACGCCGGAATGGCAATGGCGACAGCGACGACGATGACAAGGACGATTCGAAAGAAGATGTACATGGTCGGCGTCTCCAACCATACCTGACGGCAACCCCCCTGCCATGACATCGATGGGATTTGTCGTGTGTTTGTTGCTGATGCCGACGACTGGTGTGAGATTCTTCGCAGTGGGCACCTGAATTATTCCCAACGCGTCTTACGCGTGAGACTCTGATCAGATGGAAGCGCACCGGGAACGTGATGTCGTCTGCGGGATGATGGTCGAGCCCGCGAAGGCGGCGGGGACCAGCGAGTACGAAGGGAAGAGGTACTTTTTCTGCGGTAAGGGATGCAAAGCGAAGTTTGACGCCGAGCCTGAGAAGTATGTGAAGCCGGGATTCGGGACCCGGGATTCGGGATTCGAAGAACACAGGACCTCTGCAATCCCGAATCCCGAGTCCCGAATCCCGACCGCCGCCACCAAGTGGACCTGCCCGATGCACCCGGAGATCGTGCGCGACGCCCCGGGGGCGTGCCCGATTTGTGGCATGGCGCTCGAGCCGTTGACGATCACTGCCGAGGAGCCCGAGAACGAAGAGCTCCGCGACATGACGCGGCGCTTCTGGACGGGCGTCGCCCTCACGATTCCAACGCTCGCAATCGGGATGGCCGAGTTGATTCCC
>Ga0207701_10000936_pt1 | contig 30975 bp, 18 predicted proteins | sample KBSSwiSSwithPhiX_FD_184294 | JGI IMG/M metagenome (GOLD analysis project Ga0207701, IMG submission 184294) | Switchgrass rhizosphere bulk soil microbial communities from Kellogg Biological Station, Michigan, USA, with PhiX - S5 (SPAdes) (version 2) | ecosystem: Environmental > Terrestrial >... | reverse complement strand
GAAAACGCCGAGATGAAGATCGCACCGTCGACGCCGACCTTGTCCATCGCGGCGACCATCTCGTCGCCGGTGACGCGGGGAGGCCAGTTCGGCACGCTGTGCCAGGGCCGCTTGGGGGTGTTCGCTTCGTACGCGTGGACCTGCGAGTCGATGATGGGCATGGGCGATAATTTACCTGAGTGTTCCGAGACGGACCGCTAACCCGACGTGAACCAGAAACCATCCGCTACGCCACGGGCCGGTGCGCGCTCGGCGCGCTGCTGGTGGCGATCAGCGAGCGCGGGATCGTCTCGATCATGGTGCGCGACACCCAGTCTCGCCTGATCCGCGACCTCGGCGCGCGATTCCCCAGGGCGAATCTGGTGCGCGACGAAAAGGGCAGCAAGGCCATGGTCGCGAAAGTCGCCCGCTACATCGCGGCGCCGTTGCGGCCTTTCGCGCTGCCGCTGGATATCCGCGGCACTGGTTTGCAGCAGCGCGTGTGGAGCGAGGTGCGCAAGATCCCCTTCGGCGCGACCTCGACCTACTCGAAAATCGCCGCGGCGATCGGCGCGCCGAAGGCGATCCGCGCGGTCGCCCAGTCTTGCTCACGCAGCTGGTTCGCTTTTGCGGTGCCCTGCCATCGGGTACTGCACACCGGGCGCCGCCGCGAGGGACGGCAGTACGATTGGGTGGACTACGAGGCGAAGCTCGGCGCGAAGCGGCGAAGGTAGAGTTTGCGCCCGTATGTTCGGTAGCGAACATGGAAAACACGCTGGGCCCCGAGCTCTGCCCGCTACCGGACATAAGCGCATGAAAATTTACGGGTAGCTAGTATTCGGGCGCCGCGGCGGCTGCTGCCGTCTGCGCAGAAAACAACAAGGGTGCCCGGCTATCAACATGGCAACGAAGGCAGGTCCAGCAAACCTCATCCTGGCGTCGATTCCGGCAGAGACCTACCGACGGATGAAACTTGAGCTCGTGTCCCTCGAGCTTGGGCAGGTGCTGTGCGAGCCGTGGGCGCTCGCTTCGCACGTGTATTTTCCGAACGATTCGCTGATCTCGCTGATCGCCGCCGCCGAGGGCGGGAGGGGAGTCGAAGTCGGAATGGTCGGCTACCAGGGCATGTTCGGCGTCTCGCTCGCGCTCGGGGTAGGCAGCCGGTCGCCCGCTCGCGCCCTCGTGCAGGCGGCCGGAACCGCGATGCGCTTGAGCGCCGCAAGGTTTTCCGCCGAGCTGGACCGGAACGTGCCGTTGCGCCGGGCGGCTGCGCGGCATGCGTATGTGTCGATGGCGACGGCGATGCAGGTCGCTGCCTGCAACAACTCGCACGTCGTGGATGAACGATGTGCCCGGTGGCTGCTGATGACCAGCGATCACCTGGGGACCAATGCGTTCTTTCTCACGCAGGAGCTCCTGGCGCAGATGCTCGGCGTGCGCCGTGGCGGCGTCAGCGAGGCGGCCGCCAGGCTGCAGAAGCGTGGTCTTGTGAGCTACCGCCGGGGCCGGATGACGATCCTGGACCGGGCCGGGCTGATTGCGGCATCGTGCCGCTGCTATGCAACCATCCGCAATCTGACCAAGAATTGATTTCACTCCGCCTTGATGCCGCGCTCCTTGATGACGCGCCCCCACTTCTTCTGCTCGCTTTCCAGGTGCGCGGCGGCCTCCTCGGGCGTGCTCGCGATGACCGTCAGCCCCCGCTCCTCGTAGGACTTCACCTGATCGGGGGCGGTGAGCGCCTTGCGGATGTGTGAATTCAGCGTGTCGACAATCGCGCGCGGCGTGCCTTTCGGTGCCGCGACCACGAACCAGGTATCGAACTCGTAGCCAGGCACGCCGGCCTCGGCGACCGTCGGCAGCTCCGGCAGGGCGGGATTGCGTTTCGCGCTGGTCACGGCCAGCGCTCGCATCCGTCCGGCTTTCACGTAGCCGATCTCCTGCGAGATGTTGCCGAAGGTGACCGCCACGTCGCCGGCGATTAGCGCCGTGTCCGCGGGACCGCCACCCTTGAATTGCACCGCCACGATGTTGACGCCCGCAAGCAGGTTGAAAAGCTCGCCGGCGATGTGCGGATTGGTGCCGACGCCTGCGGCGGAGTAGAAAAGCTGGCCCGGTTTCGCCTTGGCGAGGGCGACCAGCTCCTGGATCGAGCGCGCCGGCAGCGACGGATGCACGGTCACGAGCGACGGCGACGACGCGACCAGCGAGATCGAAACGAAGTCCCGCAGCGGGTCGTACGGCGCGCGCGGCAGCAGGAACTGGTTGCTGACGAAGGGAATGGTGTTGACGAGCAGCGTGTAGCCGTCCGGCGGCGAATTCATCACGAGCTCCGTGCCGATCACGCCGGAGGCCCCCGAGCGGTTGTCGACCACCATCTGCTGGCCCAAGGTCTCGGAGAGCTTCGCCGCCAGCAGCCGGCCGACGACGTCTACGCTGCCGCCGGGCGGAAACGGCGAGACCAGGCGAATCGTTTTCGACGGATAGCTTTGCGCGAGCGCAGGCAAGGCGCCCATTGCCGCGGCGAGCGCAAGCGCGGCCGCCATGAGGCCCCACGACCTGTTCATGAGTCTCTCTCCCCTCGATGTACCGGGCGCAAGGATCATACCCGCGAGATGCGAAAACTCGCCGCGAAGCGGCATCGGTAGTCGATTGGGCGCATACTGCAACGAGTCTTTACCGTCCTCCGCGCCGTACAAGCTGGAATCTCCCAGCCACCTCGCCTGGAAATGTGAGGTGAACCTTGAATCGCATCAATGTGGTGTTCAGCAACATGCTGGGAGAAACCTTTGCCCTCGGCCCCCTGACGCAGATCTATCTCAAGAACCGTGAGTTGCGGGAAGCTGCCGATAGTCCGGTGCTGGCGACCGACACGGACTATCGCTGGCATACCAAGGGAGGAATCTTCAGCCGATTCGATTGCCCCCATACCTGCCATGTGACGTTGGAACGTAGCAGCGGGGGCTCGAAGCGCTACGGGCCCTACCGACATTTTTCCAGCCTGAATGGCCTCAAGTTCGTCGACCACCAGTTGTTTTGTAATTACGACGAACAGCACAAGGATTGGTACGGGTATGACTCGGGCCAGCACTGGGACGCAGTCCGTGTAATGCCGGCCTGAACGGGTCGGGCGGCCTAAGCGCTGAACGCTGCGCTACCATGCTGCGCGGAGGGGTGCCATGAACGGATTACGGGTCTTCGTAGTGGCGATGGTCTGCTGCAACGTCGCGTTCGCGCAGAACTACCCGACGCGACCGGTCACGATCGTCGTACCGTTTTCGGCGGGCGGACCGACGGACACCATCGGGCGGATCATGGCCGAGCGGATGACGAAGACGCTCGGGCAGACGGTCGTGGTGGAGAACATCACGGGGGCGGGCGGCAACATCGGCGTCGGCCGCGTGGTTCGGGCGGCGCCCGACGGCTACATGGTGAGCATCGGCCACATCGGCCCGCACGTGATCAACGGCGCGATGTACAAGCTGGACTACGACCTGCTGAAAGACCTGGCGCCGGTCGGCATGTTCGTGACCAACCCGCAGGTCATTGTTTCGAAGAACGGCCTGCCCCCGAAGGACCTCAAGTCGCTGATCGAATACGCCAGGAGCACGCCGATCTCGATCGCCACGGGCGGTGCCGGGACGCCGTCGCACATCAGCGGGGTGTTCTTCCAGAAGCTCACCGGCGGCGCGGCGCAGATCGTGCACTACCGCGGCGGTGCGCCGGCGTCGGCGGACATCATGGCCGGCCATGTCGACGTGTTCTTCGACCAGGCGGTGAACGCGCTGCCGCAGAGTCGCTCGGGCAAGGTGCGCGCATATGCGGTCACGCAGACCACACGGCTATCCGTCGCGCCCGACATCCCGACGGTCGACGAAGCGGGCATGCCGGGCTACTACATGGCGGTGTGGCACGCACTCTGGGTGCCGGGCCGCACGCCGCCCGCGGTCATCGCGCGGCTCAACTCGGCGATGGTCGAAGCCGCAGCCGACGACGGCGCGCGCAAGCGCCTGATGGATCTTGGCCAGGAAATCCTGCCCAGGGACAAGCAGACGCCGGAAGCGCTCGGTGCGCACCACAGAGCCGAGATCGAAAAGTGGTGGCCGATCATCAAGTCGGCCGGGATCAAGGCCGACTAGTGTTTCAATCCGGTGACGCGGAACAGGGTTATCCCGTAATCGCCTGAGGGAATGGATGGTCGCGGGCGCGCTGCAGAAGGGAAACCCCTAAGGGATCCCTCTATTGATCCCCTTTGGCGGGCGCCCCTAGAGTCGATAACGAACGGGAGGGGCCGTGGATCAGGAGCGTGGGAGCGGAACGCTCACACTATCCGTTGGTGGAGTCACTGCGCGTTGCCCCAAGTGCGGCGCCATTGAGTTCATTGGGCACCCGGAAACTGGCGGGGATGTCAGCGTCAGGCTGATCTGCACTAGCTGCAAGACCGAAACACCCCGCAGGGCCCTGATCGACCAGATCGGAGAGGAAGTAATGAAGCGCGCGAACGAGGCCCTGGAAAAAGCGCGAAAGGGGCGGGCCGGCCCTAAAGAGAAGTAATCACGACGGCCCCAGTACACTGTCGCGCCGTCCGAGTTCGCGCTCGAGTGCGCGATTGGATTTCCTTCGATGCATATCACTGCAATTGAGGGATGTGGTGGAGGCGGCGGGAACCAGCGCAATGATCTACGTGGACGGTATTGGACGTAGCCAGACGTTCGCTTTTCAATCGGTACCCCCATTAATACCCCGTGGAGGTACCCTGGCTACGGCAGGAAAAGCCGAAGGTTTCCCCGGCGGTCGTCGGGGAATGTCGGTTGCAGGCGGACGTTGTCTTCGCCAAATTGCTTATGCCGGCGCGGCACTGGCAGCCACCCGAACGCCCACCCCTCGCGCTGCTCAAGACATCCGAGTCGTTGCCAGGCGTTCGTATGTCAACTCCGTAAGTCGACGCCGCGACGCCTAGCTGAAGCCCTAGCTTAGACCTCGGGCGGCAGGAGCTGGTTCGCGTGCATGTAGACGCGCATCGGCCACTGCTGGAGGATCCAGGCGACCTGCGCGGCGGACTGCCATTTCACGCCGCTATCGTTGGTGGCGCAAGGCGCGGCGCTGATGTATCCCGACTCGGTGCTGGTCTGGATGTAGGACCAGTCGAGCTTGTTCCAGTTGTCTGCGCAGCCTTGGCTCTGGCCCGACGCCTCGTCGGCGCCGAAGCGCGTGTCGCCGAGGCACTCCTCGAAGACGACGAAGTAGCCCTTGCCGGCCGCGCCGCCGGTCTTCAGCTTCGCAGGCTCCATGTTGAAGCCGAAGAAGAACATGTCGGGCGGCAAGGTGGCGCTGAAGATCGGCTCGAGCGCCGGATGCGTGTCGTCGGGGATGACCGGCATGCCCTGCGCGTTTGCTTCGACCACGTAGATCAGGGTGTGCGGGTAGCGGCGAAGGAGGTTGCCGCGAATCAGAACCATCGCCGGGTTCGCCACCTGGCCCTCGCTGTTGTTTCCGAGCGCGCGGCCCCATTCGTGCATGCGGCGGATGTCGTTCGCCGGCGCGCCGGCGGCGCCGGGCGCCGAATCCCAGAAGCGCCGGAAATACGTGCCGCGCTGGTCGGTCGGATACTCGCGCCAGCGCAACTCGCGGGCGAACTCGTGGTTCAGCCCCGCGAGGTAGGCCTCGACGAAGCGCCGGTTCATCTCGAGGATGGCGACCGCGTTCTGCGGCACCTTCTCGGCGCCCGGCATGAGGTATTGCTGCGAAAGCTCGCGCAGGTCCTCGTACATCGGCTGGGGGAAGTCCGGCGCGGCGAGGATCGGCGCGAGCTCGTCAGCCCCCGCCTTCGGTGGAGGACGGCGACCCAGTAGTGCCTTCACCTTGCGGGCGATGCTCTTCTCGGGATCGAGCGCGGCGAGGATCGGCCGGGCGAACTCGGCGTCGAAGTCCTTGATCGGCGACGCTGCGGCGGCGTCGTCGGCCTGGCCGCCGGAGAGAAATCCGGTCATGGTTTCGCTGACACTGGCCGCCAGCGCGTCGAGCTGGACCGCCGTGCCGTAGCGATCGCCGACCGGCGTGCCGGCCAGCGCCTTGATGCTGGCGCCGATCGTGGACTGGATCTCGCGTTCGCCGACGGCGATCGCCGCCGCCGGGGCGTTCACTGCAGCGACCTGCTTACCGACCGACGACCACGTCGGCGCGCCTCTCGGCGCGGGGGCAATGCCGGCAGCGCGGAGCGGCCTCACAGCCTGCAGGCGGGCGAGCAGGCCGCCCGCGGCAAGGCGCTTTTCAGCGCTTTGCCGCTTCGCGATGCTGCCGCGCGCGCGAGAGACACGCCTGAAAGCGGGATCGAGGGCGGCCGCAGCGCTGGTGCGAGCACCGAGCTTCGCCGCCAGGGTCTGCACGTTGTCCGCGCCCATGACGCGCTTCGCCGCGGGGGCGAGGAAACCCGCCTTGCGCTCGAAGGGCAGCACCTGGAAGCGGCGGTGCAGGGTGGCAGAGGCTTCCCGGGCGAGCTGCGCGCGGCGGATGAGGTCGTTGGCGCGCTCCACTTCGCCGACTTGCCGCCAGGCGCTCGCCATGAAGGCTTCCTGGGTCTTCTCGGCGACCCGCGCGCCGAGGCCGGCGGCGGCGCGATGCCGCGGGTCGAGGTTGAGCTGGTCCACCCAGTGAATGCTCGGGGCGGCGGAGGGTGGCGGCGCGCGGCGCACCAGCACGCTGGTTCGCGCGGCATGCCAGCGCCCGTAGATCGGCGGCCCGACGACTGGATCGTCGGCGCTGGCGCGGTTCACGACGTCAGCCGCAGGCTGGTTGAGCACTGCCGCCAGCTCCGCGTGGTACGCCGTGGCGGTGGGCGGCACCGCGTCGTGTCCCCACGGGCTGCCGAGCGCCGCGGGGTTGGCGCTCTTCACCGAGCGGATCGCGCCCTCGAGCTTCAACGTCAGCGGCTGGCCGTCGCCAACGTCGAATCCGGGATCGCCGCACGCAAAGTCCCGGACGCCGATGTCGCCGAGCGGATTGGGCTTCAGCTCGAGCACCATGCTCTCGAAGTCGCCGCTGGCGCCGGTCCCGAACTCCCATTGGTAATAGCAGGGCAGGATGATCGTGCCCTGGGCGTCGTCCGCCCACGCAGGGGTGACGCTCGTCATACCGGCCGGCTCGTTTCCGGTCGCGGCGGCGACGCCCGCGGCGAACGCCGGCACGACGTACGCCTCGTAGCGCTTGTTGGGCTGCAGGCGCCGCCCGCACAGCAGCCGCGACGTGACCTTGTGAGGCTCATCCTGCAGCAGCGTTTTCAACGCCGCCTCGTCGACGGCGCCGTCGTGCACGACTTGCGCATGTGCCCAGCGCCAGGAGTCGGTCAGCTTCGGCAAGTGGCTCGCAGCGACGTAGATGAGGGGCGGCGCTTTCTCGTTGCCAGGGACTTTCTTGGTCACCTCCTCGCGCGCCAGGACGAGGAGAACGACCCACGGCAGCAGATTGCCCGTCGCGTCGGCCACGGTCGGCGAAAAGCGCCACGGAAAATCGCCGGCATGGAAGCGCAGCGAGCAAAGGTAGTTCGGTTCGAAGTCGCCGCTGTCGGCCGGCGGGTCGGAAACGAGCACCGCGCTTGCGTCGAAGCCCTTGACGTCGCTTGGGCCGAACAGCTGCACGTCGCGCGTGACCGTGTCAGTAGCCGAGGCGTGGCCTTCCATACCGTCCGCGCGGATCTCGATCTCTGCCGGGACGATGGCTCGCGCCGTTCCAGCGGCCGGGGCCGCGAGATACGCAGCTGCACCGCGCCGCAGCCACGAGAAAAAGTGATATTGGGCGCTCACGGTCGCGCCTCGAACGCTGGGACCATTGTGGAGCCCGGGTTGGCTCCCATAGCCGCCTTCGCGGCGCCGTAAGACATCGCCGCCCCGGTGCCGGCCTTTGCACGCAGATCGACAGGATCGACGACGCCAAACGTGGGGTCGTTGACCTTGACCTTCGGATCGCCACCGACCACGCGCTTCAACCCCGGCGGCAAGATGCGCATGCGCCGGGCGGCGACCTTGGCCATGATCACGCGCAGGTCGCGGCCGGAGAGATTGCCGGTCGGCGCGGGCTCGGGCGGGTTCGTGCCGTCGGCGAGCGTGATTTTCTGCTCGTAGGTGATGTCGTACGCAGGGGCGGCGGCGCCGGTACGCACTCGCGGCGAGATCTCGCGACCAGCCTGCAGTGCGACGAAGGAGTGTCCGGAGAGCTTCGAGCCGTCGGACATCGCTTCGTACTGCGCGCGCGCGAATTCCCCGTCCACCGGGTCGCTCTGCGTCACCGCGCCGCCGAGTCGCACGGCGCTGACGGTGAAGTTGTTGTAGTTCTTCGGACGGGCGCTGCCGAAGCGCTCCAGCCTGAACTCGAACGGCAGCACGGTCTGCAGTACCTGCAGCTCGGCGGCGGGGTTGATCCGCACCGGGATCAGCGTGCGGTCCTCGGGTGGGTTCGCTTCCTCGGGCGGCGCGAGTGTCTCCACCGGCCGCTCGTTGCGCGGGAACGCCGCGCCCCAGGCATCGGGCAGCGCGAGCGCCTCGAGGAGCGGGGTCCGCGGGTCCGACCTCGGCACACTCGCGTCGTCGCGGCGTCCCCACGTCTTGTCGAACGGCACCGACGGGTCCCATCGCAGCACATGGAACGAAGCTTCACCCTGCACATGCCAGGGGGTCGGGCCGGACACGGACGCGTTCACCTTCACGCTGCTTATCGTGCGGTGATAGGCCTCGGCGCTGACATGTCCCGACATGTCGATGTCGAAGTGGAAGGGCGATACCTGGATCAGCCCGTCGAACCCCACGTCGCCCTCGATGCTGGCGACGCTTACCGACGCGTACAGCTCGACGCGCGCGCCGAACTGCACCGTGTTCGAGGTCAGCGCCTGGTACATCTTGCAGTCGAGCTGCAGGTTGTCCGAGTCGTAGAGATTCAGTGTCAGGCGACGCAGCGATGGGAACTTCGGCGGTGGCGTGTACTTGGGATGGAAACCGCCGACCGAAAGCGCGAACTGCGGCTTGTTGCCCCAGTTCCAGCGCAGCGCGGCATCGCCGTACAGCTTGTACGTCAGGATCTTCGAGTTGTAGATCGTCGCGTCGATCGCGAGCTGCTTCGCCTCGAAGTCGAGCACGCCGAGCACGTCGAGGTGCAGCACAAGCACCGGGTCGTCTGGCTTGGGCAGCAACGCCGCGATCTGGCCGATGAGCACCAGCCGCACCGGCTGGGGCAGCTCGATCATGATGCCGATGTCGGCGACGATCAGGTTCGGCGTTCCCCAGCCGATGCGGAAGATCGGGCCGAACACGTAGCGCCCGCGCTTGTCGGGGAAGGCGGAACTCATCGTGTTGAGGATCGACGGCGCGTTCGCCACCGGATCCTCGGGGAAGAGCAACGACTCCAGCGCGCCCGTCTTCAACCCTTCGCGCAGGAATTCGGTGTTGATCGTGCGGTTCACCGCGATCAGGCCGCCGACGCCCGACAGCGTGAATCCGAACGAGAGCTGGATCGGCGTCGGGAAGATCACCGAGACGATGATCACCATCGAGAAATCCGTGGCCGAGGGCTTGATCAGCCCCTGGCCAATGATCGCGAGGTCGCTGAAGGCGACGTTGACAATGCCGCCGTATTCGCCCTTCACCTCATCACGGCGGAGGAATCCGCCGGCGGTGACCGTGCCGGTGTCGAGGGACAGGCCCCCGCCGCGCGGCGCGAGGAATCCGACCGATGCTCGTATCGGACCGAGCTTCGCACCGTCCGCGGGTCGATCCGCCTTGGCGAGATCGAATTCACCGCGCACACCAACGCCTTCGATGACGATGTCAAACGGTCCGAGGCTCGCCGAAATGTCGAGCCTCGCGTCGGTCGTCAGGATCGGCTTGGCAGCGAGGAAGACGCCCAGATCCAGCTTCTGCAGCATCACCGGGCCGAGGGCGATATGCAGCGGTATGCCCAGTTCGAGCCCGACGTTTCCGGCAAAGCGAAGCCCATCTTGCGCCGACCAGGTGATTCCCAAGTCACCTTTTGCGTTCAACCCGCCTCCGGGCAGCAGCTTTGCAACAAAGCCGTCGCTCGATGCGGTGTCTACACCGATCGCCAGCCCTTTGACCAGGAAAGTGGCGGCGAACGATTGCCCCAGTTCAGAATCAACTTTCAGCCCAACGCTCTCGCTCGATAACGCGAAACCCGCACCCAGTTCCATGCGCCAAGGTGCCGCGCGGGAAAGCGTGGCCTCGACTTTCGCCGATCCGGCCGCTGGATCCAGTTTGACCAGCGAAGCTCCGCTGGGACGGAAGGCAACGCCATATCCCGATGCACCGGCGGCGCTAAGCGCGAGTGACCAATTGGGGGCTATGGGTCCCGGTGTGAACGTTGCCGTACCGAAAGGGATGACCGCGAGTCCGCCGCTTGCTGGTGTGCCTTGAGACACAGGTGCTACGAAAAAGCCCACCGTACTGGCGTCCTGCTCGGTGACACGCGATGCGATCGGCACGACTAGCGCATTCGGTACCGGGTCGTTGCCTGTCCCACCAGGATTGAGGGCGGCGTGTACATTAGAGCCGAGGGGGGCTCTGGGAAGCGCTTCTCCGAGAGAGGCGGTGATATTTGCAACGCGCCTAAGCAGCTTGGCGCCGTTGAACGTCGCGGACCCCCAGCCATACTCGGCCGGTAGAAGCTGGCGAGGCTTCCACAAGTGCTCGAGCTTGTCCCAATCTAGGCGTTGTCCGGGCGCTCGTTCCTCGTCAACCACGCCAAGAAATGCGAGTACAGAATAAGTTCCCGGAGAGACATTCCAGATGCATTGCGCAGTAAGGTAATCGAGCAACGCCTGTGCCAGATTGGCTGACACCTTGTTGTTCAGGGCATCCCAGGCCGTAATCACTGATCCGGCGAATCGGCGAACGTCGGCCGGCGACATGTTTGCTGTCGGCTCGAAATCCCCCAGAGACGCGACTGCAGTTGCCATGGTATTTATCGCGCTCGTCACCGTGGCGTCCGTGCCGCCGGTCGCTTCCTTCACTAGGTCTGCAATACCTTGCGGCCCTTGTGCCGCGGCGCGCTGTATGGGCCGCACGTACACCCGTAGGATTGCCGTGACTAGCTGCCAGATGGACATGTCCGCCATCAGTCCACCTTCCAGACACCGTTTTTGCTCGTCAAAGCTGTAGTGACCGAACCCGGTAGCGCTAGGCCCCAGTTGTACGGAAGCTGAACCGCGTCAATCACCTCCTTCAGGCGTGGGCTGTTGACAGGAGAGCCGGGTTTCAGCTGTCCGCCTTTAAGCAACAGTTGCGGAACGTCCGACAGGATGCGAAGAGGTGCTGGCGGAGCAAGCTGAGGCGCCAGATGAGCGATCGTGCTGGCAGACCAGATCTCGGCCGCAAAGGGATCCAGCGAACCGGCAAATGCCTGTTTGAATCCGTCTCGGGTGAGTGCGAATACGCCCGAATAGGCGGCCATCGCTTTACCTATCGCTCCAGAAGAAATCATGGAGTATGTGTCGTACACCGACTGCAAGTCGGCCAGTCTTGCTGCCATGCTCGTCTTGTCGATGCCGACGATCGCTGGGAGCGTCAGATCCTCAAGCGCCTTTCGCTGAACGATTGACAAGCCCTGGTCCGACAGCGCGTATGGCACACGATCGAGGATATAACCGAGTAATCCGCCGGGTTGCTCCGCGCTTCCCTGCGCTGACATCTCTGCGGTGAATCCTGTAGCGCAGTGGCGTAAGACGTCGGTGAGCGAAGCGTAGATGAGAGTTGCCGCCAGCTCGTGCGGGCGAATAGAGGGATGCTCGCCAATGTAGCGGAAGGCGTCGAGCGGGTCGTCGACCGGGCTTGGGAGCCCCAGCGTAGAAGAGATGAGTCGACTTACCGGACTGCCGCGGATTACGCCCGTGTCTCCGTAAGCGTACCAAGCATGCTGAACTGCGTTCGTGAGGAATACACCGAGGCGGCCCTCATGCTGGTGCATGAGGCGAGAGAGGAATTGGCCCTTGTCCAGGTCGTCTTGGTACAGGTACAAATATGCCCAGCGCGGTACCCGCGCATGTGACGCACTGAACATGTCTGACAGAAAGTGGCCAGCGAACGCTTCTGAATAGATCGCCCGATTCAGACTCTGTGCCGCTGTAACGGCATTAGGCTCGGCCGCGCAACGCATGGCTTCCGCTACAGCCACAAGGTGATAGGAAAGGTAGTACAGCAGATTGTCGCCAGCGAAATGGGATGCGTTGTCGTGAAACAGATCCCAGTAGTGCACATCGTCTTTAGTGAAGATCTTGTCCATCGCAACGTATAGGGGGTCGAACTCGCTCTGGAAATCGATGATGGAAATCCCAGTGCCTCGCCACTCCTTGCGTATGAAGATGTCGAGAATCGCCATTGCCACCGAATAAGGGTTGTTGATGTCGTTCTCCAGCCCTTCGGGTGTAGCGCACATGTCACCAGCGAGACCGAGCAGGTAGCCATATGGAATTCGTCTTGTCGGGATGTGGTCCGCAGCGAGCACAGGACCGTACCCGGTGCTGATCAGCCCTTGCAGAAGCGTCTTGACGCGAGGCTCGAATTTGACGCTATAACCAGGCGGAGTGAACGCAGCGAGGGGCCCCTTGAAGAGGGCGTTGGCTGGATCGCTGCCGGCGGCGCCCCACATTTTTCCAAAGGCCCGGCCTGCTAATGTGCCGAGGTAAGAATGCTCGCCGCCGTTGAAGCGCCTTTCGTGGAATGCAGCATCAGTGCGATTTCGAGTGTGAACATGACCACGGTCTGGGACGTGCGGCATGCGCCGACAGATCGAGGTTCGCCCGCGCGTATGAGATGCCGCCGCGCACGAGTCAAGTACACTGCCCTGCGGCGTGCTTTGTCTCAGAAGTTGTAGTGCTTCTCCCGCCGACAGCGCCAGGTTTGCCGAGAAGACCAACGCTGCCGCGCCCGCCGCGAGCGCTGTCGCGCCGCTGGTTCCTTCAGGCAACCCGTGCTCGCCTCCGATAGCGCGAGCCGCGTCAGAGACCGGCGCGCGCAGTGAGTGTTCGTTCGTCGAAAGCCCAACGCCACACGCGGTGACTCCGCTCACGGGAATTGCCATGCTCGAAGACCAGCCATCGATCAGCCGGTCTTGATTCGGTGCGGCGCACAGGACCAGCGCGCCGCGCCCATTGCGGCCTTCGTGACTAAGGCGCGAAATGGCTTCCTGAAGCGCGGTCGTTGGCGCGTGAGGCATGCCCCAGGCGCAGCAAACGACGGCAGCACCTGCATTCCGCGCGATGTGAAACGCAGCGGCCTGCTCGGATGGCGAACAGATCGTAGGCAGTGCGATCAAGAGAAGCCGGCATCCCGGTGCAACACCTGGATAGCCGTCGCGTGTTCCTCCGATCAGTCCGGCAAGAGCAGTCCCGTGGCCGGACGAAGCAGCGGGCCACTTGCAGCCGGGTACCTGTGCAAGGTGTGCGACGGTGCCGACTTTCAACTGCGACAGATCGAAGCCGTCATCAATGATGGCGACGGTCACGTCGGGGGAGCCGCGCGTCACTCGCCAAGCGCCCTCCGCGCGAATGGAGATTGGTGCGTGGAGGGATAGCTCCCAGGGCACGCGATTCATTTCGCTCCACCTTCCTTGAGGACGTCGAACCGCAATCCGCTGTTTCCTTCACCCTTGCCGACCGTCACCTGCCGTCCGACCCAGACATGGGTGCGGCCGTCGACGCCGCGCGCGCGGCGGCGTACGAGTTGCACCTTCACGCCGGAGCGCGCGACGGAGGCCTCTTCGAGCCAGTCGCCGCCGTCCCTGACAAGGGAGCCGATCGGATTGTTTGGCGTCGGCGCGCGGTCGGCGGGATTGCGCAGCAGCCGGGCCTTGCGCAGCCGCACTTCGCGAAGTTCCCTGTCGCGTGCCACCGGCACGAACGGGAACCAGTTGCCGGGGACCGGCGTGGCGAGGCGGAAGTTCGGCATCCCGGCGCTCGGCGGTTCGTCGTCTTCGCCGGCGAAACCGCGCTCGCGCTGGGCTTCGATGCCCGGCACGACGTCGCCGCGAGCGTTGGTGACGCGATGCTCGACGGCGAAGACGAGGTTTGCGCCTTCGTCGCGGAGGTAAAGCACTTCCTCGATGGGCATTTCCAGCGGATCGCTCGATACCGGCGGCACGAAGAGGGTGCGCGAGACGCCTGGGCCGGTCGGATCGGTTTCTAGCGCGGGCGCGTAAAGCTGCCAGCGCCTCGTGCCGACGCCTTCAAGGTTCTCGGACGGCGTCAGGTCGTGGTGGCGGCCGAACACGTCGGTGACCGTGACGGTCGCTACCTCGACGAGGCGTCCGGCCGCGAGCGCGAGCGGAATCGAGAGCCAGTCGTTAGCGTAGACCAGCGCGAATTCCACCAGCGCGAGCTTGGCGATATCGGTGCTGTCGATTTCGAGCTCGCCGAGCTGCAGGCGGTTGTCCTCGAACGCCCACCAGCGCGGATGCGGCGCGCCTGCGAAGGCGACCCGGCTCGGCACGGCGCGCACGGTGGTCGTGGCCACGGGCGTCGCGCCCGGCGTCAGGCGAACGTCGAACCAGTCGACCGGTCCGCCGGTGTGTTCCTTCGTGAGCAGCTGGCGGTTGCCCTGCACCTGCAAGGTGAATTCGTGGCGCAGGCGCTCGGCGTTCCATGCCGCGCTGTCGCCCCAGCTCGGATAGACCTCGTTGAGCCATCGCTTGAGCAATGCAAGCGGCGTCGCGGCGAGCGCGGTTTCCTCGGCGGTCAGTGTCCAGTCCACCGGCGCGGCAACCGGGTTGGCCGCCCAGTTCACCTTGTCGCTGACGCGCTTGCCGTCGATGACGCGCCCGGCCATGAGGGCGAGGTAGCCGCGGCTCGGCGCATCGAGGACTTCGCCGGGATCGCCGTTGGCGGGCACCGGCATGACGCGACGCAGCTTGGCGATCATCGCCTGCGCGGCCATGCCGGCAAATTCGCGGATCAACGCCTCGAAGCGCTGCCCGGTCTGGACGCGCCGGCGCCAGTCCCATCGGAAGTCCTCGCTTTCGATCATGGTGTCGAGCGGCGGTCCGGCGGCGCGCTCGCGCGTCGGCATGCTGGGCGGCCAGGTGGCCTTGGTCACCAGGCTCGAAGCGAAGGACACGCTGACCGCAATCGCCGAGCCCGTGTCCTCGCCGTCGAACTCCGCCATCTGCCATTGCCGGCCGAGCAGCCACAGCGGATCGGCGGTGCGCGCCTCGAGGCCCGCCGAGAAGTCGTCATCGCGCGCGCGCGGCTCGATCCGCGTCCACGTCGGGAAGCGGTCGGAGAACACCTTGCTCGGGAGAGCGATCAGCGCCATCAGCGCGTCACCGTCTTCAGGAAGGTGCTCGTGTTGCGCAAAGTGATCGCCGCGTCGCGCAGCGCGTACGGCCGAGCCGGTTCGCTCGGCAGGAACATGGCCGGGAGCAGGGCGCCGAGCCCGGATTGCGCATCCGGGTCGACCAGCCGCACGCGAGCGAGGCGGAGCGTGTCGCGCAGCACGTCGCGCAGCAGCTCGGGCGTCCAAGGGCGCGGCGTCGCGTCCCAGACCGGCGGCACGGCGAGCAGCAGGCACTGCGGCGCCTCGGCGCCGGGCTGGTCGAACTGCAGCGCCATGCCGCCCGTCGCCGCGGTTCCCGGGATGAACTCGTCCCATTCATCGAGCAGCAGGCCCGCCAGCGGCTCGTTGAAGGGGTAGAACGCCTTCGCGTGCAGCACGATCGAAGTGAGGCCGCGCGGCGCCGTGGCGGCGGCGCCGGGCAAGCCGATCCAGCGCGCTCCCGGCGCATAGGGCAACTGGACGACGCGCCACTCGGGTTGCATGCCCGGCCCCCAGACATCGACGCTCGCGGTAGCGGTGTCCCCGGGCGCGACGCGGACCGTGCGCCACGCGTGAGACGCGACCAGCGCGTCCTCATAGGCGCGAACCGCTGGGCGCACGTGCGACACCTGCGCGATCCAGCCCGCCATCAGCGCGGACGCGCTGCCGCGGAGGAGGCTCTGGTCGTCGAACGCGGCATCCAATACGTCATCGGGACCCGGTGTCGGGAATACCGGCAGGACGACGAAGGCGCGGCCGAAGATCCCGGCGAAACCGTCGAGCAGCGCGCGGACCGCCTTCGCATAGTTGGGGGGCTGCGCGTCAGCCAGCGCTTTCGCCCGGGTCAGCGCCTGGTCTGCGACGTCCCAGCGTCGCTGCGCGCTGTTGCGCACGCGCTCGGTCCTCTCCTGCAGCATGGTCCCGGTCTCTCGGATCGCGGGAACGGCATCCTGCAGCCCGAAGCGGGAGGCGCCGTTCAGCAGTCCGGTCGTGGCCGTGGCAGTGGTAGGACTGGCGAGTGGGTCCAGCACCCCGGTCTTCAGCGCGGCGTTCGCTGCGGTCAGCCGATCGCGCAGGTCGGTGTAGCTATCCAGCCCATAGTCGATTTCCTGCGCGTCCGTGCCGCATAGCGCGCGCGGCTCCAGCGGTTGCGCCGCGCCGAGCGCGGATTTCATGCGTCGCAGGACCTCGAGCGCTTCGCCGAGCGTGGCCTCTGTCGCGCCGGTCGGCGGAAACAGGTTGATCGGCACTGGGACGTTGGGGGCGAGCCGCCTTGACCCGCGTACGTAATACCGGATGCGCTGCTCGAGCGGCGTGTCGCCGTCGCCGGTGGCGTCGCACGAATCGAGGAGATCGATCGTTTCGAGCCCGAGGACACTCAACTTGTACTTCGCGTTCGCGGCGCTAAACACGATGCGGGCATGCGATCCGATCGCCGCCGCAAGCCAGGCGGCGATACGCGGCTCGGCGGCGGTGCGCGGCGGGAGCGTCACGCCCTGCGGCGGCGGGGTCACCGGCGGAAAAAGCACGCAAACGCGCTGTGCATACCGTCTCCCCGACTGGCGAATGCGCAACGCGTCGAGTTCCGGCGGGCGGCCGCCCGCGTTCAGTGCATCGAGCGCTGCACCGCTGCGCTCGAGCGCGCCCTGGCTGGCGTGGTGCACCGCCTCGTGCACGAGCACGTCGGCGACCGCGTCCTGCGCGTCGGCCACCGCCTTGATCGCGCCCTCGGCGACTAGGCGCTGATCCAACGTGCCGCCCGCGGCCCCGAGGATTTGCACTATCCGGTTCCGCTGCGCCGGGATGCGCCAGTCGCGCACCAGCTTCAGTCCGTCGACGACATTGCGCGCCGCGACGCTCTCCGCGACGTCCTCGCCGCCCGGCGTTTCCTGGTTGGCGACCAGCGGGTAGCGCTTGCGCAGCGGCGCGATGTACAGATCGACGCGCCGGTCATGGAGCTCACGCTCCAGCTGGTAGCCGAGCAGCGCCGCCAGAGGCTGGCCCTCGCGCACGCCGTCCACCAGCCGGGCGGCGCTCGCCGCGCGTGCCGACGTAAGGTTGATGCAAAACGGGTTGTCGGCATCCTTGTCGTGCGTAAGGAATGCGCTGCGCAGGACCGCCGCCGTGACCGCGTGCCCCGGCGTCGGCGCGAGGACGTAGCCATCGGACTTGTGCGCCGCCGGGTTGGGGCGAAGTCCGGTGATCCATCCGTAGGCACCGAGCACCAGCTCGGGCGGCTGGCCGACCATCGGCCTCTCGCGCAGGCGCGCCAGGCGCTTTGCAGGCAGCGAAGTCAGCCACGCATCGAGGCGGTAGCTGTGCAGGTCGAGGACATCGAGCAGCAGGCGCTCCAATCGCGCCGGGTCACTTTCGACCTTCGTGAGGTTCTGGAGGACCTCCTGCGCCACTTGGCCCGCCGTTCCCTGGACGGTGTTTTCGAGGCCGGCCGCCGCGGTCAGCAGCTCGTGCAGCAGGCTGTCGAGGTTTCTGCCAACGGTGCTCCAGGTCGCGAACGTCCTGAGCGGAAAAGCCTTGTTCGAGGCGATGGCTTTGCTCCACTTGCTGCCGTCGGCCCACGGAAAGAGGTCGAGGACCTGCGCGTTCTGCAGCCATGCCGGGGCCGGCGATCCGGCCGGGGCGCCGCGCAGCTCGTCCAGCAGCTTGCGGGCGCGTTCCTGCGTGCGCTCCCACTCGTCGATCCATTGCTGCATGAGGACGCTGTTCGGCCGCGTGCCGACCGCGTTCAGGACCGACCAGGAGCTGATCGAATTCGCGCGCGCGGCTAGGACCAGCGAGACGAACTGCTCGTCGACCACCGGCCGTACCCTCACGGTGCGCGAGCCGGGCTGCATCGCCAGGATCTGCAGCAGCTCCTGGTCGGGATCCGGCGAGTTGCCGAGGCGGGGCACCGCGGAGACGTCTAGCTTGGCGAGCAACCGCCCGAGCACGCCGGCCAGACCGCCGCAGAACGCGCCCTCGTTCAAGCGGGGTCGAACAGGCAGATCGAACGCGGAGTGCTGCCAATTCGCGAGGCTCGTGACGGGAAGGATGCCGTAGGGCAGGTTGCCCACCCGGATCGCCGGCAGCGGTCCGCGCGCGCGCACCCAGGAGACGAAATGCTCGCGCAGGAAAGCGAGCTCCGCGTCGTCCAGCGCGCCGGCGAGCAGTGACTTGAAGAAGTGTCCGCCGAGGGCGGGCCACAGCGCGGCGTGCATCGCGCGCACCGCCGGTTCCTCCTGGCGATCGGCCTCCGCGATGTGCAGGAACGGATCGATGCCGACGCCGAGCGCTTTCGCGAGCCGGGCGCCTTCGCTCTGCGCGTCCAGCACCGCCGTGCCCGTCCCGGTTTCCATCTCGCGCGCGTTATCCGGATCCTCGGTGGCGGAGAACCCCGAAGCCTGCGTGCCGGTGTTGTTGGTCGGCGTGCCGGCCGGGACGAATGAAAGGCCGCGCGAGTAGTGGTGGTTGTCAAGCAACCGCTGGAGAAGCGCGGCGCTTTCGGCGTGGCCGGCGCTTTCCTTGAGGCCGACGGCAAAAAGCGCGAAGCCCTCCGGCGAGGTCGGCGCCGCGCCGGGCAGATCGATCGTGATCGCCATGCCGGCCTTCTCCGCGAGCTCATACGAGCTGATCCAGCGCGACGCCGGATCGAACAGCTCGAGCTCACCCTGCGCGGCGCGCACATTCGGGTCCCAGAGCACCGCCAGCTCCTCGGCGATCGGCTTGCCCGGAACATCCTTGATCTGTGTCGCGCCATCGAAGAGAAATAAGTGGAAGCGGTCGGGCATGACGCGCGTGAGCGCGGCGCGCGTCCAGGTGGCGACCCGCCCGGCGGCGAACCCGCCGCCGCGCTCATGCAGACGATGAATCCACGCCGCGCGGTGCACGCCGACGCTTTTGCACAGGCCCCGCCAGGCGTCCTGCTTCTGCTCCTCGCTGCCGGCCACGAGCGCGGCGTAGGCGCCCGCGCGCGTCACTTCTTGCTCGGTCAGCTCCGGCTCGTGGGTTTCGATCGCAATCTGATCGGGGTAGAGGCGTACCTTGAGTTGGAACTGGCCCGCCGCCGGCGAATAGAATGCCGTCTCGATCCGCACCGGAAGGAGCAGGGCAGGCGTGAACCGGTTCGCCAGGTAGAGCCCGCGCACGCCGGCGTCGATCAATGTGCGTCGCTGGTTCGCGAGCAGAAGATCGGTTTGGGCGAGCGCCTTGGATGCGGCGTCGAGCTTCGCCTGCTCTTCGCGCAGTCGGGTTTCGAGCGCGGCGCGCTCAGCGATTGGCGCAGCAGCGAGCTGTCGGCGCAGAGCATCGACCGCAAGCCGCGTCGCCTGCACGGTCTGCGTCGATGTGGCTGCCTGAGTGCGCAGCCCGATCAGCTCGGAAAACTGCGGCAACTTCACTCCCGCAGACTTCGTGCACCAGGCAACCCCCTGCCATCGATGCGCAAGTCTGAGGAAAAGACCGATTCAGGCGCGCGCGTCTATGCGCACGACGCCTGCTTCTGCGCCTCCCCTTCTGCACAGATTGGCGAAAATGATGCTCGCGCTGCGCCAAGGTAGTCAAGCGATCGGGCGCCTAGATCGACGTTTTTATCTTGTTGACCGACGCGCGAGCGCGTCGCGACGGTAGTAGGTTGCGGGTTTTCGAGCCACGCGAGCGGCGAAGACCATGAGTGGTCTCCCGCCCAGACCGCGTCTACGAGTCTGGGCCGCGCTTCGCACTGGAATCTCCTTTGACGTTTGCCTTCGACGACAGTCGCAAGGAGATCCTGCTTGGGAACGGGTCGCCTGCGAGGAACGCAGTGGTCACTCCCAGGGAGATCTCGTTCTTGCATGAAGGGTCACTGCATAACGGCTCAGTTTCAATTTCGATAGATCGGATTAGCGGACGATTCAGGACCACGGTGAGTACGATGGGAGGCGATGTTCCCGCGAATGGAAGTTGCACACTCACGAAAAACAGGAAGTTCTGATGGGTCATGCGCCAGCTTGGGCGTGAACGTTAGTTGACTGACCGCTTCGGGCCGAAAGCGGATGTTCGATGGACACGGCGGCAACCGAACTAGGAGTCACGGGCTACTAGGGCAGTAGCACTCGAGATCTCCTATGGCGGCGGGAATCGATTTCCGGCCCCTGATGCACGATATAGGACGGTACTGGACGGATCGGCGAGGGCCGATACCCCCAGCCGTACCCCCACAACTCTCGTGCGCGCGCAACGACTGTACGGAATTCCCTAACCTCATTTTGCGCCACGCGGGCCCGGTAGGTTCGTCGCCGCACAGATGCGCGGGTCTGGGGCTATTACTGTTGTCGATGCTCGTTCGAGCAACACATCACCCCTGCGCCCGTTGCACCAGCCTAGTAGGTGCTTCTGGACGAGGAGTATTCAAGGCAGCGAAGCAGCGCGACGTAGTCTGTGGCGCTCCTGTGTTCACTCGGTCCGTGCTGGCAACGAGTATGTCGAACTCTATGTCGGCCGTTCGATTGCACTCGCGGAGGCTTGCAGCACCTCGTCATCGTCCAGCGTGTCCTTCCAAGAGCCGACGACCGCCAGCAGCCGGTGTGATGCTCCGCGCCTCTCCAGCGCGTAGTAGAACCTGCGAGACTCCCAGCCTTCCGTCGAGGGCAGAAACCCGCCAAGGCGCTTCAAGGCGCGGCGAAGCTCCGTCCTGATGTTGCGCTCAGTCTGTGTCATACGCGCGGAGCGCAGCAAAGGATGGGCCGCTGAAGTCTAGTCGCTCGCTCAACGTCAGCGACTTCGGTAGACTCTCTCTGCTCCCCTCCGCGTGTGGGGTGGCACCACGGTCCACCGTGGCTTCCAGTCTGTCACTCAAGCTATCACCCCCTCGGACTCCGGCTTTCTGCGCGGACTATTCGAGGGGCTATCCCTTCTCCGGCCTGCCTAGCGTGTCGAGGAAGTCCGCGAGCAGGAGCAGCTTGCGGTTTGGCATCGAGGCGTGGCCGCTCATCCAATCCAGATCGTCCGCCGAAGCTGTATCAGCCGGTTCTCTACTCGGCTTCGCGCCGCTCGCGTTTAGGCTGCGCGGGTTCGAGCGGGTGGAGGGCCGGGACGGAGGCTACGGCGTGGTTCGATCGCCGATCAGAATCGACCTTGTCCCGCGCGCTAACGCACCGCCATCTGCAGAATGCGTTCACGACGGTCGGTTAGGCGCGCGATGCGTGACTGGGGGTTTCTTGACGTGAATATTCCATTAACTTTCGGACTGTCAGATAAACCGCGCGCCGAGAGGCGGCCTATCCTTCGCGGATAGGGATACGCGGCTCACGCAATGTGGCGCGCAATAGCGCGGCGAGAAGCCGCACTTTCTCGAATCGATTTGGCTTGGGGGTCAAATGATCGGGATACAAATCTATCTAGCGGCGCACTCTTCGCGCCTACCCCGTTTAGCCATGCACATTAACTAGTCCAAGACGGGAGCAATATGCCCATGAGCCTCCAGATCAACGCACCTTCCAAACCGAAAATTTTCGCTCCTAACGAGGCGGATGCGGCGGTACGCAGCGATCGCGGCGCCGAGGTAGTCGCGCAGCCGCGTCCAACCTCGCTTCTCGAGAAGCGAGTTGCCACGACTCGAGGGCGCTAATAAGAACAAGGCGCCTTACGTCCCGAATCTATGTGATACCAGGCCGCCGTCCAGCGGAATACGATGCCCTAGCCTCTTGGAGGACGTACGACAAGCAAACCCGGTTCACTGAGTGTCGAACCTGCGCCCTGCTTACATCGGGTATTACGCGCTCTAATTCTCCTAGTTGCGCTACCGGTAGCTTGCACGGTCAACTCAGAGGAAAGCGTTACATCCGCCGTAAAGCCGCCTGCAGCCGCCGCTGCTCAGCCGAAAGCCGATGAGGGGAAAGCAGATTCAAAAGCGGCCGCCGCGAAGCCAAAAGCAGACGAGGCGAAAGCGGCCTCGAATGCGTCGGTAGTCGCGCCGGGCAAGAAGGACGAGGGTAAGACCAAGTCGCCTACGAGTCGGCTGCAGGATGGCTTCATTCAGTTCTTCAAGAATTGGGCTGACTACCTATTTACCGGCGTATTTGGCGTTGCAGTCGGCTATTTGGCTAAGTGGGTCCTCGAGCAGATCAGCGCACGGATCGCGGCACGGCGCGAATTCGCGAAAGAGGTCACCAAGCAGATTTCCACCCTGGCCGAGAAACATTATTGGGCGCTGGCCAACGCTGCGGGCGTGCTTGCGGGACAGCTGGAAGGTTACCTGGCGGATCGTAGCGTGCACCTCATTCCGATCTGGGAATCGCGCGAAAACCTCCGCGCGCGGTTGGACGAAATGGCGGAAGACGCCGGTAAGAAATCGTTTCCTTACCTTTGTAGACTGATTTGGCTGTTCGATTCATTCCAGTTTCAGGGCAGCACGACCTATCTTCTTACTAGTCATTCGGCCGGCGACATGTGCAAGCGCTTATATAACGTCTTTGTGGGCAGCCTTCCCTTGCCTCAACTTGACATCGCGAAAATCCGTGAGCTTACGATCGATCAGGAGGAGCGGGTGGGGGACAAGCTTTACAAGGTTAAAAGGAAGCTGCGCGACTTGCCTGCCGGCGCGCTGACCGAGCAACAGATCCATGAGGAGCTGCAACCGCAGGAAAAAGCCTTTATCGACTGGCTCAAGCACGGGGCGGTCGATGTAAGCGCAGCTGCCAGCGCGCTGCGCGCCTTTAATGAGCTATTGAACCACGAACTCGCCTTGCTATACCGCGTGTGGTTCCGCGACCGGGAGCCTTACCCAGAAGCCTACATGTTGGAGCAGCAGTTCGGTCAGTGGCCAGATCTCCTGACTCGCCAGTCAGTGGACACATTGGCGTTGGCTGGCTACCAGAGCAACCTGCTACGTCCGTTGGGTTCTGCATCCACCGCCCCCAGCACTGCGGCAGCTCGCCCGCCCAAGCGGGCGGATAAGAAGAAGCCGGCCGAACAGCCACAAACGCAAGGAGGTCGGCGCCAGCGTCAGGAAAAGAGCGAGGCGACGCGATGATCCTTCGCCTGTCTTTCGGTTGGATTTTCCGCCACCTGCAGCCAACATACTGGCTCCACTCTTGGCGCATGAGCCGCTTCGATCCGAGTGAGCGCGAGCGATTGCAGGCCGCGGTTTGGCTCACCGCAGATAGTTACATTAAGGAAGATGACGAGAAACGTTTCCTGCAGGCTGTGGAGGACGCCCGGCGCCTGGGCACCCTACGCGCGCGGCGGCTTTGCGGGGATGGCGTCTTCCTCCCGGACGCGCTGTATGCCAATCACTTGGTTGCCACGGGTAAGCCAAAGGACGCAATCCCACTCTATGAGGATCTCATTCGTAGCCTCACCGACACGCGAACTGCAGGCAGCCGCTATCAAAACCCAGAAGAACGGCGCAACCAGGACCTCAGCGTCGGTGTTCTAGCCATCCTCCATTGCAACTTGGGGGCGGCGCTTGCCGCCGACGGTCGCGACACAGGCACGATCGACCAGCAATTCGCGGAAGCGGTGCGCTATCGGCCCGACAGCCGCTTCGTCCGCAATGAGATTGCCAATGAATACATGCGCCGCGAGGCATGGGATGCGGCACGCGCCGCGTACGGTGAAGGATTGCGTATGGCGCCACCGGGGAGCGATGGCGAACAATCCTACGCGAGCAATATAGCCAATCTCAATATCCGGCACGCAGAAAGACTGGAGAAAGACGGCGAGCTCGATGAAGCTGTTGGAATACTCGAGAGATCGCTACGTGATACGGAAAGGGCGGCGCCCGGGTGGGCCGGCAGAACATACGTGACGCTCGCAAGGCTATATGCCGCGCTGGGGCTGATCGATGCGGCAAGCCAGGCATATAGAGAGGGTGCGGCAAATTACGAGTCCGCAAAAGATTTCTCCAGCGCGAGCGTGGTGCAAGGGTTTCTTGCGGACCACTTACTGAAGCAAGGGCGGGACCGCGACGCGCTGCAAGCATACGAGGCGGCGGAGAACCTAGTGGTTCAGATCCGGGACCCGAAACCCTGGGAGCGCAAGCAGAGGCGCGACTGGTTAGTACTGATCGGAGTGCTGCGGCTAGCGGTGGGCACTCAGCGCGCAACCGAAGCGCTGGAAGCATGGCGAAGGATGAGCCTGGAAATAGACTCTTGGAATCCGTACTACGGGGTACCGCGATCGCTCGTCAGGCAGCCGCATTTGGTCGGTATTTTGCGCAGCCATTTGGATAGTGAACTCCACAAGCCTAAGTCCGAAGCCGACGCACGTGTGTTAGTCGACGGCCTACGTGGATTGTGGTCCGAGGACCTTTGGGAAGAGAAGGGCGAGCCACACAAGGTCTCGACGATGATCAATGTCATTACCCCAATTGCGTTCGAGTTAGAGGAGGGGTTAATCGACACGTTTGGCGAAGACGCCATCCTACAATCCTTGGACAAACTCGTACGAGTGAATATCGAGCAGCATTACGGAGTCCGGATTCCCGGCATCAGAGTCCGTGCGCTTCAGTTTGGACTGCCTGGCAGCTATTGCATTCTCATTCACGAGACGATGAGAGATAGCGGTGAGTTGCGCATGGACGCGATGGCACTGGTGGGCACGGCTTCCGTCGCACTCCCGAATGTGCATACGTCGCCTGTACAAAATAGCCTCATGCAGGATTGGCGTTGGGTAGAGCCGGCCGATGTGCCGGCCGCAAAGGCAGCTGGGGTAGAGCTACTAGCGCCGCTCGATTTCTTGATGTACCACCTTGAGCATACGTTGATCGCTAATTTGGTCGAGGTAGTCGCCCATCAAGAAGTGCAAAATCTACTAGAAAGAAATGAGCTGGTGAAACCCGGCGAATCCAACAAGATCGTCACGATGGAAGCGGGGCGGCACATGGACCCGCTGACGAGAGTGATTCGCGCGCTCGTGGCCGACCGGGTTCCCTTGACCGGCTTTCGGAAAATATACGAGCGTTATTCCGAGCTTCTCGCGCGCGGTGCGGCTATCGAGGACATCGCCGAAGATCTAAGGCAACTAGATGCACAGCGAACAGCCTTGTGGGGCAATGATGGTGCGCATGCGCTCTGGATGCTTGGTGGAACGTTCGAAGCCGTGTTCGACCGCTATACGCAACGTCCCGCGGTCGTCGGGCGAAGGGAGCGCGACGCGCTCTTGCAGGCTGTTCGTTCTGCTATCGCAGACAAGCCACGCACCGCGCTGGTTGTTGCGCGTCAACGCTACCGCGCATTTGCAAGAGCGTTGATTGCGCGCGACTTCCCTCACGTCCCAGTGTTGTCGCGGCGCGAGCTCAATTCCGGGTATATGAGCAAGCTCGCCGGCACTATTGAGATCCCTTCGTCGCGCTCGGTACCTGAAAACCGAAAATCGGCATGAACAACGGTCACGAAAACAGCATTGCGATCCCGGTTGAGATAGCCATCGATGGCAGTTATAGACACGACGGTACGCCGAGGTGGCAGGATGCGTTCGAGACCCGACTGCAGCGGCGGGCTTCGCGATTGGTGGTGGACCTTGGCCTTCCCGCACTTATTCGCATCCAATTTGCATGGCGCTGGAATCTTCAGGTTGAACCCGCTCCGCCGTTTTCGCTCCACATCGATGGCCAGGCATGCCGCTTGGACTGGGCGAGGAACGACTCGTGGGACGCGCCGCCAGCTGATCTGGCGGAACAAGTCTTCGAGGTGATGTACTGGAACCGCTCTTTGTTAGTAACCCCGAAGATCATTGAGAAGCTGACTGAGCAATACGAGGGGTCGCTTAGCTCAGGCTTCGAGGCGCCCAGCGGCGCCCAGCTTAACGCGCTCCTTGATTACGGTCTCCGTTACGGCCACTCCATTCCAATGTGCATTGAAGCCCTTAGGCGGTGGGCCAGCGCGCGCGATTCCAACTTCCGTCCCGACTACGCTTTCGAATGGCTTCTCGCACATCGTTTTCCGCGCGAAGTGATCGTGGAGTTCGGCCGGGCCCAGATGGACGCCTTAACTGATTGGGAGGGAATGGTCGATGCGCTTCGCGAGACACTGTTCAATCAGACTGGCGTGAAATTCCCGCGCGCACGGGCGGTGTTCAGCGAAGACTTGGACGATGATCAGTTTCGGGTATGCATCGGCTCAATTGCCGGTCCGGTTTACCGTGGTTTGGGTACCGGTGAAATCCTAGTCAACGATCCCCCAAACCAACTCCAACTCCTGAACATAGTCGGGAAGGAGCGCCTAAACCCCTCAACGGGGCGGATGCACTCAGTCGTGGCCGAGGAGCATGCTTCTCTTTGCGAAAGTGCCGGACTGACAGTTTGGAATTGGCCAAAGTACGTGATGCTCGTCGTTGAGAGCGACCTGCGCCGGCAGGCGGCTGTATTCATCACCATGCCCCAAGTGGAGCACCTGTTCAAGCGCCTGAATGATGCCTTTCCCATGTCGGTCTTTAACACGATGGAGCGTTTCCATATGGCGCAGATACAGGCAGTGCTGCGCTTGCTCGCTGAGGAAGGCGTGTCAATTCGCAACCTCCGCGATGTTTTAGAGGCGCTCGTCCAGTACGAGGGAGTTGTCGCAGTCGGATCCGTCGACGATTGCGTAATCGACCCGTTGGACGGCTTTGCGTCCTATAGCCCAAGCGCCCCCGACGATTTGATCAGCCATCTAGCGGCGCACGTCCGCGCCGCGCTACGCTGGCAGCTCGCCGAGGATCACTTAAACCCGGCACTCATGATCGAGATAGGCGAAGCGACTGAAAACCGCCTACACGTTTCCGCTCAGCCGCCTACGGCGGAGGACAAGCGGCGTCTGCACAGCATGCTTGCGCAAGAGCTGCGTGCCGCGCGCCGCGCCGGAAGCGGACTGGTTATCCTAACGAGCGCTTCCATTCGTCGGTCGGTATACGGGCTTATATCCACGGAATTTCCCCGGCTCTCGGTAGTCGCCCGCGACGAGTTCGCACCCACGATCCGGGTGCGCACTAAGGCCATGATCGACCCGTTCGCGGAAATTGCAGGGGCTCGATTAACACAGTAGTTTCTCAAGGAGTTAGGCCACGTAATCGGTAGCGCGGCGCTCCACCAAAGCAGCGCACGCATCAGTTTGGTTCGACGGGTATGGGCCCTGAAATGAGGCTGCGGGCTACGCACCCTTGAACGCGATTTCGCGGTGGTATCTGAGATACCGTCGACCGCCCGGCAAGTAACGTCCGCTTTCGACCCAACGCCGGACATTCCGTTAGCCTGGGGTGACATCTTGAAATGAAAGCAACCGCCTTGCAGACAGATATCGCGAGCCTCTTTGACTCAGAGTTTGATCGCGACGAGCAATTGCAGCTGTCGCCTCGCTGCTTGAACACCTTCGCGCAACCTATCCGAAGAAATGGAAGCACTTGGAAAAGGAGAGCGCGCACTATGAAAGCGGGGCCCGATGGGGCCCGCTTTCGCGAGGTTGCTGGGGTATTTGGTGGAGGCGGCGGGAATCGAACCCGCGTCCGTAGACCATCCACAGTCAGGACTACATGCTTAGCCTGGTTCTTTAATGCCTTCGCCTTACGCCCGCCAACCGGCAGGCTGACGCTCGGCTAGCCGCTTCGACGGATCCGCCGGGCGAAGCGACCACACCCGGCAGAGAGGCTGATGTGAATGACGCTGCACCGTTCGTTACGGGTTGCCCCGTCCTTCCCGGCCTAGCCCATCAGCAAGCTAGTGCAGCGTCCAGCCGGTGTTAGGCGGCTAGAGCGAAACGCTCGTCGTTGGCGTTTGTAGTGTTTCCAGAATGGATTTACGAGGTGATCTGGTCCTCGGCATGCCCTGCGCTGCTTCAATGCCTACGTCGAAACCAGGTCGCCCCCGGATTCGGTGTGTCGACTGCATTTTCTCATATGGGGCCGGCGGCATGAGAATCAAGCGTGATCAGAGCCTTCGCGCTCGCCCTGCTGCTCGCCGAGCTGGCGCTTCTAGGCTCCGGCGCTGGGCCGGTGTGCGTCGGGCGTGTGTCGCGGCAGAACGAGCCGGAATGTCGTAGCGTCGTCCGACGAATCGAACTCGATGCCACCGCCATGGGCGCGCGCGATCGTCTTGGCGATGAACAGGCCGAGGCCGAGCCCGTCGCCGCGTTTCGTGTACTCGCGTCCCGAATGGAACGGCTCGAACAGGCGCGGCACGATTTCGTTTGGGATGGTGCCCTGGTTCCGCACCTCGACCGTGACCTTCTGCTCGTCGCCGGTGAGGGACATGCGCACCGGGGACCCGGGCGTCCCGTGCTGCACGGCATTGGAGGCAAGGTTCGAGATCGCCTGCCGGATGCGATGCTCGTCCCACGCGCCCGCGCCGTCGATGTTGCAATCGAACGTGATCTCACGGCCGCGCGTCATGGCGCCGAGGTCGTCCACGACCTGCCGGCACATGTTCCGCAGATCGGTGGGTTTCGGCATGATCGGAATCCCTGCGCCCTCGCGCTCCTGCGCCACATAGAGGAGATCTCCGACGATGTGCTCGACGTGGCCGACCGCGCGCAGGATGGTCTCGGCCCGCGGGTCGACGAGGCCGGCGGAGTCGGCGACGAGCTTGAGCTGAGCCGCGGTGAGCTGAATCGTCGAGAGCGGATTGCGGATGTCGTGGCTGACGATGGCGAGAATCCGCTTTTCGAAGTCGCGCGAAAGCGCGAGCCGCTCCTGGGCGCGCCGCTCCCGGGCTTCCTGGCTCCTGCGCCGGTCGTGGACGTCCACGCAGCTGCCGATGAAGCCGGCGAAGGCCCCGCGCTCGTTCATGAAGGGCACGCCGCGATCGAAGATCCACCGGTACTCGCCGTCGTGGCGGCGCAAGCGGTACTCCATTTCGAACGCTTCGCGCCGGTCGAAGCACTGCAGGTAGTGCTTCAGGCAACGATCGAAATCATCCGGGTGGACGCCTTCCGCCCAGCCGTTGCCCATCTCCTGCTCGGCGGTGCGGCCGGTGAAGGCGAGCCAGGTCTGGTTGAAGTAGTCGCAGCTCGCGTCGAGACCCGAGCGCCAGACCATCACCGGCGAATGCTCGACCAGCAGGGCATATTCGTTCGGTGTCAGCGCTCGAGTCATGCAAGCCGACTATGCCACAAGCAGTTGCCGGAAACATCATCCAATCAGCCTTTGCCGGTCTCCAGCGCCTTGACCAGTGCGAGCAACACCCGATTCACCGGCGTGCGGACGCCGAGCGCGTTGCCTTTGCGTACGACGAAGCCGTTGAGATGCTCGATTTCGGTTTTCTTCTGCCGCGCCAAATCCTGCGCGGTGGAGGAATATTGTCCCGGCATCGTCTGTGCTATGCGGCGCACGGCCTCGTGCATGTCGCCGGGAACCTTCACGCCCGAGGCTTGCGCGAGCGCGAGGCATTCGTCCACCACGTCGCGCATTACGTCCGGGACGCGCTCGCCCTGGACCAGCCGCCCATAAGGAAGCTGCGTGATGGCCGAGAGCGCGTTGTAGGCGGAGTTCACAATGAGCTTGGCCCAAAGCGCACCGGCGACGTTGTCGGAGATTTCCACCGCCACGCCGGCGGCGCCGAAGGCGGCAACGATCGCTTCGCTTCCTGCGCCGCGCCCGATCACGAGCTCGCCGCGGCCGTGGTGGCGCACGTGGCCCGCGCCCGCCATCTCGACCGCTACATACACCACTGCGGGAATCACCTCGCGCCCGAGGGTCGTCGCGAGGCGCTCGGCGTTGTCGACGCCGTTCTGCAGCGTGACGATCGCCGCGTCGCGCTCGAGATGCGGCGCCATCGCCTTGCCGGCGGCTTCGGTGTCGGTGGATTTCACCGAGAACAGGACGAGCTCGGCGCCGCGCACCGCGTCCGCTTCGGTGCTCGCTTTGAGCTTGATCAATTCGTCCGACGAGCTGGTCTGCAGCCGGAGACCCGCGCCGCGGATTGCTTCTGCATGCTGCGGCCGGCAGATCAGGGTCACCTGATGCCCGGCGCGGGCGAGAACGGCGCCGTAGTAGCAGCCGACGGCGCCGGCACCCATCACTGCAATGTGCTTCAGCGCCATCCTTTCAGCACCAGCTTGCCGATCATGGTCCCCGCTTCGAGGCGCTGGTGCGCTTTTTTCAGGTTGGCGCCGCTGATGGGCGAGAGCGTTTCCTTCAGCGTGCACTTCAGCTTGCCGGCGTCGAGCCGCGCGGCGACTTCGTTCAGCAGGCGGTGCTGCTCGATCATGTCCGGGGTCTGGAAGCGCGGGCGCGTGAACATCAGCTCCCAGCACATGGTGGCGCTCTTCGAGCGCACCACGTCCATCGCCATCGGCTTGGCGTTGCCGACGATGGCCACCATCGCGCCCTGCGGCGCGACGAGCTCGGCCATCGCACTCCAGTAGCCATCGAGATCGCCGCTGAAGTTGGCGATGTAGTCGACCGGCTTCTTGATCTGGGAAACCAGGTTTTCGCGGTGGTTGACGACCTGGTCGGCGCCCAGCTCCTGGACCCAGGCGACGGTTTCGGGCCGCGAAGCCGTGGCGATCACGCTCAGGCCGGACGCCTTGGCGAGCTGGATGCCGATCGAGCCCACGCCGCCGGCGCCGCCGATGATCAGCATCGACTTGCCGGACACGACTTTCATGCGGTCGTAGAACGATTCCCACGCGGTGATCGAGGTGAGCGCCATGGCCGCGGCCTGCGCGAAGTCGAGCGTCTTCGGCTTGCGTCCGACGATGCGCTCGTCGACCAGGTGGTATTCGCTGTCGCAGCCCGGGCGCGTGAC
>Ga0207701_10000935_pt1 | contig 30986 bp, 22 predicted proteins | sample KBSSwiSSwithPhiX_FD_184294 | JGI IMG/M metagenome (GOLD analysis project Ga0207701, IMG submission 184294) | Switchgrass rhizosphere bulk soil microbial communities from Kellogg Biological Station, Michigan, USA, with PhiX - S5 (SPAdes) (version 2) | ecosystem: Environmental > Terrestrial >... | reverse complement strand
GAGAAAAACAACGATGAAACCGATTCCGGCAATGAGAATCCACGACCAATACGTCTTGAACATCGACGCGGTTTCCTTTTTCAAAACGAATCGCAAAAAGCCAAGCACCGCGCCGGCGATCGCGAGGAAAATCAAAACAATCCAGAAATAACTGCGAAAAACAGGATCGTGCAGCGCGATCTGCGGCGACATCACCGCTTATCTTGCAGCGCAGCGGTGATGCGTTTCAAGCGAACAACGATTGTTTCAACACAACCAGCGATGACGACAAGACAGGTCCAATCAAGAATAGTCAAAGTCGCGAATGATTGTGCGCCGAGAAAAAACGTGAGCCATGCGCCGGCATGCAACGCGACCATGCGCCAGGGCTTGGACATAGTTCCGCCAAATTGGCGTTGAACGCCGAGTGCTTGTCCAAACAGACCGACGTACGAGGTGAGCACGGCGAAAATTGCTGCCCAATATCCGATCAACGGATTCATCAACCCGCTGTGCGCAACCCCGACGAAAATCACGATGTCGGAAATGCGATCGGGCAGATCGTTTAGGAGTTCGCCACGGCGGCTCGCCTTCCCCGCCGCGAACGCGACCAGGCCATCGAGCATGTTCAACCAGAGCCGCAAATAACAAAAAAGCGGCGCGATGATAAGCAGCCAACGTGTCGTTCCCGATTTCCAAAAACAAATTGCGGCGATTAGTGCCGCTACGATCGACAAATACGAAATCGCGTCGGGATGAATTCCGCGATGCACACAGAACCGCGTAGCAGCGTTTCCAGTTTGCCGGAACACCGCCACAATCGGCCGCCGCGAACTTGGTTCGTAATCCGACATCGTTGCCATTTTGTAAACCACCGACTCTCTCTGGCAACACAAACGACGATAGAGTCAGCGCACGCCGAAAGGACAGCGAGCGCAATAGACGCCGAGAACATCTGTCGGCAATGCAGCGTTTGCTTGCAGAGCGACACGCTTGGAGCGGTGCTGCCGAACACCGAAGCACGCACCACTACGTCAGCTGTAGGGACCCGTAACGCCGCCGGTGCGTCGAACCCCAACGAGAAATTCATCAACGACGGCTCCGGATGAAGCGGAGAGAAAATTTGTTGCTATTGGCTCGAAGCTCGTTTACTTGCCGATTGTTCTGGGGGGAACAGCCGCCTCTTACATCCGTCGGGTGTGGGAGGCGGTACTTTTTTGATCAGGAAGTCTTGTTCGTTGGGTTCTTTGTCGCTTGTGCTGTGTCAGTGACACCAAAAAGTAATTGACGCCCGCCCTTGACGTCCTTTTCTGGAATCAGGTCGTCGAGGCGAATCAATTTATCTCTTGTGCGCTTGCGCCTTTGATTTCCTGATTCTTCGGCGGGCGCACTCTTTTTGTTCTTCGGCGTATTCACCTTACCTCTCTCCTAAGATCAGTATCCGTGCCAACTCGCCACCGGCAGGGACAAAGACGTAGGTGGTTACTACGTTTATTGTTAAACCAGAGGCATTTATGCAGCCAATTATTTCCCTGGTCGCCAAACGGCTACTCCCCATTAAACGAAATTCCACCTTCATTATTATGCCGTCTCGCCTCAGATTTAGACCAATGGTGCTTTATTTTTGAGCATGTCTCGGAGATAGCGGGAAAGAGTTGAGCGAGAAATACCGAGTAATCGTGCCGCGCGTCGCTGATTCTGATTTGCTTGATCATAAACGATTCGAACATGCCGTTGTATCGCGTGTTCGAGTGAGAGGTCAGTCCCAACTTCAGCCTTCTGATGATTACCCGCGAATAGCGGCTCTGGTTTATCGGTTCCTGACGGCGCCCGATCGGGTTTCAGATCGGAGGGGAAAATGACGTGCTCGGGTAGAATCACAGAACCGTTGCAAAAGAGAGTCATGGTGCGCACCGTGTGATTCAACTCGCGCAGATTACCGGGCCAGTCGTGCCGAAGCAGCTTCTCCATGGCTTCAGGATGGATGGCCGTGATGTTTTTGCCTTCTTTAGCCGCGGCGACTTGCAATTCCGTCGCAATCAACGCCGGCAGCTCTTCAAGTCGTTCTCGAAGCGGAGGGATAAGCAGCGTAAGCCCGTTGAGTCGCTGATACAGGTCTTCTCGTAGTTTTCCCAGCCCCACCCGTTCTCGCAACGAACAATTGGACGCGCAGATGATTCGCGCGTTGGAAGTGAGCATCCGTTCGGAGCCCAACCGCTCAAATTCACCGTACTCCAAAACGCGCAGGATTTTTACCTGTGCGAGCGGACTCATCTCCGAGATTTCATCTAAAAAAAGCGTGCCTTCGTTGGCGAGTTCGAACTTTCCCTTAACGGTTTGTTGTGCGCCGGTAAAAGCTCCGCGCTCGTGACCAAATAGCTGACTCTCGAGCAACGTGTCGCTAATCGCCGAGGCGTTAAATGCGATGAATGGCCGATTTGCTCGCGCTGATGAATTGTGGATCGCCTGGGCAAGCAATGTTTTGCCCGTGCCTGTCTCCCCAAGCAGTACAACTGGGACGTCGGACTTCGCGGCGAGCGTGGCCAACTGGAGGCAACGCGCCATAGCGTCATTGCTCGTAGTTATGTCTTCGAGCCTTAACCTGGACAGTCGTTTCTGCATCGCTGCTTATTGCTTCAAGCTCCCACGTAACTGCCGAATCAGTTGTTTAGATTCCGAGTTGCTGGCTTGAAAGGTAGTAATACAAGCCACGCTGCGCCATTAACTCATCATGAGTGCCAATCTCGGCAACACTGCCTTTTTCAAGTACAACGATAGAATGCGCTTCTCGAATGGTGCTCAACCGATGCGCAATTACAATCGTTGTGCGGCCGGCCAATAATCGAGCGAGGTTGTCCTGGATCGCGCGTTCCGATTCTGTATCCAGTGCGCTCGTTGCCTCGTCAAAGATCAACACCGGCGGATTGTTATAAATGGCTCGCGCGATCGCTATGCGCTGCTTCTGACCGCCGGACAGGGAAAGACCCGATTCTCCAATCTTTGTCTCATAACCGAGTGGCAAACGCATGATGAAGTCGTGAGCGGCGGCAGCCTGGGCGGCTGCAAGGACGCGATCGAAGTCTGGCTCAGGGTCGCCAAACGAAATATTCCGCCCGATCGTATCGTTAAACATGTGATTTTCCTGAAGAACGATCCCGATGTGCCGTCGGACGTCGCGATAATTCAGAGTCTTTGAATCGACATTGTCGAAAAAGATCGATCCCGCAGCTGGCTCGAGCAGGCCTGCGATCAATTTGATGAGCGTTGTCTTGCCGCTTCCGCTGCGGCCAACGATTGCCACCGTGCGTCCCGGCGAAAGCTCGAGCGTGATATCCTTCAAGATGTCGGGTGATTCAGGCCCGCCATATTTGAAACTCACTCCGCGCAATTCGATGCGTCCTTCGAGGCTACGCACGGGTACGAGGCGAGAGCGATCATGACCCTGCTCCGGCTCCTGTTCGAAAATGTCATTCAGACGATTGAGCAGGACAGAAGCGAGCTGCAAGCTGTCCCAAACTCCAAATGCGCGCAAAATCGTCGCATATGCCATCGCCGCGAGTGAGCTAAACGCAACAAAACCACCAACGCTCAAGTTGCCGTGAATGACTTGCATGGCACCAACCCACAGGAAAATTGCAGTAGACAGCAGACCAATAGTTTGCAGGACGCTGTCCCGCGACATCACGACAAATGTCGACCTGAAAAGTTTTTGCGAGACCGAGAGAAACTCGTTCAGCATGGCATCACGAAATGAGCCCTCGGCCGCTGCCGCTTTTACAGCCTCAATCCCCTTGATCGCATCGATTTGATGCGAACTGTACTTGCCCTGACTTTCTTCCACCCGGTGATAAAGGGGGCGCAATACCCTTACTGAAAAAATCATTAGCCCGACGTACAGTGGCGTTGTTGCCAGAAAAGCGAGGGTCAGTAGTGGACTATAAATCGCCATTAAGATGAGTGCGCCTACGAGAAAAACGACCGCCAGCAACGAGCCAACACCCTGTTGCACGACCAACTGCCGAACTTGCCTCGCACCTTCGAGGCGGCGCTGAATGTCCCCCGTTCGACGATTTGTGAAGTAACTCATCGGCAGAGACAAAAGTCTTCGGCTCAAGAAATCGAGAACTGCCGTGTCGAGACGCACTGCCACAAATGCCAGCAGGTATTCCTGCGCAAGCGTGGCGAGCTGGACGAAAACGAGCGCTGCGAGCATGCCCAGCAGAATGATTTTCAGCAGGCCAATGTCATTTTCGACGATGACTTTATCAACGACGATTTGGGTGAATACGGGGAAGAGTAATTGTACGAAACTCACAGCGACCGCCAGCCCGACCACCTGCAGCAAGATCACTTTGAACCGCGAAAGCAACGGCAGAATCCAAGCCAGTATTGGTTTACTTTCCGGGGCCTGTTCGAATGCTGGCGTGTAATCGAACAGAGCTGCGTAACCAGTCCACTTCGCCTCAAATTCGCGTCGCGAAACTTTGCGTAGACCGAGCGCGGGATCGGCAACTCGCGCAAATTGCTCATCAACGTCATAGAGCACAATCCAATGGTTGCCCTCCCAGTGCATTATTGCCGGAAGAGGCATGTGCGGAAGATTGCGGAACGAGACTTTTAATGGACGTGCTGCCAACCCAAGTTCGGTCGCGGTACGACAAATAGCTTTTAGGCTTGTGCCATCGGTCGCCGTATGACAGAGCTGTCGAATCCGTGCCAGGCTCACCTTGCGACCAAAGTGCCGGCAGATCATTCCAAGGCAGGCGGCCCCGCAATCCATCTCGTCGATCTGCATGATGTGATCGATCTTTCGGACGCGTTTGCCGTGCTTACGGAACAGGCCTCGCTGGTCGGCGAAAGGCTCTTCTCGGCCATCGGTCTGCTCCAGGGGCTGTTGGCCGTCGAGCTGCACTTTGTCGTGTACCTGTGTTTCGGCAGGGAGCAGTTCAGTCGCGAAGTCGAGCGGAACACGCGCCTCTGTTTTTGCCTGATAAAGGGCTAGCCGCTCGCTTAACAGTTTATCGAATTCCGGAAATCGCCGGCGAAGCTCTCGGACAGACTTTGGTTCAAGGGAAAGCAATTGGCAGTCTGTGAATGCTTCTACCGATGCTCCGCGGGGCGAGTCGTTTAGGATCGATAATTCACCAAAGAAATCGCCCTCGCGATAGAACGCGAGATTGCGCTCCCGTCCGTTCAACCCGGCGAATGCGCGCGCCCGTCCTTTCTCAATTACGTAAAGCGGCCCGGCGTCGTCCCCCTCTCGAATGATCAGATTGCCTTTTTCGAATGTGACGGGGGTTAGCATGTCGATCACCCCACGCAACACGGGAGTCGGCAATCGGCCGAAATTGCTGAACTGATATAGAAAACTTTGGAGGGCGCGGTTGCGACCGGTTGTCTCGATATAATGTTTTAGCTCGGGTACGCGGCGGACCAGTTGAAGAAAGTCGTCGCGATCGATCCGCAGGACATCAACTGCGGTGCTGCAGCGCACAGTCGCATTTCGTGTTCCGCCCTCGGCTAACGCCGCCTCCCCGAAAGAGTCTCCCGGCTTCAGTACTCCCAATGGGATTTCCTCACCATTCGGCTTGATCTTCAGGGCACGCGCGCGCCCTCGTGTCAGAACGTAGAATGAATTGGCCGGGTCGCCTTGTTTTACGATCACATCGCCGAATTCATAATGCTCTTCGTGCAGGAGCGGCTCGATGGCATCAAAATGTTGATCGGAAACAAAGCGGAACACAGATGAACGCCGCAGAAATTCGCTGTCTTGTATTTTCATTCCACTGAAACGGGAACGCTCAGCCGCGGGTGCGTATATTTTGTCGTCAGTAACGAAAAATACTGGTCAAGCAGTCGCTGGTCGACCCGTGATTTGACGATTGGATCCTCTAGTCGCGGCTCGACTTTTTTGATTATCTTACAGAGTTCAAATCCGTCGCCATGCGGCATCGGTTCCAACAGGTCCCCTGGCGAGACGCTTAAATATTTCAGCTGCGCATCTACCGGAAGGTCTTCCAGCAGCAAGTTAGCACGTCGATAGGGATACCTCTCCTCGTTCGCAACTTCCTCCATTGACATCCCATCTTCCCGCACGCAGAAGAGCGCTTCCTGCGCGGCATCTTGCGATTCCAACTCAATCACTTCGATTTCAAATCGTGTCAGGTGCAATCGCAGAGCCATCAATTCACGTTGGCGTGCTTCGGGAACCAGCAGCGTATCGCAATGCGCCGCGTACAGCGCCTCCATAGCAAGCATTTCATTCAACCAATGCGAATCGCGGCCCATTTCCTCCAGCCAGTCGGCCATTTGCGCTGGTTCAATGCCAAGCCGATCCAAGAACTTCCGCTTTTCGCCGTCAATTGCCTCTGAGGCAGGATCTTTTCCAGCGCAGCGTGCAGCCAGACGCCGCATAAGTTGAACCGTCATGTCGTCTAGTTGACCGGACAAAATCAACTCTGCGAAGAACAAGTGACGCAACTCCTGAGGTGCGAATGTGTATCCGATTTCCTCGGAAGAAATGCCTTCATCAAGCGCACCCGCGCAATACCGACGGACGAAGTAGGCGCTGAAGTCGGCATAGGTAAGGCCGCGATTTGCCAGCCAGGCTTCCGTCTCTTCCGCAGTGATTAGATCATGGCGGTAGCGAAACTCTTCTGCCGCAGCGGAAATGGCTGACTCGTCCAGCTCCAATTCCAATTCGTCGGCGCGCTCTTCCGCTGCGACGTGACCGAGGAAGGTCTGCCATTTTTCCTCAAGTTCGCCTCGGAAAATAGCTGCATCGATCGCATCGCGCGCCGTATACTCCTGAGTTCCGCACGCGCACACGATTACGTTGTCAGGCGAAACCGACTCTGTGCTCGACATGAACGGGAGCTTTTCTACAGCATTTTAGCAAGAAAGTCGAGCTTCTCTCTAAGCACGTCTCGATAGCGTCAAAAGTCCCTGCTATACGGCGTGCAGCGGCGCAAAACTTCGTTACACGACGTAACGGGAAAAGCACGGGGAAGCGGCCAATTAAATGTTTGCGAGGAGTTGTTAGTCCGCTAAGTTCTAAAGCGGTCATGGAGGAACGAACGCCGAACATCCACGTAGTTCAGTCCGTTTGGGGCCGACTTAAGAAGGCCAAAATTCGTGATCTGCCGCCGATGAAAGATGTGAAAGGTGGTGGCAGTCGTGTGGGGACGTCGAAACCCACCACAGGCGGGTCGCGCAACGCGGGAAAAAGCGGCAGTCGTTAGAAATTTGGGCCTTCGTAGCGGCGGTGATCGCAGTGACATTGCCGCAATCCAGCGGACGGCACGGTCATCGAAAAGGGAGCTGCATCCCAATCGAAAGCTGTAGACACTCCCCGCGGCGGAAAAATTGTATTCGCGCACAGACCCTACTTAATAGTGACGAGGATACTAGCCGTCTTACCTTCGCTTACCACGCTCACGACGTAATTTCCGGCAGCGAGCTTCTTTCCATCCATCGTTTTGTCGAGGTTCGTTTTGCTTTTGCCTTGGAGCAAAATCACCGCGGGCGTTGAGTCAGGAACCGGTTCGTTCTTCGCATTCACTGCGTGCACATTCACAATGATCATGCCGTCTTTGGATTGGACCGACAGTTCCGCATCGGCCGCAACCGGATGTTCGATCTTTGCGAAAGGCGTCCCGTCCTTTGCCGCCTGACCACCAACACTCACTGGGAATGGAAGTGAATCACTTGCTAAAAGAACGTACGGAAAGGCTGCGATGATGAAAAATTGTAGAACACGGTTCATAAGAAACCGGTTGATGCCGGATTAAGTGCAGGAACACAAGACTTGAATTTCGCGAACGCAAAAACGCATGGGCGATTTCAAACAATGGGGACGTGTTCGTTCGCGAACAAAGAAACGTTGACGGGAAATGGAGATCCAGATTCGATCGCCCCATGAACACAAAAACGACTGGATTGATTCTGGGGCTTTGCTTTTTTGGAGCGGCATTGTGTTTCGCTGACGACCCACAGGCGAGCACCGCCGAGTCCAAATCAATGGTTACTCCTGGCACCGAGAAGGCCAAGCCAACGTACATCAGTCTGGTGAAGTTTACCGATAAGGGCATTCAAAACGCCAAGCAGACCACCCAACGGCTATCCGCGTGGGCCGCCAAGGTTCAGTCGATGGGAGTCACTATCAAGCAGATGTATTGGACGCTCGGCGAGTATGACCAAGTGTGCATCTTCGAGGCCCCGGACGACGAGACGGCCGCCAGTGTGTTGCTGGCAGCAGACATGCTGGGCAACATTCGCACCCAGACGATGCGCGCTTTCACGGCCGCCGAGATGGATAAGATCCTGGCCAAAATACCCTGATAGCGCCAGGGCCGACGACGCGTCGACGGACAAACCTCAGAACCGGTCCTTACTTCGAGCTGTCAATGATTTGCTGCGCGTTGTTGATCGCGGACTGGTCCGGCGCTTTGTCTTTCTTCAGGATGTCGATCGCCTTTTGCGCGGAGGCGGTGGCCTCTTTCTTGTTCCCAAGCTTCGCCTGAATTTGCGCCTTCTTGTAGTGCATGAAGTAGGCGTCCGGGTTCTTTTCCAGCGCCTGGTCGATCCACTTCGCCGCCTGGTTCATGTCCTTGTTGTTATCGTAATAGAAAGCGGCGGCCTGATAGGCGGTGCGCGGGTCAAGCGAAGTCTTTGCGCTCACAACCGCCTCGAGTTGCTTGCTTACCTGCTCGACATCGTCCGTGGTCAACTTCACCGGGACACGCGTTTTATCCCAAACGAAATTAAGCGTTGCGGAAGCGCCTTTTACATCACGAAACCCGATGGTGAACGTCTCGATTGTGTCCGGAAGCGCTTCAGGCTTCGCCGTGATACGCGCGGCATCGTTCTCCTGCTTATAGTCCGCCGCGCTCTGCACCTTTGCGTCTTTCGAAACGATGATGGTCCACTCGTCCGCTGTCGGAATCGTGAACAATGCGTACTCACCGGCCGGGATCTCCTTGCCGCCGAGGGTTACCGGTTTGCTAAACTTAATTTTGGTGACCGCGTTGGCGCCGGTGCGCCAGAGCTTTCCGTAAGGCACGAGCCCGCCGAAGATCTCGCGGTCGTTCTTGTTCGGACGCGAATAATCCACTTCGACATCAGTCAACCCGACACGCTGTTTTACCACCGAGTGCTGGCTGGCTGCTGGGAACTCTATTTTCTTTTCCTCTGCCGCCCCCAGACTGCTGGATAAGAGCAGTCCTGCGACGAAGGGAAGTGCGAAGAAGGCGGAAAAGAGAAGCGAAGGAAAACGTGAGGATTGGATCATAATGTGCGGGATATTTTAATATGTGATGACGTAAGCCGACAAGATATGGCGAGGCAGCAGGAGTCAAATCGGTTTGCATGGCCAATTTCGAGCGTTTCGTCGAATGAATAGCACCCCGCGCGTGATTCTCCAACTGCGAGTCCGAAACCGATTCGAACAAATCTTGTCCCCCCAGAAACCATTTGGAATCCAAACGAAGAAATCTTGCGCAAAGCCGACCAAGGACACACCGTAACGCACTACGATATGAACAATCGATTCTGCCACTTATTCATGTTGATCACTTGCATTTGCGCCGTGAGCCATTTGTCGGCCGCTAAAATTCCCAAATCCGGCAAGGCGACCGCCGAACCCAGCAAGCAGACTCCCGAACCGAGCAAGGCGACTCCCAAGGCAACTTCGGAACCGGGCAAGCCAACGCCCGAACCGGGCAAGCAGAAAGAGTTTATCTCTGTGCAAAGACTCGTGCCACGTTTGTACAACGGCCCGGATTGGACGAAGGAGGATAAGGCAGCGGAGCAACTACACTTCGTTCAATTCAATGAAGCGGCAAAATCCGGTCAGTTGATTCTGGCTGGACGCACACAAGAGCCAGGTGAAAAGACATTTGGCATTGCGATCTTTCGGGCATCCGACGAAGCAGCGGCCCGAGCGTTCGTGAAAGCCGATCCCCTCGTCTCCGCCGGATTAATGAACGCAGAATTGCATCCTTTCTCACTGGCTCTAGAAAACGCGAATCCCCCACCTCCCAACTCGAAACCGTTTATCTACATGCTAAAACTCGTGCCACGTTTGTACGACGACAAGAAGTGGACGAAGGAGGATAAGGAAACATTGGATCGACACTTCACTCAACTCCAAGAAGCGACAAAATCCGGTCAGTTGATTCTGGCTGGACGCACACAAGAGCCCGGTAACAAGACCTTTGGTATTGTGATCTTTAGGGCGTCCGATGAAGCAGCCGCCCAAAAATTTATGGAGAGCGACCCAGCGGTCGTCGCCAAACTAATGACCGCAGAATTGCACCCATTCCAGTGGCATATGCAGCGCAAAGGTCCGGAGGTTGGGCCGAAACAATAGCCGTCATTCGTTTCGCAGCGCCGTCATCGGATTCACCCGGGTAGCGTGGTTGGCTGGAAAGAAACACGCAAGAAGCGCCGCACCCGCGAGCATCAAAGTAGCGGTAACAAGCGCCAACGGATCGCTCGGACTTACGTCATACAGGATTTTGGCCAGGACGCGCCCTGCGGCCAATGAAAGAAGAAGGCCGGCGCCAACTGCAAGAGCCGTTTGCATCGCGCCCTGTCGCATAATCAGGGCGAATACATCGCGACGATGTGCACCCAAAGCCATCCGGATCCCGATTTCGCGGGTCCGGCACGCGACGGCATACGCTTTCACGCCGTAAACACCAACGACGGCTAAAATAAGCGCGATCGCACCGAAAGCACCGAAGAGAGTTGCCCCGAGTTTGACGATCCAAAGGTTGGGCGACCTCTCCACCAAATCGGCAAACGGGGTGATCTGTAGCAGCGGCAGATCGGGATCGATCTCGCGCAGCGTTTGTCGAAGCGTCGGAATAAACGCGGCGACCGCGTGAGGATCCTGGGTATTGAGCCGCACGTGCAAAAATGTCTGTCCGCTGTATCCCTGCGCCAACGGCACAAACAAACGGCAAACAAGCCCATCATTGTCAACGCTATGCCTGTGCTTGCTCACGACACCGACGATTTCCATGTCGTTAGGCGAGCCGTCTTTCGGCGGGTTGGTGTAGCGAATGTGCTGACCGATTGGATCTTCGTTCGGAAACAGCTTCTTTGCCATTTCTTCGTCGATCATCGCAACGCGCCGCGCATCCTTATTTTCGGATTCGTCCTGAGTGAAATCGCGGCCACGTAGCAGTTTTATGCCGAGCCCCTCACAGTAACCGGGCGTTATCGAGGTGAAGAGTGAATTGACGCTCGGGTCCGGCGCTTTCGGGTCGTTAGGCATGGCGTCTTTCGTTCGCAGAATGCGGCGCGCGCTGGTGAAATCGGAATACGGCAACATGGTGCCGGTGGCCGACGCGGTTACTCCGGGCAACTCTCGTACGCGTCGCACCATGTCGAAGATCAAGCGACGCGAATCGGCCGGTGTTTTCTTGATCAAACTGAAATCGAACTCACTGATGATATCGCCGCGCGCAACGAAGCCCGGATTAAGACCGGCCGCCTTGAGCGCGCCACGGAAAAATAATCCGGCAGCGAAAAGCAACATGAGCGACAGCGCGATTTGCGCCATCACCGAAATGTGACGTGGCGCGAAGAAACGACTCAAGCGACCGATACGCGCCGGTTCGCCGACCTGTTCTTTCAAGTCCTTAACGAGATCGGCTTTTGTTGCCTTCAATGCCGGGCCAAGGCTGAAGAGCATTGTCGCGATGAGGCAAAACAACAACGTGATTGCAAGCACAGTCGTGTCGGGCCTCAATTTCACAACGAACGAGAAATTGACGGACGAGAGCAAACCGCGCAGTTGCTGGAGTAGAACGTCGTTGCACCAGGCACTCAGAATCAGGCCGATCAGACCGCCGCACACAGCCAGCAGAAAACCTTCGCACAATAATTGCCTGATGATCTGCCAGCGTGACGCGCCGACGGCGAGCCGCACTGCGATTTCCTTCGAACGGGATGTGCCGCGCGCGAGCAACATGTTCGCGAGATTCAAACAGGCAATGAGCAAAACCGCTCCGGCCATAGCCATGAGCAAAGTCGCGACCAGTGTGAGCGGGCCGTCATCCTCCGGTTGCGTGCTGAGACCGAATCGCGCCGGCTTTTGAATCTGTAGCTCCCGCGTACCTTCGCTGCCGTCCGGTTGGATTGCATTCAGCCTTTGCGCCAGCACCGGCAAACGGGCTTTGGCCACGTCGATCGTCAGGCCGGGACGCATCCGCGCCACGAGATTGAACGTGTAATGTTTTGGGTCCAACAGGTCGTGCGTCGTTTCAGCATCGCCGAAAGCCGAACCGAACTGCGAACGAATGCCGAGCGGCAGCCAGATATCTGGCGCTATCAACGCGTTCGCGCCGCTGAATCCGTCTGGCGCGATGCCAATCACAGTATAGGGCTGGCCGTTGATTTGCAGGGTGCTACCGACAAAATCGCCGCGGCCGCCGTTACGTTTCCAAAACCCGTAGCTCGACACAACAACAGGCATGTTCGCAGTCGGCTTACATTCTTCAGTGTTATAAAACCGGCCGCGAAACGCCTGCACGCCCATCATCGGGAAATAATTCTCCGACGTCAGGAACGCGAAGCTGCGCCGCATCTCGTGATCACGTCCTATGCCGGCAACGGCAAACTCGAGCGCCGCCACATCGACAAACACGTCTCCACCGTTCTCACGTAGCGCGCGGTATTCGTTATACGAAAACTGGCGATAATCGCGGCTCGCATTCTGTCGAGCCGTGAACACATTCACGACCTCAGCCGGCCGAACCGGCACCACGGGCTTTAGCAGCACGCCATTGATCAACGCGAAAATGGCCGAGTTAACGCCAATCGCCAACGCGAGCGTCAATACCGCTACTGAGGTGAATCCCGGCGTCTTGAGAAGCTGCCGCACAGCAAACCTGAAATCCTGCATCATATGGGTCCTTCTTTGTTTTCATTGAGATGCAGTCTGCCTTGGATTTGGATTCAACAGTTGTGCGTCGGGCGAATGATTTTTTGACCTTTCTCTCTATCGCACAACGACGCTATGCGAACCAGCTCGGCCATGATCGTCCAGCGCGGTGACTTCGTAATCGCCGGCGGCTGCGGTCCACTCGAGAACCTGATTCGGTGCGGTTTTGCCAACGAATTGCTTGCCGGCGAACCAGAAAATCTCGCGCACATCTGCATCCGCTTTGGCGCGTAGCGGAATTATTCTCTTCGAAGCGAGCAGTATTTCTTTGCTATTCGGAGACACAATGATCGGTTTCTGCCCTGCCCGACTCGCCAGGTCGCTGCCGGTGTCCGGCACGAAAGGAGGCGGAACTCTGCGTGGAATTCCGGCTTGCTCGAACAGCGTGAGAAAATCGCCGGGCCAGAATTCGTAAACTTCGCGTTTAAGCTGATGAGTGCCGTCGTCGATTGGAACGCGCAGACCTGTGGCGGCATCAACCAGCACTTCGCGATGCACATCACAGGTTTTGATAGGCGACACGCCGGGAATGAACCAGCCTTCGACCCGCTGCGTGCAAAACTTGGTCGGAAGATCTCCAGACAACGCGCAGAACTCCACGCGTTTCAAATTTGTTCCCGACGGAGGTTGGTGCGGCACAGTTGTTTCCGGCCACGCCGCGCGCAGACTATCGATAATCTGAAACAGCAGCGGCCCTGCCGCGGTGCGGCCGATCAACGCCGGGTTGGCGCGCCCATCGAAGTTTCCAACCCAAACCCCGAGCACGTAACGATCGAACACTGCGACTGACCAGGCGTCCCGAAAACCGTGCGACGTTCCCGTCTTCCAATAAACCCGAGCGCTGTGACTTCCGTCGGCGCAATTCAGTTCCGGTCGCGGCACATTGCCAAGCATTTCCAGAGTCAGAAATGCGGCTTCTGGCGAAAGTATTCTCTTTGGCTTTGCAATTCCTTCCTGCGCCGTGAATCGTAGCGGTCGCAGCTCGCCATTATTCGCGAGCGCAGCATAAAGCCGCACCAAATCTTGCAGCGAAACTTCCGCTCCCCCGAGCGGAAGGGCTAGACCATAGAACGATTCGGCTTTCGGCAGACGCACTTCGGCTGTGCTCAGAAATTGGTAAAGCGTCGGATGCGCAAGATGCGACGCGAGCTCCACTGCCGGCACATTGCGGCTGCGCGCGAGCGCGTCGCATGCGCGGATCGGTCCGAGAAATTCGCGATCGAAATTTTCGGGATTGTATTCACCGAAGCTGCGCGGTGCGTCTGCAAGGATCGATAACGGATGAATCAATCCTTGCTCGAGCGCGAGCGCATACACGAACGGTTTCAACGTCGAACCCGGCGAGCGCGGACTGTGCGTTCCATCGACCTGACCGTTAATGTCGGCCTTGTAGAAATCCGCCGAACCAACCTGGGCGAGCACGTCCATCGTCCGGGCATCAACCAGAAATACAGCTGCGTTTTCGATGCCGCGATTGCGATTATTTGCGACGTAATCGGTTACTCTTCGCTCAATGGCTTGCTGCTTTTCCAAATCGAGTGTGGTGATTATTTGATCGTGACCATGCGACGACTCGAGCACCTCCTGAACAAAATGTGGCGCGAGGAATTTTCGCTCCGTTTGCATCCGCGGGCGAAATTCGCGCATCGAAAACTCAAGGAGCGACGGCTTCCCAGCCGTCGTATTTGACCCACGACGGCCAAGAGGCCGTCGTTCCTTGTTCCGGTCATACCAACTGGATTGCGCAAGATTCACCGAATGATTATCGCGATCGGCGTGTAAGGCGCGGCGACTTGGGCTTTGCGGAATCACGCTAAGCGCGATCGCTTCTGGCCGGCTTAGTTTCGACGCAGGTTTATCGAAGTAGATCTCGCTGGCGGCGCCAATGCCCTCGATGTTGCGCCCGTACGGTGCCAGATTCAGATATGCTTCGAGGATCTGATTCTTTGAGTAATGCCGCTCCAACTCGAGTGCCCGCATGATTTGCTCGAGCTTTCCAGAAATCGTTCGGGTATGAAGATGAAAGCGCAGGCGGGCCAGTTGCATCGTGATGGTCGAGCCGCCTGTAGTCGCTCGATGAAGACGCAGAAGTTCCGCAGCGCCGCGGGCAAGCGCGATCGGATTCACACCTGGATGATGAGCGTAATATTTGTCTTCGTAGCGGAGGGTCGCATCGATCAGGTCGGGTGAAATTTCTTCCAGCGGCGTCCAAATCCGAAATTTTTGGTCGGTACTAAGAGTAACTCGGAGCCATTTGCCATTGCGGTCACGGACGCATTGGGAAAACGAAATCCCATCAAGCAGCGTCGGCTTTGGCAAAAACCACCAAATAAACCACGCGGTCATCCCGAGCAGAGCGAGGGATCTCACCGACGCAGCGAGCAGTACCCAGGTTAGCTTGCGTGACGTATTCGCCACTGAGAGACCCCTCTCCCGCGATTGCGGGATCGGAATGACACGCGTTTTCATGTTTTTGTAGCGACCGGCTATTCGGTGACCGTGATTTTTCCACCGACGCCGCGGCCTTTGACGTTGCGATCGTACATCGACTGCGCGAACACAGGCGGCACAACGAACTGGCCACGGTTGCACGATTTGATTTGGTAATCGATCTCGAGTGCGTTCGTCGGCGCTGTGACGAAGAATATCGCGCGGTCCTCGCGGACATCGACGTAATCCACGCCATTCATCGGAGACGCCCCGGTGCGCGCTGAGGAATCGATAACTTCGAAGCCGCCTGGCAAAAGATCGATGATCGCCACGTTCGTGATCGGCTCCCGATGTAAACTGCGAACGTGCAGCCGCACGTGGATCGACTCGCCAACACGTGTGCTGGTGACAGCTTCGTTATTCTTGCCGAGAATTTCGCGATAAATCTCCAAGCCGTTCGTAAGCGATTCAGTTGGCGGGTGCCCATCGAAGCCTGCTTCGACGACTTGGAAAAACGCACCGGGTCCGCTCAGCTTCCGGCTGCTCGCGAAACGCAGTGCTCTCGCGTTCCCTGAAAACTCAGAGCGCAAAAGCGGCTTTGTTCCGCTTGTGAGCCGAGCTTCATGTTTGTCCTTGCGCACCTCGGCGATCGTTAGCTCCGGCGGATTGATCGCTGCTGCATGCGAGTAAGCCTTCAAAGCGCGCACTGCATAGGCAGAGGAAAGCGTGTTGAAAGCGCCGTCACCAATCGGTTTGAGAATGTGTTGGAATTGCTCGGCTGAAATCTTCCGTAGCCGCGCGGGAAACTCGCGAGCGATCACAGCGATGTATTGCGAATTCATGCCGAGCGGCTGACAGAAATCGTCCCGCTCAATCGTGTCCCGATTATCCATCTTGTAGCTGTCGATCAAACGCTCGGCATCAGCGTCTTTGTGAAGTAGATGCAGCGCGCCGGCGAGGTAGACGCCTGTGATATCTTTCTGCCACCGATCGTGCTCATGTTTCTCCAGCCAATCGCGGAGGTTCAAAATGTAATTTGTGGTGATAACACCCTCGCGTGTGAGGACGTAGATCCCGTAAGCGACCGTGCGCGCGTCAGCGAAATCTGTCGGCTCGCGTGTGACCATTTTTTGCAAGTTGCGCAAGCCGCTGGCAAACATTTCCGGCGGCGGAACGAATCCCGCGGCTTTCGATTCACTCAAAAAATCCATCACGAATGCCGAGACAAAACTGATTGAATCGCCGGTCTCCGGCACCCAGTAGCCGAAACCGCCCTGATCATTTTGACGGCGCGCGAGGACGCCAAACGTTCGCTCGAGTTGTTTGTTGATCTCGGCGCGGCTTAATCCGAAATCGGCTTCATCCGACAGCATTAATCGGCAGAACGCGCCGCTGGTGATTTGTTCGCTGCAACCGAAGGGAAAATCCTTCAGGTACGCGTCGAGCCCGTGCGCGAGACCGAGCGGCAACGCTGAAACTGCTGCATCAAGTTTGCGAAATTCCGGGTGCAGTTCGCGAGTCAGGGGGATTTCGACTCTGTCTTTAAAGCTGCCGCTGCGGACGTCAGTCATGTATGGCACCGGCGGCCGGACGCTTAACGTGGCGCGGCGCTTTGTTTGCTGGCCGTTTGCACGCGCGATGAACGTGATTTCTCCGGAACCGAGTTTGTCCGTTGCGCGGAACTTGAAGATGGCTGTTTGCTCCCGGCCTTCGGCGATCTGTAACTTTTGCGACGCGCCGCCCGCGATCGACAGTTGCTCATTGGTTTGCGTGCGCAGTTCGATCTCGGCGTTGGGGCCGGACCCCTCCACGTTGTTGGCAACAGTCACGCCGGTTTCGAATTCGTCTCCAGGTGCAGCGAGCACTGGCACGCTCGGTGTAATTACAAAAGGCCCGCGAATCAGCGTCTCGCGTTCGCCCGAAGCCACGGCATTATCCGCGATGGCGACTGCCATGATCTTCAGCGTGCCATCGAAATAATCAGGCACATTATAAACCACTTCGCGCCTGGTGGTATCGGCATCGACGATGCCCGACCAAAAGACCACTGGCTTTTCCGTTACGCGCTTAAAAGGATTCAAACGTTGGATGTCGCCGCCGCCGCCGAACGCCGACACCGAACGCAGCAACGAAAATTCCGGAATGATCAGATCGACAATCTGCGCCGTGTCGACGCGCAGCATGCATTTGCGGAAATAAAATCCGAGCGGATCCGGCGTTTTGTAATCGGTGACTTGCAGAATTCCTTCGTCCACCGCGAAAATGACGATCCTGCTGGGCCGATCTGTCTTATAACTGATGTGCAATGGCTCGCCCGGTTTGAACGTGGAGGCGGCGCCGTCGCCGCCAGTTTTCTTCGGGAGGTTCGAAGAAGAACGCGACGGGGGCGTCGCGGCTACATCGATCTCAACGGTGAGCCGGCGCTTTTCTTTGTTCGCGGTGAACGGCACGACGCCGTAGCTCAGCGGGCTGACGAAAATTTCCTTCGAATCGAGCGCGCGTACGAACGCGACGTTGACGTAACCACTGCCTTCGAAATCTTCCGGAACTCGAATATGCTGGACGCTGCTGGCCGAATCTGCGTGAAACCATTGCTGGGTGTAAACGCGGTCGCGCTCGATGGTAATCAGTCCGCTGCCGGCATAGGGAGCGGTGATGCTTACCGCGATTTCGTCGCCGCTGTTGTACTGCGCGCGGTCGAGCTTTACTTGCAGCTCGGCATTCTTTTCGAGTGACCGCGAAACAGCGCCGCGGCCAATCACGCAAAATTGCAGCTTGGTGAGACGCCGGTCCTGATCGTCGCGAAGCTCGAAAACATAATTGCCCGGCTCGTCGGTGGGAAGGGTGTAATGCAGTCCGTTTGCAGAAACCGAAATCTTTTCCGATTTCGCGACGCGCTCTTTCAAAACCGATTCGTAAGCAAAGTTGCCGTTCTCCTGCTTGGTCAGAACTGACACGTGTTCCTGCGCGATGACGTTCGCAGTTACGTTTGCCAACGCGATGCGGTTGAGCTGCGGATCGACGGCGACGAGATCGACAGCGCGCGCTTTATCCGTCTCGATGTAACGCAAGTCACCGTCGGGTTTGCAGCCGATCACATACGGCAAAGCTGAAACGAGCGCGTCCACCGTCCCGGTGACGCTGCGGCCGCCTTCCGCCTCGAATCCTTCCGCGATAAAACGCATGGAATAAGTCGCGTCGGCGAAACGCTCGAGCTGTAGATCAAATTCCGTTTTGCCGCCGTCGTCGGTTTTGTTCTCACCAAGCTCGACCGTTTGTTCGTGCCGTTCCTTCTTGTCGTCGAACAACGGATCGAAAAAGACGTAGTTTGGAAATCCTGAAAAAGAAAACTCGCTCGGCGCGAGCTCCAGGCGCGCGGTTACCTTGCGATCGGTTGCCGGCGTTCCATAAAGATTTGCTAGCAGAACCGAGGCGCGCATGTCCCTTGGCTGGATCCAACCGCGCGGTGCATTTTGCGAAAGCCGCGTCTCAATTTTCATTCGATCCGGCAGAAATTCTTTTACGTTCGCCGTGGTCGAACCGAGCAACGTTGAGCGCTTGCTGTTCTTGACGAGGTAAACGTTGAAATTGTAGAGGCCTGTAGGCGAATCACTGGCCGTTTGATAAGTCAGCTCGGTGAATCCGCTGTCGGGCAGATTGATTTTCCTCGTCTGAACCGGATGATCTCGCGCGTCTACCACTTCAGTTTCAATCGGCAGCCCTCCGAGTTTGCTATTCCAGTTGCGCTGCTTCACGACGATCCCGATGTGAATGTCGTCGCCGGGCCGGTAAACACCCCGCTCGGTGAACACGAACGCGTCCAGGTTTTCCGGTAAAACATTGTCCGCCCCGTCGATGTCGAACCGCGAGAAGTTCAGCTGCCGATCTTCGCGATTGTACGGAATAAACGATATGTCATCCCCGTTACGCGCTACGAATGCGACCGGCGTTTTCTCCCGCGTTGATTTCGCGACCGATCCGAACGCGCAATGGCCATTGGAATCAGTCGTAGTGCTTTGGATCGCGATGCCGTTCTTGCCCAAAAGATCGACAACCACGTTGGGCAGCGGCGTCCCTTCCTTGATCGACATGAGAAAAACGTCGTGGCTGCCATCAGCGTTTTTCTTCGTCAGGATCCCGGTATCGGTGACAAGGATGAAACGTGAGTCAGTGACTGCTTTGATCGCTTTTTTCTTTTCTGAATCCCAACCGCGCGCAGTCACGAAAAAGAGGCCGCGCTCGCTGCCGCCGTCTGCCGGCTTGCGCAGATGCTCGGAAAAGTCGAACGCCGAATAGTTTGCTTTCCATTTGTTCTCAAGCGCGATGCCCTGTTGCTCGAGCGCGATGCGGGAAATGTTTTCCTGGTTAAAAACTTCGGAAACATAAAAGTGCGGGTGCTCGAATTTTCCTTCGGTTTGGCTGACAAGATGATTGATCTGCGTCGTGGCGACGCGCGCAATCTCGTATTCGATTGCGCTGAGTCCGCGGGAACGGATCGACAGCTTTCGTTCGCCGCTAAGCGCAAGCAACCCGCCCTGGCCTTCGATCTGGACTTCGCGCGGCAACGCCGGAACGGCGACGACAGCGTTGTAACCATCGCTTAGCGGAAAACCGCCAAACGCCTGTACACCCTTGTTCACGCGGACGTAAAGCTCGCCATCGCTTTCAACACGCACTCGAAACGCGTGCTGCCGATCCAGCGACTTCTCGGACTCAATCGGCGTGAATGCCACCCGATGCGCGGCGTCGAGAACATCGTCGGGAACATCGGTCGCGCTTTTCCAAAGCTCAGTTTCCTTTACCTGGGATCCGACTGAATCCTCATCGGAATCAGTTTCTTCGTTTGAAGCTGCGGACTCATCGGAGCCTTCATCGAGGTTTCCCTCCGTTTCGACTTCGGCGGCTTTTTCGGCGTCGGAAACTTTGCGTTTGGGGAGCAACCGGATCTGGAGAGCTTTCGACAATTCCCGGGTGCTGATGTCGGCGGTAGTGGTCAACACGACCAATTGCTCAGGCTCACCGTTTTTGTTGCGCGCAACAGTCGTTTGAATCGAATCGATCTGAAACATCGACGCGACCGACGGGATTCGGAGTTTCTGCTCGATTGCGTCACGCGTCTGCGCTCCGCCTTGCGCGGTGCGAAGACCTTTTGTTACCGTTAGATTGAGGAAATCCTCGTGCTCTGGAAGCACGATTTGCGAGCTGTGGATGTAAGCGGTGCGACGATGTAACCCGTAGGACGTAGTGAAATGCGGAACCGGGTCGTTAGGCGGAAAAATGTTTGAACCGCCAACCATCGTGAGCTGGACATGTCGCTCCAATTCTCCGGGATCCACCGCGTGCGTCAGCTCCAAAGTCGCACTGATGTCGCGTCGTGTTGCATTTGTCGGGTCCTGGTAAATCTCCAGTTCTTTGACGGTGATTGAAAATGGCGGTGTGCGTGTTTCGTAGGCGAGCCGCTCCATCGAGACGTGGCGCGGAAAGAAATTCTTGTCGAAGATCACTCTGAATTTCTGATCTGCCGGCCAATCTTCAGTCGGTTGGAACACGAGAATATCGGCCTGAGCCCAGTGCCATGCACCATTTATGTGCGGCTCAAGTCGCACGCCTTGCACGGATGACTTTTTTAACTCTTCGAGGCGGCCAGCGGATTCGCTGAAATAAACGACCAGCCGCGGGAACTTTAGTTCTTTTTCCAGTTTGGTGACTTCAATCGGAACGATCTTAGCTGAAACTTTTCTCGGTTTCGGCAGATGAGAATACCACTTCCAAGTCCATGCTCCGCCGCAGGAAAGCAAAAGAATCGTGAGTACTCCCGATGCGACTAGCCTCGGATGAGCGCGTACTAAACGATTGCACGAGGCGACGGACCGGCTTAGCCAACCCGGTGGTCGCCAGGAGATGTTGCCAAAAATAAGCTCAACAAATAGCCGCAGTGCGCGGGTGATCTGCGAGGTGGATTTGTTCAGTTTTGAAAGAAGCTGGGGCGTATTCATGAGGGGGATACGGCCGCCGAGCTAAAATCTTTCAGAAAATTTGGTGGAACGGTCGCCGCGGCGACTTTTCAACGCATTGGGAATTCGATTGGGCTTCGCCATTCCCATCGTCTTCGGAGAAGCCGATCCACCTTGCCGGAGGCCGCTTTCCCGAGTTAGAAAATCCCTGTGAAGCAGGCCAGCTTGCTCGCGACGCGGCGTAGCCTGGTCGACCGTTTGGCCGATTGGGGCGATCAACTGCGCTGGCAGGAGTTTTTCGACACATACTCGAAGCTGATCTACTCGGCCGCGCGCAAATCCGGTCTCACGGATGTTGAAGCACAGGAGGTAGTACAGGAAACCGTCATCACGGTTGCGAAGAGCATCGACAAGTTGAAATACGATCCCGCAATCGGTTCGTTCAAAGGCTGGCTGTTGCAGATCACGCGCTGGCGAATCGTCGATCAGTTTCGTAAACGCGAACCCGGTGACGCGAAACGTCCTCGTTTGTCCGATGACCACGCGACGGCAACAATCGAGCGTGTCCCCGATTCGCATGGTATGGATTTGGATGCGGTCTGGGAAGCGGAGTGGAAGGAGAATTTATTTGAGGCGGCGATCGCGCGGGTAAAAAAGCAAATCGAGCCGAAGCAGTTTCAAATTTTTGATTGTTACGTTCGCAAAGATTGGCCGGCACAGAAAGTTGCCGCGCGATTGGGAGTCAATATCGGCCAGGTGTATCTGGCGCGACATCGCGTCAGCGCGCTTTTGAAGAAGGAGATCAAAGCGCTGGAAAAAAGGGGTGGCTGATCGGCGATTTGGTCTGGGGAGCGCACGCGCCTCGCGTGCGTGTTTCGGCGCGCTCGCCGAAACGTCCGTTTAAACACGCGCGCCCGATTTGGGGTCTGGCACTACGGAAAGTTCGCAATGGTGAGGGCGCCATTGCCAGCACGCGAGGCGCGTGCGTTCCCCAGAATTGATTCGCGTCACTCGCTTGTGTAAAATCGGACATTCCCGATCAGGTTACGGCTCAGATACCAATCATTCCCGATCACGAATTGCTACGCGTGATCGGACGCGGCGCTTACGGTGAGATTTGGCTGGCGCGCACAGTGATCGGTGCATTTCGCGCGGTGAAAGTCGTCTACCGCAGCACGTTCGAAAGCGAACGCGCGTTTCTCCGGGAATTCGAAGGGATGTCTGCGTTCGAGCCGATCTCTCGCGCGCATGCCGGCTTTATAGACATTCTACACGTCGGACGGACCGCCGAGTATCTGTACTACAGCATGGAGTTGGCTGATGATCATCTGAGCGGGCGTAAAATCGAAATCGGCACTTACGAACCGCGCACGTTGAGGACCGATCTCGCGCGGCACAAATGCCTTTCCGCCGACGAATCGATAAGGCTCGGACTTTCGTTAACGGAAGCGCTTGAAGCATTGCACAAACGCGGGCTGACCCATCGCGATATCAAACCGTCGAACATCATTTTCAGCGAAAGCGTGCCGAAGCTGGCCGACATCGGATTGGTGGCGGCCAGCGGCCAGCGATCGTTCGTTGGCACGGAAGGTTACATCCCGCCGGAAGGGCCGGGTACGCCGCGCGCCGACATTTACAGTCTGGGGAAACTTCTTTACGAAACGTGCACCGGAAAAGACCGGCTCGATTTTCCGGAGGTCGATTCGCAACTGAGCAAGCGGCCGGATCGCGAACGTCTGCTGCAACTCAACGATGTGCTGGTGAAGGCGTGCGCCAACGATCCGACCAAGCGTTACCACTCGGCTGCGGAAATGAATCGTGATCTGTCCGCGTTGGACCAAGGTGAACGCCCACGACGATCGCGCGCGAAAATTCTACTAACAACGGTATCAATCGTGGTTCTCCTCGTCGCCGCGATTGGCCTTTGGCTAAAGTTGTCACAACCGAGCGGTGACCTTCACCTGCAAACAACGATACGGACTGAGCCTGCTGGTGCCCTCGTCGTTTTAGGCGATCATGCGCAAAAAAGCCCCGCGACTTTCGCAGATTTGGAACCGCGCAAGTACAAGCTGCGCATCATGAACCCCGGATACGAACCGATGGAAACGAGCGTCGACTTCAGACGCAAACAGTTACCAGAGCTGCCGTTGTTTCGGCTCGTGCGCAGCAGAGGTGTTCTTCAAATCCAATCCGAACCGTCCGGCGCGCAGTTTTCGTTGCGAAGCGAGGACGGTCAGGTTTTGCGCGAAGGCGTTACGCCTAAAACCGTAGTTGATCTTCCCATCGGCAAATACTCAATCGTCGCGCGCCACAACGACTGGGAAATGCGCGGCGACGTCGAGGTACAACGCGGCGAAACGTCGAACAAATCGTTCGCGTTTGTTACGGCGCTCACAAACATCACCAGCGAGCCCAATGGCGCCGAGATTTCCGTGGACGGACAATCACGTGGAAGCACGCCGCTCCGTCTGGATCTGCCCGCGCGTTCGCACGAACTGGTCGCGCATTTGAACGGTTGGCCTGACGAACAGCAAACGATTGACGTCGTCGCGCAACGAGACAATGCAGCGCATTTTGTGTTCGCAAATGGCAGCGTGAAGATCACCAGCGCGCCGGGCGGTGCGACTGTAATCGCGAACGGAAAGGATTTGGGTCAAACGCCGCTGGTGATCGAGGAAGTGAAGCCGGGCGACGTCACGTACGAGCTGCGCCTGTCCGGCTACAAGCAGGGGTCGGTCAATGGGAAAGTCGAGCCGCAACAACAGACATTTCTGGCGGCGCGTCTGGAAAAGACCGTCGGCCCTGCGCCCGGACAACCATTCACAAATTCGTTGGGCATGAAGTTCGTTCCGCGTGGCGACGTTCAGTTTTCGATCTGGGAAACGCGTGTGCAAGATTACGAAGCGTTTTGCCGCGCAACCGGCCGACGATACGAGCCGCCCGATTTTCATCAGACACCAACTGATGCAGTCGTAAAAGTGAGCTGGTTCGACGCCATGGCCTTTTGCAAATGGCTAACCGAAAAAGAACGCGACGAAAATCTGATTGACGATCGAGAAGCTTATCGCCTGCCGACCGATGCCGAGTGGAGCATGGCCGCCGGTTTGATGAATGAGAACGGTTCGACCCCCGAAGCGCGTGACAGCAAAATCAAGAACGAATTCCCCTGGGGCAAACAATGGCCTCGGCCAAGCGACGCGGGAAATTATGCGGGAACTTCGGGAAAGCGACGCATCGCGACGCTGCCCGTCGGAAGTTTCAAATCCAATTCGATTGGCCTATTCGATGTCGGCGGGAACGTTTGGGAATGGTGTCTCGACACTTATAAAGGCGACAACAGTGCAACCGGTCGCGAATGGGGAGTGCTGCGCGGCGGCTCCTGGGCCACAAGTAATCGTCTGGAAATGCAATCCTCTTACCGAAACGTAGTTGATCGCAATGAGCGAGACGTGATTTACGGATTTCGCTGCGTGCTTGCAACGGAACCTGGTGGTGACGTGGAAGATCACTAACCGGTCACCGATTTCGAACTTTATCAAGCTTGCGTGTGGCGGGCGTAGTGCCTCTTAACGCCCTTTGGAAGCAGGCGTTTGCGACCGCGCTGGCGCCGGCGCGCAAGAGTAGCGCGGCCGCCCCTTGTTCGCATGCGGGCGCGAAAACCGTGCTGACGTTTACGCGTTCGTTTCGATGCCTGATAAGTGCGTTTCATAAACCGTGAACCTGCTCCGGCTCCCTCTGAGAGCGCTTACACTAGGGGCACGGCCAGCATTGTCAACGACCCCCCGGAGGCGAATCTTCGTCCTCGTACTTGGTCTCGTCCTTCGTCCTCGTTCTCAGGTGCAATTGAGGCCGGGGAGGACCACGAGGAGGATTGGCGCCCTATTTACACAGTTGCCAACAGGGCGCATTTTTGAAATAACGACTCGCAGCGAAATGGCGGAGAAAGAAAATGTCGTGATCGAGCCGGCGACTGAAGCCGACCTGGACGAGTTGTCGGAATTGCTCGGCGAATTGTTCGCTCAAGAGAGCGACTTCCGTCCCGATAAGGACAAACAGCTCCGCGGATTGCGGCTCATTTTCGAACAGCCCAGCCGTGGCCGCGTTTTTGTGCTGCGCCGCAACGGCGCCATCGTGGGGATGATCAATTTGCTCTTCACCATCAGCACGGCCGAAGGCGGATTCGTCATGCTCCTGGAGGACCTGGTGGTGCACAGGCAGTATCAGGGCCATGGCTACGGTAACAAACTTCTCGAACACGCAATCGATTTTGCGAAGAAGAAAAATTTTCTCCGAATCACGCTGCTGACCGATCGCCCCGAAAATGTGGCGCAGGCGTTTTTCCGGAAGCATGGCTTCATCGATTCTTCGATGATTCCGATGCGCTTGTGGATCAGCACTCAGAACGAAGGAGCCGAATCAAAAGAATAGGGCGTTCCGCGCAAGGGCGCTGCAGCAATTGTTGATGTTCAGCGTTCCAACCCGTCGATGCCGATGAAAGGTGCGCTGCCGATATTCCGGTTGGCAGGAATACGCGTCTATCTGCATTTCACCTGGTTCATGTCGCTGCGCTTGAAGTAACGCAATTCGCCCACCGGTATCACAATCCAATTTGGGCAGCCTTGGAATATTGCGCGCTCTTTGGCGTCGTTTTGCTGCACGAATTTGGACATGCCTTAGCCTGCCGCCAGACTGGCGGACAGGCAGACACGATCGTCCTGTGGCCGCTTGGCGGAATCGCCTTCGTCAGACCTCCGGCTCGACCTGGCGCTTATCTTTGGAGTATGGCAGCCGGGCCGCTTGTGAACGTAATCTTATTTCCGTTGTTCACTTTGGTCGCCTTTATCGTCACCAGGCTCCATTGGAAAATAGTTCATCCAGATTTCTACCAGTTTGTTCGGACCGTCTGGTTCATGAACGTCGTGTTGTTGTTCTTTAATCTGATTCCTGTTTATCCGCTCGATGGCGGCCAAATTCTGCGCGGACTGCTCTGGTTCAAAGTTGGACCGATTCGCAGCTTGAAAGCAGCAAGCATAATTCGTTTCGGTGGAGCAATTCTTTTCGCCTTGTGGGCGTACTGGTCGAAATCCATATGGCTGGGCATACTCGCGTTCTTCATTTTCGTGCAGGCGCAAGCCGGATGGCGCGCTGCTCAGAACCTCGCTATCGAATCAGAGGAGGCTGCTCGCCGCGACGCTGCAGTTTCTCCGCCGCCAATTCCAGAGCGACAACTCTAAGCCGAGCTATCTTGCGCCGCCGTGAACGAGCGCCGGCAATTGAGATGCGAGGCGCTCTCTGAATTCCGCGCGGAACTGAATTTCATCGACGACTTTGGCTACTTCGGGAGCGCTTGCCCGGGCTAAGTTCTTTTTGGCGTAGTTTTTCAGTTCATTAGCACGCGGGCCATCGGAGAAAAAGGTAAACAGACTGGGCGCGTAGCGGTTTGCACCCGCCGCATCGACTTTGGCGAGCAGCGCTTTCATATTTGCTTTCGCGAACTCCCAAGCAATATCGGGATGACCGCTGTCGCGGGCGACTCGCGAAACCAGGAAAGTGGCACGGCTCGTTGGCAATTCGTCCGTAAGCGCAATCGCAAGCGTTCTCTTCACCAATTTCGGATCAGTCGCGCAAGCGAGTGCATCGTAATAATTCTGTTGATCCTCAATGCTTGTGGTTTTCAGACCGAGTTCGTGCAGTTTGTTCCATATTTTCTCATCGGCAGTGTGGCCGACCATTGCCAGAACCGGACCACGGAGATCCGGTGAGAGCGAAGCTGGATCTGCGAGGTAGTTCTCGAAACGCTCGCGGCAGCCAGCTAAAACTTCGGGATCATTCAAATCTCCGAGAGCACTGATCAAGCTTGCACGCAGCCTTCCAGCGTTCGGCGATTCATCCGGTTTCGGCTCCCATCCCAACGTCACAAATGTCGGGCGCAAAAGCGATCGGGCATACGCTTGGAATTTTTCACGTTCAGAACTGCCGACCAACAGACCGTTCACGAAATCCAACACATTGATGATCTGTTCGCGTTCGGCCAGATCCGCGGAGACGGGCAACTTTTCGACCAATCCAAAGTAGAGCGAAACGGGCGCGCGACCGGCTTGCACAAGCGCCCAGGCATCGCTCATAAGATTCACGCGATCTTCGACGCCTAACTTCGGCAGCGCCTTAAACAACAATTCCCATGATCTGTCATCATATTCGACGCGATAATTTCCAGCGCCATTGACGTTCAACTTGAGGGCGCGATCTGCGGGAATGTTTTTTAGAGCTGCCGTTTTATCGGTCATCAGCAAAGTCGCCGGTGTTTCACCAACGACCGAATACGTCAGCGGAATTTGCCAGAGGAATGGCGGGGGGTTCTTGAAATTCACGGTGAACCGCTCCTGACTAAGCCGGATCTTGCCGTCGGCCTCTCGCTTAACGGTCACGACAGGAAACCCGGGTTGCTCCGTCCAGCCGGCCGCAATTTCACCTACTGACTTGTTCGAAGCCTCCGAAAGCGCGTTCCACAAATCGGCAGTGGTTGTGTTCGAATATTCATGCGCGGCGATGTACCGGCGAATTCCATCGCGGAAAACGTCCTCGCCAAGATAACTCTCCAGCATTCGCAGGAACGACTGGCCTTTCTTGTAGGTGATATCGTCAAACGCGCTGTTCGCTTCGGCTTCCGTCGCGATACGCTGTTGAATCGGGTGGGTGGTCGATCGCGCGTCGCCTTCCATCGCCGCCTCCTTGGCGATTCCGATCCGACGCGTAGGATCTCGCGGTAATTCGCGAGCGAGCCAGACTTCCCATTGCGGATTGAAATGCTCGGTGCATTTGCTGCCCATCCACGAGGCGAATCCTTCATTGAGCCAGAGATTGTCCCACCACGCCATCGTTACGAGGTCCCCGAACCACATGTGCGCCACTTCATGGGCCAACACTTCATAAATATTTTGCTTCGTCTCACCGGAGGAACTTTTCGGATCGAAGAGAAGCCTCGATTCGTAATAGGTGATGCCACCCCAGTTCTCCATTGCACCACCGAAGCCGCCAGGAATAGCTATTTGATCCAGCTTCGGCAGCGGATACGGGACGCCGAAATAATCGTTGTAGTACTTCAAAATCTCCGCTGAAGCCTCGAGCGCGTAGCGACCCAGTTCTGCTTTGCCCTTCGTCGCGATTACGCGAATCTGCGTCGGGCCGACTTGTGACTCGATAAGATCGAGTTCGCCGGCGACGAATACATTCAGATAACTGGACATCGGCGGAGTTGGCGCGAAGCGCACTTCTTTTCCGGCCACAATTTTTTGCTCGCTTTCAATCGGCATGTTTGAAATGGCGAGCCAATTCTCAGCCACCACAACGGTGAATTGAAAACGCGCGCGAAACGCCGGTTCATCCCAGCAGGGAAAGAATCGGCGCGCATCAGTCGCTTCGAACTGCGTCCCGAGCGTGACTTTGCGCGCACCGCTGCCGTGTTCCTTATAACGCATGTAAAAGAGCCCCTGCCCTTGCTGATTGATCTTGCCCGTGAAACGTAGCGCGAGCGCGTGATCGCCGGTCGCGAGTTCTGACGGCAACGTAAGCGTCAGGAGTTGCTTTTCATGGTCGGTCTTAATCGCCGAGAGCGGCAATTCTTTGCTATCGACAGAGGCCGCTTCGATCTTGAGTTCGAGCGCGTTCAACACCAGTTGATGGACCGGACTCCGCACGGTCAGCTTCACCGTTTCGCTTCCTGCGAATGTAAAATTGTCGAGGTTCGGAACGATGCGGATTGCGTATTCCGTCGGGACTACTTCTTTCGGAAGTTTTCCGGGCGTCTCGTTGAAGTTAAACGGTTTTTCCACAGCGGCGATGCAGGGAACGATAGTGAAGAATAGGGCCGCGAGAAAATGAAAGAGGGCGGGGACTTTTCTTATTCGGATTGCAGTCATTCCGAGCGAAGTCGAGAACGGAGCGGCTGGGGAAGCCGCGACATGGACGGGAAGGCCAAAGGCTGAGCGAACGGGAAGTGAGCGAATCAAATCCCGCGAAGTTACCTTAACGCTTGCGCAACGAGATGTCTCGACTTCGCATAAAGCTTCGGCTCGGCAGGCGACTTCGCTCGACATCACACGCGTTTGCTGGCAAGCGCTCCGCTGACCGACGAGGCTACTGAACAACGAGCACCAGCAGCAATTGTCCCCCGCCCACCTGTGGACCTTTGATCACCAGCGGGCTGCGCTTGCTCAGTTTGGCTTCGGTCTCGAGCAAAAGCTCCTTTTCCTTGTAAAGTTTTAGATTCAAAACATAGCCACCTGGGGTTTCACCGTGCGCGTCTACGTGCAGTCCGAAAAATTTGCTCGTGGCAAGCCAATCTTCCTGACCGGTCTTTAGGGTTTTTTGCGATTGTCCAATGACCTGAAATTCGTTGTAGCCGAAAAACCTTTTCAGTAATCCTTCAATCCGAGTCAATTCCTGCGGAATCGGCTGCGGTGCCGTAACATTCTCCGCGATGACAAGCCCGCTCCAAACCGTCTCCGCCGCTTGCGACGCGAGCGCTTCGGTCATCGCCAGGAGAAGAACAGAGATTAGGACCGCCAGCGAGCGATACATGAGCAATTATTTCGCGGCGTAATCGGCCGGTAAGCTTTGCAGTCCCTCGGTCCAAAGGACTGTTGCTCGGTCTTGTTTCACCTCGAAGATCGAAACCGACGCATTCGGACTAACGACAGGATCAACCCGGGCATTGAGAATCTGTGTCAGGTATTGCGATTCTTCGGCCGGTCTTTCCCGATGCATAACCAAGATGGTGCAAATCAAAAATACCGCGAGCGAGCCCGTGCCCGCCCACAACAGGCGCGGAATCGTCCACCAACCAGAAGCTCGAGCTCGGCGAGCACGCTCCCGACCTTGCTCGCCATTTTCGTGGACGATCCTTTCGCGCAGCTGATGACTGAAGAATTCTTCGTTCTTCAGTGGATGCGCACTCAACTCGCGCTTCAGCAGCTCGCCGAGCTTTTTCGCCTCGGCTTTTTCGGCTTGAGCCGCAGCTTTGTCAGGCAGCGAAGCCTCGAATTCCGATAATTCGGGCCCGCTGAGCTGGTCGTCCAGCCATGCCGTCCATTTTTCCTCAAACGTTTTCATAAACGTCTCTCAGTAAGTTTTGCAATTTCTTGCGCGCATAAAACAGCCGGGACATCACGGTACCGATCGAACACCCCAACGCTTCTGCGATCTCGTGATATTGCATATCGTCGATTTCCTTCATTAAAATCACGGCGCGGTGTTCCGGCGACAGCTGACCAATTGCCTGTTCGATCCGAGCGCGGATCTCGTCACGTTCCATCGCTTGATGGGGCAACGCTTCCGTTTTTGGAACCGTTTTCGATGCAGGATCAATCTCTCTAAGTTGAATTGCATCATCGAACTCAGCGTCGCCGCCTTTGATCTTTTTTTTGCGCAGCCAATCGATAGTCACGTTCATGACGATGCGATAAATCCAAGTGTAAAAGGATGACTGACCGCGGAAGCGTCCAATCGACTTCCATGCTTTTAGGAAGCTCTCCTGAGCCAGATCCCATGCGTCCTGTTCGCTGTGGACCATATTGTAAATCATGCCGAATACTCGTGTCCGGTAGCGAGTTACCAGCTCGTCGAATGCTTCGGTATCACCGGCCTGGCATCGTTTCACCAGGTCCAATTCC
>Ga0207701_10000934_pt1 | contig 30992 bp, 22 predicted proteins | sample KBSSwiSSwithPhiX_FD_184294 | JGI IMG/M metagenome (GOLD analysis project Ga0207701, IMG submission 184294) | Switchgrass rhizosphere bulk soil microbial communities from Kellogg Biological Station, Michigan, USA, with PhiX - S5 (SPAdes) (version 2) | ecosystem: Environmental > Terrestrial >... | reverse complement strand
CCGACGATACGCGCGCTTGATTTCAGCCGCGCTCGCATCGGGCTCGACGCCGAGAATGACGTAAAAATCCATAGGGGACCAGGGATCGGGGACCGGGGACCCGGCAGATCAGTTCCTAGGGAGGGGGCGAAAGCGCGCGCCTCACATCGAGGCGTCGACTTCCGGGTCCCCCGGTCCCTGGTCCCTGATCCCCGGTCCCGGTGTCTTCTTACTTCTTCTCTTCCTCCACCACCTCGGCGTCGATCACGTCGCCGGGGTTGCGGCCGCCACTACCCGCCGCTTCCGACGGGTCGCCTCCCGGCTGCCCCTGCGGGCCGCCGGCCGCACTGGCCGACCGATACATCGCTTCGGCCGCCTTGTGCTGCACGGTGTTGAGCGCTTCCATCTTGCTCTGCATCGCGGCGACGTCGTTGCTCTCGATCGCCTTGCGCAGATCGTCGATGGCCGATTCGATCGGCGCCCGGTCGGTCGCGGAGAGCTTCTCCCCGCTGTCCTTCACGAACCGCTCGGCGGCATACGCCGCGCCGTCGGCCCGGTTCCGGGTTTCGATCTCCTCCTTGCGCTTCTTGTCTTCGTCCGCGTGCGCGTCGGCCTCCCGCATCATGCGGTCGACCTCCTCCTTGCTCAGGCCGCTCGACGACGTGATCTGGATCTTCTGTTCCTTCTGCGTCGCCATGTCCTTCGCCGACACGTTGACGATGCCGTTGGCGTCGATGTCGAAGGTGACCTCGATCTGCGGCACGCCGCGCGGCGCCGGCGGCAGGCCCGACAGATGGAACCGGCCGAGCGTGCGGTTGTCCCGCGCGAGCTGCCGCTCACCCTGGAGCACGTGCACCTCGACGCTGGTCTGGCTGTCCGCCGCGGTCGAGAACGTCTCGCTCTTGCGCGTCGGGATCGTCGTGTTGCGCGGAATCAGCTGGGTCATTACCCCGCCGAGCGTCTCGATGCCGAGCGACAGCGGCGTGACGTCGAGGAGCAGCATGTCCTTGACCTCGCCCGCCAGCACGCCGGCCTGAATCGCCGCGCCGACCGCCACCACTTCGTCCGGGTTGACGCCCTTGTGGGGCTCCTTGCCGAACAGGTCCTTGACGATCTGCTGGACCTTCGGGATGCGCGTCGAGCCGCCGACCAGCACGACCTCGTCGATGTCCTTGGGGTCGACGCCGGCATCGGTCAACGCCTGCTTGGTCGGACCAACGGTCCGCTGCAGCAGCTCGTCGACCAGCTGCTCGAACTTCGCTCGCGTCAGCTTCATGGTCAGGTGCTTGGGACCGGTCTGGTCCGCCGTGATGAACGGCAGGTTGATGTCGGTCTCCATCACCGTCGAGAGCTCCATCTTGGCCTTCTCCGCCGACTCCTTGAGCCGCTGGAGCGCCATGCGGTCCTTGCCGAGATCGATCCCTTCCTGCTTCTTGAACTCCGCGATGATCCATTCGATGATCCGCTGATCGAGGTTGTCGCCCCCGAGGTGCGTGTCACCGTTGGTCGCCTTGACCTCGACCACCCCTTCGCCGACCTCGAGGATCGAGATGTCGAAGGTGCCGCCGCCGAAGTCGTAGACGGCGATCGTCTCGTCCTTCTTCTTGTCCAGCCCATACGCCAGCGCTGCCGCGGTCGGCTCGTTGACGATGCGCTTGACGTCGAGACCGGCGATCTGCCCGGCGTCCTTGGTCGCCTGCCGCTGGGCGTCGTTGAAGTACGCCGGCACCGTGATCACCGCGGCGGTGACCGGCTGCCCGAGATACTCCTCCGCGGCCTGCTTCAACTTCTGCAGGATCATCGCGGAGACCTCGGGCGGCGAGTATTCCTTGCCTCCGGCGGAGACGCGCGCGTCCCCATTCGAGGCCCGCACGACCGCGTACGGGACCATCTTCATCTCTTCGTTGACTTCGTCGTACTTGCGGCCCATGAACCGCTTGATCGAGAACACCGTGTTCTCGGGGTTCGTGACCGCCTGCCGCTTGGCAACCTGGCCGACCAGCCGCTCGCCAGACTTGGTGAAACCGACCACCGACGGCGTAATCCGGCTGCCTTCGGGGTTGGTGATGACGACCGGCTCGCCCCCCTCCATGACGGCCACGACCGAATTCGTCGTGCCCAGGTCGATTCCAATAATCTTGCTCATGTCAGCCCCTCTGTTGTGCCCGTTCGGATAGTGCCTGCGGGCTTAATCTTTATAACGCTCTCAATATAAAATTTGAGCGTTACGTTGTCAATAGACCGCGCTGATTATTTTCGAATCCTCGGTGCTATACTGCCGCTGCCAGCCCTGCCTCAGCGGGACGTCCGCTGTTCCGGGACAACCCCGCTGCCCGAGGTGCCTCAATGACGCGCAATGCTTCGTGCGCCTGCCTGGCCGCGTGGCTGACGTTCGTCGCGGCCGCCGCTTTCGCTCAGCCGCCCGCGCCTTTGCCCGACACCTCCTCCGCGGAGCCACCGGCCCACATCGCCGTGGTGGATGGACGCGCCACGCTGGAACGCGCCGGACGGCCTGAATCTTCTCCCCTGTCGATGCCCCTGCTGTCCGGCGATCGCCTCCGCACGGAGGACGGCCGCGTCGAGGTGCTGTTCGCCGACGGCGCCGCCCTCCATCTCGACACGTCCTCGACCGTGGATTTCCAATCCGATGAGTTGCTGCGGCTCCTGGATGGGCGGGTGCGCCTGATCATTCCGGGACCGCGACGCGAGCTGTCTTACCGGATCGACACGCCGGGAGGCTGGGTGCAGATTGCGGAGCCCGGCGAGTACCGGGTGGCGGTCACTGGTCTCGACCGCGGCTCGCAGGTCGAACTGGTCGTGCTTCGCGGCGCGGCGCAGCTGATGAACGCCGACGGGCAGACCGCGCTGCGAGCGGGCGAGCGGGCGGTCGCCCGCGCCGGGGAAGCGCCATCGTACGCCTATGTCTACAACTCGGCGGCATGGGACAGTTTCGATCGCTGGTCCGAGAGCCGTCGCAGCGACAGTGCCGGCGCGTCGGCGCAGTACCTGCCCGACACCGTGCAGGCCTACTCCGCCACCTTCGATCAGTATGGGTCGTGGCGCACCGACCCCACCTACGGCCAGGTCTGGTACCCAGTGGTCAGCGTCGGCTGGCGGCCGTATTTCCACGGCCGTTGGGCGAGCTATCCGGGCTACGGCTGGACATGGATCGGTGCCGACCCGTGGGCTTGGCCGACGCATCATTACGGCCGTTGGGGATTTGCCGCCGGGGCGTGGTTCTGGATTCCGGGCCGCACCTGGGCACCCGCCTGGGTGTCCTGGGCCTACGCGCCCGGTTACACCAGCTGGTGTCCGCTCGGCTGGGACAACCGTCCGGTGTGGCGGTTCGGCCACCCGTATTACGGGGGGGGCCACTACGACCATTGGACCGGTTGGACGGTCGTGGCCAGCGGGCATTTCGGAGCCGGCCGGGTGCACACCAGCTTCGTCCGCGGTGCGGCCATCGACGCGCGGACGCGGGGCGCATTCGTGGTCCGTAGCGGCGCGCCACAGGTTCACGGTGGCTACGCCGTGGCGCGTAACGTCGCGCCGATCCGCGTCGCCGGGTCACGTCCCGCCGGCACATACGCCTACGCCGGCGCGACGGGTCGCGCGGCCACGCCGGGCCGCGGCGAGACCAGGCCTGCCCTCGCCGCCCTGGGGTCAGCTCGCACGGCCGAGCGGCGCGGCGTCGCTGACGGTGCCGGAGCCCGCGCGTCACTCAGCGCCGGGGGGCGCGGCAGCGCGACCGCTGGTTCGGGCGCACCTGCTGCCGCCGCCGGCACGGACGCGCGGACACTCAGGGCGGGTCCCGAAGTGATTCGCGGCGGGGTGCGTGACGAGACCGCCGCATTCCGGGACAGCCGATCGCAGACGGAAGCCTCGGGTGGCACACGCTTGCCGGCGCCGTCGCGGGCTCCGCGGACCAGTCCCGAGGTGATCCAGCGGATGGCAGCCCCGCGCGCCCAGACGGCCGCGCCGCGGACCTTCGATCCCGCGAGCGTGCCCGTCTACCGGGGGACCGTGCCACGCACGTCCGATCAGCCGGCCGATGCGCGCGCGGCGTTGTCCACCCGCACGCCTGTCGCCGGCGTGCCGGCCGGGGCCCAGCCGGCCGCGCGCTCGTGGTCAAACGACGATCGCCGGATGGCGCCGGCGCCGGGTTACCAGCGCCCCGACGCGCTCTCCGGCGGCGGTCAGATGAACCGGACTCCGGCACCCTATGGAGCCGTCCCGCGCGCGCCGCAGCTGCCGCCCGCGCCCTCGTACCGGCCGTATGGTGGCGAGGAACGGCGCGCCGCGCCCGGCCCGCCGCCCGGCGCTCCGGCCGGAGCAGGCGGCGGCGCACCCCGTAGTCCGACGGCGTCCGACCCCGGGCCGTCGCGTGGGGGCCCGCAAGGTCAGCCCGCGGGGGGCGCAGCAGCCCGACGGGGTGGCGGCAGGGGGTAGACCCGGGACTGGGGACTGGGGGGTCCAGGTTCCAGGTTCACCACGCTGCCAGCAGCTTGTTGCACCCAGTCCCTAGTCCCCAGTCCCTAGTCCCTAGTACCATCACCCCCATGGCTCGTTACGCAATCCGCGTCGCCCGACGCGCCGGCATCATCGCCTTGTTCGTCATCGCCGGATTCCTCGGCGTCGCGACCGGTGTCATCTTCGCTTACGCCGGCGACCTGCCGCAGATCTCCGCGCTCGACGACTACGCCCCGAGCACCATCTCGCGCGTCTACGGCGCGAAGGGCGAGATCGTCGGCGAGTTCGCGATCCAGCGCCGCGAGGTCATCCCCTACGAAGCGATCTCGCCCAAGCTCCACGACGCCATCCTCGCCGCGGAGGACTCCGAGTTCGAGCAGCACTTCGGACTGAGCGTTCCCCGCATCGTCATCACGCTCATACGCGACATCATCGAGCGCAAGAAGGCCGCCGGCGCCAGCACCCTCACGCAACAACTCAGCCGCAAGCTGTTCCTGACCGACGAAAAGACGTGGGAACGGAAGATCAAGGAAGCGCTCCTCGCGATCCAGATCGAGAAGCGCTACACGAAGCGGGAGATCTTCACGCTCTACTGCAACCAGATGTACTTCGGGCACGGCGTCTACGGCGTGGAGGCGGCGTCGCGGCTCTATTTCGACAAATCCGCGAAGGAGCTGACGCTGCCGGAGGCGGCGATGATTGCCGGCATCCTCCAGGGCAACGTCCGCCAGAGCCCGTACGTGAATATGGACGCCGCGCTGCGCCGCCGCAATTACACGCTCGGGCGCATGGCGGAAGTCGGCTTCATCACTGCCGCGGAGGCTGACGCCGCCCGCAAGACGCCGATTACGGTTCGTCCGGATCCGCCGACCCAGAACTCCGCCGCGCCGTACTTCCTCGAGGAGGTCCGCAAGGAGCTCGAAGCGCGCTACGGCGCCAAGCAGCTCTATGAGAACGGCCTGTCGATCCAGACCGGCCTGGATGTGCATCTGCAGGACGCCGCGACCGCGGCTCTGGACGCCGGGCTCCGTCGAGTGGACAAGCGCCGCGGCTTCCGCAAGCCGCGCCGCAACATCATCGCGGAAGGCCACACCATCCAGAAGTTCGAGCACCCGCGGTGGGATCGCCCGATTGCGGTCGGCGACATCGTGCCCGCGGTCGTGTCCGCCATCGAGGGCACGACGATCCTCGCGCACGCCGGCCCGCTGCGCGTCAGCATCGATCGCAAGGGCTACGCGTGGACGAACAAGACCACGCCGGCGCCGCTCGTGTCGGCCGGAGATCTGATCGAGACGAAGCTCCTCACCGTCGCCGAGGAGGCGCACACCGCGACCGGCAGCCTCGAGCAGCCGCCCGCTGTCGAAGGGGCGTTCCTGGCGATCGACAACCACACCGGTCAGATCCGCGCGATGTCCGGCGGCTACAGCTTCGAGCGCAGCAAGTTCAATCGCGCGACCCAGGCCTACCGGCAAGTCGGCTCGGCGTTCAAGCCGATCGTCTACACCGCGGCGATCGATCGCGGCTACACGCCGGTCACCACGCTGATGGATACGCCGGCGAGCTTTTCCGGCGGGGCCGGCCAGCCCGCCTACGCGCCGATGAACTACGACAGAAAGTTCGAGGGGCCGATCACCCTGCGGCACGCGCTGGAGGACTCACGGAACGTCCCGGCCGTCCGGGTCATGGAGCAGCTCGGCCCCAAGCAGGTCATTGCCTACGCCCGCCGCCTCGGGCTCGAGTCGCCGCTGCCGCCGTACCTCGCGGTCGCGCTCGGCGCGGCAGAAGCGTCCCTCATCGAGATGACCAGCGCCTACTCGGTCTTTCCTAACCAGGGCGTCCGGCTGCGTCCGTACTCCGTGCTGAAGGTGACCGATCGCGAAGGCAACGTCCTCGAAGAGAACCGGCCTGAGCCGAAGGACGCCATTCGCGCCGACACCGCGTTCGTGATGACCAACCTGCTCCAGGGAGTGGTCCAGCGCGGCACGGCCGCCAAGGCCGCGGCGCTCAAATGGCCGATCGGCGGCAAGACCGGGACGACCGACGACTACACCGATGCGTGGTTCATCGGGTTCGATCCGGACATCACGATCGGGGTGTGGGTCGGCTACGACCAGAAGCGCCCGATAGGTCCGGGCGCCACCGGTGCGGAGACGGCGCTACCGATCTGGATCGACATCATGAAGGCATGGATCGGCGACCGCAAGGAGCCGCCGGCCTTCGATGCGCCCGGCAACATCGTGTTCCTGCCGGTCGATCGGCTGTCTGGCGCGATCGCGACGGTCGGGACGCCCGGCTCGATCAGCGAAGCGTTCATCGCCGGGACGCAGCCCGGCTCCGGCTTCCGCTGATCCCTGGCTGTTAGTCCTCGTCGGGCGCTGCCTGGCCGAGCGTGCCCGCCGCCTTCCGCATCAGGTACGTCTTGATGAAGACGTCGATGTCGCCGTCCAGCACGCGATTCACGTCGCCGACCTCTTCCTTCGTGCGGTGGTCCTTGATCAACTGATACGGATGGAGCACGTAGCTGCGGATCTGGCTGCCGAAGGCGATGTCCTTCTTCTCGCCCCCGAGCTGATCCAGCTTCGCCTGCTGCTCCTTCATCTTGAGGTCGAACAGCCGCGCCTTCAGGACCTTCATCGCCGAATCGCGGTTGCGATGCTGCGACCGCTCGTTCTGCGATGACACGACGATGTTGGTGGGGAGATGGGTGATGCGGACGGCGGAGTCAGTCACGTTGACGTGCTGCCCGCCCGCGCCGCTCGACCGGTAGGTATCGATCCGCAGATCCTTGTCCTCGATCTCGATGTCCACGTCGTCCGGCAGCTCGGGCCAGACGAACACCGACGCGAACGAGGTGTGCCGGCGCGAGGCCTGATCGAAGGGTGAGATGCGGACCAGGCGATGGACGCCCGCCTCGGCGAGCATCAGCCCGTAGGCGTAGTCGCCGGTGATCGAGAGGGTCGCCCCCTTGATGCCCGCCTCGTCGCCGGGCTGGAGGTCGATCACCTCGCGCTTGAAGCCGCGCCGCTCGATCCACCGCAGATACATCCGCAGCAGCATCTCCGCCCAGTCCTGCGACTCTGTGCCGCCGGCACCCGGATGGATCGTGACGATCGCATTCTTGCGATCGTGCTCGCCGCCGAGCATCTTCTTGGTCTCGCCGGCGTCGACCTGCGCGGCCAAATCATCGAGCGCCCGGGCCAAATCGTCGGCCACCGGCTCTCCCGCTTCTGCCCACTCGACCAGGACCGCGAGATCGTCGGCGCGGCGCTTCAACCCCTCGCTGAGATCGCGATCCTCTTCGAGCCGGCGACGGCGCTGCAGCAGCTTCTGCGCCGCCGCCTGATCCTTCCAGAAGTCCGGATCGGAGACGCGCGCTTCGATGAGAGAGAGTTCGTCCGCCGGCTTGGCGGCGTCAAAGATAGCTCCGCAGGTCGTTGGCGCGGCGCGCCAGGTCTTCGTGCCTGCGAAGCTGTTCGTCCAGTTGAAGGGCCATAGGTGTGCGGGAGTATTGTAGCGCGTCAGCGCCGCGCGGCGGTCGCGCGTGAGGCCAGCAGCGCGGCGCCGACGAGCGCCAGCGACAGCCAGGCCACGAGATCACCGAGGTAGGAGTAGACCGTGCGCGCCTTCAAGAAGCGCACCTCGTGAACCAGCGTGCGCTGCTCGAACAGGCCAGAGCGGTCGAGCACCCGGCCATAAGGGTCGACGAAGCCGCTGATGCCGGTGTTGGCGGCCCGCGCCAGGTAGCGACCGTTTTCGATCGCCCGCATCGAGGCCTGCTCCCAGTGCTGATAGGCCGCCGACGATCGTCCGTACCACGCGTCGTTGGTAATCGTGGTCAGCAGCTCGCTGCCGCGGGCCACCGCGTCGCGGATCGCATTCCCGTAAATCACTTCGTAGCAGATTGCGGTGCTCGCCAGGTGATCGCCGACCGGCAGCAGCACGCCTTCCCCGCCCGGCGTGAAGTCCGGGAACCCGGTGATCGCATCGACGAAGAACAGGAGCTGCTTGAGCGGCACGTACTCGCCGAACGGGACCAGATGCATCTTGCGGTAGACCGCTCCGATCATCCCGTCCGGTTTCACCAGGAACGCGGCATTGTAGTAGTTGGGTCTGGGCTGGGCGCCGTCCTTGACGGCGATCAGCAGGGGCTCGACCTGATCGCTGCCGACCAGCAGCGTCGCATGCGCCTCGCGCGCCAGCCGCCGGACCACCCCGGCGCGGACCGCATCGCGCTCGAACAAGTACGGTGTGGCCGACTCCGGCCAGAGCACGAACGTCGCCCCCGCGGCCAGCGCCGAACGGGTCATCTCGATATATCGGGAGGAGATCTCGTCGATCAGCTTCGGATCCCATTTCTGATCCTGCGCGATGTTCCCCTGTACCACCGCGACCCTGACCGGCGTGCCCTCGGTGGTCAGGCGCGATGCGGACAGGCGTGACGCGCCCCACGCGGTGCCGGCCACGACCAGGAGCGCCGTCGCGATCGCGACGAGCCATGCGCGCCGCGATCGATCCAGGAGCACCAGCGCCGCCGCCGCGGACGTCAGCGCGAGCAGCGTGGACAGGCCATACACGCCGACGAGGCTCGCGATCTGCGCCACCGGCAGCCATGTCACCTGGCTATAGCCGAGTAGTTCCCAGGGAAATCCGTCCCACACATACTGGCGGCCAAGCTCGGTCGCGGCCCACGCCGGGGCCGCGAGCAACAGCCCGATCGGGCCGAAGCTCCGCCTGAAGCGCACGACGAGGACGGCGAAGACGGCGGGAAAGAGCGCGAGGTAGGCAACCAGCAGTGCCGCGGCCACGATCGCCAGCGGCACCGGCAGGTCGCCGAACGTGGTCATGGTCTCGACCAGCCAGTAGAGCGTGCCCCAGAAGCACACTGTTCCGGTCGCCAGGCCGAGCAGAAACCCGCGGCGGTAGGGCCGCGGCGCGGCGGCGCTCCGCGACAGGGCCACAATCAGCGGCGTGAGCGCCAGCCAGGCGCAGGCGGGAGTGCCGAACTTCGGAACGCTGAGCGCGAGGAGCGCTCCCGAGAGCAGTGCTAGCGCGAGATCCAGGGGCTGAACTTCTCTTCCTTCTCGAGCCGCTTCGCGACGCGCTCGGCTTCGTTCTTGTCGTCGTAGCGTCCGACCTGGACCTTGTAGACCTGATTCGGCGTGGACGCGGCCGGGCTCACCACGAACGCCGGGTAGCCACGCCCAGACAGGCGCTGGACGATGGAGGCGGCGGCGCCACGGTCACGCAGCGCGACGAGCTGCACGACCCAGCGCCCCGGCCGTCCGGCCGGAGCCGTGGCCGGCGGTGCCGCAGCCGCGGCCGGCGCTGCCGCAGCAGCAGCCGGCACTGCCTTCGCGGGGGCTGCCTTGGACGCTGTCTCGACGGGCGTTGGTTCGGGACGCGCCGGCTCGGGCTTGGCGTCGGTCCGCGCCGACGTCGCTTGGGGCTTCAAGGTCTCCTTCGCGGCCCCGTCGCTCTCGAGCCGCTTCCGGTACGTCAGTTCGTCGTCTGCGGGCGGCGAGGGGGGTTCGGCGGCGGGCGCCGACTGCGCGGCCGCCTGCTGCTTCACAGCACTGGGCGCGGGCGAAGGCGCCGCGGCCGGGGTCGTCAGCGACGCCTCGGTGGCCTCGCCGACCCGCCCGCCGCGGACGTCACGTCCGACCAGCACGCCGAGCAGGAAGATCATGACCGACACGGCGGTCGTGGCCATGAACAGGAACACGAGCTGCTTCCCGCTCAGTTGAATCTCGTGGAACCCGTCGTCGGCGATGTCTTGTGTCATGTCAGCCACGTGACTATTCCTTGCGACTGCCGATCAAGTTGATCAGCTCCATGGGCAGCGGAAAGATGATGGTGGAGTTTTTCTCGGACGCGATTTCCGTCAGGGTCTGCAGGTAACGCAGGGTGACGGTCACGGGTTCGGTGGCGATGACGGCGGCGGCCTGACTGAGCTTCGCGGACGCCTCGAGTTCCCCTTCGGCGTGGATGATTTTAGCACGCTTCTCGCGCTCGGCTTCCGCCTGTCGACCCATTGCGCGCTGCATGTCAGGCGGCAGGTCGACGTGCTTCACTTCGACTGCCGACACCTTGATCCCCCACGGGTCGGTGCGATGATCGAGAATATGCTGCAGGTCGGTGTTCAGCTTCTCGCGTTGCGACAGCAGGTCATCCAGCTCCACCTGGCCGAGCACGCTCCGCAGCGTGGTCTGGGCCAGCTGTGAAGTCGCGTAGTGATAGCTCTCGACCTCGACGATCGCGCGGCGCGGGTCCATCACGCGAAAGAACACCACCGCGTTGACCTTGACCGAGACGTTGTCGCGGGTGATGACGTCTTGAGGCGGCACATCCAGAACGATGGTGCGCAAGGAGACGCGGACCATGCGGTCGATCGGCGCGAATACGAGGATGACGCCGGGACCCTTCGGCTGGTCCAGCAGCTTACCGAGGCGGAACACCACCCCGCGCTCGTACTCGTTCAAGATCTTGATGGAGCTCACCAGATAGAAGCCGACCACGACCAGCACGATCAGCAACGGCGAGAGCAGCACGCTATCCTCCACGCTCTGTCTGGCTGTTACCGGGGCAACGCCTCAACTCGGTTCGGCTCGGGGCTGTGGCGCTGACGCGACGGTCAGGAGCAGCCCGTTCACGGCGACGATCCGCACCGTGTCCCCCGCATGTATCGGCACATCAGCGACCGCAGACCAGATCTCCCCATGAGTTTGCACCCGCCCGACGTCCCCCGGACCGAAGGTGCCGAGCGCCACGCCGGTCTCGGCCAGGAGCCCGGCCGCCCCGGTGATCGGCCGGGTTCGCTGGGATCGGACCGCCAGCCGCACCAGGAAGAACACGATCCCGGCGACGGCCACCGAAAGCGGGACGATCAGACGCAGCCCGACCCGCAACTCCGGGAGCGGCGAGTCGATGAGCATCATCGACCCGAGCAGAAGGCTGATCAGACCTCCGGTCGCCAGGACGCCGTAGCTAGTAACCTTGACCTCGAGAATCAGCAACACCATCCCGAACAGGATCAGCAGGATGCCGGCGGCGCTGACCGGGAGCACCTGGAAGGCGAAAAAGGCCAGCAGCAGGCAGATCCCTCCGGCGACACCCGGCAGGACGGCGCCCGGGGACCAGAGTTCGACCGTCAATCCGAGGGTGCCGAGCATCAACAAGAGGTAGGCGATCTGCGGGTGGGCCAGCGCGCTGAGGGTCTGCTGCGCCCAGGTCATGCGCACCATGTGCGTGGCCGCGCCCGCGGTGCGGAGCGTCACGGCGCGGCCGTCGAAGCGCGTGACGCTTCGGCCGTCGAGTTTGGCCAGGAGGTCGGGCACGTCGTTCGCGACGAGATCGATGAGCGGCGGTTTGGCGCCGAGCGCCTCCTGGTCGGTGTAGGTCCGGCTCTCGGTGACCGCCTGCTCCACCAGATCGACGTTGCGTTTGCGTTGGGCGGCGATCGTCCGTGCATAGCCGGCGACGTCCGAGGCCATCTTCTTCGCCATCACCTCGTCGACCTGCTGGCCGTCGCCCGACACCGGGTGCGCGGCGCCGATATGGGTCCCGGGCGCCATGGCGGCGACGTCAGCGGCGATGGTGATGAGGAAGCCGGCCGAGGCCGCGCGCGACCCTGAGGGGCCGACGAACACGACGACCGGCGTGCGGGCCGCGATGATCGCGGTGTTGATGTCGCGGGTCGAATCCACTAAGCCGCCCGGGGTCCGAAGCGTGACGATCAGCACGGCGGCGCCGGCCGCATCCGCCTCGGCGATCGCGCCCCGCAGATACTCGGCCGACACGGGATGGATGATGCCGTCGACCTCCGCCAGATACGCGACCGGGACGGTGGGTGACGAGGTCTGATCGGCCCTTGCCGTGACACCCCACTGCCACGCGACCGCGATCGCCGTCAGTGCCCACGCCAGCCGCCCGCTCGCGCCGCGCATGCGACCACCTTCCTGGCAGGACGTCACTTCTGCCTTCTGCCATCCGACGTCAGGCCGGTCTTCTGGCCGGCCTGCAGCCTACTTGATCTGGGCGAGGACGCGCTTCGCCTCGGAAGACGCCGGATCCATCACCAGCGCTCGATCGATCTCCGTACGAGCCCCCTTGGCATTGCCGATCTTGAGATACGCCTCGGCCAGCGCCACGTGGGCGCCGGCTGTGTCGCTGCTCCAGATCGAGATCTTGAGGGCGTCGACGGCGTCCCGCGGTCGCCCGGCTCTCAAGTAAATCCGGCCGATCAGGAGGTGCGCCTGGGCCTCGTACGGTGACAGATACACGACCCGCCGCAACTCCGCCATCGCCTCGGTGTCCTGCTCACGATCGAACAGCCGCCGGCCGCGCTCCAGATGAAACGCGGCGAGATCGCGTTGATCGCGCTGGGCGGAGGTGCCGACGATGGCCATCGCGTGCAGGCTGCCCGATCCGTCCGGATCGAGCAGAACCCGCTCGAGGCCACGCGCCACCGCCTGTCGGTCGGAGGCGGCGGAACGCGCCAGCTCTTCGTAGTGGGCCGACAGCTGACGCGCCAGGTCCCGCTCGCGACCCGCTTCGACCGGGTTGCCGGTCGCCTGGAGGGCGATCGCGAGCAGCTCGTGGGCGTCGGCATCCGCCGGAGCGCGGCGCACGGTCTCGCGCAGCCAGTAGATCGCCCCCTGGAAATTCTTGTCGAGGATGTAAGCGTAGCCGAGGTTGAAATAGGCGTCGGTGGCGCCGGGATCCTGTTCGGTCGCCGTGGTCAGGAAGTAGATCGGCGTGCCGGTTTGCGGCGTCGCGCCGCGCCGGATCTGAATCACCCCCATGTTGTTGCTCACCGCGCCGCGCATGGCCGGCTCGATGCCCTGCGGCTGCCGCAGCAATCCCCCATACGTCTCGAAGGCATCGTCATAGCGCTGGAGATTGAGCATGGAGGTCGCGGCGAAGAAACGAGCCCGCGCGAACAGTGGCGAGGTCGAAGGGATTGGCCGGATCGCCGCCAGGGCGGCGGCATGATCGCCCTGATCGGTGCGGACCTCCCAGAGCGAGAGCCGCGCCCGTTCGAAGCCGGGCGCATCCTGGAGCGCGGTTTCGAGAAACGTCGCCCGTGCTGCCGGACTTGTCGCGAGCAGGCCCTTGACGTAGCTCTCGAAGGCGCCCAGCGGCGGCCGCGCACCGGTCGTGGCCGGCGCCGCCGACTCCGGCGTCAGGTCGCGGACCAACCGGTCGTGAAGCTCGAACAGTTCGGTGAGCTGCCCTCGCTCCGTCGCGGCGGGCCGGGCCCGTCCGGCATCGACGCGAATGGTTTGGGCCTGGATCGTCAGCTCGCGATCCTCGACGTGGAAGGTGCCGAGGACCAGTTCGCGCGCGCCGAGCAACTCCGCGACCTTGATCACCGTCGCGCGGCTCAGGCTGGCCGAGAGAGGCAGATGGAGCTCTTCGAACGCTCGCACGCGCTCATCCCGACTGATTGCCGAGACGCCGCGGGCCTTGAGGCCGTCGGTCACCAGCACGGCCGACGCCTCACCCAGCCAGTGGAGGCGCGCTTCCCCGCCGGTGTTATCGAAGGGGAGGACGAGCACGCGCGCGGCCGCGTCAGCCGCGGGCGTCTGGGCGCGGACGACGGCGCCAGATGCCAGCAACAGGCAGGCAAGAGCGATGACTCGGTGCGCGATGTTGAGCATCGGGTTTTCGTCGCCGGGCGCGACGGCGCCGGTCAGGCGGTTTCGGGCTCCGCCGCCGTCGCCGGCGTGGCGAGCCGCAGCGCCAGCAGGCAGCCGCGATCCGTCCCCAGCGCCCGGCAGGCGTGGACCTCGACCTCCGCCGGCAAGCCGAAGGCCGAGAACACGCGGCCGACTCCAGCGGCGTAAAAGCCGCACAGGGGCGAGCTCGAAAGCTCGCGCACCTCGCAGAACAGCGAGCCGCGGATGTCGATCGTGGTGGTGCCCTGACGCGCCTTCACGACCGTGCGAGTGCCGGGATAGGTCGCGGTGATCAGACCGCGCGCGACCCGGAGCGCCGTGCGGGCCCGCCACCGCGGCGGCAGCACCTTGGCGATCCGGCGTTCTATCGGCGGCAGCGCGGCCATCGTCCAGTCGCCCGCGTACTCACCTGCGCGGGTGGTGATGGCGTAGTACGGATCTCCCTCGAGGCGCAGGAAGCTGAGGACCGCGGACAACGGCGCCAACCCGATCGTCCCTTCGCGCAACCCCGCGGTACTGAGCCAGTTCTCGTAGAACTCGATCCGGTTCGGCAGCAGATCCTGAATCGACTGGTGCAGGCTGGCGACGAGGATCCGTCCGATGCGCGGCTCACTCATCGCGCGGACCCAAGCCGCTGTGCCCGGCCACCTGCCCACGAACCGTGGCCGTTCTGATATCGTTCGAACGGACGATGGCACGAGCGCCGGTAGCGGCCGCCATTCTCGCCGGCGGCAAGGCGCGACGATTGGGCGGCGCAATCAAGAGCATGCTGCCGATCGGCGGCGTGCGCATCATCGATCGTCAACTTGCCGCACTCAGCCAGGTCGCTGACCCGATTTTCGTAGTGGCAACCGATCCTGCGCCGTTCGCATCCCTGGGGCTCACGATCGTGTCGGACGTGATGCCCGGCTATGGCGCCCTGGGCGGCATCTACTCGGCGATTGTGCGCTCGCCGCGCGAGCGGACCCTGATCGTCGCCGGTGATCTCCCCGGCCTGAGCGTCCCGCTGCTCGAGCGGCTGGTGCGGCCAAGCGAGGCCGAGATCGTCGTGCCGTGCGGGCCGCGCGGCTACGAGCCGCTCTGTGCGGTGTACGCCGCCTCGTCTGCCGCGCCGATCCGCCGGCGGCTCGAGGCCGGAGAGCTCAAGGCGAGCGTGATGCCGCCGGGGGTACGGGTCGAAGTGATTGGGCCGGAGGATCTCGCGGCATACGATCCTGACGGTCTGCTGTTCGTCAACGTCAACACACCGCATGAGTACGAGCGAGCCCGGGCTTTGATCGAAGGGATGCCGCAACGGCCCGGCGATCGTATCACGGGTACACATTCCGCTTCATGATTCTACCGATTCAACGTGCCGTCCGCAGCCGCCTGATCGAGGTCATCGGCCGCCTGTATGCCATCCCCGCCGATGATGCGGTGCTCGCCCAGATCGCCGTCGAGATGCCGCCACGGCGAGCCCTCGGCGATCTCGCGATCCCCTTGGCATTCGAGCTCGCCCGCCGGCTGCGCAAGGCCCCACGCGCGATTGCCTCCGAGCTGGCCGGCGCGCTCGGGCCGATCGACGGCATCGCGCGAGTCGAGGCCGCGCCGAACGGCTACCTCAATCTCTTCATCGATCGGCAGGCGGCGCTCACCGCGTGGCTGTCGCCCGGCTCACGCGTGGAGGCTGCGGCAACCGGCAAGACGGTCGTCGAGCACACCGCGATCAACCCGAACAAGGCGGCGCATATCGGCCACCTGCGGAATGCCGCGCTTGGTGACGCGTTCGGGCGGCTGCTTCGCTTCCTGGGCCGTCCGGTCGAGATCCAGAACTACATCGACGACACCGGCGTCCAGGTCGCCGACGTCGCCGTCGGCTTCCGCGAGCTCGAACACTTATCGCTCGACGAGGTCCGCCGCATCGCCGATACCAGCCGCTTCGACTTCGTCTGCTGGGACCTCTACGCGAGGGTCACCGAGTGGTACAGCGAGGACAAGGCGCGCCTCGCGATCCGCGTCCAGGCCCTGCACGACATCGAACACGGCGGCAACGACACCGCCGCCCTCGCCCACTTCATCGCCGATCGCATCGTCCGCTGCCATCTCGACACGATGCGGCGGATGAACATCGGCTACGACCTGCTCACTTGGGAAGGCGACATCCTGAAGCTGCACTTCTGGACCCACGCCTTCGAGTATCTGAAGAAGATTGGGGCCGTCTTTCTGCAGTCCGAGGGGCGGCTCAAGGGCTGCTGGGTCATGAAGATCGACGACGAGGCGGGCGCGGCTGCGCCGGACTCCGAACGCGGTGCAGGCGACTCAGGGGATGTCGAAGCGGATCCCGCGCTCGAGCAGCGGGAGAAGGTCATCGTGCGATCCGATGGCACGGTGACCTACGTTGGCAAGGACATGGCCTACCAGCTGTGGAAGTTCGGCCTGCTCGGGAAGGACTTCTACTATCGGCCGTTCACCACTCGCGCCGATGGCTCGACGCTGTGGTCGACCAGCGCCTCGGCCGACGAAGCCGCAGCCGATCATCCCGCATTTGGCGGCGCGTCGTTTGTCTGCAACGTGATCGACACGCGGCAGTCGTACCTGCAGAAGCTGCTGAAACAGGCGCTGGCAGCGCTCGGCTATCAGCAGCAGGCCGAGCACTCGGTGCACTATTCGTACGAGATGGTCGCGCTGTCGCACGCCACCGCGCGCGAGCTGGGGTACGACCCGAACGTGGACGCGGACCGGCCGTTCGTCGAGGTGTCAGGCCGCAAGGGGCTCGGCGTCAAAGCCGACGATCTGCTGGACCGTCTCACGGAGAAGGCGGCCGGCGAAGTCGAGAAGCGGAATGCCGAGCTCCCCGTCGCCGATCGGCGGGCGATCGCCGAAGCGATTGCGGTGGCCGCGGTCCGCTACTTCATGGTCAAGTTTTCGCGCGGCAAGGTCATCGTCTTCGACATCGACGAGGCGCTCAGCTTCGAAGGCGAGAGCGGCCCATACCTTCAGTACGCTGTCGTCCGGGCCAACAACATCTTCGCGAAGCTCCAGGATCGCGACGGTACTGACGAGGCCTCGGTGATCGCCGCACTGGGCAGCACGGGCCCTGAGGCCATCACCGGATCGAGCGACGAATCGCTCGATCTCTGGGGGCTCATCCTCGAAGCCGCCCGCCTGGACGATGTGGTCGACCAGGCGGTGCGGACACTCGAGCTCTCAGTGCTGGCGAAGTACGCGTTCGGCCTGGCCCAGGCCTTCAACGGTTTCTATCACCGCTACTCGATCCTCAACGAGGATCGTCCGGACGTGCGCCTCTGGCGCGCCGCCGGCGTCGCTTATTACCGGAGCCAGCTCACCAAAGCGCTCGAGTTGATGGGCTGTGCGGTGCCCGCCAAGATGTGAGTTCCGACCGCTTCCCGGCGATTCGGCGCAATATCGCGAACTGGTCATTACAGCTCACGTGGTTCACCAGTGATGAGCGCATCGGCAGGCATTGATGCGACCAACAGATCTGTCGAGCAGCGGCGCGTCGAGGGCCGCTCAGCAGCGTCGGACTCCGGGTCCTCTCGCAAGTCGGCGACTTTGGTCAAGCCCGCTGGCGAGTTCTCAGTTCTGCACACACAATCGAGGAGGTGTGGCAGCCGCGCACTCAAAAGTGCGGTCATATAGAGACAAAAGAACCCTTTTAAGCTGACTAGTAACACTTATGCGCAAAAGACGCGCAATTTGCATCCTTTTGTCGCCGCTTCGCTCTAGAATATTTCAGGCTCGACGTTAAAATTACCAAACTGTGCTGTAAAACAGTGGCTTCACTCTTTGAAAGGGCGTGTCACGATGGTTCAGCGGGTATTCGTCGCAGCCGTGCTCGTTGCGCTCGGCGTCCTCCCGGCACAGGCGGCCCCCATCAACATAACGGACGTCACGGTTAGCTTTGGCGCCGTCGGGTGCATCCAGAATTCGAGTTGCGTCGCGACGTATACGGCGGCCAGCGTCGGCTGGAACTTTTCCGGTGGCGGGGTCTCGCTGCTGCCAGGCCAGGACCTGGTGCTCGCGCAGAACTCCCAGGGCGCACCTAACAAGACCACCAGCTACACCTTCGACACGAGCGACGTCCAGGGCCCCCAGAACTTTGCCCAGATCGCCATCACCGTTGACGGCGTGACAACGCTCTTCACCGATGCGAACCAGGTGCTCAACCTGAAGGGCCTTGACGTAATCAGCGTCATCGACAACGAAGCGCAGGATTTTGGACTTGCGATGGATGGCCCCGGATACGCCGTGTTCCTGGGATATGCGGACAACGTTCACGCCGGAGCCTGTGGCGGCTGGGCCCGCGGCCTCGGCCTCAACGGGGGGGATAACTGTATTCCATCCGGGTTTTTCGGTGCGACGTACCGTCAAAGCCAGGCTGGTCTACTGCCCGACAGCGTCGTTCAGGGACTTCCCAACCATTGCCTCGTAGGAGTCTTCTGCTACGAAAGTGGTGTGATTCGAATCCTCAACACGGACCCTGAGACCCGGACGCCGTTGGATGTGCCGGAGCCCGCGGCCTTGACGCTGTTGGCGATTGGTCTGGCGGGCGTCGGACGCCGCTACCGGCGGCGGCGTCAGGCGAGTTAGCGCGCAGCCTGTCGGCCGGCGGTCTCCTCGCTGGAGGATGCCGCCGGTCCACCATCGCCGGTACGCGAGCCGCGGCCACTCAGCGCCCCCGATAGACCTGGTCTTCCCGTCCGGCTGTCAACCGTTTGCAGTTCTCGAGCCCCGGGCCCCGCCCCCGAGTCCCAAATCCCGCGTCCCGAGTGTCTCCCCGCATGGCGCCAACGATCGGCATCACCCGCTGCAGCAGGATCGACGACTACGTGACCTCCGTCGAGCGAGCCGGCGGGCGGGCGCGGATCCTGGAGGTCAGCGAGAGTCCGCGGGCGCTGATTGAATTGTTGGACGGGCTGGTGCTGACAGGCGGCGGTGATGTCGACCCTCGGCTGTATGGCCAGGAACGGCACGCCTCGATCGACGAGGCAGAGCCCGGGCGCGACGAGCTCGAGATCGATCTGGCGCGGCGAGCGGTCGCCGAAGATCTGCCGCTGCTGGCAATCTGCCGCGGCGCGCAGGTGCTGAACGTCGCGAACGGCGGGACCCTGGTGCAGGACATCCCGTCCGCGATCACCGCCGGGCTCACTCACGCCATCCGCCAGGAAGGCAACGCGACCGCGCACGCGATCAGCGTGGCCCCTGGCTCACGGCTGCATCGAGCGCTCGGGCCGGCGGTGGATGCGGCCTCGAGCTGCGCGGTCAACAGCCGGCACCACCAGTCGATTGCGGCGCTCGCGCCCGGCCTCGTCGCCAGCGCCACCGCATCGGACGGCGTCATCGAAGGGATCGAATCGCCGGAGCACGCCTTCTGCCTCGGCGTGCAGTGGCACCCCGAGAACTTCTGGCGGACCGGCGAGTTCGACAGCCTCTTCACGTCGTTCGTCGCGGCCGCACGTGGGCGGAAAGAGGGACGAGAGTAAGACGCTTCCCGCTTCCCGCTTCCCGCTTAGGGACGCTAGCGATTCAAACGTACGGACCCTGAAGCGGAAGCTGGGGCGCTCGACAACTTACCGTCCAACGCCCTGATGCCCGCTCCCTACTGGATCACGACAACGACGGTCGTCGTACCGACGACGCTGCCGATGGCACCCCGCACAACGACCGGGTAAGTGCCCGCGGCTACCGGCTTGAGCGACGAGATCGTCATCGTCGAGCTATCTCCCGCAGTCGAAGCCGGGCTGAAGCTGACCGACGCCTTACTGGGCAAGCCGCTGGCCGACAGCGCTACGGTCCCGGTAACGCCTCCACCGCGAGTGATCTTGATCCCCACGGTCGCGCCCCCACCACGCGCTAAGGTTACCGAGGTCGGCGACCCGGTCAGCGTGATCGACCCCGTCGGAGCGGCGGTCACGTTCAGGGTGACGGTGGTGGTGCGGGTCAGCGGTCCGCTGGTCCCGGTAATGGTCACCAGGTAGGAACCAGGCGGCGCGCCGGCGGCGACGGCGAACGTCAATATCGAGGTTGACTGTGCCGGATTCGGTGAGAATGCCACCGACACGCCGCTCGGAGGCGTATCAATTGTCAGTGTGACCGCTCCGGTGAATCCTCCGGTCGGCGCGACGGCGATTGTCGAGGGGCCGTTCGTTCCCTGGACTACGTTGACGGTCGTCGGACTTGCCGACAGAGTGAAGTCCGGCGTCGCAGTGGTCGCACAGCCCGGGAGCGTGAACGATGCCACTCGCGTGCTCCAGTTGAAGGTGCCGGTCGTCTTCAGGTACTGGTTCGTGTACCAAAAGGTGCAGTCGTCGGCTGGATCGATGGACATCGAGGTGTAATCGCCCCACCGCGTCAGGGTCGCGCGCTGCGCGCCGGTGCCGGCGATGATCGTGCCCTCGGACTGGGTCATCTCGTTCAGTGGGTCGGAGGCGAGCCGCCCCGTGAAGCGAATCTGCGGCACGATCGAGCTCGACGACGCCGAGTAGCCGAGCGCAATATTGCCGGCCTTGTCCATCGCGGCGCTGCCCATCCACCGATACGTCGCATCTGGCGCATAGGTCGAGGCCTGGAACGCCAGCGGCATCCCGGTCGACAGATTACGGATCTCGTACCACCGTACGCCCACGCTGCTGCTGGCGGTAACCGCGTGGTTGACGACGAGCGCTTCGTGATCCCCGAAGTTCCGATAGGCGGCGCGGTACATCAGCCGGTCGGCGAGTGAGTCGAGCCGGCCCCCGCCACTCTGCGGAATGCAGGTGCCGCCCGAGCACGCTTCAGCGTAGCTCGGCACGCTGATCGTTGTCGGCCCGAGGAACGTACTCAACGTGGGCGCGTCGAAGTTCACGTGGAACTTCCACAAGGCGAGCGTCGTGCTCGTGGCACCGAGCGCGATGACCGGGTTCGGGGCACCGGCGGGTGGCAGCGTCAAGCCATCGAAATCGGCGGGCAGCAGGCCGCCGTAGGTCGTGCTGGTGTTGAAGCAGATCTGCGTCGCTGATGCGCCGGTCAGCATCTTCGCCCGGTCGAACGCGCAGATTTTGGAACCCAGGAACGCCGTGCCGGCGGCGTTGAACATGTTGTAGGTCGTGTAGTACGCGTCTGGCCAGACGCCCATCTTCGGGTAGTCCGGGAAATCCGTGTAGGGGAAGGCGTAACGCGCCCATTCGCCGGTAGGATCCTCGCCGAGGGAGACCGCGACGCACTGGTAGAAGGGCGACGACGAGACGGCGAACTGCGACACGATCCACCGTCCGGCGATCCGGTCGTAGTTGACAGTCGGGTCGCCATCGTTGTCCGCCTCACAGCTGCCACCGAACCTGTCGAACAGGGTATTGACCGGTATCGGCCCAAGCACCACGGCGCCGGTCGTCTTGGCGAACACCGCCAAGTCTGTGTTCACGACCTCGACGAAGTGGGTGCGACCGACCGCGCCGTTGTTGTCGGGCGGCGCCGAGTTTACCGTGAAGGTGCCGGCCGGACCGGTGAAGCCCTGCCCGACGCCATCGAAATTGCGCGTCAGCGAGGGCGCGAGGAACGCAGGGGCAGTCGGCGACTGCACGACCTGGTCGGGCCCCAACGGGTTCCGGCGCGAGGGAATCACCCGCACCGGCTCCGCCTCGAGATCGCCGACATGTCGCGCGGCCGGCGGCAGATCACGCAGCGGCGGGGAGATGTCATGGTGCGACGGGTTGATGACCTGCGGCGGACCGGGTTGGGCGAACGCCGCTGTCGGCGCGAGGATCAGGAGGAGCAGCGCGGAACCAGTTCTGAACATCGAGGGTCCCTTCGTGTGGCGAGGATGTCGACCGGGTGGACGAGGCGGGTGTTCAGATACAAAGAAGAGCTTTAAAAATTTAAGCACGGCCGTAAGAGGCGCGCAACTACCAGAAGTGTGGTTCGTGTGCGGAAAACCGCACACGCCGGACACCGGAGGGCGTCGCGGTCACTGGCGGGTTGGCGCCTGAGTCACAGAGGCGGGCCGCCGCGCTCGTGCCGCGGCGGTCGCTCGAGCCGGAGTTCAGCTCGCGCGACCCAAGACTGCGAGCGCCTCGACGTGCGGCGTGTTGGGAAAGAGGTCGAAGCCGGCGACGGAGAGCAGCTGGTGTCCGCTATCGAGGAGGCTGCGCGTGTCCCGCGCCAGCGTTGCGGGATCGCAGGAGACGTATACCAGTCGTTTCGGCGCCCGAGCGATCAGCGCCGTGAGTGCGTCGCGCGACAGACCGGTCCGCGGTGGATCGACAATCACGGTGCCGGGAACGCTGCCGCCGCTGGTGAGATAGTGCTCGACGGACGAGACGACAGCGGTGATGCGTCGTCCACGCGCACGCGCGTTGATCTCGAGGTCGGCCCCACTGGTCGGATGGCCTTCCACCGCGACGACGTCATGCCCGCCATCCAGAGCTACTGCAAACAAGCCCACACCGGCGTAGAGATCGAGGACATCGCCGTCAGGCAGCACGCTTTCGACAACAGCGGAAACGAGCTCGTCGACGAGGAACCGGTTCCCTTGGAAGAACGACTCGGGATGCCTTCGCAGCTCGCCCTCCAACCGACCGCGCGTCAACGTGGCGAGGGATTCGACAATCGCCCCGCTGCCGGCCGCGGCCCGCGTACCCGCTGCGTTCAGCGTCACGATAGATTGCACGTCATCGCCCAGTAGCGCCTCGAGCCCTGGCCCGGATACTCGACGCGTGCCCGAGGTTGCGATCAGTAGCGCGCGCTGATCGGCGGCGATGCTTTCCGCCACCTCCACAGACGTCGGGACGTGACCCATGTCCCGCACGCCGTCCACCACCCTCGTCACTGCGGGGACGGTGGCGTCGTGTAACTGGCCAGTCGCCGCCGCGTCACACAGATCGTGGGTGCCCTCGCGGTAGAACCCGATGCGGCCGTCGCGCACGTGCAGCCGCGCCCGCATCCGATAACCCTGCGCCGACGACGGCGCCACGGTCGGTGACTCGGACAGTGCGTGCTTGCCAATGCGCGCGAACGCATCCGCGATGATCCCGGACTTCAGCTCGCGTTGTCGCGCGATCTCGATATGGCTGAACAGGCAGCCTCCGCAGGCCGGATCGCTCGCCGGCAGCCGCCGATCCGGAGACGGCGTGAGGACGTCGATCGTCGCGGCGAACGCCAGCCGCTTGTCGACGCGCTCGATCCGCACCGCGACGCGCTCGCCTGGAATCGCCCCCGACACCAGCAGCACCTGCCCCTCATGGCGGGCGATCATGCGGCCGCCCGCGGCCGGCTTTTCGACCATCACGTCGAGGCGATCGCCGGATCTCAGCATGTCAGTCGAAGGCGATGCGGGGCAGCCGCAGCGTGTCGCGCACCAGCCGCAGGTAGGCGCTCTCGAGGGCCGCGGCGCGTGCCTCCGGCGTCATCCGCTGGCCAAACGGTGCGAGCTCGCTCTCCGCTTCCCGCCTCAATGCGGCCGCGCGCGCCGCGTCAATCGAGGCCGCGGCGGCTCCGAGCACCGTACGATCCAGCGCCGCCAACTGCTCAATGAGTGCCTCCCGCGCCTCGCCGCGCGCACCTGCGGCAGCCGCCGCAAGGCGATCGAGCGTCTCCACCGCTTCGTCAACCACTGACGCGGGCAGGATCGTCGCGCCGTCCACGCCGCGCAGCGCGATGAGTCGCCCCACGACGCGCTCGACGTGCGCCGGCAGACTGCCCTTTCGTGGCGCCGGCTCCGCCTCGAGCTCGTCGCCGGCCGCACCGACGCCAACCGCCCGCCGCCAGTCGTCGAACACTTCCTTCACGTCCGCGGCACAGAACTCGACGCGTATCGGCCGCCGGCGCGGCCCTTTGGCGAAGGCCCGGTCGCAGCATTGATCGATCCCGCGCAGCGCAATCTTGAGCGGAATACCCTGTTCCGCCCAGCCGCGCACCTCCTCGAACGCCGGTCCGACGACACGAACGAGATGGCCGCCGTTCTTCTGGCACAGGTGCCGCTCGATCTGACGGCAGTACTCCGACACGTTCGCGCGATGCGACGCGTCCTGGTCGGCGCGACTCATGTCCAGAGAACCTCGCCTGACAGCACCCGCTCGAGGCGCCCGTTCACGCGCACCAGCAGCGCGCCGCTGTCGTCGATCCCTTCGGCAACGCCGGCCACCCGCTCGCCCCCGACGTCCGCTTCCACGCTCGACCCGAACGCCGACGGCGCCAGCTCGCGCCACCGGCCCAGCACGCGGGCCGCATCACCGCGGCGCAGACTTCCCATGGCCCGCTCGAGCTCGGCCAGCGTTTCTCCCAGCACGGCACCGGCGTCGACCGGCCGCCCGAGCTCGGTCTCGAGCGAGGACGCCTTGTCCGCCAGCTCCGGCGGATACGCAGTGGCCTTGATGTTGATGCCGATGCCGAGCACCACGTGCAGCACTCCGTCAGCGCCCGAGGAGGCCTCGGCGAGCAGGCCGGCGAGTTTGCGCCGCCTGGACGGACGCGCCCGATCGGAGATGACGATGTCGTTCGGCCATTTGATGTGGACGGGCAGCGCGGTGGCTTGGCGAATGCCTTCGGCGACCGCGACGCCGCCAGCAAGGGTCAGGAACGGGGCCGCGGCGGCACTGCGGAAGATCAGCGACGCATACAGTCCTGCGTCCGGGGGCGAGTGCCACTGACGGCCCAGGCGGCCACGGCCTGCCGTCTGGGTGGAAGCCAGCACCAGCGTGCCCTCGGCTGCGCCACCCTCGGCGAGCGTAGCCGCGACGTCGTTCGTCGATCCCGTTTCGTTGAAGTAATAGACCGGGCTTCCGAGCGGTCCACGTCGTGAAGCCGTGGCCTCGAGCCCGGCGGCCAGCTCGGATGGCAGCGCGTCAGACATCGGGTTCGAGCTCGAAGCTCAGATCCACTGCCGCGGCCGAGTGGGTAAGCGCGCCGACCGACACATAGGTGGCGCCGGTCCTGGACAGCTCCGGGATCCGCTCGAGGGTGACGCCGCCGGAGATCTCCGTCTTGGCCCGGCCCGCGATGCGCCGCACGGCCTCCGTAATCTCCGCCGTGCTGAGATTGTCGAGCAGGATGATGTCCGCCCCGGCCGCGATCGCGTCGTCGACCTGGTCGAGGCTCTGCGCCTCGATTTCGATCGGCATCTCCTGGCCGCTGGCCTTCATCCGCCGCAGCGCCTCCGTCACCCCGCCCGCCAGCCGCACATGGTTGTCCTTGATCAGGATTCCATCGTCCAGCCCGCCGCGGTGGTTCATGCCGCCGCCGGCGCGGACGGCGTATTTTTCGAGCACGCGCAGCGTCGGGGTCGTCTTCCGGGTGTCCAGCACGATGATCCGGCCGCCCGCGGCGTCGACGAACCGCCTGGTCAGGGTGGCGATGCCCGACAGGCGTTGGAGAAAGTTGAGGGCGGTACGTTCGGCCGTGAGCAGACTCGCGGCCGCGCCGTGGATGGTGGCGATGACGTCGCCGGCGGCGCAGCTGTCGCCGTCCGCACGATGGGCCTGCACCGTCAACGACGGATCGAGCTGGCGGAACGCCTCCAGCGCGACTTCGATGCCCGCGATCACGCACGGCGATTTAGCCAGGAGCACGCCTTTGGCCTGCTGCGTGGCGGCGACCGTCGCCTCGGTCGTGACGTCTCCCCAGCCGAGATCCTCAGCGAGCGCGCGCCGCACGACTTCGCGGTAGAGACCCGGATCGAGCGGCTCGAACGGCACACTCTTCATCAGCGCCGGTCCGGCGGCGCCGGGGCGTTCCCCAGCTCCACGTCGACGGTCAAGGTCTCGGCGTCGGCTGACTCGAGACGCTCGATGAGCCCCGCGGCGCGCAGGTCGCGCTCGACCTCCGCCAGGAGTGCCCGCTGGCCGGCTGGCGCGGCCACCACGACCCGGGCTGCCGGGGTCTTGAGCGGCTTCTGCTCCTCGGACTTCTTCTTGCGGATCGCACCAAGCACAGCGCTCGCAAACGCGAGGGCGTCGGCGCCCGTGTCCGCGCCGCGTGAGACCTCGAGCGGTGCGCACGCCGCGAGCACTTCCTGCGACGTCGGCCAGGTCGCGCGGTGCACCGACCCATCCTGCCACCACGACCAGACCTCTTCGGTCACGAACGGCAGGAACGGCGCGAACACCCGCAGCAGGGTCGACAGCGCCGTGAACAGCGCGCCGTTGGCGGACGCGGCAAGCTCGTCTCCCTGATCGCCGTAACGACGGCCTTTGACCAGCTCGAGGTAGTCGTCGCAGAACGACCAGAAGAACGACTCGGCACGCTCGAGTACGCGGGCGTAGTTGTAGGCGTCGAGATCCGCGGTCGACTCGTCGACCAGCCGCGCGAGATTCGTCAGCAGCCCTCGATCGACCGCCGCCGTGACCGGCCCGCGAGGTTCCGGCCGCGCCAGTACGAAGCGGGAGGCGTTGAGCAGCTTCATCGCGAGACGACGGCCGACCTTCATCTGCCCGGGATCGAAGGCGGTGTCGGTGCCAGGCCGGGCGCTCGCCGCCCAATACCGCACGCCGTCAGAACCGTGCTCGTCCAGCAGCGCCTTGGGCGTGACGACGTTGCCCTTGGACTTCGACATCTTCTTGCGATCCGGATCGAGGATCCATCCGGAGATCGCCGCGTTCTTCCACGGCAGCGAGCCGTGTTCCAGCTGGGAGCGGAGCACCGTGGAGAAGAGCCACGTGCGAATGATGTCGTGCGCCTGGGGCCGCACGTCCATCGGGAACACCCGCGCGAAGAGGTCCGAGTCCGAGCTCCAGCCGCCCGCTACCTGCGGCGTCAGAGAGGAGGTCGCCCAGGTGTCCATGATGTCGGGATCTCCGGTGAAGCCGCCCGGCACGTCGCGTTGATCGGCGCGGAACCCGTCCGGCACGTCCGTGGAGGGATCGATCGGCAGCCGACTCTCATCCGGCAACAGCCGCGCCGAGTAGTCCGTCGTGCCGTCGTCTGTCACTCGGTACCAGACCGGGAAGGGCACGCCGAAGAAGCGCTGGCGGCTCACGCACCAGTCGCCATTCAGCCCGTTGATCCAGTTCTCCAGACGCGCCTGCATGTACGGCGGATGCCAGCGCAGCTCCCGCGCGCGCGCCAGCAGCTCGTCGCGGAACTCCATCGTCTTGATGAACCACTGACGGCTGGTCAGAATCTCGAGCGGGCGATCCCCCTTCTCGTAGAACTTGACGGCGTGGGTAATCGGGCGCGGATCACCAAGCAGATCGCCGCTCTCGCGCAGGAGCTCGACGATCCGCGTGCGGGCCTTCACGGCGGACAGGTTGACCAGTGAATCGTAGGCCTGCTGGGCGGCAGCGACATGGTCCGATTCCCAGCCCGGTTCTCCCCACGTCAACGGGCGCAGCGCGCCATTCGGCTGGAGGATCGAGCGCACCGGGAGTCCCAGCTCACGCCACCACACCACGTCGGTGACATCGCCGAACGTGCAGATCATCGCGACGCCGGTGCCCTTCTCCGGGTCGGCGAGATGATGCGGCCTGACCGGCACGCGCACGCCGAACACCGGCGTGACGACCGCCGTGCCGAAGAGCGGCTTATAGCGCTCGTCATCAGGATGTGCGACGAGGGCCACGCAGGCGGGAATCAGCTCGGGGCGGGTGGTATCGATCTCGACGAAACCGCCGTCAGGCTTCGCGAACCGGATGCGATGGTAGGCGCCGGGCTGTTCGCGATCTTCGAGCTCGGCCTGGGCCACCGCGGTGCGGAAGTCCACGTCCCACAGTGTCGGCGCTTCCAGCTGATAGGCGCGATCCCGCTGCAGCAGCCGCAGGAACGAGAGCTGCGAGACGCGCTGCGCCTCGCGTCCGATGGTCGCGTAGGTCAGCGCCCAGTCGACCGAGAGCCCCAGTGTCCGCCACAGATCCTCGAATACCTGCTCGTCCTGCGCGGTCAGCTTCGCGCACAGCTCGATGAAGTTCGGGCGCGACACGGCGATCTGCGGCTTGGCAGGCTTGTCCGGCGGAACGAAGCCAGGGTCGTATGGCAGCGACGGGTCGCAGCGCACGCCGAAGTAGTTCTGGACCCGGCGTTCCGTGGGCAAGCCGTTGTCGTCCCACCCCATCGGATAGAACACCGCCTTGCCGCGCATCCGGTGATAGCGCGCGATGACGTCGGTGTGGGTGTAAGAGAACACGTGGCCGACGTGCAGCGAGCCGCTGACGGTCGGGGGCGGGGTGTCGATCGAAAACACGTCGGCGCGGCTGCGGCTGCGATCGAAGCGGTACACCCCGTCCGATTCCCAGCGGGCGGCCCACTTCGCCTCCAGGCCTTCGAGCGCGGGTTTGTCGGGGACTGCGATGGGACGTTGAAGGTCCAGACCGTCGGGCATGACCGTTCATCGTATCAGCTTGGCCACGGGCCAGCCAGAGACGCAGGGCTCGCGGCAGGCCAGCCAGAACGGAAGGGATCGCGGGGGCCACCGGGCAGGTCGCGCCCGACGTGAAGGTCGGGCGGACTGTGAACAGCGCCAGCCGACGAACGCCATCAGCTCCGCTGGACGCGCTTGATTCGCTCGATCTCCTCGCGCACCAGCCGCTCGGCGGCGTCGAGCACCGCCTGACGCAGCGGCTCATCGCCCAGCCGTGTTGCCACGCGGCGGGCGATCTCGTCGATCTGCGCATCCGTGACCACCGGCGCGGGCAGCACCGGGCCGTTCGGAAGCGGACGGCCCTGCTCCGCCGCGAGCAGCGCGACGAAGGCATCCGACAGCGACAGCGCTGGGACCGAGGCGGCTGCGGCTGCCTGGTTCTTGACGATCGCGCGGAGGGACGGGATCGGAGCGGCTGACCGGGCGGAGGTGTCATCCGGCTCGCCGGCCGGTTGGCCGATCGGCCGGGGCGAGCTGCTCATCGCCGCAAACGCCGCGTCGAGGCGATCGAGGTAATCGCCGCCCGACGGCTGCCCGGCCGGGACCGTCGGCGACGAACCACCGACCGCTGCGGGTTTGCGCGCCAGCAGCTCACGTACCCGCGCCACCGCGACCTGTGGCTCGAACGGCTTCACCAACACGCCGTCGGCGCCGGCCTCACGAGCCTTGTCCGCGTCGACCGGCTCGAGCGCGCCGGCCAGCAGGACGACCGGGATGTGCGCGAGCGCCGGCGTCTGCTTGACGAACGCGGCGACCGCGTAGCCATCGCGCTCCGGCATGCCGATATCGGCCAGCACAATGTCGGGCGGCTCGCGTTCGATCCGCTCGATCGCCTCACGTCCGTCGGCGACGGTGACGACCCGGATACCGGCGTCAGCAAACGTGAGCTCGATGACGCGACGGATGGTCAGGCTGTCGTCCGCCAGCAGCAACGTTGTCGGCCCCGGCACTAGGCCTGCTCCACACGCGGCCGCACGTTGGCCTGGATGAAGGTCACGATCTCCTGCATCGGCGTGCCGGGCAGAAAGATGCCGTTGACGCCCATCTCCCGCAGCTTGGGGATGTCCACGTCCGGGATGATTCCCCCCACTACCAGCAGCACGTCCTCCAGCCCGCGTGCCTTCAGCAACTCCAGCACCCGCGGGCAGATGTGCATGTGCGCCCCCGACAGAATCGACAGCCCGATCGCGTCGGCGTCCTCCTGGAGCGCGGCGGCGACGATCTGCTCGGGCGTCTGACGGAGGCCCATGTAGATGACCTCCATCCCGGCATCGCGCAACGCCCGCGCGATCACCTTGGCGCCCCGATCATGCCCGTCGAGGCCTGGCTTTGCGATGACGACGCGGATTTTGTTCATGACAATGTTTGAAATGGTTCTACGTGGTGCTCAGGGTTCTAAGGTTCTCAAGGTGGTTGTGCTACGGGGTTCTCAGGTTCCGCAGGTTCACCCTTGTGCACGCGAGGAAGGGGTGAACTGGCAGCACCCTCGGAACGCGTGGAACGAGCACCCTGAGAACTCCCAGAACTGTGAGCACCCGTAGAACCTCTCGAGTCTCAAATCAACGGCACCTCTTGATACTCCCCCCACACCTCCCGCAGCGCGTCGCACATCTCGCCGACGGTGGCGTAGGCGCGCACGCAATCGAGCAGGGGGTACATCGTGTTGGTGGTGCCGCGGGCGGCGGCCTGAAGCGCCTCGAGCGAACGGCTCACCGCGGCGGTGTCGCGCGTGCGCCGCAGCTCGGCCAGCCGGGCCAGCTGGGTGTCCGCGGTGGACTCGTCGATGTAGAGAATTGGCGTCGGCGGCTCGTCCTCCTGGATGAACCCGTTGACCCCGACGATCACCTGGTCGCGGCTCTCGACCGCCTGCTGGAATCGATACGATGCCTCGGCGATCTCGCGCTGCGGGAAACCGTCCTCAATCGCCGCCACCATCCCGCCGAGACGGTCGATGGTCTCGAAGTATTCGCGCGCGCCGCGTTCCATGTCCAGGGTGAGCCGTTCGAGGAAATACGAGCCGCCGAGCGGATCGACCATGCCGGTGACGCCGCTCTCGTACGCGATCACCTGCTGCGTCCGGAGCGCGAGCGTCGCCGCCGCCTCGGTCGGCAGCGCCAGCGCTTCGTCGAGTGAATTGGTGTGCAGCGAGTTGGTGCCGCCGAGGACCGCCGCAAGCGCCTGCAGCGCGGTCCGCACCACGTTGTTGTAGGGCTGTTGCGCGGTCAGCGACACGCCGGCGGTCTGGGTGTGGAAGCGCAGCTTCCACGAGCGCTCGTCTTTGGCGCCGAAGCGATCGCGCATCACCTCCGCCCACAGCCGGCGCGCCGCGCGGAACTTGGCGATCTCCTCGAAGAAGTCGCTGTGCGAGTTGAAGAAGAAGGACAGCCGCGGCGCGAAGTCGTCGACGTCGAGCCCGGCGTCGATTCCGTACTGCACGTACTCGATGCCGTCGCGCAACGTGAAGGCGAGTTCCTGAAGTGCCGTCGATCCGGCCTCGCGGATGTGATAGCCGCTGACCGACACGGTGTTCCAGCGCGGCACTT